>Ga0307310_10000365_pt1 | contig 14583 bp, 11 predicted proteins | sample ER_DNA_197_FD_194502 | JGI IMG/M metagenome (GOLD analysis project Ga0307310, IMG submission 194502) | Bulk soil microbial communities from the East River watershed near Crested Butte, Colorado, United States - ER_DNA_197 | ecosystem: Environmental > Terrestrial > Soil > Floodplain | place...
CCCGCTTCAACAGCGTCGCGTCGGGCGGATCGCCCGGCCGTCGCGAATCAAGCATGCCTATGCATCCCGGCCGAGCTCCACGGCGCAGAGCACCTTCAGCGTCCGAAACACGTCAACGAAATTCTTGACGCGGAACGCCTTGCTCTCGCCCTTTTTGCGTTCGATCAAATCCATGGGCACTTCGATGACGGTCTTGGTACGGCGCAGGCTTTTCACGAGCACTTCGGACTGAAACCCGTACCCGCTCGAGTGAATCCTGAGGCTCTTGAGCACCGGCGCAGGGTGGATCTGCAATCCGTTGTAATACTTGAGGCGCCGCCGCGTAATGAGGTTCACCGCCAGGGTGTACCCCTTCGAGATGAGCGTCCGCGTCTTCGTCCGCGTCCCCCACATGTCCCGCGTATAGCCGACGATCACATCCGCCTGGCCGACGTGGCTGAAAAATTCACGCAGCGTCTCGTGGCCCCAGGCGTTGTCGCCGTGGACCATTACGATCCGATCGAGCGCCGCCTCGTCCACGCCGCGGCGATACGACCAGCCGAACCCCATGTTGCGTTCGTTGACCAGCAGCCTGACGGCAGGAAACCGGCTCAGACTCGAGGTGACCAGAGCCGCGGTGGTATCGGTGCTGCCGTCATCGATCACCAGGATCTCGTGCCTGAGGGGCAGCCGCTCGAGCGCCCTCGCGACGTTTTCGAGCGTGTCGATGATGTTTTCCGACTCATTGTAGGCCGGAATGATAATCGAAAGCGACCGCCCGGCACCAGTCACAGCGGCTCTCGCTGACCCGCTGTGGGACCGCCCACCGCGTACAGAATACCGCCCGGCAGATTGCCGATGATCCCGAGGCCGATGAACAGCACCGACAGGGCAAACGCCGTCGGTGCGGGCACGCCCACGCGCGCGAAGAACCAGACGAACGCGGCCTGCCCTGTGCCGAGCCCGCTGACCGTGACGGGCAGCAGCATGACGAGCAGGATCAACGGGAGGAACGCAAAGTAGGTGGCGAGCGGCGACTCAATCCCGAGGCCACGCCCCAGATAGTACGCCTGCAGGATGCGGAGCGCCTGAACCGCCACGGAGCACACGAGCACCTTGGCGAGCTGCGCGTGGTGCGCCGCATACCGCTGAATGGCCTCCAGCACGCGCTGCCCCGTATGCCGCACGCCGGCGGGCAGCCGCATCAGGAGCATCGACGTCACGATATCCGCCCGCTGGCTGAACACGAGGAGCAACGTCACGAGGCACACCGCAGCCGCGAGGGTCAGCGACGCGAGAATCACCCAGTTGTTCGCGAGATCGCGCGCCAGCATCAGCCCGGCCAACGCCATCAGAAACAGCGACGCAATCCCGAGCATCCGGTCCATGAACACCGACGCCACGGCGTCTCCGCCGCGGACCTTGAGGTTCGTGATGGCGTACGCACGGACGGCATCGCCGCCGACGCTCGGAAGAAACGTCCCCAGGAAGGTGCTCACGAAAAAGATCCGCACGATGTCCGGCAGCGGAGGACGATCGGCAGGATCGAGCGTATACAGCAGGACGATCCATCGATAGGCCATCAGCACGCGATCGACCAGGACGAGCACAACCGCGACCGCCAGCGGCCGCCAGTCTGCGCCCGCTGCGGCGGCGAGCACGTCGCGCGGGTGGCTCTTCCACAAGATGTACGCGGTCAATCCGCCGGCGACGGCGATGCGGGCGATGCGGGTGGCCGCAGATTTCAAGGCTGTGGCGCGAGATGGCGGGCCGAATCGTGCTTCACGTGATAGGCACGCATGAGGAACCTCGCGTACGGCACGACTTGCTTCATCGCACCGACGTTCACCTGGCACGGGCTGAGGCAGGTGGGACAGATGTTCTTGACGATGTCGTCGCGGTGCGCGAGGCTTTCCGCCTTGAAGTACAGCTCCTCGGCGGGGGTCGTCAACACGTTTCCGATCGCCTGCGAGTTTTCGCAGAAGTGCAAATCCCCATAAGGATTGAGCAGCAGTCCCTGCGTCTGAAACGGGCACGGCATCGTTCTTTGATAGCCGTTGGCGATCATCTCGGCGTAATGCAGGTAGAGGAACGCCTGGCCGCTCAGGACCGACTCCTCCTGGACGCGCTCGAGGAAAAACTCGCGCATGAATGCTTCCTCGCGCGCATGGAAGCCGATGGAGGACTCGAGCTCCTTGTTGTTCAGCATGGCGTCGGTGAACCGCAGCATGTTGAACACGATGTCGATCTTCTTGGTGCGGGCCCACGTGAGGATGTTCCGCGCGTCCTCGAGATTGGTCGCGAAGATGGTAGACGCGACGCCGAACTGAAAATTCGGGTGCTCGTTGGCGAGCGCCTGCATCGCGTCGATCGTCTTACAGGCTTTGTCGAATCCGTTCTTGACGTGGCGCACCTGATCGTGGACGTCGCCGATGCCGTCGAGCGACACGCGGATGCTGATGAGGAGATCGTGCTCCACGCAGAATTCGACGATGCGCGTGAGCATCGGAATCGCGCGGTGCGGCGTCAGGCCGGTCGTGTTGATGCCGATCTTCCGCATCCGCGGCAGGTGCCGGTGGAACATCTCGACCATCTCGGGCAGATCGTTGCGCGTCGTCGGCTCGCCGCCGGAGATGTTCAGGTTCTCGACCGCGCCCCAGAAAGAGTGGGCGAGGGCCGGTTCGAGCTGCGCGAGTGTCATGTCCGCTTTGCGATCGCCGTGCTTCCAGTTGTTGCACATCTCGCACTGCGCATCGCAGACCCACGTGCAGTTATAGATGAGCACCGTCGGGCGAATCGGCTTGAAGTGCGACAGCACGAGCGTGTTCGCGAGATCCCGCGGCACGCCCGCCGCCGTGCGGGCCATGTACCGCAGCGTAAAGCCGTCTTTTGACATGAGTTACAGGTCATTGTACTTCACGTCACGTATAATGCGGTCCGATCAATGCAGCCGGTGATCTTCCTGCTTGCGTGGTTCACTTTCACGTTCGGGCCGGGAATCGCGATCACCGGACGGCTCACGCGCGAGCTCGATCCGTTGCGTCGCGTGATCGTCGCGCTTGGCGTCGGCAGCGCGGCCTCGCCCGTCCTCATCAATCTCCTGGGCCGCCTCCATCTGGTTCCGGCATTCCCCGTTATCGCGGTCGGGCTAGGCGGCCTCGGACTCTGGTTGTCGCGTAGCGGGGATAGTACGTGGGGTCCGACTTCAGGCGGACCAATCCGGCTAAAGCCGGCTCCGACAGCCAATGTCTGGCGGGAGGCCGTGGCATGCGCGGCGCTCGTCGCGCTCGCGCTCTGCCTGGGCGTCATCGTGTTCGCCCATCGCATGGAGACCTCGCCCGATGGAATCGTCCTCTACGGAGATTACGACACGGCGGATCTGACGTACTACGCCGGCGAGGCCTCCGAAGCGTCGCACACCATTCCGCCCCTGGCGTTCTACTACTCCGGGCACAAGCTCAACGCCGCGTATTTCCCCCACCTCGTGCCCGCGATGATCCACCGGTTCGCGGCGGTGCCGGTTCTGGAGATCTACTTTCGGTACGCCTGGCCGACATTCCTCATCCTCAGCGCGCTCACCGGTTTCGTGCTCGTGCGCTCGCTCGCCTCAACCGCCGTCGCGGTACTCGCCGTAGCGCTGATGATCGTCGCGAGCGACTTCTCTTATCTGGCGGCCTGGTTTCTTCCGCAGGCGCAGAATTCCGACGCCTGGGACTACGTCCTGTGGCCGACGAACTTCTTCTCGCCGACGATGCAGCTGCTGCATTTCAGCACGTGGGGACCGTCGCTCCCGCTGTTCTTCACCGCGCTGTTCACGATCATCCTGGGACTGCGCACGCGCGCGCGCGCCTGGATTGTGATCAGCGCCCTCGTCCTCGGCGTCCTCTTCGAGTTCAAACCGTTCGCATATGTGGTCCTGATGACCGCGCTCGGCGCGGCCGCCGTGTTTTCCGGGCGGGATCGATTTGCACGCTGGTATTTCATCGCGACCGCCGGCGTCGGCGTGGTCTTCACGCTCCCATTCCTGTTCGCGGCCGCCACGCTTGATCCGGACGATCGCCGGACGCGGCTCGTCGTCGAGTTCCTCCCGCTCGTGAAGCGGATGCTGATCAAGATCGGGCTCTCCGAGACGTTTCCGAACTGGGTCGGCTCGATCGTGCCGTGGGCGGCGCTCGGCACGCCGGTCGTTCTACTCCTGGCGACGGCAGTCTTTTTTGCGATCGGCGTCGGCGTTCGGTGGGCAGGGATGCCCGGCGTGTGGCGCGCCATCCGTCGGCGCGCTGTCGCGGGCAGCGTGGATGCGGTTCCCGATCCTTCCGCGTGGAGCCTCCTCGCCTGGAGCGTCGTGACGAGCATCGCGATCCCGCTCGTGATCGCGACCGAGCCGTACGTCGACACGCTGCAGTTCTACGTGCCCGGACTGCTTCTGTTATGGATTTTCACCGCCGCCGCGCTGGCCGGATTCGCGCGTCAGCATCGGACGGTTGGCGCAATCGCCGCCGCCGCCGCCATCGTCCTCACTCTGCCGTCGTCAACGCATTATCTCGAGCGCCGCTGGACGGACCGTGAACGACCCGCACGGGTCGACCTGAGCGCGTCGGAGATCAGGATCGCGGAATATCTCCGGAACAAGACGGATCCCGAAACGACGGTCATCCTGCACGACCGGCCGTTGTCGCCCTCGCTCACGACGATTGTTGCCGAGCGCCGAATCGTGCTCGGCTGGGACGTCACGTATTCAGCAGTGGGTGGGCAGGAACGTCTTCGCGACGTCAATCGGTTCTTTTCGTCGGCAGACGGCAATCCCGACGCGGCGTTCGAATCTCTCGGCCGGTATCACGTGACCCACGTGATCGTCCGGGACGACGACCGTGTCCACCCGGCTGTCCTGGCCCGGCTGCACATGTTGATGCAGTTTCCGGGCGCCCGGCTCTACTCCGTGCCGCCGACGGCCGAACCCTGAAAGTCGCTCTCCCGAGTCAGCTCGCGCTAACTGCCTGAGTGCAGGCTGCTTCAGCGCCTTGGGACGCAGAAATCGAAGCTCGTCTATTGGTGGCGTGCCTTTTGCTCAAGCAACGGTAACGATTGCGTAATCAGATCAGCTTGAATGAGAGGTGAAACATGTTGCGTCGATTATTTATAGCGACCGTGTTGATTGCGAGCACGGCCGGTGTTGCGGCCGCGCAGACCCAGGCGACGTTCGTCATGAGGAACGGGCAGCGTATCACTGGAGCCATGACCTATAAGGGCGGATCAGAGTACACGCTCAACGGCGTGGATTACCCGTCGGACCAGGTTGCGGTGATCGCGTTCGTCCCCAACGACCCGTCCGCGCTCGAGTTGAGCCGCGTGCCGAATGTGGACAACAACCCTTCGGAGCTCGAGCGCCACGTGTTCGTGCCGCGCGACGGCACGATGGTGTGGGGGAAGCTTTACAAGTTCAGTCCTGACGGCAACATCATCACGTTCGATCAGCGCGAAGGCGGCCGCCACGACATTGCGGCGAGCGACATGGCGCGCATCTACATCAACCCTGCCGCCGCCCGCTCTGTCTACGCTCCGATCCTGGCCGGATCGAATCCATCGTCGGCCGCGGTTGGCACCTCCGGCGCCACCGTCACTGTTCCCGCCAACCAGCAGTGGGTGGGGACGGGCTTCACGGTTCGCCGCGGCGAGACGCTGCATTTCAACACCACCGGGGACGTGCAGTGGTCGCCGGACATCGCTGATAACGCGACGGCCGCCGGTGCGCGAACCGGACGACGCTCCGATGGGGTGGCGCCGGTGCCGACGGCCCCGGGCGGAGCGCTCGTCGCGCGAATTGATAACGGCAAGGCGTTCCTGATCGGCAATCAGGGATCGGTCAGGATGCCGGCCAACGGGCAGTTGTTCCTGGGAGTCAACGACAGCATCCTCACCGATAACGGTGGCAATTTTGTCGTGACGATCAGCAGGTAAGCGCCTGTCGCACGCAAAGAAAAAGGGCGCCGGGATTTTTCCCGGCGCCCTTTTTTTGTGTGATTGGCGGGTCCAAAAGGATCCGCCCTACTTAGCCCGCTCTACTTAGCCCACGTACGGTACGTGTTTCGTGAGCTTGATGTTTCGATAGATGATGCCGACCATTGTCTCGCCTCGCGGATAGCAGCCAAGCGAGACGCGATGGTTCGTCGGCTCGAACCAGTGATCCCAGCCCTCTTCGAACACCAGGATGCCATTGACCGAAACCGTGTATCCGAGCGGGCCCCAGTCGAGCACGAAATGATAGATGGTCGAGCTGGCGAAGGTGATGGGTGTGTCAGTCAGCTTTATCCGATGATCGCCGGGGTCGCCGCCATCGGCATCGGTCCCGCCGTTCCGCCAGATGATCTCCATGCCCCTGGGGTAGTCGGCTCGCTGCACCAGGTGCATCTTCCAGGGGTGATCGCGGAAGGCTTGAAAGCTGCCGAATGCGCTGGCATCACCCATCGAGACCCATTTGCTGTCTTTTTCGAAAGGCAGACCTTCCTGCGGGCCGAAGTTCGTCGCGTCGAACTCGAGCTTGCAGTCGTGGCAATTCGTCTGAAGATCGTAGTCGATGCCATCATTCTGGCTGAGCGCCTGCCATCCCTGGCCCGGGATGAACGTGCCGCCGCGCTGCTGGCCGACGGTCTTGCCGGTCGTGAGCGGATCGGCGAACGTGCTCACTCCGAGGAACGCGCTTTCCGGCGCGAGGAATGACGCCTTCGCCGACCAGGGCCCGACGAATCCCTGATATTCGGCCCGGCCCCACCATGTGTAGGCGGCGTTGACGGTCAGATCGGCGTCGACCGCGTGGCTCGTGGAATTGACGACCACGTTCTCGACCATCGCGTTGGCCGCGTTGAAGACCTGGAATCGATACTGGAGAGCGGGAGTCGCCGCGAACGGAGCAGTCGAGGCACTGACCACGAGCATCGCGGGCCCTGTCGCCGGCTTGACACCGCCGACGGGCGATTGCGCCACAGGCGCCGAAACTTTCAACGTTGCATCCGACGCTGGCGTGACCGTGGCCGGCGGCGTCGGCGTGAGAGGCGTACTTGAATTCGATGTGCACGCGAGGGTCAACCCAAGCAGTACAGTTACACCGGTGACAGCGATTAGGTTTCGTGACATCAATAGCTCCAGAAACGAGTTAAACAGACCTGGGGGTTTGTGCTGCGTATTCTACGCGTAACGATCTCGCATGAAAACATAAATTCGCGAAAAGTCTTCCGTCCGACGGATATTGTTCAGGTCCAGCGTGCTACCATATGCCCGCGTTGCCGCGCCGAATATCGCGCGGAATTTTTTCAACCGACGACACGAGGAGATTGATGACAAAGACGACGACAACCATCGCGATGATCGCTGGCCTCCTGCTGGGGACCACTTTCACCGCGCACGCGCAGACGCCGCCGGATCCCAACATGTTCCTCAGCATCAGCGGCGGCGGCCAGTTTCAAGACCGCACGTTCTCCACAGTCAGCACGTTCTCCCTCTTCGACGACACGGGAACCGTCACCGCCAATCAAACGGCGGGGAGCGGCTTTGTATTCGACGCCAGCGTCGGCTATCGAGTCTGGCACCGGCTCTTTGTCGCTCTCGGCGTCTCGACGTTCCAGGGGAGCGGCACGGCCGAGTCCCTCGTGGCCGTCCCCGATCCTCTGGTCCGCGGCGTGCCGAAGTTCAAATCGTTCTCGGCGTCCGACTACGGCGATCTCAGTCAGAAAGGGACGGCATTCAATATCCAGCTCGTTTGGATGAGGCCCCTCACCGACAAGCTCGATGTCTGGGGCTTCGTCGGTCCCTCGTACATCCATGTCAGTCAGGAGATCGCGTCGGCGACTGAAACCGCGACCCCGGCCGCCGCGACCCTGAGCGATTCCGCCGGCAGCTGGAAGGCCGCGACGATCGGCGTCGATCTCAACTACCGCATGAACCAGCGTTACAGTGTCGGCGGCTTCGTCCGGTACGCCGGCGGACAAGTCGATCTTCCATCCGTGTCGGATTTGAAGGTCGGCGGCGTCCAGGTTGCCGGCGGCGTGCGCATCCGATTTCAAAAGTTCTAAAGGTTCTAGGAGTTCGAAGGGTTCGAAGGGTTCGAGAGGTTCTGCTACCGAACCCTTAGAACCTCTAGAACCCTTCGAACCTCTAGAACCCTGCATTACGGTTGCATCGGCGCGACCCACAGCGGGATCAAGCCAGGATCGACGCCCTCATCAGACCACTGAGGACCCCCGTTCGGCACGTCCGTCAACAGCTTGTAAAGATGGCCGTTGTTGAGAACGATGCGGGCAGCTGCGAAACTCATCCCGTTCCACGACGAGATGTTTTCGCCGCCATCTTTCCTCAACAATCCGAAACTACTTCCTCGGAGCAGCCACGCGACGCGCTTGGTCATCTCGAAGATCGAATCAACAGTTGCCGCTGGAGTGATTGCCGCGTAGACGCATTGGACGATCGCATCGCCAGGCGTCGAGCCGCAAGCCTGCCAGTTACCATTCGGATTGAAGACGCCGCCACCCCCGCCGCCGCCACCACCGCCACCTGTGGCCGCAGTACGGAAGGACGCGACGGATGAAAAGGGCCCGGTGTGACCGCCGTCATACGCTCGGACGTGCCAGAAATACTGACCGGCTCCCAAGCCCACCGGCGACGTCAGCTCGGTCTGACCAGCCCCCTCGGGAAACTGCCACGCGCCCACAATTTGAGTGAAGGCGGCCGACGTGGCGACTTCGAGGTAATACGCAAGGGCCCCGACGGGACCGCTGCGCGCCACGTTACCGATCACGAACCGCGGCTGGGTGCTGGTCGTCGCGTCGTTGATCGGCGAGATCAGCGTCGGCGCTCCCAGGACCACCGGCGTGAACACGAGAAACGCGCTCGTCGGTCCGTAAGGACCCGTATTCGCGCCGTCCTCGGCGCGCGCATGCCAGAAATATTTCCGCTCGGGCGACAGCGGGCCGGGCAGCCTCATGCTGGTGCGGCCGCTGGCGTCCTGCGGGACGCCGTCTTTGTTGAAAACAGGACTGGAGAAGTTCGGATCGCTCGCGATCTCAAAACGGTAGCTCAAAGGTCGCACGCCATTCGTCTCGGAGTTCCCGACCTGGAGCGTGATCGGCTGATTGCTGTTATCGATCATCTCGTCGACGGCGGGCGCGAGGATGGTCGGAGGGGAGATTCCGACGCCCGGAATCGGGCCCGCAATGACGGGGCTGAGCGGAGTGGAGCTTTTTTCCGACCCGACACACGCCGCCGAAAGGACGAGCGGCAGCAGCGCCAGTCGTACGCACAGCTTCTTCATACAGTCTTCTTCTCCACGTGGAGATCTCCTTAGAGCCACCTGATGGGTTGCATACGGTGTATCGACACCAACACCAGGTAGCTTTACGAATCGTCGTATTTGTGCGGAAGGCTGGGGACCGACCGCGGTGTGCGGGGAGCGGATGCCTATACTAGAGGTGGTCGATCGAACTGTCAAGCCGGGCGGTATACTGTCAAGCCGTTCGTTTATAATCACTTATGGCTGAGCTCTAGGCTCAATGAACAGACCGTTGAACGTCCTTCAAGTCTGCGATCACCTCGGCTGGGAAGGGTCGCGGATGCACGGCGTGAAGCGCCTCTTCGGCTGGATGATCCCTCGCTTCGACCGCGACCGTTTCCGCGTGTCGCTCGTCAGTTTGCGAAGAAAAGACCTCTCGGAAGAGACGCTGGACACTCTCGGCGTGGACATTACGTACCTGGAACGGTCGAAATTCGATCCCCGCACGCTTCCCGCGCTGCTTCGCATCGTCGACGCCAAACAGATCGACATCCTGCACCTGCACGGTTACGGCGCCACGACGTTCGGCCGGCTGGCGGGAGCGATGCGCCGAATTCCGACGATCGTCCACGAGCACGCCAACCTCACCGACACACCCTGGTATCAGAAGGTTGCCGACCGGTGCCTCGAGCCGGCGACCGATATCGCACTGGCGGTTTCGAAAAGCACGGCGGACTTCGTCATCCGTGCCCGTGAAGTTCGACCGGCGAAGGTCAAGGTGGTGTACCTGGGCGTCCCGCTCGAAGAGTTCAGCCGGACACGCAGCGCTGAAGAGATCGCACTTGCCAGGAGCGAGCTGGGGATCGCACCGGACACTTCCGAATTTGCCATCGGCACTGTGACGCGCCTCCACGAATCGAAGGGCAACTCGTACCTGATCGACGCAGCCGCGCGCGTCGTTCGCGACCGGCCCGCCGCACGGTTTTTTCTCGTGGGCGAGGGCCCGCTGCTCGGCGATCTGCAGGCGCAGGCCTCGGCGCTTGGACTGGGGGACCGCTTCGTCTTCGCCGGCTTCCGCCGCGACATCGCACGGACGCTGTCGGCGTTCGATCTCGTCGTCTTTCCCTCGCTGTGGGAAGGAACCCCGCTCACCGTGTTCGAGACGCTCGCCATGGGAAAGCCGGTCGTGGCCACCGACGCCGACGGACTTCTCGATGTCCTGACTGACGGCCACGACGCTATCATCGTGCGGAAACGAGACGCCGACGCGCTCGCCGGGGCGATCGTGCGGACGATGGACGATCCCGCCGCGCGCCGGCGATTGGGCGACGCCGCGCGCGTCACCAGCCGGCAGTACGACATCGCGCTCTTCGTCCGTAAGATGGAGCGGCTCTACACCCTGCTGCACGAGACCTCGCGCGCGACACGCCGTCGCGGCGTCCTCGCCGCCGATCTGTCGTTTCTCACATCGAGAGCCTCGGCGTGATTCGAACGCCAGTCGCGCCAGGCCGTCACCTGGGCGCCGCGGCCGCGGGCTTCGTGCTGTTCGTCATCGCGGCGGCCTGGGCGCTGACCGCCGATACCATCCACATCGGGCCCGGAGTCGCCGGCGAAATCAAGGGCGACGATGCGGTGTACGTGGCGGCGGCATTGAGCGCAGCCTTCGACGGCAACCTCAGCTTCGAGCAACGCGATCTCGAACGGTTCGAGGGACTCTATCATCGGGGACCCGAGGGCATCTTCCTGAAGCGGGGCAAGACGCTTCGCCTCCGCGCGAATGCCAGTTTTCCGTTCATCCACCTCGAGAAGAATCCGGACCCGCGCACGGATCGTCTTTATTTCGGCAAGGCGCTGATATATCCGATTATCGCGGCGCCGTTCGTTCGCGCCTTCGGACTGAACGGCCTGCTGCTGCTCAACGTCGTACTGCTCGCCATCGCCGCGACTTGCGCGTACTTTTTCCTGGCGGCGCGTTCATCGCCGGTCGGCGCGGCGCTTTTCACGACGGCGTTCTTCGGCGCGACAGCGCTCCCTATTTATCTCGTGTTCTGGATGCCCGAGATTCTGAACGTCACCTTGATTACTGCGGCGTACTTTCTCTGGGCGTACAGGGAAGTAGCGCCCACGAGGCGGCTGGCCGGCGCCTGGCCGCAGCTTACAGCGGCGGCCTTGCTGGGGCTGCACGCGTACTCGAAGCCGTTTCCCAATCCATTGATGATTGCGCCCCTGGTGCTGGCCGCATGGTGGCGCCGCGAGTGGGCCCGCGGCATCGTCGTGGGCGGCGTCGCGGTTGCCGTTGCGGCGCTCTGCTTTGCGTTCAACGCGGCCGTCACCGGCGAATTCAACTACCAGGGCGGCGATCGCCAGACGTTTTACGGTTCGTTTCCTTTTGACGGATCGGGAGACGTCTGGAACAGGCAAGCCACGCCGACGGGCACCGAAGGCAGCGTCCAGCTCGAAGCGTTGACGAACAGCGAGCTGCCGGCTCGACTCGTGCGTAACGTCCGGTACTTCCTGGTGGGCCGCCACTTTGGATTCATCCCGTACTTCTTTCCAGGCATCGTCGCCATCGTGGCGTGGCTGTTCTCCAGCGCACGCCGCGATCGATGGCGCATCGTGACGTTTCTTGTTTTCGTGTTCTCGGTCGTCGCCATGCTGCTGGTGTGGCCCTTCACCTGGAGCGGCGGCGGAGGCCCCACCGGCAATCGATATCTGCTCGGCATCTATCCGGCACTGCTGTTCCTGATGCCACCGGGAAACATCGCGGCGGCCGGTGTGGTGGCCTGGCTGGGCGGCGCGTTGTTTACCGCGAAGATTCTCCTGAACCCCTTCATTGCCGCGAAGTATCCGTTCCTCACGACCGAACGCGGCGCAGCTCGGCGGCTGCCGGTTGAATTGTCGATGCTGACCGATCTGCCGGTCATGCTCGCGGGGCCGTCGCGCGCGCGCATTCCGTACGGTCACGACCCGACAATGCTGCTGTACTTCCTGGATCAAAACTCGTTTCCGCCGGAACCGCCCGGGATGTGGGTGGCAGGCGGCCGCCGGACGGACATCGTGGTGCACGTCAACGATCCGCTCGATCACCTTGCGGTCGAGGCGGAGTCACCCATTCCAACAATTCTCACCGTGTCGATGGGCAGGGAGAGCGTTGTGGTGCCGTTGACTCCGGGGAAGGTCGCGCGGTTCAACGTGCCGGCGCGTGGCGTTCTCTATGAAAGGTACGTGCGGAGCTTTGCGTATCTGTTGTCGGCCAGCTCCTCGGGAGGCTTCGTGCCGGCGCTCCGGGATCCCGCCGCAACCGCTCGTGACTATCGCAACCTGGGTGCGCTGATCCGTTTCGCGGCTGTTCCAGCGGGTCAAAATCCCCCGGCTCCTCGAGGTCCCCAGGGTCAATGACGCCAGACAAGCAATCGCCGCTTCTCGAACTGGTGGCGGTCCTCGCTGCTGCGACGTTGCTCGCTATTGTGTTGACCTTCCCGTTCGCCATGCAGATGACGCACGTCGGACGCGTCGACAACTTCGATGGGGACTACGGAATCTGGAACGTGTCCTGGGTTGCGCGCACGCTGGTCGTCAATCCCACGCACGTCCTCGACGCGAATATTTTCTATCCGCATCAGCGAACGCTCGTCTACTCGGAAACCAACCTCGGCGCCGGTGCGCTCGCGATTCCGGCGTACTGGGCCACGCGCAATCCGTATTTCACGTTCAACTTCGCCTTCATCCTGTCGATGGTGCTCGGCGGCACGGGCGGCTATTACCTCGTCCGATATCTCGTGCGCGATCGGCGCGCGGCGGCCGTTTCAGGAATCGCATTCGCGTTCTGCGCGTACGTGTTTGCGCGCACGCCGCAAATGCAGCTGCTGATGACGGCGGGGCTGCCGTTCAGCATGCTCGCATTCCACCGCGTCGCCGATCGACCCACGGCCCGACGGGCGATCGTGCTCGGCCTTGTGATGGGGGCGCAGGTCGCCTTCTGCGGATACTACGCGGTGTTCGCCATGTTGATGGTGGGATTCGCGACGTTCGTTCTTGCGGCCACGCGCGGTTTGTGGACGACCGTCGGTTACTGGAAGGCGATCGCCATCGCGGCGGCGGTCGCCGTGGCCGGCGCGCTGCCGCTGATCCTCACGTACATGCAAATGCAGCAGACGACCGGCTTCGGACGCGCGCTGGACGAAGCCCGCAGATTCTCGGCCGACTGGCAGGCGTATCTCGCCTCCTCCGCGCTGGCCCATCGCTGGATGCTGAAGGTCATCGGGCACTGGAACGAAGTCCTGTTCCCCGGGTTCGTCGCGACGATCTTCGGCATCGCGGGGCTCGTTATCGGATTACGAACGCCGACGCCGGACCTTACAAGTGCAGCGGACCTTATCAGATCCGCCTCTCTGCGCGAAGTGGCGATCCTGTACGGCGGGCTCGGCGCCATTGCATGCTGGGCATCGTTTGGACCAGGTGCCGGACTCTACACCGTTCTCTACCAGACCATCCCGCCGTTTGCCCTGATGCGCGCTCCCGCCCGCTTCGGCATCGTCGTCACGCTGGCGCTGGCGGTGCTGGCCGGCATCAGCGTCCGCGCGTGGCTGCAGCGGACCGCGCATCCGAATGTGGTCGGATTGCTGCTGGCCGTGGTGACGGCGGCCGAGCTCGCGTTCCCGCTGCGGTTCCGCGAGGTCGCGCCTGTTTCGCCGGCGTACAAAATGCTCGCGACGCTGCCGGCCGGGGCCGTCATCGAGTTTCCGTTCTACTCGAACAGCCGCGAGCTGTTCGGCCACGCCCGCTACATGCTGAATTCGACCGCGCACTGGATGCCGTTGATCAACGGCTACAGCGACTACATGCCGCCCGACTTCATCGAAACGGCGGCCACGTTGAAGTTCTTCCCGAGCCGCGAGGCGTTCGCGGTGCTGGCCGAAAAGCGTCCGCGCTACGCCGTGTTTCACATGGATCTGTATGGAGACGAGGACCGCGCCGCCGCCGCCGCGCGCATCACCGAGTTCGCGCCGTATCTCAGGCCGCTCTACACGGAGACCGAGACCCGGCTGTACGAGATTGTTGGGTGGCCAAAGCCGTGAAGCCCAAGGCGCCAGGCTCCCGGGCCTAGCGCTTCCGGCCGACGTACACAGCCGCGCCCGACAGCGAGAAGAGCATCACGAGCGCCGTGGGCACGAGCGAGACAAGCAGCGCCGATTCGATCGGCAGCCTGAGGCGGGAAAAATAGAGCGTGAACGTCGCTTCGCGGACGCCGAAGCCGTTGATGGAGATCGGCGCCATCTGGATGATGAACGAGAGCGGGACGATCACCGCGAGGTCCCAGGGGCCGATGGCGATGTGGAGCGCAT
>Ga0307310_10000367_pt1 | contig 14573 bp, 10 predicted proteins | sample ER_DNA_197_FD_194502 | JGI IMG/M metagenome (GOLD analysis project Ga0307310, IMG submission 194502) | Bulk soil microbial communities from the East River watershed near Crested Butte, Colorado, United States - ER_DNA_197 | ecosystem: Environmental > Terrestrial > Soil > Floodplain | place...
CGTGTACCACGGCGATCGGTGTGACCGCCGGCACGCCCCGAGGGACCGCCTGCGCCCGCCGGGCAAGCAGAGCTCGGCTCTTCGGGCCGGGTATCTCGGTCACGAGATTGATGACGCCGGGCATGGGAAGCCTCAAGAAGACGGTGAGAGGTGAGAGGTAAGATGTACGAGAGGGCCGCCCCTTCCGCTACCCCCTCTCACTTCTCACCTCTCGCTTCTTGCTGTACAATTGTACCGCGACTCGTCTCTCGTTCCCAATTCACGGCTCTGCAAGGAGAAGCTCCCATGATCTCGGCTCGGGGGTTGTCCGGATGGGCGTTGGTGCTCGCGGTGGCGGCATGCGGCGGCGGCGACAAGCATCAGGCGGGGGGAGTCTCGGCGGCGAAGAAGATTGAAATCACGCCGACGAAGGATGCACGTGCGGATGCCAGGACATATCTCGCGCAGCTCTGCCCCAAGCCGATCGGCGGTGAGCTGAATTTCATGGTGTGGGAAGGTTACACCGATACGCTTTTCACCAAGCCATTCGAGGACGCCTGTGGGGTTAAGGTCAACGCCACCTACATGGGATCGAGTGACGACCTGGTGGCCAAGTTGCGGGCCGGTGGGGCCGAGACCATCGACCTGATCTCGCCCTCGAGCGATGCCGCCACTGCGATCATCGAAGCGGGACTGGCCGCGCCTCTCGACCTCGGCCGAATCCCGAGCTACAACGACCTGAGCGAAGGCTTCCGCAACTTGAAGGTTGCCCGCAAGGGCGACGCGGTATATGGGGAACCCTGGGCCTTCGGGCCCAACCCGCTGATTTACGACAGCAGCAAGGTGCGCACTGCTCCAGACTCCTGGGGTGCGCTGTGGGACAAGAAGTACCGCAGTAAGCTTTCGCTCCAGGACGACATCGCCACGCTGTACATGGTCGCCCAGTATCTCGGGATGGACGACTCCAAGGACCCGAGTCACCTGTACAACCTGTCCGACGCGGACCTCGCCAAGGTCAAGGCGAAGATGCTGGAGCTCCGCCCCAATGTACGGAAGTACTGGGTCACCGCGGGTGACATGACCCAACTGTTCCAGAGCGGCGAGGTGGTGATGGGCGAGGGCTGGCCGCTGATGACCAACCAGCTTCGCCAGGCCAAGTTCCCCGCCGCGGAGACCATACCCAAAGAGGGAACGACCGCCTGGGCCGACCACTGGGTGCTCACCAAGGGCGCCAAGAATCTCGATGCCGCGTATGCCTGGCTCGAGTACTCGGCCCAACCTTTCACCCAGAAGCTGCTTTACGACGTCACCGCGTACATCGTGGCGAACCCGGCCGCCAAGAACTACATGACTCCGGAACAGGCGGCCAGCCAGCGGGAGATCTCGGACTACGGGAGCAAGGTCAACTTCTGGCAGTGGAGCCCGCGGAGAGAGAAGTATCAGGAGATCTGGAACGAAGTAAAGGCTGGGAAATGACCTGAGCCACCCAGCCGAGACCGGTATCGCTCCTCTGCTCGAGCTGCGACGACTCACCAAGCAGTTCGGTGAGTTCGTCGCGGTCGACGACATCTCGCTCGGAATTGCCGCCGGGGAATTTCTGACCTTGCTGGGCGCGTCGGGATCGGGCAAGACCACGACGCTCCGCATGATCGCAGGCTTCGAGCAGCCCACCACGGGAGAGGTCCTGATGGTGGGCTCGCCTATTACGGGCCTCCCTCCCTTCAAACGCGACATCAACACGGTTTTCCAGCACTACGCGCTTTTCCCGCACATGAGCGTCCGGGAGAATGTGGGTTACGGTCTTCGGATGAAAGGAGTGCCGCGAGGGGAACGGGAGGAGCGGGTGAGCCAGGCTCTGGCGATGGTGAAGCTGGACCAGCTGGGCGCCCGCTCGCCCCGCCAGCTCTCGGGGGGGCAACAGCAGCGGGTTGCCTTGGCGCGCGCGCTCATCAACCGGCCCCGCCTGCTCCTCCTGGACGAGCCGCTCGGCGCACTCGATCTCAAGCTGCGAAAAGAGATGCAACTCGAGCTGAAGCACCTGCAGACCCGCCTCGGCATCACCTTCGTGTACGTGACGCACGACCAGGAGGAAGCGCTCACGATGAGCGACCGGATCGTCCTCATGCGGCAGGGAAGGATCGAGCAGGTCGGCACCCCGCGAGATCTCTATGACCGACCCGCCTCCCGCTATGTCGCAGACTTCATCGGCGAAACCAACATCCTGGCTGGGACGGTCGTCCAGGAAGGCCCTCGGCCGGTTGCCCTGAAAGCGGGCGAGGACCTCGTTCGTGGCTGGAGCGACGCGGCGTTGCCGGTGGCCAGCACCGCATGGCTCAGCGTACGACCCGAGGCGATACAGATCAGCGCCGAGGGGCACCCGGCCACGGGAGACAGCGTTCTGACCGGCAAGATCGTGGACGCGGTGTACAGCGGATCGCTCCTCCGGGTGCATATCCGCCTCGCCGGAGGCCAGCTTATCGTGGCGCATGCACCGGCCGGTACCGCACCAGGAATCGGCGACCGGGTCCGGCTGTCCTGGGACGCCGAGCGAGGCCGGTGTGGCAACGACTGATCCCCGAGGGTCACTGCTGGATCGGATCCGAGCACGGCGGTGGCTACGCACCGCCCTCACGGCGGCCGTGCCTGTTGGATTCGTCACGGCGCTCCTGTTTATCCCCTACGTGCTCCTCCTGGTGCAGTCATTCTGGCGCCTGCAAGGCGGCGCCATCACCCATGACCTCACTCTGGACAACTATCGCCGGCTCTTCGGCACTGCCCTCTATCCCAACACCATCCTCTTTTCGGCGGGCATCGCGCTACGGGTCACCTTGTTCTCCCTCCTCCTCGCCTACCCCCTGGCCTACCTGCTCGCCTTCAAGGTGAGGCGGCACGGGAATCTCATGTACATGGCGGTGATCATCCCGCTGTGGGTGAGCTACCTCGTGCGGGCATATGCCTGGAAGATCATTCTGGGACAGGAGGGCATACTCAACGGCCTGCTCCACTCCGCGGGGCTCATAGACCAGCCGCTCACCTTCCTGTTGTATAGCCGGTGGGCAGTCATACTTGCATTGACCCACATCTACACGCCTTTCACGCTCATGCCGATCTATGCGGTGCTGGAAGCGATCCCGCCCGCCCTTAAGGAGGCGAGCCAGGATCTCTACGCCACCCGCTGGCAGACCTTCCGGCGAGTGGTCCTGCCATTGTCGCTGCCCGGAGTGATCGCCGGCTCCACTTTCGCATTCGTGCTGAGTATGGGGGACTTTCTGGCGCCCCAGCTCCTCGGGGGCAACGACAGCGCCCTGATGGTGTCCAACCTGGTCTGGAGTCTCTTCGGGGTGGCCTACAACTGGCCCCTCGGTGCCGCCGTATCGGTTGTGGTGCTAGTGCTGACTCTCTTCCTTCTCTCGCTGGCCGGCAAGGTAGAGAGGGCGATGAACTACGGGGGACAGGCGGTCGGCCGGGCAGGCGGTCGGGTGGTCGGAATGACCGGAGATGAGAAATGATGGCTACGCGCTCCGCGGGTGCCCGGCCTGATAGCCTCACCGGCCTGATCTGGCTGACCGGCGCCGCCGTTTTCGCCTTCATCTACCTGCCGCTGGTAGTGGTGATCGTCTTTGCCTTCCACGACTCGCCGATCATCGCCTGGCCGCTCCGCCTGGGGACCTTCAGGTGGTTCGGGGCGCTTTCCCACGACCGGGGGATGCTGGACGCGGCCACTGCCAGCGTGAAGCTCGCGCTCCTGGCTGTCACGATCGCGCTGCTGGTGGGCGTACCCGGCGCGTTCGTGCTGGATCGCTGTGAGTTTCCGGGCAAGACCGCCTTTCGCCGGTTGGTGCTTCTCCCTCTCATCCTTCCCGGAATCATCACCGGCGTCGCGCTGCTCACCTTCTTCAGCTTCATCGGGTTGAGCCTCTCCAGCGGCTTCCCCCTCGTCCCCGGCTGGCCGGTGGTGCTCGGACACGCGGCGGCCCTTACGTCGGTGGTGATCACCCAGGTGTTTGCCCGGCTGCAGCGGCTCGACCGGGCTCAGGAGGAGGCGAGCCAGGATCTGTACGCCAACGAGTGGCAGACCTTCTGGAATGTGACCCTTCCCAGTATCCGGACGGCCATCCTTGGCGCCGGGTTGCTCGTGTTCACCCTGAGCCTGGATGAGATTGCCGTGACCTTCTTCCTGATCGGGCGGCAGAACACGCTTCCGCTCCAGATCTGGGGGCTCCTCCGACGGGGGATCACCCCGGAAGTGAATGCGGCCGCCACCATAATCTTCCTGGTATCGGTGGTAGTGATCGTGGTCTGGGCCAGGCTCATGCGGGACCCGGACGGCGCCTGATCGGCCGCCCCATCCCCCAAAAAGTGCATAACCATGCAGTCCGTCCCCCGTGCCAAACATTGAACCACATATGAGCCAATAAGTTGCTCTGCTGTATGCAGATCCGGCCGCGTACGCCTGCCACTGGCAGTGTGACGGGGGGACTAGACAGGGGGTGGGGGGGCGGGGCTACAATGGCTGAGTACCCGCCTCCTCCGAGGCAGGTACGTTTGCATCCTCCGACAAAGCGGAGGGTCCACTCTCGCAGCTGACCATCTCCTTGAGCTGCGAGCCCCCATCAGCGGCGGGGGCGAGGTCGCGCAGGCGGCAGGGACCGCCGACGGGGCCAGACCGAGTGCCGCGCCAACAATGAAAAGAGGAGTTTGTGAAAGTCCTGGCGCTGGGCGCCGGCGCGGTGGGGACCGTGTCCGCCCTGAAATTCGTGCAGGAAGCGATGCTCGAGAAGCTCGTCATCGCCGACGCGGTGTCCGCCCGCGCTTCCCTTCTTGCGGACCGGCTCGATGATGATAGGGTTTCGGCGCTTTGCCTCGACGCCGGCGATCGAGCGGCAGTTGCCCGTACCATCCGTCACACCGGCACCACCATTGTCCTGAACGCGGCACTTCCTGCGACCAACCTCGCTGTGATGCGCGCCTGCCTGGAAGCGGGAGCTGATTACATCGACCTTGCAAGCGCGGGTACAGACGCGGACGGCATTCCGAAGATGGATGACCAGTTCGCCCTGGATGCCGAGTTCAAAGCGGCCGGCCGTCTTGCCCTGCTGGGCATGGGGGCGGACCCCGGCACCACCAACGTCTACGCCGCGTACGCGGCCAAATACCTGCTCGATGTGGTTACCGAGCTGAGAGTGAGGGACGGCGACAATTCCGTGTGCCTCGGGCACGACGGCTTCCTCGCCGCGTTCAGTCCATGGGTCATGATTGACGAGTGTCTGTGCAAAGCAGTGAGCTATCGAAACGGCCGGTACCAGCTGGAGGAGCCACTCACCGGCAAGGAGCAGTTCGATTTTCCCCAGCTCGGCGTGCTCAACTGCTATTACGTCGATCATGAGGAATCCAGGACGCTCCCGCGGTTCTTCCCCCACGCGCGGATCGTCGATTTCAAGCTGTGCATGGACGACGCGACGGTGGAGACGCTCCGGGTCATGAAGCGCCTGGGGCTCTCGCGAACGGACCAGGTCCGGGTGGGCAACCAGACGATCGCTCCGCGCGATCTGGTTGTATCGCTGCTCCCTGACCCCAAGGACCTGGCAGGCCGGATGCACGGCAAAACCTGCGTCGGGACCCTGGCCAAGGGACTCAAGAACGGGGAGCCGAAGACGTTCTACATCTACAACGTTGCCGATCACGAGACGGTCTACGAAGAGCTGGGAGTGCAGGCCACGGCGTACCAGACCGGGATCCCGCCGGTCATTGCCGCATGCCTGATCGCTCGTGGTGTCTGGCGGGGAACCGGGGTGATGTCGCCCGAGCAGTTCAACCCGGACCCGTTCCTCTCGTGTATGGCTCGCGAAGGGATGCAGTGGCACGTGCGGGACGACACGGCGCAGGTGGCAACGCCCCGGCTGCCGACCACTACTACGAGACCTTCGCGGGAGACGGTCGCCGCCGCCTAGTACAAAGGAAAAGAAGTGCCACGAAGGCACGAACGGCCCCAACGCCATTCGTGCCCTTCGTGTTTTCATAGTAAATTCTGTCTGATGCCCAGCAAAGCAAGCGACTCTTTCGAACGGTGGAGCAGCCCATGACCAGCACGGCCGCGGCCCGGGGCAAGGCCCCGAAGTCTCAGGTCGCTCGCTATCAGATGTACATCGACGGCAAGTTCGTCGATGCCCAAGGCGGGAAGACCTTTGACGTGTTCGATCCTGCCACCGAAGAGGTGATCGCCACCTGCCCAGCCGGTGACGCCAAGGATGTCGATCTGGCCGCCCAGGTGGCCAAGAAGGCCTTTTACGATGGCTGGAAGGCAGTCACCGCGCAGGAGCGGGGGCGCATCCTTCTCCGGCTGGCCGAGCGTATCCGTGCCCGCCGGGCCGAGCTCGCCGAGCTGGAGACCCGGAACACCGGCAAGCCGATCGCCGAGTCCGAGTATGACATGGACGATACCGCCACCTGCTTCGAGTACTACGGCGGTCTGGCCACCAAGATCAACGGTGAGGTGCTCCCCGTCCCAGCAGAGGCAGTGGCCTTTGCCATGCGGGAGCCGATGGGTGTCGCCGGGCAAATCATCCCCTGGAACTATCCGCTGATGATGGCGGCTTGGAAGATCGCACCCGCGCTGGCGGCTGGATGCACCGTAGTCCTTAAGCCGGCGGAGCAGACCCCCCTCTCGATCCTGGAGCTGGCCAAGGACTTCGAAGGCGTGGGTCTGCCGCCCGGTGTAGTAAACATCGTCACCGGCGATGGTCCTGGCGCCGGCGCACCGATCGTGGCTCATCCTGCCATCCGAAAGATCGCCTTCACCGGCAGCGCCGAGGTCGGCAAGACCATCATGCGCAACGCCGCCGACCAATTGAAGCGGGTATCGCTCGAGCTGGGGGGCAAGTCTCCCAACATCTTCTTCAGCGACGCCGACTTCGAGAACGCGGTGGACGGAGCCCTCTTCGGTACCTTCATCAATCAGGGCGAGGTCTGCTCGGCGGGGAGCCGGGTGCTGGTGCAGCGGGACATCTACAAGAAGTTTGTGGATGCCGCTGCCGCAAAGGCGAAAACGATCAAGCTCGGTCCCGGCATGGACCGGGAGAACAAGATGGGTCCCCTGGTGAGCGCCGAGCAGCGCGACCGGGTGGCTAATTATCTCCAGGTGGGCCGGGGAGAAGCGAAGGTGGCCGTGGGCGGGGGTAGGCCCAAGCAGTTCGACAAGGGCTGGTACATCGAGCCGACGATCTTCTACGACGTCGACAACTCCGCCCGGATCGCGCAGGAGGAAATCTTCGGCCCGGTGATGAGCGTCATCCCGTTCAAGGACGAAGCCGAGGCGATTCGGATCGCCAACGAGACCCAATACGGGTTGGCCGCCGCGGTCTGGACCCGGGACATCTTCAAGGCGTTCCGAGTGGTGAAAGCGCTCGAGGCCGGGATCGTGTGGGTGAACCACATGCAGCCGACCTTCGTGGAAGCGCCGTGGGGCGGCTACAAGGCCTCGGGCTTCGGCCGGGAGCTGGGCCACTGGGGAGTCGAGGAATACCTCGAGACCAAGCAGGTTTACATCAACCTGGATGAGAAGCCGATCGGGTGGTATTGAATGAGCTAGGAGCTTAGAGTCAGGAGCTGGGAGCATGGCAATTTTCACTTCCTAGCTCTTAGCTCCCAGCTCCAAGCTAGTTGCACCCGCGCAACGACGACCCGCCACTACCCTCCGTGCAAATCCTCGCACGCGCCATCTATGCTGTTGCTCGACAATGCGTTCGGCATGCCCACTTCGGGCATGAAGCTCGCACTCCCGCCTGAGATAGTCGGGTACTGCCAAGCAACCCAGATCACCATTTCCTAAGCAAGGTTCTGTGAATCACATGAGCACCCCTGGCGTGCGGGCAGTGGAGCGGCACGAGGCGGAGATACGAGTGATGCTCGCCTTTGCGATTGCTGGCGGCTGCATCGGCTTCGTGGTCGCGTTCTATCTGGCCTATCTGTTCCCGGGGATTCCTCAATCAGTCCTGCTGGGCGAATGGGTCGGCGCCATTTTCTTCGCCGGCTTCATCGCCCGCGCCATCCGGAAGAGCTCCCCATCGCTCGCGGCTCCGCGCAGGCGCCGCACGCTGGTCGTGGGTTCGGGGGAACGGGCGGCGCAGCTTCTGGGAGAGCCGCGCCGGACGGAGCTGGATGGGCTGACCGTCGTGGGCTTGGTGGATCTCAATGGAGTGGGATTGGGGCGGACTATCCGGGGCGTCCGGGTAGTCGGCACCCTACACGACCTGCCGAAGCTGGCGCAGCAGCTGCGGGCGGAGTTCGCCATCATCGCCCTCGAGGCGGGAGACCTCCTCGAGATGCGCCGCGCAGTGGATCAGTGCATCGCCGGCGCCCTCCAGTTTAAGACGCTACCCTCCCCCCACGAGTTGCCGCAGCAGGCCCCAGGCGTAAGCCAGCTTCGCAATGTCCGGATCGACGATCTGTTGGGACGGGCACCGGCGAACCTCGATCTGCCTCCGGTCCGAGCCGACCTGTGCGATCGAGTGGTCCTGCTGACCGGGGCGGCCGGTTCGATCGGGTCCGAGCTCGCCCGCCAGATTGCTTCATTCGGACCCGCACGCCTGGTCCTGCTCGATCAATCAGAGAGTGATCTGTACTTCGTGCACCTGGAGCTGCAGCAAGCGCATCCGGCGGTGGCCGTGCTGCCAGTGATCTGCGACATCGCCCACGCCGGGCGCTTGGCCCAGGTCTTTGCGCAGCACCGTCCCGACTACGTGGTGCACGCCGCGGCGTACAAGCACGTACCCCTGATGGAGACGAACGTCCTCGAGGCGGTGCGCAACAACGTGCTCGGCACGCTGCTGGTGGCGACCACCGCGGTCAGGTACGGCGCCAGCAAGGTGCTGCTGGTTTCCACGGACAAAGCCATCAACCCGTCCAGCGTGATGGGCGCAACCAAGCGGGTCGCCGAGCGGATCATTTTCGGCCTGCCGAACCTGCACCGGTCGGGCACCGACTTCAGGGCAGTACGGTTCGGAAACGTGCTCGCCTCCAAGGGGAGCGTCATCCCGCTGTTCGAGCGGCAACTGGCGGCGGGCGGGCCGATCACGGTCACGGATCCGTTGGTGGAGCGCTACTTCATGACTATCCCGGAGGCCGCCCAACTTGTGCTCCAGGCGGGATCGCTGCCGGAGACGGCCGGCGCCATCGCGATGCTGGAAATGGGCGACCCGGTCCGCATTCTGGACCTGGCCGAGAAGCTGATCCGGTTTTCCGGGAGGGTGCCGGGAAAGGACGTTCGCATCGTGTTCACCGGCTTGAGACCCGGTGAGAAGCTCATGGAGGAGCAGGTCTCTACCCTCGAGGCCGGCGTGCCCACCTCCAGCGAAAAGATTCGCATCAGTCAGACAACCGAGAGCACCGGGCCAGAGCTGGTCCAGAGCCTGAGCCGGCTGTTTACCTGCCTGGATGTGGGTGACCAGGAGGGGGTGCTCGCCACCCTGTGTGAGCTCGTACCGGAGGGCGTGCCGCCTCTCCAGCAGTCGCGTGCGGCTGTGACCGTGGGCCCTCGGGCGGACCGGGGGGACGCGGGCCAATGGGGCGCCCTCCTCGACCCCACCCACGTGAGCTGGCGCGAGCGGAGGCGTGGCGTGCAGCGTCACGCGGTTCCGCCGGACCTGCGCGTCACCGATCGGCGGCAAGGCACTGGCTGCCGCCGGCAGACGGCGCGGGTCGGTGGGCGGCGGCAGACCGATGTGGGAATGTTGCTCGCGACCAGCTCCTCCGCGGTACCCAATGGCTCCTGACGTCGGAGCCACGGAACCCCTGCGTTTGCGGGTGGCCCTGGTGGGATGCGGACGCAGCAGCGTGGACCACATGGCCGCGCTCACCGGCCTCCGCGATGTCGAGATCGTCGCCGTCTGCGACCTCGACGAGAAAGCCGCCCGTGGGGCGGCGACGCGTCACGGGATTCGGGGATGCTATACCGACGCCGAGGCCATGCTGCGCGTGATGCGAGTCGATGCGGTGCACCTGCTGACTCCACCGGCTAGTCACCTCGCACTCGCTCGCCTCGGCGCGAAGTACGGGGTGCATATGTACATCGAAAAGCCCTTCGCTGCTACCGAGGCCGAAGCGCGCGCCATTCTGGAGTTGGCGCGCGAGGCCGGCGTTCAGGTGTGCCCCGGCCACAGCAGGCTCTTCGATCCCGTCTTCGTGGAGGCTTGCCGCCGGATTCGGGCCGGCGAGATCGGCCGGGTGATCTCGGTGCGGGCGGAACAGGGCTTTACCTACGAAACCGCGCGATCGGCGTCGCTTCCGTGGAGCTATTCGTACGATTGGGGAACATTCGACAAGCTCATCAGCCAACCGCTTTATCTCGTCTGCCACTTCCTGAAGGATCCCGGCCTGCCTCGAGTCGTCGGTCTCAATCTGGGCACCGTCCGGGAGGCCGGAGTGGAGGAGCTTCGAGTGCTGATTCCCTCGAGTGCCGGGCTGGGAGAAGTGTCGTTCTCCCTATGCACCGCGCCGGGGGTGAACCGCATCGAGGTCCTGGGAACTAAAGGGAAAGTGACCGCCGACTGGCAGACGATGACGGTGCTGACCTATCGCGAGAGTGAGCTGCCTTCGGTCCTGGCACGGTTCACCGAGAGTATTGCCACCGCGCTCGATCTCATTCGCGCGGGGACCGGCACGCTCCTCGGCATCGCAACCGGCAAGGTGAAGCGCCACCAGGGACTCCGCACGATCATCGAGCAGTTCTATCAATCTCTCCGTGACGGCATGCCCGCGCCGGTTTCGCCGGAGCAAGGCGTGCTCAACGTTCGCCTGATGGATCAGATCAAGGAGGCCTGCAAGCCGTTCCGGAAGCAACGGCCGGAACTGTCCATCACCAGAGCGCCATCCGTCCGGGTCCAGGAGTGGGGGCTCACATGGTGAGCCGCCGACCGGTGCCGCCGCTGGTATCGGTTGTCATCCCATGCCGGAACGAAGAGCCGTACATCGCACGCTGCCTGGATTCAGTCCTGGCGACCGACTACCCGCGTGAACGCCTGGAGATCCTGGTAGCCGATGGCGGGAGCAGCGACGGGACGCGCCCCCTCCTGGTCCGTTATGTGGCGCTGCATCCGACGATCGTTCTGTTGGACAATCCTCGAGGCACGACTCCCGCCGGACTCAACGTCGCTATTAGGGCCGCGTCCGGTGACATCGTGATTCCGATTGATCCCCACGTGCTCTACCCCCCAGACTACATCCCCCGGCTCGTCGCCGGACTTCAGGAAAGCAATGCTGACAACGTGGGGGGAGTGCTGGTGACGGTGCCGGCAGACGACTCTCCGACCGCGCAGGCGATCGCGGTTGGCCTGTCGCATCGCTTCGGGGTGGGCAACACGGTGTCGCTCGGCTGCTACCGCAGGGAAACCTTCGATCGCATCGGCATGTTCGACGAGGAGCTGATCCGGAACCAGTACGATGAGTTCAACTTCAGGCTGATCACGCGGGGAGGTCGGGTGTTCCTGCTTCCCGATGTGCACTGCCGCTATCTGGAGCGCCGCTCCTTCCGCCAGCTCGCCAGCAGGTCCTACGAGGATGGCTACTTCAAGCCCCTGGTGGCACGGAAGGTGGGACGGGTAATGCCACTCCGCCAGGTGGTTCCCGCCGCCCTGGTGGGCTGTCTATCGAGCTCGGCCGCGCTCGCGCTGTGGATTCCAGCGGCGCGGTACCTCTTTGCCTTGGCGGCGGGCGGCTACGCCCTGCTCGTCGTCCTCTTCGCGGCCCGAGCAGCCCGCCAGCACGGCCTCCGCTGCGCTGCCGCCCTTACTCTGGTGTTCCCCATTCTGCACTTCAGCTATGGCAGCGGATCCCTGCGAGGCATCCGCGATCATCTCGTCGCCCGGGGCGCGCCGCCCCAGGGTACGCTCCAACTCTCCCGGTGAGGACCCGCATGGGTCCGCGCATTCGCGTCTTGCTGGTGACGAGCGACCGACTGTGGAACAGCGGGGTCGGGCCGGCGGCCTTTATCGCGCGGCAGGCTGAGTTCCTTCGGCGGGAGGGAGTTGAGGTCGACCTGTTCCCGTTCCGGGGAGCTCGCCATCTGCACGAATATGTGCTGGGCTGGTGGGCAGTACGCCGGAGGCTGAATGACGGCTCGTACGATCTGGTTCATGCCCATTTCGGCCAGAGCGGACTCACAGCGCTACCCAAGCGCGTGCCTCTGGTGGTGACGTTCCGGGGCGACGATCTCGAGGGTTCCCTCCGGGAGAATGGCCGCTACATCCCGGCGGGCTGGCTTCTCCGGTTCATTTCCCGGCTCGTGGCGCGTCAGGCGGACGCCGCCATTGTTGTTTCCGAACACATGAAGCGGTACTTGCCCCGCTCGGTGCCGACCCACGTCCTGCCCTCCGGAATCGACCTCGAGCTGTTCCGTCCCGAGCCGCGCGACGAAGCCCGCCGCCGGCTCGGGTTGGCGGAAGAGCAGCGCCTGATCCTGTTCGTAGGCAATCCGGCGTTGGCCCGGAAGCGTTTCGCCCTGGCCCAGCGAGCGGTCGACATCGTCAATCGCTCGATTCCGACCAGGCTGATCGTCGGGTGGAAGTTGCCCCGCCAGGAGATCGCGGCGCTGATGAGTGCCTGCGATGTGCTGGTATGCACGTCGATGCAGGAGGGATCGCCCAACGCGGTTAAGGAGGCCCTCGCCTGCAATCTACCCGTGGTCTCCGTGCGGGTGGGCGATGTGCCCGTGCGGCTCCGCGGGATTTCCGGGTGCGAGGTGTGCTCGGACGATCGCGCCGAGACCATTGCGGCGGCCTTGGAACGGGTGCTCCGCAGGGGCTCCCGAATCGACGGCCGCAGTGTCATGAAGCAGCTGGACGAGCGCCATCTCACCCAGCGTTTGATCGATATTTACCGCTCGGTGCTTCCCACCACGGGAGCCCCAGTCGAGAAGCTGGTCCAGGCCTCCTGATCGCAGCTGTGGACTAGAGCGCCGGCCCCGCCCCAACCATCGCCCGGCGGACCAGCGGAATCGGTGGCCCTCCGTACGAGAGGAACTGATCATGAAAATCGTGCCAGGCCTCCCTGCCTCCACGAGTGCTGGTCCAATCCTCCCGTAGCTTCCGAATCATCAGTTTGCCCAGCGTGTAGTTCAGGTACGCCGGATCGTAGGCGCCCCGCGCGGCTTGTTGCCGGGCGTTACCTGGGTCCTGATACGCCTGCTCCCGGAACAGACGCTCCGATTCCGCTAACGTCATTCCTTTGGTGTGCATCCCGATCGCAGACAGATAGCGGGCGTTACGCAGGAGGGCATTCATCAACTGACCGATGTGAGTCTCGGGATCTCCGTTGCCGAGCCCGGCTTCCCACATCATCTCTTCGGTATAGTGCGCCCACCCTTCCGCGAAGGCGTACCCGACGAACACCTGACCGAATTTTGACTGCGCCCGGTTGGAGTGCAGGAAGTTGAGGAAGTGGCCGGGCCATACCTCGTGAACGCTGGTGAACAGAAGGTCGGCGGCTCCAGGAACGTAGGCCTCCTGCTCCGCCTTTGGCCAGGCCGGATCCGGAGGCGCGATGTAGTAGATCGAGGGCAGGTTCTTCTCGTAAGGGCCCGGTATATCGATATACGCAAAGTTGAAACGCTGGTACGGGGGTGCCTCCCGGACCAGGGCGCGCTCGGTGCCTGGCACGGATACCAGGTTCTTGGCGCGAACGAACGCCTCGAGTGTGTCCAGCTGGTGCGCTGCAGCCTGGACCGGACTCCCCCGCGCCTTGTGAGCGTTCATCCGGTCTACACACTTCTGAATTGACTGACCCGGTGCGAAACGCCCGCAGGCGTCCTTGAGGGCGGCCAGGTTCCGGTCCATATCCTCCCGACCACGGCGCTCCAATGTGTCGAGGGGGAGGTCTACACCCTCCGTCATGCGTAACATGTCGCTGAAGCGTTGGGGTCCCAATGCGAAATCGTTAGTGCCTTGCTTTTCCTGCTGACCGAACCAGGCGCTCAGCTCCCGCAGCGCCTTTGCCGCGCCGGCGTTGGCCGTGGCGAACTGGCGCTGGAGCGTTGTGTCGCTGACCGAAGCGAAAACTGCCGGCACACTTCCCGCCAGATACTCCGCCAGCCCGGCAGTCCGGCCCTGACCGATCCTGGCGTAGGCCTTTGGCAAGGGAGTACGCAGGTTGGTGCGGGCCTGGGCCAGCGCGGCCGGAAGGTTGGTGGCGTATTTCGTAAAAGCACGCATACGCTCGGGCAGCGGAGCGTACGCCCTGGCGAGGTACACGTTTGGATCGAGCCCCCCGGTGTAGAACTCGGGGTTCCGATGAGGCTGATCGGCACGCTCGCCCCAGAAGAGATCTTTATCGATAACGGCGATCAGGTAATCCCGCTCGAAGCGAGTTGCCGCATTCGAGCTATCGATTGGAAATGCCGCCGCGCTATCCCGTAGCTGGTGCAGCCGGCCCATCCAGCGCTTCAGCCCGGCCTCGCTCCAATCGGGGAAGACGCCATCGTATTCGTGCCGGCCCTGATAGGTGGCAAAGAGCGGATTGGCCTTGAAATAGGTTTCGATGAATCCGGACGCGAATCGATTCCAGTCACCGCCCCCTTTCTCGGTTCGGCCCTGACAGGCGGCCAG
>Ga0307310_10000368_pt1 | contig 14567 bp, 12 predicted proteins | sample ER_DNA_197_FD_194502 | JGI IMG/M metagenome (GOLD analysis project Ga0307310, IMG submission 194502) | Bulk soil microbial communities from the East River watershed near Crested Butte, Colorado, United States - ER_DNA_197 | ecosystem: Environmental > Terrestrial > Soil > Floodplain | place...
CCTAGCGTGATGAAGATCTTCGAGCCGTTCAGCACCCAGCCGTCGCCGTCACGGTCGGCGCGCGTGACGAGTGACGCCGGATCGGAGCCGCTGCCCGGCTCCGTGAGCGCGTAGCAGCCGAGCGCCGAGCCTTCGCACAGCTTCGGCAGCCACTCGGCCTGCTGCGCCTCCGTCCCCCACGTCGCGATCGTCTTGCCGGCGAGGCCGTTGTTGACCGAGACGATCCCCCGCACGGACGAGTCGGCGCGCCCGAGCTCCTCCATTACGAGGCAGTACGACACGGTGTCGAGCCCCATGCCGCCGTGCTCCTCCGGCAGTGCGCAGCCGAGGAAGCCGACGTGGGCGAGCTTCGCGACGATGCCGAGATCCATCCGCTCCGAGCGGTCCCACTCGCGTGCGTGCGGGACGATCTCGCGGTCGCAGAACGTGCGCGCAGTCTCACGGATGAGCTGCTGCTCCTCGGTCAGCGCGAAATCCACGACCTGCGTATTCTCTCGCAGATGCCGAACCTGGCGGGGAAGGTTGCAATCGTCACCGGTGCCGGGCGCGGCATCGGGCGCGCGCATGCGCTCGCGCTCGCGGGGGCAGGAGCGAAGGTCGTCGTCAACGACCTCGGCGCGGCGCTCTCCGGCGAGGGCCACGACGACTCGCCGGCGCAGCAGGTCGTCCAGGAGATCGAGGCCGCCGGCGGCGAAGCAGCGGCGAACGGCGAGAACGTCGCCGACTTCGCAGGGGCTGAGCGACTGGTTGCGCAGGGACTGGAGCGGTTCGGACGCCTCGACATCCTCGTGAACAACGCCGGGATCCTGCGCGACCGCATGCTCGTGAACATGACCGAGGACGAGTGGGACGCGGTCATCGCCGTGCACCTCAAGGGCCACTTCGCGCCGACGCGGCACGCCGCCGCGTACTGGCGCGAGCGCTCCAAGGCGGGCGACGAGGTCAAGGGCCGCGTGATCAACACGTCGAGCCCGTCGGGCGTCTTCGGCAACGTCGGCCAGGCGAACTACGGAGCGGCGAAGGCCGGCATCGCCGGCTTCACGCTGATCGCCGCGCAGGAGCTGCACCGCTATGGCGTCACCGTCAACTGCCTCGCGCCGAACGCGCGCACACGCATGACCGAGGACACGTTCGACATGGGCGCGCCGCAAGAGGGTTTCGACCCGCTCGACCCGTCGAACATGTCGCCGCTCGTCGTCGCACTCTGCGCCAACGATGCGCAGCGCATCACCGGCCAGGTCTTCCATGTCTGGGGCGGCGCGATCAACGCGCTGCAGGGTTGGAGCCCGGGCGAGCTCTTCGCGGCCGACGAGAAGTGGGACGCCGATGCGCTGCTCCACGAGCTCGTCGACCGCTTCCCCGACGGCGTAGCGCCCGGCGGGATGATCGCCGGCATGCAGGCCGCGGGCGGCCAGTCGCTGCGCGCGCAGTGACGGCGCCGCAACGCAGGCGCATCTACCTGATGCGCCACGCGCAGGTGCGCTACTTCCAGGGCGAGCACCCGCACGACGTGCTCCTCACGCCAGAAGGCCGTATCCAGGCCGACGCCGCGGCGGAGGCGTTGCGCGGAGTGCACTTCGACCGCGTGATCACGAGCGGCCTGGCGCGCACGCTCGAGACAGCACGCGCGGTCGCGCCCGCCGCGGTGATCGAGGAGAACCCGGCGCTCCGCGAGATCGAAAGCGGCGAGCTCCGCGGCGTCGCGCCGGAGACGGTGCAGGCGATGATGACCGCCGCGTTCCGCGGCATCGTCCCACTCGACACGCAGTTCCTCGGCGGCGAGACGATCGGCGAGCTCTTCGACCGCGTGCTGCCCGAGCTCGACGCGCTCCTGGCGGACCCGAGCTGGGACGTCGTGCTCCTGGTTCTACACGGCGCCGTCAACCGCGCGATCCTCGGGCGGGCGCTTACCGGTGGGCGCACGTTCCTCGGCGCCTTCGAGCAGGCGCCCGCGTGCATCAACGTCCTCGACGTCGACGCCGAGGGCGGTTTCGTCGTGCGCGCAGTCGCCTACACGCCGTACGACCCAGTGGGCGCGGCGGCGCCGCGGCAGACGACGATGGAGCACCTCTGGCAGGACTACCTCGACGCTCGCGGCGGGAAACCGTAGAGTCCGCGCCAACCGAGATGGGCCTCCTCTCGCTTCAAAACGCCTCACTGCGGTTCGGCGGAATCGTGGCGCTCGACGACGTCTCGCTCGAGGCGCGGGAAGGCTCGATCTTCGGGCTGATCGGCCCAAACGGGGCGGGCAAGACGACCGCGTTCAACGTGATCACCCGCCTCTACCGGCTCGACGCGGGCGACGTCGTCTTCGACGGCAAGTCGCTGCTGCACACGCCGCCGAGCCGCGTCGTCCGTCTCGGCATCGCACGCACCTTCCAGAACGTCGAGATCTTCCCGACGATGACGGTGCTGGAGAACGTCCTCGTCGGCGCCCACACGGTCTCGCGATTCCAGCCCGAGCGGACTGTCCGCGCCCACGCGCACGAGATCCTCGAGTACGTCGGGATCGACGGCGTCGCAAGCCGGCCGGCGGCCGGCCTCCCATTCGGCACGCTGAAGCGCGTCGAGCTCGCGCGCGCGCTCGTCTCGAAGCCGCGGCTCCTGCTCCTCGACGAGCCGGCGGGCGGCCTGAACCACGAGGAGGTCGACGGGCTCGCCGAGTTCATCCGGCGGATGCGGGATGAGCTCAAGCTGACCATCCTCCTCGTCGAGCACCACATGAACCTCGTCATGCGCGTGTCCGACCACGTGCACGTCCTCAACTTCGGCCGCACGATCGCAAGCGGCCCACCGCAAGAGGTGCAGCGCGACCCAGACGTGATCGAGGCGTATCTCGGCGGCGAGCTCGAGGAGGCGTCGTAGTGGCGCCGCTCCTGGAGCTCGAGGGCGTCACCGCCCGCTACGGCCCGGTGCAGGCGCTGCACGGCGTCTCGCTCACGGTCGACGAGGGCCAGATCGCGGCCGTGCTCGGGGCCAACGGCGCCGGCAAGACGACGACGCTGCGCTCGGTCTCGGGCACGGTGCGACGCGACGGCGACCTGCGGTTCGCGGGCAAGCCGCTCACGAACGTCGGCCCCGACGGGTCGGCGCGCCTCGGCATCGCCCACGTCCCGGAAGGCCGCGGCACGTTCGCCGAGCTGACGGTCTGGGAGAATCTTCGCCTCGGCGCCTACACGCGGCGCGGCGCGGCGAAGGACGACTTCGCCCGCGTGCAGAGGTACTTCCCGTGGCTCGAAGAGCGGCGGGTGCAGCAGGCCGGCACGCTGAGCGGCGGCGAGCAGCAGATGCTCGCACTCGCGCGCGCGTTCATGCAGCGGCCGCGCCTGCTGCTGCTCGACGAGCCCTCGCTCGGTCTCGCGCCGCTCCTCGTCACCGAGATCTTCCGGATCATCAAGGAGCTGAACGAGAACGAGGGCCTCACCGTGCTCGTCGTCGAGCAGAACGCGCACATCGCGCTCCAGCTCGCGCAGACGGCGTTCGTGCTCGAGGTCGGCCGCGTCGCATTGTCGGGGCCGAGCGCGGAGCTTCAGCAGCACGAGTCCATTCGCCGGAGCTACCTGGGCTACTGATGACGGCGCTCGCCCAACGAATCGGCTCGATGCGCAAGAGCGCAGTCAGCACCGGCGGCTCGATCCCGGTCGTGCTGTTCCTCCTCGCCGCCGCCGCCTTCCTCGTGATCGGCTCGCTCTCGAGCGACATCTTCGCGCAGCAGACCGTCGCGGGCCTCGCGCAGGGCGCGATCTTCGGCAGCCTCGCGCTCGCGCTCGTGCTCATCTACCGCGCGACCGAAGTGATCAACTTCGCGCAGGGCGAGCTTGCGATGGCGACGACGTACATCGCGTACCAGCTCACCCTCTGGGGCCTCAGCTACTGGCTCGCGTTCTTCCTCACGCTGCCGATCGCGTTGGTCCTCGGCATGGCAATCCAGGTCGTCCTGATCCGGCCGGTGCAGCACTCGATCATCGCAGTTGTAATCGTCACGGTCGGCCTCTTCATCCTGATCGACGGGATCGTCACGTGGGTCTGGGGCGCAGACCTGAAGTTCATGGATGCGCCGTTCGGCAACACCGTCTACCACGCGGGCGGCGTCGCCTTCTCGCGCCAAGACATCGGCGTGCTCGCCGTGTCGATTCTCTCGGTGATCGTGCTCTGGTTCCTGTTCCAGTTCACGAAGATCGGCCTGGCGATGCGCGCAGCCGCGCTGCGGCCGGCCGCGGCAGCGCTCGTGGGGGTTCGCGTCAACTGGATGCTCGCGATCGGCTGGGGCCTCGCGGCGGTGCTGGGCGCGGTGGCCGGGCTGATGACCGAGCCGACGCAGTTCCTGCAGCCGACGATGATGCAGGCGATCCTGCTGTACGCGTTTGCGGCCGCCGTGCTCGGCGGGCTCGAGAGCCCCGCAGGCGCGGTCATCGGCGGGCTCTCGCTCGGCGTCTTCCTCAACCTGATCGGCCAGTACATCGGCGTCGCGACGCCCGAGCTGCGTCTACCGATCGCGTTCCTCGTGCTCCTCCTCGTGCTGCTCGTGAAGCCGACCGGGCTCTTCGGCCGCAAGCAGGTGCGGCGCGTATGAAGTTCATCCCCGCCGCCGTTGCAGCAGCGGTCGTCGTCGTGCTGCCGTTCTTCCTCAGCGGCTACCACCAGGGTCTCGCGGTGTACGTCGCGCTCTACTTCGTCGCGATCCTCGGCCTGAACATCCTCACCGGGTACACGGGCCAGATCTCGATCGGCCACGGCGGCTTCATGGCGATTGGCGGCTACACCACGGCCGTGCTCTCGCACTACGAGCACTGGAACCTGATCCTGACGCTGCCCGCCTCGCTCGGCGTCTGCTTCCTCGTCGGCATCTTCGTCGGCGTCCCGGCGCTGCGCCTCTCGGGCGTCTATCTCGCCCTCGTCACCTTCGGGTTCGCGGTGTCGGTGCCGCAGCTGCCGCTCAAGTTCTCGAAGTTCCTCGGGGGCTCGAACGGCCTGCACACCGACCACACGGTCACCCATCTGTGGCTCTACGTCGTCAGCTGGTCGTGCGCCGGGATCGCGTTCCTGCTCGCCTGGCTGCTCCTCCGCGGCCGCACCGGCCGGGCCTTCCGCGCCGTGCGCGACAGCGAGGTCGCAGCGGCGTCGTCGGGGATCGCCCTGCCGATCTACAAGACGCTTGCGTTCGGCGTCTCGGGCGCCTTCGCGGGCGTCGCCGGCTCCCTCCTCGTGCTCGCCACGAACGGCTTCGCCCAGCCGAGCGAGTTCACCGTCCTCGTCTCGCTCCAAATCCTGATCGGCGCCGCCGTCGCCGGGCTCGGCTCGCTCTGGGGTGTCGTCGTCGGCGCCGTCTTCATCGGCCTGCTGCCCTCGATTTCGGCCAGTGTGCCGCTGATCGGCTCCTCCCACGGACAGGACGTCGTCTTCGGCCTGATCGTGATCCTCGTCATGCTCCTGCTCCCGAACGGGGTCGCCGGGCTCCTGCGAGGTTTTGAACCACGGTTCAAAACTGCTATCAAACCCGGTCCATAGGAGTCATAATCGGCACCCGGTAGTCCACTGGAAACCGGGCTCATTCCACGCATGGAGGGTCGGATGGGTATGAAGGGCAGACTCCTGGCGGTACTCGCCGGGGCAGCGATCGTCACAGGCATTGCCGTGACAGCGGCATTCGGGGCGCACAAGGCGGATCCGGGCATCAGCGCCTCGACGATCACGATCGGCGGCACGTTCCCGCTCACGGGACCGGCGTCGCTCTACAAGACGATTCCCGCGGCAGAGAAGGCGTACTTCGACTACGTCAACGATCACGGCGGCGTCAACGGCCGCAAGATCGACTTCAAGATCGTCGACGACGGGTATGACCCCTCGAAGACCGTGCCGCTCACACAGCAGCTCGTCGAGCAGGACAAGGTCTTCGCGGTCTACGGCAGCCTCGGCACCGCGCCGAACCTCGCGATCTGGAACTACCTCAATCAGAAGAAGGTCCCGCACGTCCTGCTCGCGACGGGCGACTCGTACTGGGGGTTCTCGGCGAAGAAGTACCCGTACACGATCGGCTTCCAGCCCGACTATCCGGGTGAGACGAAGATCTACGGCCAGTACATCAACGCGAACCTCAAGGGCGCGAAGATCGGCGTCCTCTACCAGAACGACTCCTACGGCAAGAACTACTACGCAGGCCTGCGGGTCGGCCTGGGTGCGAACAAGAGCTCGATCGTCAGCGCTCAGCCGTACGACCTGTCCGCCGGCAACGTGACACAGCAGGTGCTCGCGCTGAAAGCGTCGGGGGCCGACACATTCGTCATTCTCGCAACGCCGACGCCGACGATTCAGGCGCTCGTCACCGCGGCGAAAGTCGGCTGGACGCCCGCCAACGTGTTCATCAACAACGTGTCGGCGGTCGGGACGTTCATCAAGCTCGCGGCGGCAAACGGCGCAAAGGTCGATGGCGCGATCTCCGCAGGCGCGTACGTCGACGCGTCGGTGCCGAGCGAGTCCAACTGGGCCGGCGTCAAGCTGGCGAAGCAGATTGTCTCGCAGTACGCGCCGAGCCTCGACGTGAACAACAGCCTCACGATCTACGGTCTCGCGAACGCGTGGACGATGGCATACGGGTTGAAGAACGCGGGCAAGACCCCGACTCGTGCGGGACTGATGCGCGCGTTGAAGAACCTCAACCCGGCGAAAGCGAAGAACCCGTTCCTCTATCCGGGCGTGAAGCTCCAGACGGGCGCGAAGGACAACTTCCCGCTCGAGCAGGAGATCCTCATCCGCTGGGGCGGCGGCGCAACGGGCTTCTGGACGCCGTTCGGCAAGCTCTACAGCAAGATCCGCTAACACGGCGGACGTCGTTGTCATCGGTGGCGGCGCCCTCGGCGCCGCCACCGCCTTTCACCTGAGGCGGCTCGGCGCGAACGACGTCGTGCTGCTCGAGCGCGACGTGCTCGCCTCCGGGTCGACGAGCAAGTCGGCGGGCGGCATCCGCACGCAGTTCGCTGACGAGCTGAACATCCGCATCGCGCTGCGCTCGCTACCCGAGTTCGAGCAGATGGGCGACGCGATCTCGTTCCGGCAGAATGGCTATCTCTTTCTGCTCGACAACGACGACGACGTGGCGACCTTCCGCGCCGGTCTCGAGCTGCAGCACACGCTCGGGGTCGAGTCGCGCGAGCTGACACCGGCGGAGGCGCAGGAGCTCGTACCGCAGCTCGCGGTCGACGACCTGCTGGCAGCGACGTACTGCGCGCGCGACGGCTGTGCAACGCCGGAGGCTGTCGTCCAGCACTACGCGTCGGCGTCCGGCGCGACAATCAAGCAGGGATGCGCGGCGACGGGCATCGCGGTCGAGGACGGACGCATCGTCGGCGTCGAGACGCCGGCCGGCCTGATCGCGACCGACACCGTCGTCTGCTGTGCGGGGATCTGGTCACGAGAAGTCGGCGCGCTCGCGGGCGTCGACCTGCCGGTCGAGGGGGTGGCGCGGTCGATGTGGTTCACGCCGCAGGACGGCGGACTGCCCGAGCGTCTGCCGCTGACTATCGACTTCTCGACCGGCTTCTACGTCCACCGCGAAGGCCCCGGGCTCGCGTTCGGCGGGCGCGAGCGCGCGCTCGAGGACGTCGCGGAGGCGGCGGCGCGACGTTTGCCCGTGCTCGCGGACCTGCCCGTGCAGTCGTCGTGGTGGGGTTGGTACGACGTGAGCCCCGACTGGAACGCGCTCGTCGGCGAGGCGCCGCACGTGTCGCGCTTCCTCTACGCGACCGGCTTCTCGGGGCACGGGTTCCAGCAGGCGCCGGCCGTCGGCGAGCATCTCGCGGAGCTCGTCACCGGCCGCGAGCCGACACTCGATCTCTCGGCGTTCTCTGCCGAGCGGTTCGCTGCGGGGGCAGAGCGCCCCGAGACGTTCGTCGTTTGACGAATGGGCGGCCGACCCGCGGCCGCCCATTCGCTCGCCGCTCCTAGGAGTGGCAGTTACCCGGGTCGGGCTGTTCGATGCGCCGCGCGAACCCCGCCGGGACGATCGAGACCACGATCGTCACGAGGTCGACGGTGCCCTGGTTCCGCACGACGTGCGTGTCGTTGCCGTTGTCGACGAAGCCCTGACCGGTGTCGACCACGGTGGGCGAGCATGTCGGATCGTCGGCCTTGTAGAAGGTGGCCGTGCCCGACTTGACGATCACGAGGCTAGGCCCTGGATGGCTGTGCCAGCCGAACGTCCCGCCTGGTGCGATCGTGTTCTGGAGAACATGAACATCCGACAGGCCCTTCGTGTTGATCCGAGCCTGCCAGAAGTCGGTGCGGTTGCCGGAATTGATGTCCGTCTTCGTTGTCGAATCGATGTCGCCGAAGTGCCCGATGGCGATGATCGACGTGACAACTCCCTGCGCGGGCGTTGCGAACGCCGGCACGACGAGAACTCCGGTCGCGGCCAGCGCGGCAACAGCCGTTAGCCCGACGACGACGCGTCTGCGATGGATCTTCATGCTCTCCTCCTCATAGGTCCGAGCTTTCCTCTCCCGAGGGACCGCCGACGGGGTGCCACGACGGCACGACTCCGCCCAACTCGGCGCGAAATGCAAGCAGCAACGCCTCGTCGTGCGAAAGCGCCATGCGGTGGGCCTCCAACGCATGGCGCTCGATTTCCGCAACGAGACCTTCCTCGTACACGGCGCGGGCTTCGAACCCGCAGTCGCAATGAAGCACCTTGTCCACGATTCCTCCCGCCGAGACTAGGAATCGGTCCCTAAACGGAGGCAAGATGCAGGCAAGAGATGGGCTAGGTGGTCAGTTGAGGGTTTTCCTTTCGGGTCGGGTCGCAGTCGAGACCGGCGATGTCGTGATCGACGAGGAGCGCTTCCCTGGGCGTCAGGGTCGCCTCCTGTTCGCGTATCTCGTCGCCGAGCAGGGCAGACCGGTGCCGCGAGACGAGCTTGCCGAAGCGCTGTGGGGGGACGCACCGCCTGCAACGTGGGAGAAAGCGCTGACCGTCGTCGTTAGCAAGCTGCGCGGTGTGCTCGCGGAATGCGGCCCCGACGGCGCGCACGTCTTGACGGCGGCATTCGGCTGCTACCGGCTCGAGTTGCCGGAGCAGAGCTGGGTCGACGTGATCGTCGCGGCGAGCGCGGTGGAGGAAGCGGAGGACGCGCTCGCGGCGGACGATCCAGCAGGCGCAAAGGCCGCGGCGGCGGTTGCTGCGTCACTCGTCCAGCAGCCGTTTCTGCCCGGCGAGGACGGAGCGTGGGTCGACGAGAAACGCCGTGAGCTCATGGACGTCCGCGGCCGCGCGCTGAGCGCGCTCGCCGATGCATGCCTGCGCACGGGCGACGCGACAGAAGCGACGAAGTGGGCCGAGCAAAGCGTCGCCCTGACACCGTTTCGCGAGACCGGATACCGGCGGTTGATGGAGGCGCACGCTGCCGCCGGCAACCGGGCCGAGGCGCTCCAGGTGTACGAGCGGTGCCGCCGTCTCCTCGCGGAGGAGCTCGGGACATACCCGTCGCCCGAGACGGAGTCGATCTACCGTGACCTTCTCCAGGCGCCGGCTGCTCGAGCGCCCGCGGCGCCGGCACCCAAGCTTCCCCCGCCGCGTGTTCTTCGGCGAAGGCGAGTCGTCGCTGCCGGCGTCGCCGTCGCGGCCGCCGCCGCGGTCGTTTCGGCCGCCGTAACAGCATGGGGCGGCGAGAATCACACGACCTCGATGGCAGCGAACGCCGTCGGCCTCATCGACCCGCGCGGCGATCGCGTCGGCGACGAGGTCGAGGTCGATGCGGCACCGACGAGCGTCGCGTTCGGCTACGGCGCGGTGTGGGTCACCCATTCGTTTGCGAACACGGTGTCGCGGGTGGACCCCCGGACGCGAAGTGTCCGCCAGACGATCTCGGTCGGGAACAGCCCAAGCGGGATCGCCGCCGGAGGCGGCGGCGTTTGGGTCGCAGATCACGCCGACGACACGGTGTCGTGGATCAGTCCGCAAACGAGCGCGGTCGTGAAGCGGATTCATGTCGGCAGCGGCCCGACGGCTGTCGTATTCGGGTTCGGCTCCGTCTGGGTGACGTGCTCCGGCGACCGAACCGTCTGGCGAATCGACGCCGAGACCGGTGCTAGGCGCGCCAGGATTCCCACGAGCGCCGTCGGTCGCGGGATCGCGGTCGGTGCAGGGGCCGTGTGGGTGACCGACGAAGCCACGAGGACCGTCGCACGCATCGACCCGTCGACGAATCGCGTGACGAACACGGCAACTGTCGGAAGCGGTCCAGCCGGCGTCGTCTACGGCGACGGAGCCGTCTGGGTTGCCAACGGGCTCGACGACACCGTCTCCGAGATCGATCCGACGACGCTGGCTCCCCGAGCGGTGATTCCGGTCGGGGGAAGCCCCTCCGCACTCGCCTTCGCAAAGGGAACGCTCTGGGTGAGCGACGAGTTCGGGCGGCGCGTGGTCAGAATCGACGCGCGCACGCTGAAGAGCGTTCCGATCCGAATCGGCAACCGCCCGGAGGGCCTCGCGGCCGCCCCAGACGGCATGTGGGTCGCGGCGCAGGCTTCCGGGACGGGCCACTACGGCGGCCGGCTCGTCGTCGAGGGCGATGGGCTCGACTCGATCGACCCGGCGATCGCAAACGACACGAGCTCCGTCGCGCTGATGGGACTCGCCTACGACGGCCTCACAGCCTTCCGCCGCGTTGGCGGAAGCCAGGGCACGGAGCTCGTACCCGACCTGGCGGCCGCGTTGCCGTTGCCGGCCGACGGCGGCCGCTCGTACACGTTCACCCTGCGCACAGGCATCCGCTACTCGAACGGATCGCTGCTGCGGCCAGAGGACTTTCGACGCGCGCTCGAGCGCATGCTCACCTTTGGAACACCCACGCTGGTGGGCAGCTCGGGGCTGCTGAAGGTCGTCGGCGCCTCAACGTGCTCGCGTGGGCGTCCGTGCGACCTGTCGCGCGGCGTCATCGTCAATGCTGGCGGCTCACTCACATTTCGGCTGTCTGCGCCCGACCCGATTTTCGTGCTCTCACTCACGTCGCTCGTCCCCGTGCCGGCCGGAGCCCCGGCAAACGACGCCGGGACGAAGCCGATCCCGTCGACGGGCCCGTACGCGATCGAGAGTTACGTGCCGGGGGAGCAGCTTCGGTTCGTTCGGAATAGCCGCTTCCGCTCGTGGTCCGAAGCCGCGCGACCGAACGGATACCCGGACGAGATCGTCTGGAGGATGGGCCTGTCACCGGGAAGAGCGGTGCGCAAGGTCATCGACGGGAAGGCTGACGTCGTCTTCAACAATGTCCCTTCCGCTCGCGTGGAGGAACTTGCTGTCCGCTACCCGGATCGGCTCCACCTGATTCCTCAGCGCGCGACGGTGTTCCTGTTTCTGAACACGCGGCTCGCACCGTTCGACGACATTCGCGTTCGCCGCGCCGTCAACTACGCGATCGACCGGAAGAAAGTGGCGTCGCTCCACGGCGGTGCGGCGGTGGCACAGCCCACCTGCCAGGTGATCCCGCCGACGATTCCCGGTTACCGCCGCTTCTGTCCGTACACCGCCGAGCCCGACTCGAGCGGAGACTGGAAAGCCCCCGACCTCGCGAGGGCCCGGAGCCTGATCGCCGCTTCGGGCACGAAGGGTGACGCGATCACGGTCTGGACATTCTCGTTCTTCGAGAATGAGAGCCGTTACGTCGTCTCGCTGCTCCGCCGGCTCGGCTATCGCGCACAGCTCGAGCTGGTCGGCGATCACGAGAACTACTTCGGGTTGCTAGACGGCACGCCGAGCGTGCAGGCGGGTTTCGCCGGCTGGTTCGGATCGCAGACGGCAACGGACGTGTTCGACGTGCTGAATTGCCGGTTCAAAAGCAACTGGGCAAGGTTCTGCGACCCACGGGTCGAAGCGCAGGTGACCCGCCTGGCACGGGAACAGGCGAACGACCCAACCGCCGGCGCCTCGCTCGCCGCGAGAATCGACCGCGAGATCGTCGGCCAGGCCCCCTGGGTGCCGCTCTTCACGCCGCGCTTCGCCGACTTCGTCTCGAGCCGCGTCGGGAACTACCAGGCCAGCACCTACTCGTCGGCCTCGGTACTGCTCGATCAGCTCTGGGTCCGCTGAGAGCGGCGGCTCAAGGCCGCGCCCGACCTGCGCGGGCGCGGTGAGACCAGCTGTGCCTCGGAGCGCGGCCACGGATCAGATCCCCCGAGCGAGCAAAGCGAAGCGGTCGCGAGGGGGCAATCAACTCGGCCGCGCCCGACCTGCGCGGGGGCGGCGCGACCACGTCGGCTTCGGAGCGAGGCCGCGAATCAGATCCCCGAGCGAGCGAAGCGCTCGCGAGGGGGCAAATCAGCTCGGCCAGCGCGCGAGGGAACGCCGCAGGTCGTACTTGCCGCCGTCGCGGCACTCCGCCGACCAGTAGCGCGGCGTCGTGTACTGCCGGGTCGGATACATGCGCGTCGCATACAACGTTGCGAGCGCCTGCGACTCGGCGATCGTGCCGCCGAGCTTGTTCGCGACGAACCAGATCGACTGCATGCCGTAGCACTCGACCTGCGCCTCGTTGCGGTACCCGAGGATGTGGTACGACTCGTGCGCGACGACGGCCAGCGACATCGCGATGTTCCCCACCTGTAAGCAGTCGGCTTCCGTGCATGATCGCGGGTCCCAGCGCGCAGGCGCCTGCCGGAACCAGGCGAGGTACTTGCACTCCGCCGGGCGCATCAGGAAGTAGTCGACCGGGCCGTTGCTCGAAAACGGCGTCACGCCGAGGACGCGCGGATCGGACATGCCGAGCGACCCGCAGCGGACTGCAACGGTGTGCCCCGTCAGCCGGCGGGCTACTGCCTCGCCGATCTGCTCCTCGTAGGTGGCCGGGCGCGCGAGCAGCGCGCGATCCGAGGCCGTGAGTGGGCGCGCCTCCGCGTGCGCGACGGTCGCGGCGGTGCCGGCGAAGGCGACCGCCACGAACAGGAGTGCGAGGCGCATGACTCAGCTATCGGCAAGAAGCGCTGGATCCGTTACCGGCGCCTGGCAGGCGAAGCGCTCGCAGACGTAGACGGCCGCCTGGCCGTCGACGAGATCTTTTCCTTCGAGCAGGGGCACGCCCTCACCGGGGCCGAAGGCGACGACCGTGTTCGCGTCGAAGCCGGCGAGGGCGGCGCGCGCGATCGGACTTCCCGGGTCGCCCACGATCGCGACCTCGCGCGGCGGCGAGAGGTGGAGGTCGAGCGCGCAGAGCGCCCAGCCGAACGCCTGCGGCGCGCGGGGGATCGCGTCGCGCACGAGCCGGAGCACCCCGACGGCGCGCCGCTCGAGCTCGTCGTCGCCCCAGAGCCGGGCGAGCCGAAGCAAGACGAACGCGAGCATCGAGTTGCCCGACGGCGTCGGGTTGTCGTCGAGATCCTTCTGCCGGGCGACGAGCGCTTCTCCGTCGACGGGGGTCAAGAAGAAGCCGCCGTTCGCGTCGTCCGCGAATAGCTCCACGGCAAGCAAGGCGAGCCGGCGCGACTGGTGCAGCCAGCGGAGGTCGCCGGTTGCGACGTGCAGCTCGTAGAGCCCGTGCGCGACGTTCGCGTAGTCCTCGAGGTAGCCGTTTCCCTTCGCAACGCCGTCGCGCCACGTGCGATGCAGCCGCTCGCCCGTGGAGAGCGGCCCGAGGAGGAACTCGGCGAGAGCATGTGCGGCGTCGAGATACTCGGCGCGGTCGAGCCTCCGCCCCGCCTCCGCAAGCGCAGCGAGCATCAGCCCGTTCCAGCCGGCGATCGCCTTGTCGTCGCGCTGCGGCTGCGCGCGCTGCTCGCGCGCCGCGAGCAATGCGGCGCGCTCGCCGCGGGTGAGCCTGCCGCGGATGATGTAGCGGCCGTGCTCGAAGGGTTGCAGCAGCTCCGGGCGCGGGACCTCGTGCGGCTCCCAGGTGAATGTCAGCCCTTCGACCCCGTCCGTGTCCGCATCCTGCGCCGACGCGAAGCCGCCGCCCTCGAGGCGAAGCTCGCGCAGGACGTAGTCGAGCGTCTGCTCGGCGATCCAGCGATAGCTCTCCTCTCCTGTGAGAACCCAGGCGTGGAGGTACGCGGGGACGAGCAGCGCGTTGTCGTAGAGCATCTTCTCGAAGTGCGGGACGAGCCATTGCCCGTCGACCGAGTAGCGGTGGAAGCCACCGCCCACGACGTCGTACATCCCGCCCGCGCGCATCCCGTCGAGCGTGCCGAGCGCGAGGTCGAACGCGCCGCGGCGCAGCAGGAACTCGATCGTCGAGGCGGGCGGGAACTTCGGCGCGTGGCCGAAGCCGCCCCACTGCGGGTCGTACTGCGTGCGGAGCACGTCGACAGCCTCGGTCATCAGCTCGTCGGTCAGCGGCTCGCTCGACGGTTGCGTTTCCGCGTTGCGCCGCAGCGCGGCGACGAGCACCTCCGCCTGCTTCGCGACATCGTCACGCTGCGTGCGATATGCGTCAGCGAGCGCGACAAGCACCTGCTGGAAGGCGGGCATGCCGTGTCGCGGCTCGGGCGGGTAGTACGTGCCGCCGTAGAAGGGCTCGCCCTCCGGCGTCAGGAAGACCGTCATCGGCCAGCCGCCGTGGCCGCTCAGCGCGACGACGGCGCCCATATAG
>Ga0307310_10000370_pt1 | contig 14542 bp, 10 predicted proteins | sample ER_DNA_197_FD_194502 | JGI IMG/M metagenome (GOLD analysis project Ga0307310, IMG submission 194502) | Bulk soil microbial communities from the East River watershed near Crested Butte, Colorado, United States - ER_DNA_197 | ecosystem: Environmental > Terrestrial > Soil > Floodplain | place...
GATCGTCGCCGTGACTGGCAGCAACGGCAAGACGACAACGGTGCGGATGATCGCCCATATCCTCAAGGGGCTCGGGCACAAGGTGGGGATGACGTCGACCGACGGCATCTTCGTCGACGGCCGCCTCGTCCGAAAGGCCGATGCGTCCGGCCCCCGCTCCGCGTCGACCGTGCTCCAGAACCCGGCGGTCGATCTCGCGGTTTTCGAGGTGGCGCGCGGCGGAATCCTGCGCGAGGGGCTGGGCTACCAGCGCAACGACGTCGCGGTCGTCCTGAACGTCACCGGGGACCATCTCGGGCTGGGAGGCATCACCTCGATCAAGCAGCTGGCGGCGGTCAAGCAGGTCATCGTCGAAGCGGTGCCGCGCGACGGCGTGGCGGTGCTGAACGCCGACGACCCGCTCGTGGCCGGCATGGCGCGGCACTGCTCCGGCTCGATCATCTACTTCTCGATGGATCCGGCAAACGAGCTCGTGCGCCGCCAGGCGTCGCGGGGGCGACGGGCCGTCACGCTCGAGCCGGGCCGCAATGGCGAGATGATCGTGCTGCGCCACGGCCGCAAGGCGATGCCGCTGGTCTGGACCCATCTCCTGCCCGCCACCTTCGAGGGACGCGCGCGAATGAACGTGCAGAACTCGCTCGCGGCAGCCGCCGCCGCGTGGGCCGCCGGCGCGCATCTGCACGACATCCGGCAGGGCCTGCGGACCTTCACGACCTCGTACTTCATGGCGCCCGGCCGGTTGAACATGTTCGAGCTCGACGGATACCGGGTCGTGGTCGACTACGCCCACAACGCGCCGGCGGTCGAGGCGCTGGGCAACTTCGTCGACCGCCTGGCGGAGCCATCCACGAGCAGCGGGCGGGCACTGGTGAGCGGCCGGCGGATCGGGGTCATCGCCACTGCGGGCGACCGCCGCGACGCCGATATCCGGCAGATCGGCCGGGTGGCGGCCCGCTACTTCGACTCGATCGTGATCCGCGAGGATGCAAACAACCGCGGACGGCCGCGCGGAGGCACGGCGGCCCTGATCGAGGAGGGGGTCCGCGCCGCGATGGCGCGCGGGGCGCGTTGCGCCGAGGTGGTGACGATCGTCGACGAGATGGAGGCGACCCGGCACGCGCTCGATGCGGGGCGTGAGGGCGACGTCATCGTCGTCTGCGTCGATTACGCCAACAACGTCTGGAAGGAGCTCCAGCGCCGGCAGCACGGCGACGCCAGCCCGAACGATGAGGGCGCGTTGACCGGATCGGTGGATGGGCTCGCAGATCCGGAGCTCGAGGACCTGGCCGAAGCATTCTGACCGCCCCGGACCGAGTCAGGAGTCCCGCTCACCCACCTCCGTCCCCGCGGCGACGAGGTCGCGCAGGCGCTCCGCGGAGATCGGCTCGAAGCCGTGCGACCCGAGCCATTCGAAGATCTCCTGTCGCTCGACGTGGCTCATGACCGCGACCACGTCTCCGGGGTCCGCACGCTCGAGGAGCCCCTGCAACGCGGCGAGCTCGCTCGGGTAGGCCGGCACCTTGCCGCGGTAGCCGGCCTCCGCAGCGCCTTCGCGCAGCAGCCGATTCAGCTCGTCGCGATCCCGGCCGCGTAGGTAGTGGACCTTCTCGCAGATCACGAGGTCGTCCGCTCCCTCACCGCCGATTCTCCCCAGGTTGCGGAGCACCTCGTCGGTGCGGTCCCCCGCCGTGCCGATCGCCATCCGCACGCGGTGCTGCCCGGCGAGCCCGCGCGACACCGTGGCCACCCCCTCGAGGCCCGCCTCGTTGTGCGCGAAGTCGATCAGCACCACCGTTCCGTCACGCTCGAACAGGTTGAGGCGGCCGGGATTCGCGGCAGCATCACGGGCGAACGAGCGCAGGCCCGCGGTGATCGCCTTGTGCGGCAGCTCGAGCGCATCGCTGGCGGCCGCAGCCGCGAGCGCATTGGCGACGTTGTAGCGCGCTAGCCCGTGCAGGGCCACCGGCAGCTCTTCGACTCGGGCGAGGCGGACCGGCGGCCGACTGGCCGACCGCAGGACGAGCCAGCCACGTTCGAGGACCGCGGCCCGGCCACCCGCCTCCACCGCCTCTTCCGCCTGGACAGAGTTGGGGTCAAGGCTGAATGCGTACCACTGCGCGCGGGTCTCTCGACGCATGGCCCACGTCCGCGGATCGTCGGCGTTCAGGACCGCCCAGCCCGCGGGCTTCGTCATGCGGACCACCGCGGCCTTCGTCTCGGCCAGCTCGTCGAGGGTATCGATCCCCTGCAGTCCGAGGTGATCGGCACTGACGTTGGTAACCACCGCCACGTCGTTTGCGCCGTACCCGATCCCGCGCAGCAGGATTCCGCCGCGCGCCGTCTCGAGCACGGCCAGCTCGACGCCCGGCTCGGCGAGGATCCGCGCGGCGCCGCCAAAGCCGGTCCAGTCTCCGGCCTCGACCAGCTCGCCCGCGACGAAGATCCCATCGGAGTTGGTCATCCCGACTCGCATCCCCGCCCCGGTGGCGATGTGGGCGATCAGTCGGGTGGTGGTGCTCTTCCCGTTCGTGCCCGTGATCGCGACCACCGGGACCCGCGGGCGCGGAAGGTGCGGGAGCGGGCCGAGCGCCATCGCGCGGAGCGCGGCGAGCTCGCGCCGGTCCGTGCTGCGCTGCAGGGCGAGGCGCGAGGCAGCGGCGGCAATCGCCTGGGCAATCGTCCGGCGGCGCCACGGGTAGGCGATCAGCGCGCGCGTATCGTCGGTTGAGCGACGGGACACGATCCTGGGTGCGGGCAGGCCCAGAGCCACGGAGAGGCGGCGGACCGCCAACCCGGCGCTGGCGGCAACCTCGGCGGCGGCACCCGGGGTCGGGGCAACGAACTCGAGCTTGACGGCCGGACGGCTGAAGAACCGATTCGGGCCGTCCAGGACTCGCAGCTCGAGCAGCTCGACGTCCGACTCCGACCGCTGCGTCTCGTCGGCCATGGCGGCGAGTATACGAAGGCTATAGTCGGCCAATGTCGCTCGCCAGCACCGTCGAGGCTCAGCTCCCGCGCTACCTGGCCGAGCTCGCTTCCCTCGTCAACATCGACTGCGGTTCCTACACGCCCGATGGCGTCAACCGGATCGCTGGATTCTGCGCGGATGCCCTCTCGGCGATGGCCGCCAGCGTCGAACGGCTTCCGGCAGAAGGGATGGGCGACCTCGTGATCGGCCGTCTCCCGGGCGACGGGCCGCGGCTGCTGCTGATCGGGCATATGGACACCGTCTTCGATCCCGGCACCGCCGTCGAGCGGCCGTTTCGCCGCGACGGGGACCGGGCGCTGGGGCCCGGAGTGACCGACATGAAGGGCGGTCTCCTTGCCGGCCTGCACGCCCTGGCAGCGTTGCAGGCCTCAGGCATCCGGCCGGCAGTCACCTACGTCTGCAACCCCGATGAGGAGATCGGATCGCCATTCAGCGGACCGCACATCCGTCGGCTCGCGGCCGAGCACGACGCCGCGCTGGTGCTCGAATGCGCACGGGCCAACGGGGATATCGTCAGCGCGCGCAAGGGAATCGCCGATTACCACGTCGAGATCACCGGACGAGCCGCACACGCCGGGGTCGAGCCCGAGAAGGGACGTAGCGCGGTGGTCGAGGCGGCCCACCAGGTGCTCGCCCTCACCGCCCTGAACGGTCGCTGGCCGTCGGTCACCGTGAACGTGGGCGTGATCGAGGGCGGCACGCGGCCGAACGTGGTCGCCGCCCGCTGCGGCCTGAAGGTCGACCTGCGCGCCGCATCGGTCGCCGAGTTCGTTGCGGCCTCCAGCGAGCTGGAGCGGCTCGTGTCGACGCGGACGGTGGAAGGCACCCACGCCGCGCTGAAGCGCGTGGCGAACCACCAGCCGATGGAGCGCTCACCGGCCACCGCCCGCCTGGTAGGGCTGGCGCAGGAGATCGCACAAGAGCTCGGGTTCAGCGTCCACGACGCGGCAACCGGCGGGGCGAGCGATGCCAACACCTGCGCAGCGGCCGGGCTGCCGGTGCTCGACGGGCTGGGGCCGGTGGGCGGCGACGACCACAGCCCCGATGAGTGGCTGGACGTCACGAGCATCGTCCCGCGCACCGCGCTGCTGGCCGGTCTCATCTCGAGGATCGGCGAGGCGCTCTAGCCGAAAGGCCCATGTAGAATCGGTCTCCCTTGACCGATTTCCGTCACCGCACGCGTCTCGACGTCCGCTTCCGCGACATCGATGCGTTCGGCCACGTCAACAACGCCGTCTTCTCGAGCTACCTCGAGCAGGCGCGCATCGGCTACCTCCTCGACGCCCTGGAATCGCAACGCTTCGATCGGCTTCCGCTGATCCTCGCGCGCGTCGAGCTCGACTACCGTGCCCCGATCATGTTCGGCGATCCGATCGAGGTCCTGACCCGCATCGACTGGATCGGCCGATCGAGCATCGCCATGTCGCACGAGCTGTATGCCGCAGAACGACTGGCGGCGCAGGCATCGACCGTGCTGGTGACCTACGACTATGAGATCGCCAGGCCGATGCCGGTGCCCGACGACTGGCGGCGTCGCTTCGCGGCCGTCGAGCGGCGTTCGCTCGAACGACCGGTCCCGGCCGGCTCCGCGACCTGATCAGGAGAGCCATGGCCGAAGAGCAACGGTTCGACCTGCTGATCCTGGGGGGTGGGATGAGCTACGTCGGTGCGATCCGCGCAGCCCAGCTCGGCATGAAGGTGGCGATCGTTGAGCGCGACCGCCTGGGCGGGACCTGCCTCAACCGTGGCTGCATCCCCTCCAAGGCGCTCCTCGAGACCGCAGACCTTCTCCATCGCGTGCAGGTCCAGGGCGCGGAGTTCGGGCTGGCGGGTGCGGAGGGTGTCACGCTCGACTATCCCGCGCTCGGCAGGCGACGCGACGAGGTAGTCGAAAAGCACGTCAAGGGGGTCGAGTTCCTCCTCAAGAAGAACGGCGTCAGCGTCCTGAAGGGGAGTGGGACCCTGACCGGGCCGACCAGTGTCCACGTCTCGGGGGGCGAGTCGGGCGAGATCGACGCGCGCGGCACGGACCTCCTGCTGGCCACCGGCTCCGCGCCACGCTCCCTGCCCGCGATCGAGGTCGACGGCGAGCGGATCATCACCTCCGACGAAGCCCTGCGCCGCGACGACGCCCCGAAGCGGGTCACGATCATCGGCGCGGGCGCGATCGGCGTCGAGTGGGCGAGCATCTACAGCGACTTCGGCGCGGAGGTGAACCTCGTCGAGTACGCGGATCGGATCGTGCCGCTCGAGGACCCCGAGATCGCCAAGGAGCTGTCGCGCGTCTTCCGCAAGCGCGGGATCGGCCTGCATCCGGCCTCCAGCGTGGATCCCGAGTCGATCGAGCGCACCGACGCGGGCCTGAAGTTCGCGATCGCCGCGAACCAGGGCGGCAAGCGCACCGAGCTCGAGAGCGACGTGCTGCTGGTGGCCGTCGGACGCAGGCCGCTGACCGACGGGATCGGGCTCGAGCAGGTCGACGGAGTCGAGCTCGATCGAGGCTACGTCAAGGTCGACGAGTTCATGCGCACCGGCGCCCCGCACCTCTACGCGATAGGCGACATCGTGCCCGGATTCGCGCTCGCGCACGTCGCGAGCCACGAGGCCGTGGTCGCGGTCGAGACGATGGCCGGCCATGGGCCCGAGCCGGTGCGGATGGACCTGATGCCCCGCGTCACGTTTTGCCGTCCGCAGATCGCGAGCCTTGGCTGGACCGAGGAGGAGGCGCGCGGGGCGGGCCACGAGGTGAAGACGGGGTCCTTCCCGTTCCGCGCCCTCGGCAAGGCCACGATCGTCGGCGAGATCGATGGGTTCGCCAAGCTCGTCGCCGACGCCGGCTCCGGCCAGCTCCTGGGAGCGCATATCATCGGTCCCCACGCCGGCGACCTGCTGGCAGAGCCGACCTTCGCCCGGTTGGTCGAGGGGACGGTGGGCGAGATCGCGATGAGCGTGCACGCTCACCCGACCCTGACCGAGGTGCTGGCCGAGGCCGCACTCGCCGTCGATGGCGCCGCGATCCACGTCTGAGAGGAGGAACGCAATGACCGACTCGAAGACCGCCGCCCGACCGCGGCACGCGGAGCTCGGCCTCTCGGACGACGACGTCCTGGCGATGTACGAGCGGATGCTCCTCGCCCGCGCCGTCGACGAGCGAATGTGGCTCATGCAGCGTGCCGGCAAGATCGCCTTCATCATCTCCGGACAGGGGCACGAGGGCGCCCAGGTGGCGACCGCCTGGCCGATGCGCCGCGGGCACGACTGGATGGCTCCGTACTACCGATCCATCGCCTCCGCCATCACGTTCGGGATGAGCGCCGAGGACATCATCACCGCCCATCTCGCAAAGGGCGATGACGTGTCGTCGGCGGGCCGGCAGATGCCCGGCCACTACGGCGGAGCGCCGTACAACATCGTCAGCGTCAGCTCCCCGGTCGGAACGCAGGTGCTGCACGCGGTCGGGATCGCGCTGGGTGCCTGGGTGCGCGGCGACGACGTGGTGACCATCACCTCGTTCGGCGAGGGGACCGCCAACCAGGGTGAGATCCACGAGGCAATGAACTTCGCGGGGGTCCACAAGCTGCCGGTCATCTTCGTCTGCGAGAACAATGGCTACGCCATCAGCGTGCCGCTCGACCGCCAGGTGGGCGGCGGCAGCGTGGCAGCGCGCGCGCAGGGTTACGGGTTCCCCGGCGTGACCGTCGACGGGGGCGACGTCCTCAGCTGCTACGCGGCCGCGCGCGAGGCGCACGAGCGGGCGAGGCGTGGCGAGGGGCCGACCCTGATCGAGGCGCAGGTCGTGCGGCTCACGTCGCACTCCTCCGACGATGACCAGCGGCGCTACCGCGACCCTGCCGAGGTCGAGACGCTCAAGGAGCACGACCCCATCCCGCTCTTCGGCAACGAGCTGCGAAACGCGGGCACCCTCACCGATGCGATCGACGAAAGGCTCCGCGCCGACGTGAAGACGCAGATCAACGAGGCCTCCGTACGGGCGGAGGCCCGGGTCGAGCCGGACGTGGCCACCGCTGCCCTGCACGTGTACGGCCCGGAGGCGGACTGATGGCCGAGCTGAGCATCCTCGAGGCGATCCGCTCCGCGATGGACGACGAGATGGAGCGCGATCCGAACGTGATCGTCCTTGGCGAGGACGTGGGACGGAAGGGCGGCGTCTTCGGCGCGACCGAGGGCCTCTGGGCGAAGTACGGCGACAAGCGGGTGCTCGACACGCCGCTCACGGAGGCCATGATCGCCGGAGCCGCGGCCGGGGCCGCGATCTACGGCCTGCGCCCGATCGCCGAGATGCAGTTCGCGGACTTCGTGTATCCCGCCTTCAACCAGATCGTCTCCGAGATCAGCCGGATGCGGTACCGCTCGAACGGGACCTTCAACCTGCCGATGGTGATCCGCATGCCTTACGGCGGCGGGGTGCACGGCGCGCTGTATCACTCCCAGTCGAACGAGACCTACTTCACCTCGACGGTCGGCCTCAAGGTCGTGGCTCCCGGCACGCCGGCCGATGCGAAGGGCCTTTTGACGGCCGCCATCCGCGACTCTGATCCCGTGCTCTTCTTCGAGCACAAGAAGACGTACCGCCTCTTCAAGGCCGAGGTGCCCGACGGCGACCATGTCGTGCCGATCGGCCGCGCCGAGGTGGCGCGCCAGGGCCGAGACCTGTCGATCTTCTGCTACGGCTACATGCGCACCTGCGCGCTCGAGGCAGCGGAGACCCTCGCCGCTGAGGACGGGGTGGAGGCGGAAGTGGTCGACCTGCGCACCCTCCGCCCGCTCGACGTCGCCGCGGTGCTCGGCTCGGTCGAGAAGACGGGCAAGGCGCTCGTGGTCCACGAGGCGAATCGCTTCGGCGGCTTCGGTGCCGAGGTTGCCGCCACGATCGCCGAAGGAGCGTTCGAGCACCTCGACGGCCCGGTCACCCGCCTCGCCGGGCCGGAGGTGCCAGCGGTCCCCTTCCACCACTCGCTCGAGGAGTGGTTCATGGTCTCGCCGGCGAAGATCGTCGAGGCGGCGCGCAAGCTGGCGGCGTACTGACCGATGCCTCTCGCAGAGCGGTTCGCCAGCGCTGGCATTGATCCGCGACTCGCCCTACGCTACCCGCGGTAGCGGGCCCAAGGAAGGAACCATGGCAACCACGATCAAGATGCCTCAGCTGGGCGAATCGGTCACCGAAGGCACGATCGAGCGCTGGCTCGTCAAGGAAGGCGACACGGTCGAGCAGTACGACCCGCTCTTCGAGGTCGTGACCGACAAGGTCAATGCCGAGGTGCCTGCCGAGGTCGCCGGCAAGATCACGAAGATCATGGTCGCCGACGGCGAGACGGTGAAGGTCGGCACGCCGCTCGCCGAGATCGAGACGAACGGGGCGGCAGCCGCCGAGGTTCCGGCAGAGGCAGCCCCCGCCGCTGATGCACCCGCGACCGAGGTCGCTGCCGCGGAGCCAGAGCCGCCTGCTGCCGCGGCGGCCGAGTCGGCACCTGCGCCCAAGACCGCGTCCGATCCAGCACGCACGCCCGCGGCCGAGCCTGAGCCGGCCGCCGCCACCGCCGCCCGCGAGGAGGCGCCAGCCGAGGCCCCTGCCGATGGGGCTCCCCCGTCCCCCGCGAGCGATGGGAGCGTCCGGATGACGCCGGCGGTTCGTCGCCTCGTGCGCGAGCACGACGTCGATATCGCGCAGCTGCGAGGCAGCGGCGCAGGCGGACGCGTCACCCGCGACGACGTCCTCGCCTTCATCGAGAAGGGCGCGCCCGCGGCGACTCCCGAGCAGCCGACGGCCGCCGCTGCTGAAGAGTCCCCCGCACCCGCCGCGGCGACGCCGCCGGCGTCGCCCGCCGCTGAGCCAGCCTCACCGCCGGCTCCCGCTCCGGCATATCGGCCGCCCGCCCAGATGGCCGCGCCGTCGGGTGGCGACGTCGAGGTCCCGATGAGCCAGATGCGCAAGGGGATCGCGCGCAAGATGACGCAGGTCAAGCAGACCGTGCCCCACGCATACACCGTGGTCGAGGTCGACATGACCAACGTCGTTCGCTGGCGTGGGGCGAACAACGAGGCCTTCAGGGCCCGCGAGGGCGCGTCGCTCTCCTACGTGGCGGTTGTCGTCAAGGCGGTCACCGAGACCCTTCGTCAGCACCCGACGCTGAACAGCCAGTTCGCCGAGGACAAGATCGTCCTCAAGCACGAGCTGAACATCGGGATCGCCGTTGCGGTCGAGAACGGCCTGATCGTGCCGGTCATTCGCAACGCGGACCAGCTCTCGATCAGCGGTGTCAACCAGCGCATCCGCGACCTGTCCGCTCGGGCAAACACAAACAAGCTCCGCCTCGACGAGCTCCAGGGCGGCACCTTCACAGTGAACAATACCGGCTGGTTCGGATCGGTCTCTTCGATGCCGATCATCAATGCTCCCGAAGTCGCCATCCTGTCGATGGAAGCGATCGTGAAGCGCCCTGCGGTGATCGAGGTCGACGGCGCCGACGTGATCGCCGTACGCGAGGTTATGAACATGACCTGCAGCTTCGACCATCGCGTGCTCGATGGAGCGCAGGTCGGCGCCTTCCTGGCCGACGTCCGGAAGCGTCTCGAAGGCTGGAGCCGCGAGACGCCGATCGGCTAGTGCCGGGGAAGGCGCCCGGGCCTGCCGCGCGCTGCCGGCCGGTCCTGGCCACGCATCCTGCGGACGGATGGAATCCAGGCCAGGGTGCCAACGGTCTGGAGCGCGACCCAGAGGAGGACGAGAAGGCCTGGCGCACCAATAGCGGCCGCTGGCACGAACCAGACCTGGGAGCTGCCCAGGATGTCGAGCAGCTGAGTATCGAGCGTGAGCTCCTGCGGCTCGAGGCGCACCGCGGCCGCGCTGCCGGTGGTGCTGCCTCCGCTCGCTCCGCCCCCTGACCCCAGTCCGCTCCCGGGCGGATCGGAAGAACCGGACGCGGCCGGCGTCCGGCTTGGCCGTGGCGACTGTGAGCCGACGGGTGAGGGGTCGACGATCGAGCCTCCTGTCGCGCGCGGAGTGGTGGTCGGCCCCGGGGGGGGCGACGTGGTGGGGAGGACCGAAGGGAGCGGCTCGGACGGCCCGGGCTGGCTCGGCAGGGGCAGGATCGGCAGCGGTAGCGACGGGCCGGGCAGCGGCGGTAGCGACAGCGTCGGAACGGGCAGCGGCGTGGGCGTGGGCGTGGGCCGCTGCGTGGGCGTCGGAGTCGGGGTCGGGGTCGCTCGGGGCGTTGGACTCGTTGGCTTCGGTGTCGGCGCGGGTGTGGGGGTGGCCCCGGGAAGAACCGTGATCGGCAGCGCGACGCCCGGCTGATCGGAGCCGGTGCAGTCCTGTCGCACGTGCGAATGATTCGGCAGGCCGAAGGCACCGGCGGCCGTCGGCCGCGCCTGGACGCTGAAGGTCACCCTTTCCAGGAGCTTCAGGCGCCCCCCGCCATTGATGCTGTGCACGACCACGGCATTCCCGTTCAGGCTCGTCACCCAGGTGCCGCCATTGCTTGCGTTCGGCGTTCCGGTCCCCGTGATCTGGAAACTGGCGGGCATGTCCACCTCGAGGCAGCCGAGGACCGACAGCAGGTCGAGGTTCGTCGCGGTGAAGGTGAAGGTCGTGGACTGGTACGTCACTGCGGTCAGCGGCGTGCCGACGAGGGTCCAGAGCAACGCGGCGCCGGCCGTGACCGGAACGAGCGCAGCGAGCGCACCGACGGCTGCCGCGGCGAACAACCGGCGGATCATCATGCGACGCGCCGCTCAGGGAACCAGAGGCCAATAGCCCGCTCGCCGGGGAGTGGCGCATCGGCCGCCGTCTCGATCCCCGCAATAAAGGCCGTGACGAGCTCCTCCTGGAGCTGCGAGCCGGCGGCGTCACCGAGCCGCTTGAGGGCCTCCTCGACCGGGAGCGCCTTGCGATATGGGCGGGTCGTGGTCATCGCGCTGAAGGCGTCGGCGACCGCGAGGATGCGACCGATGAACGGGATCTCCTCCCCGTCGAGGCCCTCGAGGTAGCCCTTGCCATCCCACCGCTCGTGATGATGGCGGATGCCGGCTCGCACGAGCTCGACGTTCGGCACGTCGCGCACGATCGCGTCGCCAAGGGCCACGTGCTGCTTGAAGATGTCGAACTCGTCGGCGGTAAGCTTGCTCGGTTTGCGCAGCAGGGTGTCGGGGATCCCGATCTTGCCGACGTCGTGCAGCAACCCGGCGAGGCGCACGGTGCGCCGGACCTCGTCGTCGAGGCCGAGCCGCTCAGCGAGGAAGACCGCATAGCGGGCCACGTCCTCCGAATGACGCTTCGTGTAGCGATCCTTGGTATCGACCGCGATGACCAGTCCCTGCAGCACGTCGAAGCTGCCGGAAGCGCTGCCGGTCTCGTCGCCGATGCGGGCCACGCGGACCGAATCGCCTCCGCTGGCCTTGGCTTCGGCGACCGCCACCGCGGCGGCGCTGAGCAGGTCGGTGACTGCCTCCGCGTGCTCGGGGTATGCGCAGATCCCGACGCTGGCCGAAACGGGAAGCGGCTCTGATTCGCCGAACTGGACGCTGACCTCTGCGAGGCCGGTTCGCAGCCGCGCGACAACCGCCTCCATCTCGACCACGCCGCTCCCCCGCTGCATGAGGAGGAACTCGTCCGGCCCGTAGCGTGCGACCTCGATCCCGTTCTGGGTCTCTCGATCGACGAGATCCGAGACCCGCAGCAGCACCTCGTCCCCCGCCTCGTGGCCGTGCGACTCGTTGAACAGCCGAAAGTTGTCGATGTCGAGCAGCGCTACGCCGATCTGGTGCTTGCTCGCGCGTGCGGCCTCGACCGCCTCGGCGAGGAGGGCGACCACCGCGCCATGGTTCAGCATCTCGGTGAGCGGGTCGCGCCGCTCAGCCTCGAGGAGCTGGCTGTGCTGGCGGGTGATGCGGGCCTGCGCGGCGCGGAAGATGAGGAACAGGATCACGGCCAGGAGCGCCCCGGCGGCAAGCGTGACCACCACGATGTCGCGACGCGCAGCGTCGATATTGGCGATCAGGGGCGCAGCGTCGCGCCACAGCGCGACCACCGCCAGCGGCGTGCCGTCGCGCCCCACCAGCGGCAGATACTCCTGGACCACGCTCTCGGCAACGATGGGTGGACCTGCGGGATCGCGGACGGCCGAGCCTTCGACCAGGTTCGCGCCGGGCTTGCCGGCGAGAGCGCTCTTCATGCCTGCGGAAAGCGGCGGTCGCTGGCCGCGGAGGCCGGGCGCGTCGCTCACCACGATCGTGCCGTCGGGGCGGCGCAGCTCAACGCGGAGGATCTCGTCGGTGGCCGTCAGGGCCGCAAGCTTCGCCTCCAGCTCTTCGGCTCGGGCCTGGCCCGGACCGGTCGCAGCGAGGTCGGATGCCCGCAGGGTGTCGTTGACGAACAGGTCGATCAGTGACCGGTCGCGCGAGACGACCGCCGCCAGCGTCGCGCTCGATACGTGGACGGAGGCCACGGCCACCAGCGCGCTGGCGGTGATGCCAACCAGGACGAGGAAGACGCCGTAAACCAGTGCCAGCAGCATCGGGCGACGACGGCCAGCCTCTCGGCCGCGGTCGAACACCAGCACCTCCTTGTTCCCTGCCTCATGCGGGGCGCAAGAGTGGAACGCGAGGCTCCCGGAGTCGATAGGAAGAAGGTCGGCCCTCGATTTCAGGCCGCGTTCGTCGGGCGAGATTTACGCCAAAAGACGAAAAACGTGGTACCCGCGCAGTACTCGCGGTGACCATCGAGGGCCGAATCGAGCTCGCCGGCGCTTGGACTAGACTTTGCGCATGTCACAGCCCGACTTCAGCGGCCTCGGTGAGCTGACGGTCGTGTCACCCCCGACCGGTGGCCATCACAGCGCTCCGTCGGACGTGATGTATCCCGGCGGCCCGGGCGTCGACGGCGGCCTGCTGGCGCCCGGCGATCCGATCCCCGAGAACGCCGGACCCGGCGGCCGTCGGCCGGACTGGCTCAAAGTCCGGATCGGTGCGGGAGACACCTACGCATCTGTCAAGCGGGTCATGCGGGGCGAAGCGCTGCACACTGTCTGCGAGGAGGCACGATGCCCGAACATGGGCGAGTGCTGGAGCCTCGGCACAGCCACCTTCATGGTCCTTGGCAGCGTCTGCACCCGGAACTGCGGGTTCTGCGCGATCGACACCGGGCGTCCACCGGTCACTGACTGGGACGAGCCGCGTCGTGTGGCCGAGGCGACCGCCCAGATGGGCCTCAAGCACGTCGTGATCACCATGGTCGCCCGTGACGACCTGGCCGATGGCGGCGCCGGCATCGTCGCGGAGACGATCCGACAGGTTCGCCTCGCGAACCCGGGGACCAGCATCGAGGTGCTGATCAGCGATCTCAATGGGCGCCAGGCTGATATCCGGACCGTGGTCGAGGCCCAGCCCGAGATCCTCAACCACAACGTCGAGACGGTTCCTCGCCTGCAGCGCGCCGTCCGCCGTCGCGCACGGTGGGATCGGTCGGTCGGTGTTCTCGCCAGCGGGCGCGCGATCGCCACCGAGATCGGCCACGACGAGATGGTCACCAAGACCGGGCTCATGCTCGGGCTCGGCGAGACGTGGGACGAGGTCGTGGCCGCGATGGCCCTGCTGCGTGCGGCCGACGTCGACGTGCTGACCATCGGCCAGTATTTGCGGCCCTCGGCCAGGCACCTGCCGCTGATCAAGTACTACACCCCGGCCGAGTTCGTCACCCTGCGCCGGATCGGATTCGAGATGGGATTCCGGCACGTCCAGTCAGGCCCCCTGGTCCGATCCAGCTACCACGCCGCCGAGCAGGTTCCCGGACGCGAAACGGCAGCGGCCGCCTCCTGATGCGCGACATCAGCGCGCCTCCCGCCCCCGCGGAGGCGGGGCGGCTGCGCCGTCCCGACCCCGACGCCCAGTTCCGGCCCGCGAGCGAGGAGCACCCGTTGCTCGCGGCGCATGGCGGGGTCCTCACCGTCGAGCGGCTCGGAACCGTCGCCTACGAGCCCACCTGGCAGCTGCAGGACGAGCTCGCCGCCCAGCGGCGCGAACGCAGGATCGGAGACCGCCTCCTGCTCCTCGAGCATTTCCCCGTCTACACCCTGGGGCGCGGCGGCGATCCCGCGAACCTGCTCGCAGGCCCGGCACGCCTCCGAGAGCTCGGCGCCGAATTCGTCAGGATCGACCGCGGGGGCGATATCACCTTCCACGGACCCGGCCAGCTGGTGGCGTATCCCATCGTGGAGCTGCGCGACCCGCTCGACCTTCGACGCTACGTCCGCACCCTGGAAGCGGCCGTCATCGCGACCGCAGCCTCGTTCGGCGTAAAGGGAGGGCGACTCGATGGCGCAACCGGCGTCTGGGTCGAGGATCGACGCAAGCTGGCGGCAATTGGGGTCCGGGTGCGCCGTGGCGTGACGACCCACGGCCTGGCGCTCAACGTGAACACCGATCTCCGCTGGTTCGCCGAGATGATCCCGTGCGGGATTCCGGACAAGCAGGTCACTTCGCTCAGCGCCGAGCTCGCGAGGCCGGTGGCAATGGAGGACGTGGAGGAGCGCCTGTCCG
>Ga0307310_10000377_pt1 | contig 14420 bp, 11 predicted proteins | sample ER_DNA_197_FD_194502 | JGI IMG/M metagenome (GOLD analysis project Ga0307310, IMG submission 194502) | Bulk soil microbial communities from the East River watershed near Crested Butte, Colorado, United States - ER_DNA_197 | ecosystem: Environmental > Terrestrial > Soil > Floodplain | place...
GAGCTCCCGCTCGATGTTCGACATCGGGCTATAGGCGTAAAGGGTGCCCACACCGTTCTGGTTGCAGTCGCAGCCCCAGAGGATGCCCGCCAGGGTAACATTGCTGCTGCCCTTGAACACCGGCCCTCCGCTGTCGCCGCTGCGCACACGTGCGGAAACGATGTTCTGGCAGAGCTGGACGATATCGGTGCCTGTGACCTGGATGTTCACGCACTTGTTCGTGACTTTGCCGGTGGTCCAGCCGGAGGTGCGACCAACCTTACCGACAGTCTGGCCCACGGAGGCGCTGCCCTCGGCGGTGATGCTGAAGTTGCCGTTGATCGTAACGGAGCCATTATTGGGCCCGGTCGTCTTGGCAATCTTCCCGAGACTGGAGGTGGTGGTGGACGCGTACGCCGCCCGCGACGCATCGCTGAATCGGCAGCGAAAGCCAACGGGACATCCGGTCTTATTCGGGGAATAGCCCGGGTCGCTCACCTCGGTGGCGATCTTGGTAGGGGCCGTGGTTTGGAGGGGCTGATAGTACGGAGTTGCTTCCACGCCGCCCTGATGATTGGTGCAGTGGGAGGCCGTGATAAAGGACCTCTGGCCATTGCGGACCGCGTTGAAGCCCAGCGTGCACAAGAAGCCGGGGAAGTTGATCTGGAGCCCCCCCACCGCGGGACGCACCTTGCCTCGAAGCGTCGCCGCCAAACGGATCGGCTCGGTCTCCTGGACAACAACGGCCTCCTGTGGAATTCCCAGCCGGGCTACGACTCCCCGGATCCGCGCGCTCGCACCCCGCTCGACTCCAATCGTGACTCTGTTACTTGCCTCGTCGGCATCGACGAAGACGCCACCCGGCACGCCCAGAACCCCGGTGGACGCCTGGGCCGACCAGCGTTCGAGCTGAGCCCAATCGTACCTGGCGGGGATCACCCGAAGCTGTGAAGCCGCGAGGCCCTGGGCTCTCAAGAACGGCGCCAGCGCTCGCTCGGCGTTGCCCCGCTCGGCCGCATTCTTGAGGTACACGACCGGGATGCCGCGATCATCCAGGTAGAAGCCCCCAAAACCGGGGACGGCCCGGGCCAGGGAGACGGGGTCATCGGTGGCGCCCTGGATAGCCGGCTGGAAGGATGGAGATTCCGGCTGCGTGGGAGCGACCGGCTCATTTTGATCGGAACAGGCGCCAGCCAGGAGCAAGGCCCCGGCCGTGAACGCCTGGAAAAACCTGCGGCCGTTCATATTAGCAAACCTCGGACCGTGGAGGGAGAGTCAGGGGGAACCCCAGCTTCACGTTACCACCGAAAGAGTCGTCGCGCCATTCCTCTATCGCCAGCGGAAGAGCTTCAGGGCCAGGACGAAGCTGCCGACCATCCAGGCCAGAATGATGGCCAGCTCCCCGGTGACCATGTGCCAGCCGGCCCCCCGAAGGATGTTCGCCCGGAGCGCGTCGATCACCGCCGTGAGCGGCAAAGCCTGGATGAAAGGCTGAATCTGTTCGGGAAAGCGGGATGCCGAGAAGAACACCCCCGAAAAGATCCACATGGGGAGCATCACCAGGTTCATCAGCCCGGAGGCGCCTTCCATGGTCTGCGCCCGGGAAGCAATCAGGAGTCCCAGCGAAGCAAAGGCCAGCGATGACACCAGACAGATTGTCGCGAGCAGCGGCAGCGACCCCCGCAGGGGGATGCCGAACACCAGCACCCCGAATCCCAGCAGGAGAGTGACCTCGATTACGAGCAGGGTAAGCCGGGAGAGCACAAACGACGCGAGGTACTGAGACCGCGACATCGGCGTAGCGATCAGGCGCTTGAGCAGCCGCTTTTTCCGGGCATCCACAATGGCAAAACCCAGTCCCCAGATGCCGCTCCCCATCAGGTTCATCCCCAGCAGCCCAGGCACCAGGAAGTCGATGTAGCGCGCACCGCGCTCCCGGACCAGCTGGTCGCGGACCGCGAGCGGATTCCGGCGTCCAGAGGCGCGCTGGAGCACATCGTCCACCACCAGTCGCGCAGTCCGGCTTTCCGGCCGGCTGTCGTCGTAACGGTACTCCAACTGGCCGGAAGCGGACGGCACGACGACCATGGCCACGTTGCCGATGCGCAGTGCCTCCGAGGCGGCCGAGTCAGTCAGGAGCGAGACATCCAGCCCGTCGGCCCGGCGCAGCGCATCGGCCAGTGGGGCGGCCTGACCCGTCGTTACTACTGCCACGACGGTGCGGTCGGCGGCTCGGTTCCGAAAGGCGATGCCAAGCCCCGCGGCGAGCAGGACCGGAAAGATGAATACCCAGAACACCGCTTCCGGCTCCCGAAAGAACTCCCGGTACCGTACCCGCGTGAGCTGTACTAGCGGGTGGCCGGTCCAGCGACGACCGGGCTCACTCATCGCGGAGATGTCGCCCGGTGAGCGACACGAAGACGTCTTCCAGCGTGGCGGAGTGGGTCCGGAGCTCGGCCAGTTGGGCACCTTGGCGCCGCAGCTCGGCAAGGAGCGAGGGCATGGCCCGGTGGAGCTCCGATACCTGCAACCGGTAGGTCCCGTTCCGGCGCTCGGCCGCGCATACCCCGTCGATCGCGCGGAGTAAGGTCTCATCGATAGCCGACGGCTCGGCCAGCGCGAACTCGACCACGTGCTCGGCCTCGAGCCGGGCGATGAGCGCCTGGGGGGTGCCGAGGGCGATCATCCGGCCGTGGTCCACGATCGCAACCCGGTCGCAGAGCCGCTCGGCTTCATCCATATAGTGGGTAGTGAGGAGAATGGAGCGGCCGTCGGCCTTGAACCGCTCGATCAGCTCCCAGAGCTGGCGGCGAGATTGGGGGTCGAGTCCGGTAGTCGGTTCATCGAGGAAGAGCAGCTCGGGATCTCCCACCAGCGCGCAGGCCAGGGCCAGCCGCTGCTTCTGCCCGCCGGAAAGGCTACCCACGCGCGATTGCGCCTTCTCCTGCAGCTGGACCATGGCGATGACTTCTGCCGGCGAGGGGCCTCGGTCGTAGAAACTGCGGAAAAGCTGCACCGTCTCATCGACCGTGAGCTTTTCGGAGAATTGAGTCTCCTGAAGGGAAATCCCGAGCCGCTGACGCAGCTCGCGATCCTGGTGGCCCCAGCCACGGCCAAGCACCAGCACCTCGCCGCTATCGGGCGTGTTGAGCCCCTCGCAGATCTCGACGGTGGTGGTTTTGCCGGCACCGTTGGGCCCGAGCAGGCCGAAGCACTCGCCCGAGTGGACCTCGAGATCGAGGCCGTCAACGGCGACGACATCCTGGTAGGCCTTACGGAGATTGCGGACCTGGAGTGCAATGCCCTGGTGAGGCGTCCTCATGCGAGGAATCATAACGCCACCCCTGAAGCAGTGGCGCGTCGCGCACGGACCTCAATCTTGCGGGCGCTTCGTCCACGTATTGCGGATGGTTTTCCAGGCTCGTTGCCATTCGTCCGGCTGCACCAGGAGCATGTAGCCGGCGAGGATGCCGCCCATGTAGACGGCGGCCTGGATCAACGGGGAGGGATCGGAAGCAGCGATGAAGAGCATGTCGATTACCTCGTCATTCCTGTGTTCTGAAACATCTGGGCGTTGAGCGCCTGAGTGATCCGCTCTCGCGAGTCCACCAGGTGCGCGTGGGTATAGGCGTCAAGGTCGATGGTTCGCTGGGCCATTGCCCGGTCCAGCTCGGTCGCTAGGTCCGCCAGCGTGGCCCGAGCCAACGTGCGTGCATCCTCCGGGGTGTTGGGCAGCGGATTCACCAACATCCGGATCAGGCTATTCAGGTAGAGCCGCTGCAGGTCGCGCCGGACAGACTCCACGTTGCGCGGCAGGCTCGGCTGGCCACCAGGGCCGGGATATCCGATCTCGGCCCAGATCGCGGTGGTGAGCGTCGAGAACAGCTCCGGGATGGTGACGGTCGGCTCGCTCTCGGTCGCGCGCAGCTCAGCGTCCCGAATGCGCTCCAGCACCACCGGGTCGAGCAGCTGGGCGAGGAGGGCGGACTGCTGCGTCGTCGCCCAGTCATGCAGGGGGAAATCGATTCGTCCGTCGCCCGGATTCGAGCCCCAGTGCCGCCAGCGGTCCGGTCCGAGGTGGCTCAGCAACGCGGGCGGGAAGCGGTACGCCTTCTCGCCGAATCCGGCTTCGGTGATGAACCTGAGTGCTTCGCGCTGAACGCTTGCCGGCAGGGTCACGAAGGCAGGCCGGGCAGCCGGGTCCCCGCGGTGGTCGCGAGCCGTCATTGCACCGCCCAGATACTTGGTCGTGACCAGCAGCGCGTACCACCGGTCCGTCAACAGATCGGCAAAGGTCGAACGCAGGCGGGCGTATCCCTGTCCCGGAGCCACCATTCTGGTGTCGAGCGAATCGAACAACCCGTTGATCAGCGTGACCCGCTCGCGGGCCCACCCCAGCGGATCATCGGTCTGGTCGTAGCGCGACACGGTGGGATCGATCCCGAGCCCGCCAAAGCCCGCGTCCTCATCGGTGCCGTAGAGATGGGAGGGTTCGGCGGCCTCGGCGGCGATGCCCTGGAGCGCCTTGACCTCGGCCTCGGGACTCCATGAGGAGGGCACTCCTTCCGAGCCCTTGGCCAGGGCGACGACCGGCTCGCTGGGACCGAATGGCGTATAGCCGTAGCGTATGGCCCAGCGATCGTAGGAACCGATCGTCGGGGCGTAGAAGTCGCCCTGCTTCTTCGGGTCGAGCGAGAGTGCCGGCGGATTGTAGTCCATCACCGACACCCCGAGCCCGTTCGCCTTGGTATACGACCGATCGCTCAGCTGGGCGCGAGTCACCCCGGCGGAGCCACGGAAGTTGTGCCGGAGGCCAAGAGTGTGTCCCACCTCGTGCATGATCAGCGCCTTGAGCGCCTGACCGATGTACAGCCGGAGCGCAGAGGCGGCCTCCGGCTTGTTGCCTGCCGCCGCGAGCAGCGCCCGGGTCACCGTGCCCTGACGGCGCAGGCCTTCTCCCAGGCTGCAAAGGCGGCTGTCTCCGTTTATTGCGCTTGCGGCCGAGTCCTCGAGGAAGGCGGAGCGCATCGCCAGCTGGGGCGTCACGTACTCGCCCGACTCGCCGCGCCAGGTCTGAATCCACGAGGCGGAGACTAGCACGTCGGCGTTCAGGATCTCGCCGGTGCGGGGATCCACGTTCGACGGGCCGACGGCATAGACGCTTCGATTAGTGGCGGTCCAGCGCACGGTCGAGAAGCGGGCGTCCTCCGCGCTCCAGAGCGTGTCCTCCGGCGCGTCGAGAACCTGAATCGCGTTGCGGAAACCGGCCTCCTCGAACGCGTGGTTCCATTCCAGAATCCCCGCCCGCACCCATGGCTTCCACTCGGTCGGGACGGTGCGATCGATATAGTAGACGATCGGCTTGACTGGCTCGCTCAGCGCGGCCCCGGGGTTCTGCTTCTCCAGCCGCCAGCGGTTCACGAAGCGAACAAAGAAGCTCTCGGCGGTATCCCGGGAGAAATCCTTGATTGCCGACACGAAATACCCCACTCGCTCGTCGGCGTAGCGGGGTCGCATTGCAGTGGTTGGCAGCTCGAGGAGGGAATAGTGAACCCCGACCGGGATCCAGCGGTAGTCGGCGACGGCCTCGAGACCCAGATTGCGGTTCGCCTGATAGGTGAGCCGGACCTCGGCTTCCAGGTTTCCAGGGAAGAGGCGAAGGCGCTCGAGGCTCGAGCGATCCTTATCGAGAAAGAACGTGCCGGTGAGCTTCCGCTGAACGGCCACGCCCTGGAAGAAGGCGCCGAGATCGGCCCAGTCAGACAGCAGGAATGGCGCGACGTCGACCAGGATCTCGTTGTTGTCGCGCATGGTGGCGATGGGGAACGACTGCGCGACCGAGTGACCGAAGGAGTAGGCAACGGCCCGAGCCATCGGGGTCCCTGGTGCCGCGACAAAGTGGGGGTTCACCACCCAGAGCTCAATCCGATCCCCGGCCCGGTGGAACCGGACCAGATCGGATCGCACCGAGGTCCCTCCATCGAGGCCGAGCTCGCCGATTCCCTGGGACAGCTGGGTGACCAGGAGGTAGTCCCGGTCGAGCTGACCCGGCGTAAGCGCCAGGTAGGCGTTGTCCCGTTTCCTATAGATGGTGAAGATGCCGCTCTGGATCTGGGCGCCCTTGGTCACCTCGGAGAAGGACTTCCAGGGCTCATCTTTTCGGTCGTCGTTCTGCGGAATCGCGACGTCTCGTCCCGTTCGGACGATCGCCGTCGTATCAGCCGACGCAGCCGGGCGCGAGGGACTCGGCGAATCCGGCTGCTGCGCGTGGGCGCTGATGGCGCCGCACCCGGCGAGAAACACGCCGAGTAACCATCTAGCTGATTGGGACACGGCAACTCCGGACGACAGAGGACAAGAGTGAAGCGGCCCGCGGTGGGACCAGGTCTGAGGAGGGAAAGGGCAAGTTGGGGGCCGCTATCGAAGTGACGGTAAACCGAGGATTTCAGAGGGGTTGCGGGGCACTGACCTTTCAAAAAGCCTGCCCCGGGGGCAAAAAGCGGTGGGGAGGAGGGAAAGGGGGTAGGGGTCCGCCCTCCTTGTGTTGGGACCGCGACCCAGGACATTTTGCAGGGCCCTCGTTACTCCCCTCCCTCTTCTGCCCCTCCTAGCTCCGCCGCGCGGGAGCGCGTGAATGACGCAAAGATCTGCGGCCGCGACTGAAGTCGCGCGGGGCCTCTGGCAACGCGCCGTCGGCGACTCCACCACGCCCGAGGATGTCGCAGCGGCTGCGACCCGCATGTGTACCGAGCTCCGTGCGGGGCTCAGCCGCTGGGTCGGAGCCATGGGCTATCGCGCGCTCATCGATCGAGCGCTGTTGCTGGCGCGGGCGGAGCATCCAGCGCTCAGCAGTCTGTCGTGCCACGGAGGAGACGAGCCGGTGACCACGGCTGGCGTGCGGGCGCATAGCGCCGCCGAGGTGGCGACCGGCATGGTGGCGTTGGTGGCTGCGTTGGTCGAGCTGCTGGGCCGCATCATCGGAGAAGAGATGGCCGTGCGTTTGGTGGAGCACATTGGCATGAAGAGCGAGACAGACAGAAAGACACCGAGCCCGCGCGGCATCGTGAGCACTGAGTCCAAAGGAGGGCGTGATGCCCGTGTTGGCTAAGAAGCGGCCCCGAGGGCAGGCGAGACGCGGACACGAACGTCCTGTGCTGGAGCTCATGGACACGGGGGTGCCCGGGCTGAACGAGGTCCTGGGCGGAGGCCTGCCGGAGCTCTCATTCAATCTGATCGCGGGTGGTCCGGGCTCGGGGAAGACCACACTGACGATGCAGCTCCTGTTCGCCAATGCGACTGCCGAGCGGCCCGCCGTGTACTTCACGCTCCTTGGAGAGACGGGGTTGAAGATGCTGCGCTACCAGCAGCAGTTCGACTTCTTCGATCTGAAGCGGGTCGGTTCGGAGGTGTACTTTCTGAATCTCAACGAGGAGGCGCTGACCGGCGACCTGGACGGCGTGCTGGCGCGGATCACCGAGGAAATCGATCGTCTACATCCCGGCGTCGTCGTCGTCGACTCGTTCCGGTCGCTGATGCGCGCACAGGGGACGGACCGCGAGCTCGAGCATTTCGTGCAGCAGCTGGCGATGAAGCTGACGACCTGGGAGGTCACCTCGTTCCTCATCGGGGAATACTCGGAGTCCGAGCTCAGGGATCCGGTCTTCACCGTCGCCGACGGCATCCTCTGGCTCTCCCAGGAGTTGAGTCGGAACTCGGTGGTCCGAAGACTGCGGGTCGTGAAGGCGCGCGGCATGGCATCGATGCCAGGCCTCCACACCATGCGGATGACCCACGCAGGAATACAGGTGTTCCCCCGCACTCCCGAGCGCATCGGAGATATCCACCCGGCCGTACAGAAGCGGCTGTCGACTGGAGTAGCTGGCCTGGACGAGATGATGGGCGGTGGCATTCCGGTCGGCGATTCCCTGGTCCTGGCGGGTCCGACCGGCACTGGCAAGACCACGTTCGCGATGAAGTTCATCGCAGCCGGGCTCGCCGCGGGCGAGACCGCGGTGATCGCGATCTTCGAGGAGCATCCGGACATCTACCTCCAGCGGGCCAAGAGCGTCGACGTGGACCTGCGCCAGGCGGTGAAGGAAAACAAGCTCCGCATCATCTATCTCCGGCCGCTCGACCTCTCGGTCGACGAGACGCTGGACGAGATCCGGTCCGCGGTCCAGCTGCTCGGCGCGACTCGCGTCGTCATCGATTCGCTCTCAGGCTTCGAGATGGCGCTCGCCCCGGCCTTCCGCGAGGATTTCCGCGAGTCGCTCTACCGGCTCATCGGCGCCCTCACCGGCATCGGCGTCACTATGTACTCGACCGTCGAGGTCGTGGAGGGAGGCGACGGAAGCGCCGGGCTCCAGCTCACCGGGTACCAGGTCTCGTTCCTGACCGACGACATCATTAGCCAGCGCTATGTGGAGATCGAAGGCGAGCTCAAGAAGGCGCTGGTGGTGGTGAAGATGCGGGGCAGCGCCCATAGCCGCGAGTTCCGGACGTACGAGATCACGGCTACCGGAGTGCAGCTGCGCGAATCGCTCCGGGAATACGACAGCATCATCACCGGCATGCCCAAGCGCCAGTTCCGTATCCCGCCCCCGCCCCATCCCGGGTTGACGGAGGAGGAGGTGCTCGTACTCGAAATGGTTACCCGGGCGGAAGCGATGTCTCCGTCCGAGCTCGCCAAGGAGACGGGGCTGCCTTCGAGCGGCATCGATGTCATCCTCGAGCGTCTGGTCCAGCTCCACTACCTGGGCCGCAAGGGGGCCCGCTACGAGCCCGAGTCGCGTCGGCGCTCGACGTGATCGAACACGAGAGACGGCGAGGAGACTCGGAGCGCGAGGATCGTTACCAACAGCTGGTGGAGCTCGCGCCCGAGACCATTCTGATCCACGACGGCGAGCGGATCGTCCTCGCCAACGCCGCCGCCGTCCGGCTGGCGGGTGCCACCCATCGGGATCAGCTCGTCGGCCAGCCGATCGACAGCTTCCTCAATCCACCCTACCTCAAAGCAGTCGAGGCCCACCTTCTGGGGTCGGGCGATGTGGTGACGCGGGTGCCGCCTGTTCGGGACGCCTTTCGCCGGCTCGATGGGTCCGAGGTCGAGGTCGAAGTGACCGCGATTGCGTTCCTGGACCACGGCCGTCCCTCGGCCCACCTCGTCGTCCACGACATCACCGAGCGCCTCGCACTGCAGGAGTCGACAAGGCAGGCGGACGAGCAGCTCCAGCAGGCGCAGAAGATGGAAGCGGTGGGCTCGCTCGCGGGCGGAGTCGCCCACGAGGTCAACAACATGATGTCTGTGATACTGGGCTTTAGCGAGTTCCTGCTCCGCGCCCCGGCCATGGCGGAGGATCAGCTCTCCGAGGTCCGGCATATCGTGCGAGCGGCCGAACGCACCGCGGCGGTGACGCGCCAGCTCCTCGCCTTCAGCCGCCGCAGCTTCCATCAGCCGCAGGTCCTCAATCTCGGCCCGGCCATGGACGAGCTCGAGCCTGTCGTCCGTCGGTTGCTGGGCGAGGAACGGCATCTTGCCTTCGCGTCCGATGCCTCGCCTCGGGTACGGCTAGACAAGGGCCAACTCGAGCAGGTGATCGTGAATCTCGCCATCAACGCTCGCGACGCGATGCCGCCGGGCGGCACGCTCACCATCACGACGGCGGAGACCAACCTGCCGAAGGGGGTCGCCTCTGCTGACGGTGTCGCCATCCCGCCCGGACGCTATGCACTCGTCGTCGTGCGGGACACGGGCATGGGTATGGACACCGCGACCCAGGCACGTGCCTTCGAACCATTCTTCACCACCAAGCCAGTCGGCAAGGGGACGGGGCTCGGCCTTGCCGCGGCCGAGGGCCTCATGAAGCAGAACGACGGGTACATCACGGTGGCGAGCGCTCCCGGGCGGGGCGCCACGTTCACGCTGTTCCTGCCCGTCCTGTCCGACGACGCCGTCGTCGAGCGGCGGAGGGAGCCGCGGGGGGAGCTGCCGCCTCTCGGCGGAGAGGCAGCGCAACCCGGAGCAATCATCCTCCTGGTCGAAGACGAGCCGGCGGTCCGGTCGGTTGCCGCGCGGAGCTTGGAGCTTGGAGGCTTCCGAGTCCTCCAGGCGTCGGGTGGGGCCGCCGCGCTCGAGTTGATGGATGGGCAGGAGCAGCCCGACCTCGTACTGACCGACATTATGATGCCCGGAATAGGTGGGGCCGAGTTGGCCCGGCGCCTGAGGGAACGCTGGCCGGCGCTACCGATTCTCTTTATGTCGGGCTACTCGGTGGACGATCTCCGACGGCAGGGCGCCATCGGCCTCGAGCGGGTGATCATCCAGAAGCCGTTCACTCCCGAGGGACTGGTCCGGAGTGTGACTGCGGCCCTCTCGCGGGCGGAAACGAGCCAAGCGGCGTCTTCTTGACCTAAACAAATCGTGCGGCTACATTTGCGGGCTATGCCGACTATCAATCAGCTCATCCGGCACGGCCGGAAAGACGTCCTAGCCAAAGACAAGGCGCCAGCCCTCCGGTCCAACCCGCAAAAGCGCGGCGTGTGCACCCGGGTCTATACCACCACGCCGAAGAAGCCGAACTCGGCGCTTCGGAAGGTCGCCCGCGTGCGGCTCACCAACGGCTTCGAGGTCACGGCCTACATCCCCGGCGAGGGCCACAACCTCCAGGAGCACTCGATCGTGCTCATCCGTGGCGGCCGGGTGAAGGACCTGCCGGGCGTGCGCTACCACATCGTGCGCGGCACGCTGGATTCCGCCGGGGTAAATGATCGCAGGAAGAGCCGGTCCAAGTATGGCGCCAAGCGGCCGAAGGCGGCTGGCTCCGCCCCGGCGGCCAAGGGAGGCAACAAGTGAGTCGGCGTAACAAGTCGGTCAAGCGGCCGGTACCGCCCGATCCCCGGTACGACAGCCAGACCGTGTCCAAGTTCGTCAACAACCTGATGTACGAGGGGAAGAAGAGCCTGGCCGAGGGAATCTTCTACACGGCCATGGATCTGATCGAAGAGCGCACCAGCCAGCCGGGGGTGTCCGTCTTCAAGCAGGCAGTGAACAATGCCAAGCCGACACTCGAGGTGAAGAGCCGCCGGGTGGGTGGCGCGTCGCTGCAGGTACCGGTCGAGGTGCGGCCGGATCGCCGGACCGCTCTCGCCATGCGGTGGATCATCTCGTTCTCCCGGGCCCGCACCGAAAAGACCATGGCCGAGCGGCTCGCGGCCGAGTTGATTCTCGCGTCGAAGGGCGAGGGGAACACGATCAAGAAGAAGGAAGACACGCACCGGATGGCGGAAGCGAACCGGGCGTTTGCGCATTATAGGTGGTAGACGGGAAGAGCTTGCCCTGAGCGCAGCGAAGGGTCGGGAATGGCGGGAAGGGCGGGACGGGGCGCTTCGTAAGAGGCGCCCCTTTTTGTTTTAAGCCTCAACTCAGAATCGCCCTACTTATCTGACGTGCGCAAGGGTAGATTACAAACAGTCGCCCGCCTCATTCCTGCCAAGCCGGCCGTCCTCGCCGGACCAAGGACCCCACAGTGTCCTCGCCACCCTCGCCCGAGGGGCGCCGCATCGTCATCTGCGATTACAACGCGCTATTGCTCTCCGTCACCGGCCTGTTGCGCATGAGTGGCTACTGCGTCTTCCAAGCCCACGACGCGCAGGCGGCTAATGAACTGTGCCGCGAGCTACCCTCCATCGAACTTCTGGTCCTCAACACCTTCGGCACCGGCACCGATACGCCGAGTCTGATCCGAACGGTCCGGGCCTTACACCCCGGGCTGCCAGTGCTCCACATCGGGAAGTCGGTCCCCGCAGGCCTGCCAGCAGATGTGCCCACGCTCCCCGAATCATTCACGGCGGAGGAGCTCCTCGGGGCCGTGGATTCGCTCTGTGACGGGGCGGCAAAAAAAGGGTTGACACCGGACCCTAACTGATTACTTTCACCGGGCTTGGCGGTTTTGGCGCCGAGCAACATCGGATTATGTGACTCTCCCGACCCGTCGGGATCTGAGCCACCTCTGATCCTCAAATGACGACAACGCGTGGGATCCTGCAGGGATCCTCGTTCAGGGCTCAGGCCCGGACGTGCGCGGAGCGATACCACGGGAATCCTCCCGAACGGTCGCCCCGCTTTTTCGTTACTAGAGACACACGACATGGCCCGACAGACGACCCTCGATCGCTACCGTAATATCGGCATCATGGCCCACATCGATGCCGGGAAGACGACTACGACCGAGCGGATCCTCTACTACACCGGCAAGAACTACAAGATCGGTGAGGTCCATGAGGGCGCCGCCACCATGGACTGGATGGAGCAGGAGCAGGAGCGAGGGATCACCATCACCTCGGCCGCAACCACCTGCTTCTGGCTTCGGAGCGGCACGTCCTACCGGATCAACATCATCGATACCCCAGGCCACGTGGATTTCACCGTCGAGGTGGAGCGTTCGCTCCGCGTACTCGACGGCGCCGTCACCCTGCTCGACTCGGTGGCCGGCGTCGAGCCCCAGACCGAGACCGTTTGGCGCCAGGCGGATCGGTATGGCGTTCCCCGGCTCATCTTCGCCAACAAGATGGATCGGGTCGGGGCCGACTTCGACCGCTGCATGACCATGATCCGGGACCGGCTTACCAAGAAGGCCTACCCGATCCAGCTGCCGGTCGGCTCCGGCGAGATGTTCACCGGGCATATCGACGTGATCAAGCGGGTCGAGGTCATCTTCGACGAAGAGACCCTCGGCAAGACCTTTACCGAGCTGCCGGTGCCCGAGGCCTACCGGGACCGGGTCGAGGCAGCCCGGCATGAGGTCATCGAGGCGGCAGTGGAGCACGACAATGAGCTGCTGGAGAAGTACCTGGCCGGCGCCGAGCTGAGCTACGAAGAGATTCAGCACGCCATCCGGAAAGCGACCACCGGTGGATTCATCGTGCCGGTGCTCTGCGGCGCCTCATTCAAGAACAAGGGCGTGCAGGCGCTGCTCGATGCGGTGATCGATTACCTGCCGAGCCCGGAGGACGTCCCCCCGATCGTGGGCCACCTTCCGCTCCACGACGAGACCCACATCGAGCGCTGTGCATCCGATGCCGAACCGTTTTCCGCCCTGGCGTTCAAGGTGGCCACCGACCCGTACGTGGGCCGGCTCACCTTCTTCCGGGTGTACTCCGGCTCGCTCAAGTCGGGCAGTTACGTCTACAACAGCACCAAGGACAAGCGGGAACGGATCGGCCGGCTGCTCCAGATGCACGCCAACAAGCGGGAAGAGATCGAGGAAGTGCTCGCAGGCGACATCGCCGCGGCCATTGGTCTCAAGGACACCCGCACGGGCGACACGCTCTCCGACGAGGAGAAGCCGATCATCCTCGAGGCGATGAAGTTCCCCAATCCGGTCATCGACGTCGCCATCGAGCCCAAGACCAAGGCTGACCAGGACAAGCTCGGCACCGCGCTACAGAAGCTTCAGGAGGAAGACCCGACGTTCCGGGTGCGTTCCGATCAGGAGACCGGCCAGACGATCATCGCCGGCATGGGCGAGCTGCACCTCGAGATCCTGGTGGAGCGGATGAAGCGCGAGTTCAAGGTCGAAGCCAACGTCGGCAAGCCCCAGGTGGCGTTCCGGGAGACGGTCAAGAAGGCGGTCACCAACGTCGAGGGCAAGTTCATTCGCCAGTCCGGCGGCAAGGGCCAGTACGGCCACGTGGTGATCAACTTTGGGCCGAGCGACCCGGGCCTTGGCTTCGTTTTCGAGGACAAGATCGTCGGCGGCACGATCCCACGGGAGTTCATCAAACCGGTCGAGGCGGGGATCCGCGAAGCGCTGGAGAACGGCGTGCTGGCCGGCTACCCGATGGTGGATGTCAAAGCCACGTTGGTCTTCGGCAGCTACCACGACGTGGACAGCTCCGAGATGGCGTTCAAGATCGCGGGCTCGATGGCGGTGAAGGAAGCGGCCCGCATGGCCAACCCGATCCTGCTCGAGCCGGTCATGGAAGTCGAAGTGGTGAGCCCTTCCGACTTCCTGGGCGACGTCATCGGCGACCTCTCCAGCCGGCGCGGCAAGATCGGCGGGATGACTCAGCGCGGAGAGGCCCAGGTGGTCGCCGCGGACGTGCCCCTGGCCGAGATGTTCGGGTACTCGACCACGCTCCGCAGCATGACCCAAGGACGCGCGGTGTACACGATGCAGTTCGATCACTATGAGGAAGTGCCGAAGGCGATTGCCGAGCAGATTATTTCCAAGGCGAAGAGCTAGTCGGGAGCTGGGAGTCAGGAGTCAGGAGCTTTCGTTCCCGACTTTCGCTGCCTCCCGACTCCGACTCCAGACTCCTGACATAGGAACAGAGGACCATGGCGAAAGCGAAGTTTGAGCGGACCAAGCCGCATGTGAACGTGGGGACGATCGGGCACGTGGACCACGGGAAGACGACGTTGACGGCGGCGATCACGGCGA
>Ga0307310_10000379_pt1 | contig 14302 bp, 10 predicted proteins | sample ER_DNA_197_FD_194502 | JGI IMG/M metagenome (GOLD analysis project Ga0307310, IMG submission 194502) | Bulk soil microbial communities from the East River watershed near Crested Butte, Colorado, United States - ER_DNA_197 | ecosystem: Environmental > Terrestrial > Soil > Floodplain | place...
CGGACAGATTCTGGCGGGCGCTTCGACCGTCCGCGTCGCGTTGACGGCGGGCAGCCTGACGCCGGGTGACTACGACATCCGCGTGCGCTCGAAGGGCGCGGGCGCCTCCGCTGCGTCGACCGATTCGCTTCGTCTCGTGCTGCCGGCGCCGCCCAACGCGACGAGCGCCCTCTTTTTCCGGCGCGGGCAAAGCACCGGCGGCGAGGATGTCCCGACGGCCGACTTGAGATTTCGTCGCGTGGATCAGCTCCGGCTCGACGTGCCCACGCCATCCGCCGAAGCGGTGTCGGCGCGGCTGCTCGATCGATCCGGCAAAGCCCTGCCAATTCCAATCGCCGCCTCGGTTCGAGACGACGGGGACGGATCGCGGTGGAGAACGGCGCGGCTGGCGCTCGCGCCGCTCGCGCCGGGTGATTACGTCATCGAGTTGGCCAGTGGGACAGAACGGACGCTGCTCGCGTTCCGTGTAGTGCAGTGATATTCACCGTGCGATCAGTTTCGGGCTGACCGAGAGCGTCTGGCCTTCGCGCAGCGTCACCTGCGTCGCGCTTGAAAGGATTGACTCGAGGAAGTCTGGATCCTGCCATTCGTCGGGCCGCAGCCGGTCGACAGCCGCCACGAAGTATTCGCCTTCTGGCAGACCGCGAACGCTGAACGCTCCATCCTGTCCTGGCTTCGCCTGCTTGAGAAATCTGGAGGCCGGAAACCAGCGCTCCCGATCCGTCGAGAAGACCACGGCCGTGTAGTCCGTCATCAATCGCCCGCGCGAGTCGTTGAGCCTTCCGGACAGTTCGCCGCCACGACTGGTCAGCACGACCTCGAGGCCGCGAATCGACTGATCCTTCGTGCCGAACACCATGGGTGTGTCGGTCACGTCGACTCCGTCCATCAAGACGCTCTTGAGCGTCCAGCCGGGCGGTGCCCGCATCAATGTCAAACGGCGCGGACCGCTGATGCCACCCAACTCGAATGTCCAGTCGGCCTTGATATCCGCGCGAGCTGGAGGATTTCCGGTGAGCGGGGAGAGATCGGCATCGGCTGGAATCGGCGAGAGCTCGATCTCGGCCGGCTTGAGCGGCGGTCCGCCTTCAACGGTGATCCGCCCGCTGATGGCCGAGCCGACCGACATGCGAATCAACAGGCCCGTGACGTCCGAGCCATTGACCGGGACGAACTGCGAAGCGAATTCGCCTTCGGTCCACGGATTGTTGCGCGACTTCCACGCCTGAAGCACGTACTCGCCTGGAGGCACGTTGGCAAACTCGAACGTGCCGTCCCCATTGATGCTCGCGCCGACCGCCATGCCCGCCACCGATCCTGAACGACTGCTCGGGCTGAGGCCAAGGCCTCCAGTAACAGGATTCCCGGCCGCATCGACCACTCTCCCGCTCACGCGCGCCAGCGGCGCTCGCGCCAGCTCGAAATCGACGCCCGAGAACTGCTGCGCCACGCCGACGTTGACGAGTGCCGCTTCGCCCGGATTCCACGTCCCGGGGAAGTACGTCGGTGCGTAGCCAGGCAGATCGAGCGTCGATTCGGGGAAGGCGACAATCTGCCCGACGAGCGCGCGCACGATGTACTCGCCTGGCAGGAGACCGTAAATACGATATCGGCCGAGATCGTCCGAACGGCTCCTTCCGACGCCTGACACGTCGACGAGACGGCGCCGGCCCGCCTCGTATCGGATTTGAAGCACGCGGACGTCGGCACCCTCGACCGCCTCGCCGCCATCGTCCACAACACGTCCGGCAATCGCCGCCGGATCCGGCAGCGACATGTCGACGCGTTCGCGCGAGTCGCCCGGCCTCAGTTCGACCAATTCGCCCCGGTCGAGGGAACGCCGCTGGCCGTACTCGGCCGTGATGAAGCCGGCGCGCGACGCGGTCACGTGGTAGTTGCCCGCCGGCACCTTGAGGAACTCGTAGCGCCCCTCCTCGTCTGTCACGGCCGTCGGCGGTGGAAATATCTCCGACAGGCGCACGATGGAGCCAGGAAGAGGACGACCATCGGCCCGGGTGATGCGCCCGCGAATGGCACCCGTGGACGAGACCTCCTTCGCGCGCGCTGGCTGGAAACTGTCGGTCAGATCCGAAAACATCTTCGGCGGAGTCGAGGGCAGGACAAAGTCGACCCCGCTTTTTTCGTCGCCCGCGGAGAGCATGATCGCCTGGGCCTCGGCGAGATTGGTCGCACCCGGGTAATAGGTGCGCGTCATGACCGAATCGGTGGTGACGGTCACGGCGCGGCCGTTGACGACCGTCGTCATTCTTATGCCCGGAAGGAGGATGGGGTTGCCGCCAGTCGGGCCGATGATCCCTGGACCGACATTGACTGCGATCACGACATTTCGAGGCGGCAAGCCACTCAGCCGATAGTCGCCGCGGTCGTCGGTTTGTGTGGCCGCGGCCGTCACCGCCACATCTTTCGCGTCGGTCGTCGATTGAATCTCGGCGGTGACCGGCAGCCCAATCACCGGATCTCCGCGGCTGTCGACGATCCTTCCCGAGATGGCCGCGCTTTTCGGCAGCCGCAGTTCGACGCCGTCGATGGTTCGATCAACGACCGCGATCTGGGTGCCGGGATCCTCGAAACGTCGAGCGCCGAAACTCGTCGCGAGATAACCCGGTTTGGTGGCCGAGATCCGGTACTGTCCAGTGGCGATGGACGGGATCACGAACAGACCATCCGCATCAGTGAATACGGCGGGGACGGTGGCAGCGGCCGATGTGATCTGAACGCGAGCGTTCCGGAGCGGTGCGTCAGTATCGGCGGCGAGGACGCGGCCGTGAATGCTGCCGGTGCCGCTCTGTTGAGTGGCGATGCTGCGAGCCGGCGGCTGCGCCGACGCGATCCGCGCGACGGCTCCCAGAAGCATGATGGTCGAGGCGATGCGCCTCATGTGGCATCCAGTGCCGGACGATACGAACGATCCGGTTGTGTTCTACGTCGGTGGGATTGGTAGGTAAGGCACGCGAAATAGAGGATCACGATCGCCAATCCCCACACGAGGTAAAGAAGCGGAAGACTCCAGGCGTACCCATCAGGCGGCGGGGGATTGCCCATCGGATGATTGGCGAACAGCCAGGGACTCACCACGCCGAGCCTGATCTTCGACACCACCAGCGCCAGGGCGTGAATCAGCGGGATGTGGATCAAATAGAAGAACAACGGCACTCTGCCGAAAACCGTCATCCATCGCGCGAACGCGCCGCGAAAAGTTTCGAGAAACGGAATCAGCGCGATGATCGGTCCCAGGGTCATCAGCAGGAAGAGCAGGGATGCCGGGTACTTCGTCGTGTTCAGGAACGCGAAGGGCGCCGGCATCGGCGGAGAACCGTCCGGTCCCTGTGTCTCGATCGCCCACGGTTGTGGATCGCCATAGAGGTTGAACGCGCGGAGCACCACGAAAAGTGCGATGGCCCCAAGACCTATCGTCAGGCATAGCCGATGCCGCCGCTCGGACTCCATCCTCAAAATCGCGCCGAACGCATAACCCGCCGCCATCACGCCAATCCACGGGACGATCGTGTACAGGACGATCAGGTTAGGACCAGCGGGCCCGAACCGGATCGGGCCGGCGAAGAACCCCACATAGAGGATCTTCCAGAGCGCGCCGCGGCTATCCTGCTGAAGCGTCGGGATCAGCGTGCCGACGTACGAATCAAGCAGGTTGTGCGACGCGATGATCAGGATGCCAATCGTACCGACCGCAGCGATCGGCAGCTTCACCAATCCCGCCATCAGGATCATGCACCAGCCGATGACCCAGAGGACGCCGGCCATCTCGTAGTCCGCGAAGTGGAAGTTGAAGGTCCAGGCCACGCGGAGAAACGTCAGCTCGAGCACGACGAGCCAGGCGCCCCGGATCAGAAGGTACCGCGGCAGATCGCGCGTCCGGCCGGCGAGAAAGGCGCTCGTTCCGGCCAGGAAGAGAAAGGCCGGCGCGCAGAAATGGGTAATCCACCTGGTGAAAAAGATGCCGAAAGTCGGGCCGCCCGCAGGAAGACCGGAATAGACTCGGACGTGATCGATGGCCATCAGGACCATCGCCGCGCCGCGGATGATATCGACGGAAAGGACGCGCGTGCCGCTGCCAGCGACGATGCGAGGTGTGCGAGAGGCAACCGCCATGCTCATTCTGGCTCGCTCCTCTGGAAGCGCAGGATTATAACCATGAATTCAGTCTCGCGCCTTGTGTTCGTCGTGATCATCGCGAGCTCGTCGCTGACGATCGCGCAGTCGCCAATCCAGTCTTGCAGCGCGACGGCGAAGCCCGCCTGGTGCAGCGCCGTGGAAGGCGATCGAGCCGAGGGGTGGCTGGCCCAGGGCCGTTCGGAAGTCATGGCGCGCAACGGCATGGTGACGACGAGCCAGCCGCTTGCCGCCCAGGCAGGTTTGGACATCTTGAAGAAGGGTGGAAACGCGATCGACGCCGCCGTTGCAACGTCGGCCGTCCTGAGTCTGATGGAACCGATGAATGTCGGCGTGGGCGGCGATCTCTTCGCGATCGTTTACGTGGCGAAAGAGGACAAGCTCTACACCTTGAACGCGAGCGGAAATGCACCCAGCGGACAAACGCTGGCTCGCATGAACTCGCTCGGTTATTCGTGGAATCCGAGGAACTGGGGTCCGGGATCCGGGATGCCGTCGGGCGGCATTCTGTCAGTGACCGTGCCCGGTACCGTGTGGGGCTGGGACGAAGTGCTGCACCGCTTCGGCACGATGACCCTCAAAGAGACACTGCAGCCCGCCATCGACTATGCGGAAATTGGATTCCCGGTCTCGGAGCGCATCGCGAACGATTGGCGGCTGCCGAGAGGCCTGTCGCCGGCGCCTGGGAATCCGAGCGGATGTTGTACGCAGATCGACGGCGATTCGATCGCCACCTGGTACATCAAGGGCCAGCCTCCAAAGCCTGGTCAGATCTACCGCAACCCCGCTCTCGCGAAGACATTTCGCATCCTGCAGCAGAAGGGCCGCGACGGGTTTTACAAGGGTGAGATTGCGCAAGCGATCGTCGCGAAGTCCAGGACGCTCGGCGGCACGATGACGATGGAGGATCTGGCGAGCTACCGAGGAGAATGGGTGAACGCTGCGACGACCACCTATCAGGGGTACGACGTCCTGACGTTGGGCGGTTGACGAAATCCTCAACATCCTCGGGGCCTGTGTTCCGACCTGGGCTCCGGGACAAACGCTGGCCACCATCGGTCCGGCCAACCCGAAGTACTGGCACTTCGTGGTCGAAGCGAAAAAGCTCGCATACAACGATTTGTATGCATCGAACGCCGATCCGAATTTCGTGTCCGTGCCGCTGGCCAGGCTGCTGTCAAAGTCGTATGCGCAATCGCTCTGCGGCCAGGTCAATCCCGACCGGGCGTCGGCGACGATGCCCGGCGCGCGCGTGGACGGCACCGGCGACACGATCGTGCTGTCGACGGCGGACCGCTGGGGCAACATGGTGTCGTGGGTCAACAGCAATTACTCCAGCTTTGGCTCGGGGCTGACGGTTCCCGCGTACGGTTTCATCCTGCACAACCGGGGATCGCTCTTCACGCTGAATCCAGACAGCCCGAATGTCATCGCGCCTCACAAACGTCCCTTCAACACGCTGTCGGCCGGCTTCGTCATGCAGAACCGTCGCCCGCTGATGACGGTTACCGTGATGGGTGGCGACATGCAGGCACAGGGGATTGCACAGGTTCTGGTCAACGTGCTCACCCTCGGCGCGAACTTGCAGGCGGCGACCGATATGGCGCGCTTCCGTCATAACCAGGTTCCGAACACGCTGAGCCTCGAATCGCGGCTGTTCGCCATCGTCGGCGCGCAGCTCAAAGCGATGGGCCACAACGTGCAGTCGATTAACGGCGGAGCCGTCGGCGGTTACCAGGCGATCATGTTCACCCCTGATCCTGATGCGCCGGCCACGAGCGCAGGTTCAGGGCTGCAGCCAGTCAAAGGCTTCTACCGCGCGGGATCCGATCACCGGAAGGACGGACAGGCGGTGGGATATTGACGTCAGAGGAGCGCCAGCGTCAGCCGAATTGCGCCGGCGTCGGCGACATAGTTGAACGCGAACGTGACGAAGAGAAGGGTGACCGACTTCAGAAACACCGAAGGGACCGATCCACGGTACACACGATTCACGGCGATGAACAGGTAGGGCGTGATCAGGCCGATAGCAAGCGCCGCCGCCACGTCATCCAACAGTCCGAACCGGCGGCTTGCTCCGGCGGCCGCCGTGACGAGATACAGAAACGAGTAGTAGTGCAGCGCGAAGATGACGTGCGCGCCGAACGGAAATGCCTGGCGGAACAACAACTGCAGCATCAACGCGACGGCAATCACGCCCGTGCCCAACGCGAGCGTGTAAACCGGCTGCACCCGCACATCGAATCGCTGGCTGAAGAGGGCTTGATCGAGACCGCTTTCCCTCGCGCGGGCCGCGACGAGCCGCATGAGATTTCCAGATGGATCGTCGGCAATCAGCGACGTCAGCTTGAAGCCGGCAAGCGGCGCTGCCAGAAAGAAGAGCGCAGCACAGACGAAGTACAGCTTAATGGGGCTGAGATAGCGTTGACGGCGCCCTGCCACGAACTCGGTGGTCAGCAGGCCCGGTGAGAGCAGCGCCCTCAAGCTGCGGATCGTGGTGAACTTGAAACGGAGCGTGGCCACCTCGTCGGCCAGCTCGTGGAAGAAACGTCGAGCCGACAGGTCGCCCGGATAGATGCTCTGCTGACCGCACGCCGAGCAGTACGCACCTTTCAGTTCCGTCGAACAGTTCGGACATTGCGGCACTGTGTCAATGTAGCACCTTGGGCAGCGGCCAAACCTACAAGATATTGACTGCCCGCGCGGCCAGCAAGGCGAGCACCGTCAGCGAGATCAACGATTGGACCATCATCAGCACCTTGCCCCATCGTGCCAGCGGCGGCGTATCGGTCGGCGAAAACGCGGTGCTGGTGTTGAAGGCCAGAAACAGATAATCGACGAAATCTGGTGACCACATGCGATGTCCGGATGAGACATTCGTCTGCGGAGGCAGGGCCATCTGGGGGAAGAGAAACGCTCCCTCGAAATGTCCGGGACGCGCGTCGCGGCCGTGCGGACCTCCGGCGTCCAGACGCCAGTACCACAGAGCGAACACGAGAATATTCGTCAACCAGAGAAATGCGGCGGAGCGCAGCAGGGCGGGCGGGGACTCCTTGTGCAACGGTAGCGCGCGGATGAGCAGGCCGATGGAGATCGTCATTGCCATCGTGATCAGGACCGAGATCGCATAGCCCAGGAACCTGTCGATATGGTGCGCGCCTGTCGAATGGGAAATCTGCGTCGGAACAATCAAAGCTGCGATGATGACCGGAAAGAGCCAGGGCGGACCGAAGGTGAGATCAGAGGGAAGTGCCAGGTACAAGCCGCCGACGCACAATACCGCGATCAGGGCCGGCCAGCGAGGTTCCGGATCCCACCGGTCGGGTTCGACTGCTGGATGTAGGTCCTTCCTCACGTCTCGAGCAATCTGATCATTCGTTCTCTTGATTTACATTACAACCAAAAGACGGCGCCCCTCCATTAACGTTCGTTAATCCGTTAACATCCCACTGGTGTTACCATGCGCCGGCATTCGATGCATCTTCGTCAGCGAATCAAGCGGCATCGTTACAGGAGGAGACCATGGATGTGCAATCAGACGTTGGCGTTCGGAACCGTGGGCCCGTCATCGGATTTGTCGCTGCCTTCCTGCTGGTCACATCGGGTTTGGCGATGGGTGCGACCAAATGTGTCAACCCGGGCGGGACGCACGGCTGCTATCCGAGCATCAACAGCGCCGTCACTGCTGCTTCCCCGAATGACACGATCCAGGTCGCTTCGGGCACTTATCATGAAAACGTGGTTGTCACGAAGCCGCTCTCACTGGTGGGAGCAGGCCCCGGACGCAGCATCATCGATGCGACGGGCCTGGCGAATGGCATTGATGTCGACGGTCACAATCATCCGGGGCTCGGCCATGTGGTGGTGACGGGATTCACAGTCAGAAACGCCAACCTTCAGGGCGTCCTCATCACTGATTCGTCGTTCGTGAGCATTTTCAACAATCACGTCACGGGGAATGACAAGAGCCTCAACCCTGGCCCGCCCCCGACATGTCCGGGGCTGCCACCGTATTTCCAGGCTGGCGAAGGCTTCGACTGTGGCGAAGGCATGCACTTGAGCGGGGTCACTTACTCGACGATTGCGAGCAACTTGGTGGAGCACAATGCGGGCGGCATTCTGCTGAGCGACGACACCGGCGTCACGAGCGACAATTTGATCTCCGGAAACGTCGTGAAGAACAATCCGTTTGATTGCGGGATAACCCTCGCCTCGCATCATTTCTGGGTCCCCGGATTGCCCACGAGTCCGGCGTGGGGCGTCTTTCATAACACGATCACAGCCAATCTCGCCGCCTATAACGGTTTATCGACGGGCGAGGGAGCAGGCGTAGGAATTTTCGCGGGGCCGCCGGGGGCGAAGGATTACGCAAACGTGGTGATCGGCAACGAACTGTTTGGCAATGCGTTGCCAGGCGTGACCATGCACAGCCATTCGCCATTCCAAAGCCTCAACGACAACCTGATAACCGGCAACCGGATCGCCGGCAACGGCGCGGATGGCGACGTCCCGGGATCGGATGCCAGTGGAATACTGATCTTCAGCGACACGTCAGGTGGTGCGCCGCCGATTACAGGCACGGTCATCTCGCAAAACATTATCAGAGACGAGCAGGTCGACATCACGGTCGCGACTGACGGAGCGGTTGACGCACACCTGAACAGCCTCCTGGGCCGTTCCGTCGGCGTGCAAAACATGGGGACCGGCTCAGTCGACGCGCGAGAAAACTGGTGGGGTTGTAAGGATGGCCCAACTGCCAGGGGATGTGCGCATATCGTCGGGCCGAACGTGGCGTTTGAACCATGGCTGACCAGGCCGTTCCTCGATGACAAGGGCGATGACGACAAGAAGAGTGACGACGACCGGCACGATGATTAGAGGCAAGCCTGGGTGGTAGGACGAAGTGATCGCATCGCTTGTCGTATGGCTCCTCTCCTCGTCGCGTTGATCCGAAAACGCGCTGCCGACGGGCTGGCCGGCGCTCCTCCCCTGCCACGACCCTGAGGGCGGAGCGCTTGTGAAAGCGATCGTGCACAGCCGATACGGACCTCCCGATCTTCTCCAGCTCAAGGAGGTGGACAAGCCCGTTCCCAAGTACCATGAAGTCCTGATCGCCATACACGCGACCACGGTGTCGAGCGGGGACTGCAACGTCCGTAATTTCACGTTCGTTCCCAAATCGATGCTCCCGATCGCCAAAGTCATGTTTGGTATTGGAAAGCCCTGGAAAGAACGCATCCTCGGGACTGAGTTGGCCGGGGAGGTGGAGGGAGTGGGCAAAGGGGTCAAGCGGTTCAAAATGGGAGACCGGGTTGTTGCCTCGACTGGCATGGCGGGCGGCGGGCACGCCGAGTACGCATGCCTTTCGGAAAAAGGGGCGTTGGCGATCAAGCCGGATTCGCTCAGTTGGGAGGAGGCCGTTGCCATTCCGTTCGGGGCGAATACCGCGTTGTATTTTCTCCGGGACCTCGGGAAGATCCAGGCCGGGCAGGAAGTTTTGATCATCGGAGCTTCGGGAAGCATCGGCTCCGCCGGTGTGCAGCTGGCGAAACACTTTGGGGCGACCGTGACCGCGGTGTGCAGCGGCGCGAACGTGGAAATGGTGAAATCGCTGGGCGCGGACAACGTGATCGACTACACGAAGGAAGATTTCACCAGGAATGGCGAAACCTACGACCTGATATTCGACATCGTCGGCGCGACCACCTTCGACCGCTGCCAACGCTCGCTAAAGCCCCAGGGTGTCTTTCTTCAGTGCATCATGGGCTTGACCGACATGGCTCGGATCCTTTGGGCCTCGATCGCCGGGGGTAAGAAACTGAAGGGCGGCGTGGCCATGGAAAACCCGGAGAGAATGAGTTTCATCACAGCGCTTGCCGCGGCAGGGAAGCTCAGGCCGGTCATCGACAGAAGTTATCCCTTGGAGCGGATCGTGGATGCGTTCAAGCATGTGGAGCAAGGGCACAAGAAGGGAAATGTTGTGATCACGGTGGCGCGGTCATGAATGAAGCGATCGTCCGGGCGCAGGCTACCCTTCGTATTGCAGCACGTGCATGCCGCCATTCCAGTCGCTGACATACATCAGGCCATCCGTCGTGACGTAGGCGTCGCACGTCTTCGCGGCGAGCCCGACGTTCGGCCTCGGGTCGATGAGTTTCTTCGGAACCGGCGGCACCCAGGAGGCGATTTCCTTCGGCGCGAATGCATCCTTTATGTCGAAGACGCGGACGCCGGCGTTGTTGTACGTCGCGAAGATCGTGTCCTCGCTGCGGAAGGAACCGGGCCGATTCTCGTGCAGGTTGTGCGGACCGAACACGCCCGCCGAGCAGAAGTCGCGATCCTTGGGCGTCGGCAGCGTGGAGATCGGCACCGGGTTCTCCGGGACGCGCACATCCAGGACAAAGGTGTAGAACGTCCCCTTGGCGCACTTCTCCGCGTTCGCTTCGTCGAGCACCACGGCTAAGTTGCGGCCCGGCAACGGCAGCGGCGTGTGCGTGCCGCCGGGAAACGGCGGCGACCAGTTGATGTGCGAGAGCAGCCTGGGCTTTGCAGGGTCGCTGATGTCGTGGATCGTGAATCCGCCGTCGCGCCATGCCGCATAGCCGCGATCGCCGGCGGTGATCATGTGATGAAGCGCGACGCGGCGGCCGCTCGCCGATGTCGGCGTCTCGCCAGCCGCCCGATTCATGCCCGGCAGCCACCAGCGCGACACGATCTCCGGCTTCGTGATGTCCTTCAGATCGACGATGCAGAGGATGTGATCGGTGAAGCCTTCGAAATGCGCGGACACGTAGGCATGGCGTCCGCCCGGCCACCACAGCCGGTTGATGCCGAGGCCAGGCATTTCCAGGAAGGCGATCTCCTTCATGTCCGCCGGACGCGCGATGTCGTGAATGCTCAGCCCCGATCGGAATTTCGTTTTCTTGGTGATGCTGTCGGCCAGGTTGTTCTCGAAGTACCCGCGCATGTTGTCGTACGACTGCGCGGCCACGATGTTTGCGCCGTTGGCCAACAACAGCAAATCGTCCGCGACCTGCAGGTGATGGGTGCGCGTGCCCGCGCCCGCGGTGAAGAAGCCCACGGGCTTCAGCTGGCGTGGATCGGCGGCGTCGAGAATCGTGACGCCATCGCTGAACATATGGCCGACATAGATATGGCGGCGGTTGACCATGATCTGCACGCCGTCGGGGCGGCCGCCCTGGTCGCTGTACGACAAATGCCGGATCCGGCGCCCGATGCCGTTCGGCGGAATGGTGGATTGCGACGCTTGTCTGGCTTGTCCGGCGGGACGCGCACCCAAAGCCACGCCCGACATTCCTGACAGGCCTGACAGGCCTGACAGGGTCGCCAGACCAATCAGGCTTTTCATGTGTTCTCGGCGGGTCATGGTGTCAGACTATACGGCGAAGCGAGGTATCGATGACGCTCAAAATCACGCTGGCGGTCATGAGTGTCGTGATGACTGTGGTCCTGATCGTGGCCTGCGCAGCCACGCCGGCGGTCTCGCCTGCCGTCCGCTCGGACCTCGCACCGAATGGCACGCTGCGCGCGGCCATCAACTACGCGAACGCGGTGCTCGCACAGGGGAGCCCGGCCACCGGAGATCTTCGCGGCATCACCGTTGATCTCTCACGAGAGCTTGGGCGGCGGATTGGCGTGCCAGTCGAGCTCGTGCCGTACGATGCGGCCGGAAAAATGACCGACGCGGTCAAGACGGGAGCCTGGGATGTCGCGTTTCTCGCCGTCGATCCGGCGCGCGCGGAGGACATCAGTTTCACGGCGCCGTATTTGGAAATCGAAGGCACGTACCTCGTGCCGGCGGAATCGCCGCTCCGCGCGATCGAGGACGTGGACCGCGACGGCGTGCGCGTCGCCGTCACGGCGAAGAGCGCCTACGATCTTTTCCTCGGCCGCACCCTGAAGCATGCGCAAATCGTTCACGCATCGTCGCCCCCCGAATCGATCGACTTGTTCACGTCGGACAAGCTGGACGCCCTGGCCGGTGTCAGACAAGCGCTCGTCACGGCCGCCGCGAAGATCCCCGGATCCCGCGTGCTCGACGGGCGGTTCATGGTGATTGCGCAGGCCGCGGGCGTTCCGAAAGGCCGCGACGCCGGCGCGCAGTACCTGCGCGAGTTCATCGAAGACGCGAAGGCGTCGGGGCTGGTCGCGGAGTCGCTGAAGAAGAGTGGCGTCGACGGCGCCACGATTGCGCCGCCGGCGCCCTAAACGTAGTGTCCGGCTTTAGCCGGACCTGAGGCTATGGCGCGAGCACCGTAGCGGCGGCCGGCTTCGGACGTGCCGCCAGAAACGCGCGGACATCGGTCAGTTCCTGATCGGACATCACTTTGCCGGTGTAGGGCGGCATCTGATTCTTCGGGGCCCGGACGTATTTGATGAACGCCGCGATCGGAAGCGGGTTCGGGCCGATGCGCGGTCCGCTGGTCGGCGCGCCCTGTCCCTCGAGCCCGTGGCACTCGGCGCACCCGTTCTTCGCGTAGAGCTTCTTGCCGTTTTCAACGCTGCCCGCGGACGGAGGCGCTTGCCCCGCCACGACAGCGGCACCAGCGAGCAGCGCAACCGCGATCGTCTTCATGAACGTCAACATGGCGGATCAGGACATCAACGGGGCTGCATGATCACATCGATCAATGCCGGCTCGCCGCTTTTCACCGTGGCGATCGCGCGTTTGATGGCCGGCGCGAGGTCGTTCGGGCTCGTAATCGGGCCTTCCGCGTGCACGCCCATTCCCTGCGCGACCTTCGTGAAATCAATGGCGGGATCGTTGATAGAAGTCCCGATGTGCGCGCGGTCGATCCCGCGCTCCCGCCGGTTGGCCATGCGCTGGAGGTGCATCACTTCCTCGTGATACGCCCGGTTGTTGTTCATGACGAACAGAACGGGAATCTTGTGGTGGGCCGCGGTCCATAGCACGCCCGGCCCGTACAACAAGTCGCCGTCGTTCTGGAGGCTGATCGACAGCCGGCCGTACTTGCGGTTCGCAAGCGCCGCGCCCACGGCGGCCGGCGCGCCGTACCCGATGCCCGATCCGCCCGAGACGCCGCAGTACTGATAGTACTTCTCGAAATTCCAGAGGCGCTGCGGCCATCCGCTCAGGCCGCCGTTGACCAGCGACCAGTCTTCCTGGCGGACCTGTGCCCAGACTTCCGCCGCGAGGCGGGCGCTGCTGATGGGGACCGCGTCCCACGCGTAGGTCGCATCAGTACGTGCGCGCTCCCTCGCCGCCCGGCTCGTGTCGGCCAGCCTGGCGCCGCGCTCCGCGAATGCGCGCTTGCGATCGTCGGTGACGAGACGCTTCACCGCCTCGATGAGCGAGGGCAGCGTCGCTTCCGCGTCGCCGGCCAGCGCGAGATCGACTTCCGCGTAGCGCTGGAAGTCCTGGTAGTTCGCTTTGGTGTTCAGCTCGCCGGCCGTGATGGTGATCAATTTCGCGCCGCTTTTCGTGGCCGCCTGTGAAGTGCGTTCGATCTGGTCACGGTAGGTGTTGGTCGCTCCGAAGAAGTTCGAAATCTCGAGGCCCACGATCACGTCGCCTTCGGCAATCGCGGCCGCGCTGCGCAACGTGTGGTTGAGCGGATGGCGGGACGGGAAATTCATCCGGCCCGGACCGATGGGCGGCATCGTGTTCGGCAGCGTGCTGATGACCGACGCCTGCAAGAGCTCGGCGAGCTCGACGAGGCGCTCCATCCCGATCTGCGAGCGGGCGGCGCGGTCGGCGACGAGCACCGGATTGGCGGCGCCGACGAGGAGCCGTGCGACTTCAGCGATCGCGCCCGAGTCGGCCTGCGGCGGCGCGGCGAGCGTCAGCTTCGGCACCCGCAGTCGATCGTTTGCGGGGATCGGACGTTCCTGCAGTTCGGAGTCCGCCACGAGCACGACCGGACCGGCCTGCGGCGTCATCGAGACCTTGTAGGCGCGCACCGCCGACTCCGCGAAATGCTGCAGCGACACGGGCGCATCGTCCCACTTCACGTAGTCGCGGACCATCGCCGCGGCATCCTTCACGCTGTGCACCCATTCCACACCCGGGTACCGCATCACGGCATCGAGGGTGTTGCCGAGGATCACGTAGACGGGCACGCGATCGCAGTACGCGTTGTAGATGGCCATCGACGCGTGCTGCAGGCCG
>Ga0307310_10000381_pt1 | contig 14284 bp, 8 predicted proteins | sample ER_DNA_197_FD_194502 | JGI IMG/M metagenome (GOLD analysis project Ga0307310, IMG submission 194502) | Bulk soil microbial communities from the East River watershed near Crested Butte, Colorado, United States - ER_DNA_197 | ecosystem: Environmental > Terrestrial > Soil > Floodplain | place: USA...
CTACAGCCCGGACATGACGACCGAGCAGCGGCAGGAGCTGCTCGAGACGGTCAGCGTCCCGGAGCGCCTGCGCCTGGTGAGCCAGTTCCTCGCCAAGCAGATCGAGGTTCTGGAGCTCAAGGGCCGCATCCAGAGCGAGGTCAAGTCCGAGATGGACAAGACCCAGCGCGAGTACATCCTGCGCGAGCAGATGAAGGCGATTCAGAAGGAGCTCGGCGAGGACGATCCCGCGGTGGCGGAGGCGACCGAGCTGCGCGAGCGAGTCGAGGCCTCGGCCATGCCGGACGAGGTCAAGGAGAAGGCCCTCAAGGAGGTCGACCGCCTTTCCCGGATTCCGAGCGCGAGCCCGGAGCAGGGCGTCATTCGGACGTACGTCGACTGGCTGGTGAGCCTGCCATGGGGCGTCCAGACCGATGACAACCTGGACCTCGACGAGTCGGAGAAGGTCCTCAACGAGGATCACTACGGACTCGAGAAGCCGAAGGAGCGGATCCTCGAGTACATGGCGGTGCGCAAGCTTGCCGAGAAGATCCGCTCGCCGATTCTGCTCTTCGTCGGACCGCCCGGTGTCGGCAAGACGAGCCTCGGCAAGAGCATTGCCCGGGCGATGGGCCGCAAGTTCGTGCGGATGAGCCTCGGCGGCATCCACGACGAGGCCGAGATCCGCGGGCACCGGCGCACCTACATCGGCGCGCTCCCCGGCCGCGTCATCCAGAGCATCAAGACAGCCGGAAGCGCGAACCCGGTCTTCATGCTCGACGAGATCGACAAGGTCGGCATGGACTTCCGCGGCGATCCCTCATCGGCGCTGCTGGAGGTGCTTGACCCGGAGCAGAACAACAGCTTCCAGGACAACTACCTGGAGGTGCCGTTCGACCTTTCGCGGGTCCTCTTCATCGCCACGGCGAACATGGTCGATACCATCCCACCCGCCCTCCGCGACCGGATGGAGATCATCCAGCTGCCTGGCTACACGCAGCTCGAGCGGCTCCGCATCGCCCAGCGCTTCCTGATGCCCAAGCAGCTCGAGAACCACGGCCTCACAGCCGAGCAGCTCGAGATCAGCGAGGAGGCGCTCGTGCGGCTGATCCAGGCCTTCACCCATGAGGCCGGGGTCCGCAACATGGAGCGCGAGATCGCGAACATTGCGCGCAAGGTCGCGCGACGGGTGGCGGCCGATGCATCGGTCAAGGTCGTAGTCAAGCCGGAGGACCTTGAGACCTACCTGGGTCCGGCTCGCTTCGATTACGGGGAGCTGGACGCCGAGGACCAGGTCGGCATGGCCACCGGATTGGTCGTCAGCGACGCGGGCGGTGACATCGTCCAGGTCGAGGCGACCAAGATGGATGGCAAGGACGAGTTCATTCTGACCGGCCAGCTGGGCGACGTGATGAAGGAGTCGGCGCGTGCCGGGATGTCGTACATCCGGGCGCGGACGAAGGAGCTCGGGATCGACCCGTCCGTCTTCGAGAAGCAGACCCTCCACATCCATGTCCCCGCGGGTGCCACGCCAAAGGACGGTCCGTCAGCCGGTGTCACGATGGCCACCGCCATGGCGTCACTGCTGACGGAGCGACCCGTGCGTCGCGACCTGGCGATGACCGGCGAGATCACGCTGCGCGGGCGTGTCCTGCCGATCGGCGGCCTGAAGTCGAAGCTGCTCGCCGCGCACCTGGCCGGCGTCAAGACGGTGCTCATCCCGCGGCGCAACGAGAAGGATCTCGTCGACGTGCCGGAGGAGGTGCGCACCCAGCTGCGCATCGTGCCGGTCGAGACGATGGATGAGGTGCTCGCCGAAGCGCTGATCGACGCCGCTAGGCCGGCCACCCGGATCAAGGCCGAGCGCGCCGAGCGCCAGCAGCGTGTCGGGCGCCGTGCGACCCGGCGGCGTGCGCCAAAGCAGGAGGCGCCCATCGCGGCGACCAACAAGCCGGCGGACGTGGATCAGCCGGCGGCCGGCACCGCCTGAGCCGCAGTCGAGATGGAGTACAAGGACTACTACGAGGTCCTTGGCGTCCCGAAGACGGCGTCGGCGGCCGAGATCAAGAAGGCCTACCGACGCTTGGCGCGGGAGCTCCATCCCGACCGCAACCCTGCCGACGCCTCGGCCGAGAAGCGATTCAAGGACGTCAACGAGGCGCAGGCGGTCCTGCTCGACCCGGAGAAGCGCAAGCGCTACGACGAGCTGGGGGCCAACTGGCAGGCCTACGCCAACGCCGACTTCTCGGGCGCGGGCGCCAGCGACTGGGCCAACTTCGGTGGCGCCCCCGGCGGCACGCGCTGGACATACCGCCGGGTGAACGCGGACGAGGTCGGTGGCTTCAGCGACTTCTTCCGCGAGTTTTTCGGCGGCGCAGGCGGCCAGGGATTTGGGGGCGCCGGTGGCCAGGAGGCGATCTATGACTTCGGGGATCTCGGCGGCCTCGGGGCCAGGCCGCAATCACGGGCACCGGCGGCGGACGTCCGGGCCGAGGCCGAGCTGACGCTGGCCGAAGTGGCACGCGGCGCCGAGCGTATGGTCGACGTCGGCGGCCGGCGTCTGCAGGTGAAGATCCCTGCCGGAGTGGCAGACGGCGCGCGGATCAAGCTGCGTGGCGGCGGAATGAGCGGCAACGGGACGAGCGGTGACCTGTACCTCACCGTGCGGGTGAAGCCGGATCCGCGGTTCGAGCGCGTCGGGGCCGATATCCGCACGGAGCTGCCGATCTCGCTGGAGGAGGCCCTGCTGGGCGGCGAGGTCGCCGTTCCCACCCCGACCGGCAACGTGAAGCTGCGCGTCCGCCCCAATACGCAGAACGGGCAGGAGATCCGGCTCGCCGGGCGTGGTCTGCCCAAGCGCGGCGGCGAGAAGGGCGACCTCCTCGTGCGGGCGCGCGTCGTCCTGCCAAAGCTCGACGAGGCCGCGCGCGAGCAGTTCGCGGCGTTCGTCAAGGCGCACCCACAGCCGGACCCGCGGACGAGGGTCCACTGAGGCCGAAATTGCGGATCGAACGCTTTACCCAGCGCGCCCAGCAGGCCATCCTCGAGGCGCAGCAGCTCGCCGAGGCGGAGGGCCATTCGCAGTTGGAGGCCGCGCATCTGCTGCTCACCCTGGCAGAGCAAGCCGATGGGGTCGTGCCATCCGTTCTCGAGCGCGCCGGCGCCGACCCGGCAGCAGTGGCGGCACGGCTCCGCGACGAGCTCGAGCGCCTGCCCAGGGTGCAGGGCGCATCGGCGCAGCTGACGCTCTCGAACGAGGCCCGGCGGATCCTGTCGGACTCGCATCCGATCGCGGAGCGGATGCATGATGAGTACGTCAGCACGGAGCACCTCCTGCTGGCGATCCTCGAGGACTCCGCAGGGAGCAGCGCGCAGCGCATCCTGCAGCAGGCTGGCCTGACCGCCGCATCGGTCCTGGAAGCGCTGACCACGATCAGGGGTTCGCAACGCGTGACGAGCGAGAATCCGGAGGCGACCTACGAGGCCCTGGAGAAGTACGGCCGCGACCTGACCGATGCGGCGCGTCGCGGGATCCTCGACCCGGTGATCGGCCGGGACGAGGAGATTCGGCGCGTCATCCAGGTCCTCAGCCGGCGGACGAAGAACAACCCGGTCCTGATCGGTGAGCCCGGCGTCGGCAAGACAGCGATCGCCGAGGGGCTGGCGCAGCGCATCGTCCGCGGAGACGTGCCTGAGGGGCTTCGCGACAAGCGGGTGGTGGCGCTCGATCTCGGGGCGCTGGTGGCGGGTGCGAAGTACCGCGGTGAGTTCGAGGAGCGCCTCAAGGCGGTGCTCAAGGAGATCACCGACTCCGACGGCCAGATCGTCCTCTTCATCGACGAGCTGCACACCGTCGTCGGCGCCGGGGCCGCCGAGGGTTCGATGGATGCCTCGAACCTGCTGAAGCCGATGCTGGCGCGCGGGGAGCTGCACACCATCGGCGCGACCACGCTCGACGAGTACCGCAAGCACATCGAGAAAGATGCCGCGCTGGAGCGCCGCTTCCAGCCGGTCATCGTCGAGCCACCCAGCGTCGAGGACACGATCAGCATCCTTCGCGGTCTGCGCGAACGCTACGAGGTCCATCACGGCGTCCGGATCACCGACTCCGCGCTGGTCGCCGCTGCGGTCCTCTCCGACCGCTACATCTCGGGCCGATTCCTGCCCGACAAGGCGATCGATCTCGTCGACGAGGCCGCCGCTCGCCTGCGGATGGAGATGGACTCGATGCCCGCCGAGCTCGACGAGATCGAGCGGCGCCGGACCCAGCTCGAGATCGAGCGCGAGGCGCTGCGCAAGGAGAAGGACGACGCGTCGCGAGCGCGCCTCGAGGCACTCGAGCGGGAGCTCGCCGACCTGCGAGAGCGCGGCGACGCGATGAAGGCTGCCTGGGAGAAGGAAAAGGAGGCCGTGCAGGGCATTCGCGCGACCCGCGAAGAGCTCGAGCGGCTCACGCCCGAGATCGAGGCCGCGGAGCGCGCCGCGGACTTCGCTCGCGCGGCGGAGCTCAAATATGGCCGCGCCACCGAGCTGCAGCAGAAGCTCGAGGCGGACGAGAAGCGGCTCCACGAGCTGAAGGCGGGCGGGACGCTGCTGCTCAAGGAAGAGGTCGAGTCGGACGACGTCGCCGAGGTGGTCGCCCGCTGGACCGGCATCCCGGTCGCGCGGCTGATGGAGGGCGAGACGGAGAAGCTGCTGAAGATGGAGGAGCGCCTGCATCGGCGCCTGGTTGGCCAGGAGGAGGCGGTGGTCGCCGTCTCCGACGCGATCCGCAGGGCCCGTGCCGGCCTCAAGGATGCAAGGCGGCCGATCGGCTCATTCATCTTCCTGGGCCCGACCGGGGTGGGCAAGACGGAGCTGGCCCGCGCGCTCGCTGAATTCCTGTTCGACGACGAGAACGCCATGGTGCGGATCGACATGAGCGAGTACATGGAGAAGTTCGCCGTATCGCGCCTGGTTGGCGCGCCGCCCGGCTACGTCGGCTACGAGGAGGGTGGCCAGCTGACCGAAGCGGTCCGCCGCCGCCCGTACCAGGTGGTCCTCTTCGACGAGATCGAGAAGGCGCATCCCGACGTCTTCAACGTGCTGCTCCAGCTCCTCGACGATGGCCGCCTGACCGATTCTCAGGGTCGGACGGTCGACTTCAAGAACACGGTGCTGATCATGACCTCGAATATCGGCTCTGCGCTGCTGGTGGAGGCCGCCGAGGCCGGCCCGCATGCCTTCGAGGGCGCCGCGGAGCGCGTCCGCAGCTCGCTCCGCGACCACTTCCGCCCCGAGTTTCTGAACCGTGTCGACGAGATCATCGTCTTCCGCCCGCTCGACGCCGAGCAGCTCGCCGAGATCGTCGGGATGCTCGTCAGGACCTTCGAGAAGCGCCTGGCCGATGCCGGCCTCTCCCTGGAGATGACCGATGCCGCCCGCGAGCTCGTCGCGCGCGAGGGCTACGAGCCGGCGTACGGCGCCCGTCCTCTCAGACGCGCGCTGCAGCGGCTGGTCGAGAACCCGCTCGCGCGCCAGATCCTGGCCGGCGACTTCCTCCCCGGCGACCAGGTGCGGATCGATGCGCGCGACGGTCAGATCGTCTTCGAGAAGGCTGCACCGGAGAGCGAGCCGATGGGTCCGGGCGAAACCGCAGAGCCTGTCGCCACCGCCTGAGGGGGCGAGCTACCGGTGCCGGCGGCGACGCCCCGCAGGCGTTGGCTTGGGTCGCTCGCGCACGTCCCGGCGCGGCGGCGGCACGAAGCGCTGGCGGCGGATCTCGTTGTTCGCGGCGGCGATGAGGGGCGGGAACTTCACGAAGCTTGCCCACACGGCGACCGCCATGCCGGGTAGCAAGATGAGCAGCAGAAGCAGCAGCGGGACGTGGATCACGACCAGGAGCGGGACGATTCCCCAGGTGACGATGATCGACCAGAAGATCCACTCGTGGAGGGCCAGGATCGCCGGGTAGCGGCGGTAGCGCCGCTGGGCCGCGTTATAGACGCCGATCGACCCCAGCGCGATCAGCAGGCCGCCGACCCACATCAGCGTGAAGAGGTCGGGGAAGTTGATCGGGGTGAACGGGTCGAGCAGCTGGGACATCGGTCGCCGAGTCTAGCATCGGCGGGCTGGGCAGGCTGATGTTCCAACCGACCGCCGAGGGCTCAGATCACGCCCAAAATCGGCTCCCGGGCCTCGCCACTGAGCCCGCCCACGCTCGCCTCGCGCCGCAACCGGCGCCTACATGCCGCTTGGCGGTCGGTTGGAACACAGTGCGCTCCACAAGGAGCGAGGCGCCGACTCATTGTCCGGGACTCACTTCTCTGCGCTCAGGCTGCACGGGTCCCTTGAGTCAGACGCCGCTCGGGTCGGCGACCCTCCATGCGACCGGTCATCCTCCCCCAGTGTCGGAGCGGCATGGATCGGGCGAGTCGGCGAAGTCCGCCAGGGCCGGCAGGCAGGTCGAGACCCAGACCACGCCCGCCTGCTCATCGAGCGCCACTCCCCCGGCGATTCCCGCATCCTTGCGCTGGAACGCAGGACGGTCCAACCGACGACTGGAGCTCTCGAGTGAGGCCGAAATGCGCTCCGGGGCCCGGCAACACATCGCGCGCTGAGCTCAGCCTCGTCGCAAGATCGGCCCAGAGGCTACGGGGACAGCGGCCCGGCGGTCGGTTGGAACAGCCGGCGTTCCGAAAGGAGAGAGGCCAAGAATGGCCGCGGCATCGGTATAATCGGACGCCCGGAAGGCGCCCAGCCCCCCGCCCAACCACAAGAGGTCGTCTATTGCGCGCCCTGCTCTCAGTCAGTGACCGCGAGGGGATCGTAGAGCTCGCACGCGGCCTGATCGAGGCGGGGATCGAATGCTTCGCCACCGACGGCACTCGCGCGCACCTGGCGGAGGCCGGGATCGAGGTCAAGGCCATCGCCGAGGTCACTGAGGCCGCCGAGATCCTTGGCGGGCGGGTGAAGACGCTTCACCCCAAGATCTTCGCGGGGCTCCTTGCCCGCCGCGACCAGCCGGATCACCTCGCCCAGCTGGCCGAGCATGGGATCGAGCAGATCGACATCGTCGTGGTGAACCTCTACCCATTTGCCCAGACCGTCCAGAAGCCGGGGACGACGCTCGACCAGGCGCTCGACCAGATCGACATCGGGGGCGTCGCCCTGCTGCGAGCGGCCGCCAAGAACTTCCCCGGCGTCGCGGCGGTGAGCAGCCCGACGCAGTACGCATCGGTCCTGCGAGACATCAAGTCACTCGGCTCGGTCAGCCCGGAGACGCGCCAGAAGCTGGGCGGCGAAGCATTCGCCCTGACCGCCGCGTATGACGCGCAGATCGCCAGCTACCTGAACCAGCAGTCCGGCAGCCTCTTCCCGAGCAGGCTCACGCTGGTGGTCGAGAAGAAGGCGGATCTGCGCTACGGCGAGAACCCACACCAGATGGGCGCCTTCTATGCCGATCCGGGTTACCGCGGCTCCTCGATCGCCAGCGCCCGGCAGATCGCTGGCAAGGACCTGAGCTTCAACAACCTGCTCGACCTCGACGCCGCCTGGTCGATCGCGAGCGACTTCAAGACCCCGACCGTGACCATCGTCAAGCACGGCAATCCCTGCGGGCTGGCGAGCGTCGTCGACCTGGCCGAGGCGTTCCGCCTTGCGCTCGAGGGCGACAGCGTTTCGGCGTACGGCGGGATCATCGGCGCCAACCGGATCGTGGACGATGCGACCGCGCGAGCCATCCGGCCGGGATTCTTCGAGGCAATCGTGGGACCGGGCTTCACCCCCGAGGCCCTCGAGATCCTGCGCACGAAGAAGGGCTTCGAGATCATCGAGGTGCCTCCGGCCGAGGAAGAGGGCCAGGAGCTCGGGATCGGGAACTTCGACTTCAAGCGGATCGGCGGCGGACTGCTGGTCCAGACCTTCGACAACCTGGAGGAGGACCGCAACAAGCTCCAGGTGGTGACCCAGCGCAGGCCGACGCTGGAGGAGCTCACCGACCTGCTGTTCGCCTGGCGGGCCGTGAGGCATGTGAAGAGCAACGCGATCGTGCTCGCCAAGAAGCACGCCATGGTGGGCATGGGCGCCGGTCAGCCGTCACGCGTCGTCAGCGTCGAGGTCGCCCTGCGCAAGGCCGGCGAGCGAGCGCCTCTCTCCGTGATGGCCAGCGACGCGTACTTCCCCTTTCCGGATGGAATCCAGATCGCCGCCCAGGCCGGGGTGACCGCCATCATCCAGCCCGGCGGCAGCATTCGCGACGAGATGGCGATCGAGGTCGCGGATCGGCATCACATGGCGATGGTCTTCACCGGGCGCCGCCACTTCAAGCACTGACCGATGGACAAGCTGATCACCGTCGATGCAGTCGCGGCCACGGAGGCCGGCGCCATCGCTGCGGCGCGGCTCATGGGACGCGGCGACCGGATGGGCGCGGATCGCGCCGCCGTCGAGGCGATGCGCAGGGCGATGGACGAGGCCGACATCAGCGGCACGATCGTCATCGGCGAGGGAGAGCGCGACGAGGCGCCGATGCTGTTCATCGGCGAGCAGGTCGGCAACAGCGATGCGGCGGTATCGGTCGATATCGCGGTCGACCCGCTGGAGGGGACCAACCTCGTCGCCACGGGATCGCCGAACGCCACCGCCGTGCTGGCCGCGGCAGAGCCCGGCGGGCTGATGCATGCGCCCGACACCTATCTTCAGAAGCTGATCGTTGGGCCGCAGGTCGCCGGGCAGGTGAGCATCGACGACCCGGTCGAGCAGACGCTCGCCACGATCGCGGATCGGCTCGGTCGCAAGGTGTGGGACATCACCGTGGTCATCCTCGACCGGCCGCGCCACGAGCAGCTGATCCGCGAGGTCCGCCAGGCCGGGGCACGAATCAAGCTCATCGGCGACGGCGATCTGACAGCCGGCATCAGTGTCGCGGTCTCGGGCACCGGCGTCCACGCGGTGATGGGGACCGGCGGCGCGCCGGAGGGCGTGCTGACCGCCGCCGCGCTGAAGTGCCTGGGCGGCGAGATCCAGGCGAAGTTCCGCTGGCGCAGCGACGAGGAGAAGGAGCGCGCGCGGACGATGGGTGTCGACGTCGACGACAGCGATCGGGTGTACATGACCAACGACCTGGCGTCCGGCGAGAACGTCGTCTTCTGCGCCACCGGCGTGACCGATGGCGAGCTTCTCCGCGGCGTCCGGTTCTTCGGCGGGGGCGCCCGCACCCACTCGCTGGTGATGGCCTACCGCCGCGGCATGGTCCGATTCCTCGACACGGTCCACATGTGGGACTACCACAACCCGCCCAAGGTCCGCCTGTAGCGACCCGGGGGAGGGTAATTCCCGGTCGGGGGCGGTAGGCTGCGGGGCGTGGTAGTCCGACGTGGCCGCGGCCGGCCACCTCACCCCGACGTCCTGACGCCAACCGAGTGGACTGTGCTCGACCTGGTGCGGCACGGGATGAGCCGTCGGACCATCGCTCAGCGGCGGGGCGTCAGCCTCGACGCGGTCAAGTACCACGTGCAGAACATCGCCGGCAAGCTCGGCGTGCGAGGAGTCGCGGAGCTGCGCCAGTGGCCCGGCTTTCCCGCAACCAGCCGGCTGAACGAACGAAAGGGGCAACCGATGACCACCGACACGCAAAGCCTGGTGCTGGAGCGAATCGGCCAGGTGTCGCTTTACATCCGAGACGTCGCACGGGCGGAGGCCTTCTACGGCGAGGTGCTTGGCCTGCGGCACGTATTCACCTTCGGGGATCTCGCCTTCTTCGACTGTGGCGGAACGCGGATCTACCTCCACCGCGTCGAGGAGGAGAAGTGGCGCGCCGGCTCGATCCTCTACTTTGCCGTGCCGGAGATTCGTGCAGCCCACGAGGCGCTGCTCGCCAAGGGGGTCAGGTTCCAGGGGGCGCCGCACATGATCTTCGAGGACGACGAGACGAAGGCGCAGGAATGGATGGCGTTCTTCGAGGACGGCGAGGGCAATGTGCTGGCGCTCATGTCGCGCCTCGAGCCCGACTGACGGATGGGGCCCGCCCGAGCGTGGGCTCTTTCGCTGGCTACTGAATCCGATCCGCCCAGCTCGCATCCCCGACGCGCTCGACCTCCTGCTGCGCCACCGTGGCGAGCAGGTCGGCGACGGTCACGTCCTGGCGCAGATCCGCGCAGTCGCGCCAGGGAAGGAGCCCGGGGTCGATCTCCGCCAGCGGCTCGAGGACGAAGCGCCGCTCCGGCAGGCGCGGGTGCGGCACGATCAGGTCGAGCTCAGGATCCTCGACGCAGCGACCATCGATCGCCAGCAGGTCCAGATCAATGATGCGGGGACCGTAGCGGGCACCCTGCGGGTCGCGGCCCATCGACAGCTCGATGCGCTTCAGCTCGAACAGCAGCTCGACCGGCTCGAGATCGGTCTCCAGCTCCATCGCCGCGTTGAGGAACCGCGGCTGGTCGAGCATGTCGCGCGGGGCGGTCTCGTAGAGAGACGAGGTACGCACCACGTGGCCGATCTGGCGCATCTCCGCCGCGACCGAGGCGAATGAAGCGGCCGGGTCCCCGAGATTCCCACCAAGGCCGATGAAGGCGCGCATGCGATCCCGACTGTAGAGCATCGGACCGGTTTGGTTGGTAATGGTCTGGTAAGCAGTGGGGCGGTACAGTGTCCCTTCGCCGCTGCCCTCGGTGAAGCAGGTCAGCTCAGCGGCGTTCCTGGGTCGCACCGCGGAGCCGTGCCTGCCCGATGTCGGATATCCAGAACAGCTACCCGCTGATCCATAACAAGGTCACGTCGCCACACTACGTGACGCCCACGCTCCGCCGCGCGCGGCTCCTCGACTGGCTAATCTCCCACTCGACGTGCCGGGCCCTGGTGCTCGCTGCGGACGCGGGCTATGGGAAGACCACGCTCCTCTGGCAATGGGAGCGCGAGGCGGCATTCCCTTGCTACTGGTACAAGCTCGATCGGAACGACCGCGACTGGACGCTCCACGTCAGGTATCTGATCGAGGCGATCAGCCAACGGCATCCAGGGTTCGGCGCCAAGACGAGCAGCATGCTTCGCCAGCTCGGTGGTCCTGCGTCAAGCAGGCCCGGCGTTGCGGCGTTCCTCCTTGGCGAGATGCATGAGCGGCTGAGCGAGCCATGCACATTCATCGTCGACGATTGGCAGTTCGTCAACAGCGTCACAGAGGTCCGCGGCCTCTGGAACCAGATCCTGCGGGACGCACCGCCGACCTGCCGCTTCGTGTTCGCATCGCGCGTACGACCGCGCCTCCAGTTTGCTCGCTTCAAGACCCACAGCGGCTACGCACAGCTCGGGACCGATGCGCTGCGCATGACCGATGAAGAGATCGGCCAGCTCTTCCGGGACGTTTACAACGATCCGCTCGATCCGAACGAGCTTGCAGAGCTCGAACGACGGACCGAGGGCTGGGCTGCGAGCCTGCAATTGATCGAGGTCTCGCTCCGTGAGCGTCTGAACGTCGACGATCGAAGCACGTTCATCCGGTCGATCACCGCGACCACTGACAGCGACCTGTTCGCCTTCCTTGCGGAGGAGGTCCTCGATCAGCAGACGGAGGAGACGCGCAACTTCCTCCTCACCACCTCGATCCTGCAGCAGATCACCCCAGACCTTGCCGAGCGTCTCGCGGGCATCCACGAGGGCGCCCGACGCCTCCTCGAGCTCGAGCACAGCGGCCTGTTCACGTATCGGCTTGACGAGGCGCGGTATCGGTATCACGGCCTCTTCCGAGACTTCCTGGAGCGCCGCCTGCGGCTGGAGCGCAGCGAAGCGGAGGTGCTCGGGCTCCACATCCACGCCGCCTCCTATTTCGAAACGACGGAGCGCTGGCCGGAGGCGATCCATCACTACCTGAAGGCCGGACTGAAGCGGCAGGCCGCCCGGCTGATCGCTCGCTACGGCGAGGATGTGGTGGCCGGCGGCCAGATCGGCCTTATCGATGAGTGGATCGAGCAGCTGCCGGCGCAGGCGGTCAAGGAGAACGCGCGGCTTAGCCTGCTGAGCGGCGAGGCGCTCGGGATGCGTGGCGAATGGAGCGCGGCGCTCGCAGCGCTGCAGCGGTCACGCGACTACTTCTCACGGAAAGGCGACCGACGGCTGATGGCGCTGGCCTGTTTGAAGCTCAGCACCGTTCATCACGTGAAGGGAGATCCCGACACGGCCAGCGCAATGGCAACGGAGGGTTTGAGCCTGGTCCCTGACGATGATCGAGTCACACGGCTGCGGCTCGAAGGCAACCTTCTCATCAGCTCACGCTGGCAACGCGAGTCGGTCGACGAGCTGAAGGTGACGTGCAACCGGATCGTCGCCGAAGCCGCGTCGATGGGTCTCGACCACTTCGCGGCCATCGGCCTGCACAACCTCGGAATACTCCATCGCGAGTCGGGACGCCTGGCAGAGAGCCTGGCGGTCCTCGAGCGGGCATGGCGCATCTGGCAGCTCAGCAGTCCGAGCAGCCCCTTCGCGGACAATATGGAGCTTGTCCTGACCCTCCTTCGCACTGGTGACGTAGATCGAGCCGAGCGGGTCGCTGAGGCGGGAATGGCGATGACGGCGCCCTGGCCACGGCCGCATCTTGAGGCGCTCTGCGGTCGCGCTTTGGTCTACGCGTATCGAGACGAATACCAGTTGGGCATTGACGTATTGCGTCCCTACGTGAACGCCAACACTAATCTCGGACAGGTCTCCGAGTACTGCGCGGGATTCCTAGTAGAGATGATGATTCTGCAGGGGGACCATCCGACTGAGGTTGATGAGATCGCGGCATTCATGCGCTCTCGACCTCTCGACCCTAGACGCAGCGCCGCGACGATGACCGCTCTGGCCTTGGCACGCCATGCATCACCGTCCCGCTGTGACGCAACCTGCGGCTCGGTGGCAAGGCAACAGATCTCAGATGCTGAGAGACGAGGGACAATCGAGACTGCCATCAGCGGCGACATCAAGCTGGGCTTCCTGGATCTTGAGCATCGGACGCCTGGTGCCGCACAAGCTGCGGTCAAGACTCTCCAGAGAGCCCTCGAGCTCGGGCTGTCGCGGACTCTTCGCCCTTGGGTCCGGTTGCACGCCAAGTATCTCCGTCAGCTGATGTCGACACGGGAAGGCGTCTCCGTAGTTACGCGCCTTCTCGATGAAGATCCAACCCACTGGCGCTCCTTCGTCCCAAGCGTACTCACTAAGGTCGCCGGACCTTCTCGAAGTGGGCTTCTCGAAGCGTTGGCTCGACACGGAAATCGGGAACTCAGCGAAGGCCTTCGGACAGTCCCTGGTTCAGACGTCGCTGAACTTCGTCGGCACCTCGTGCACCAACAGGCGCCCCGACTGTTCATTCGGTCCTTCGGGCCGCTGGTAATCCATCGCGGCGGCTGGGAGGGAAAGGTCGTCCATGTTCCAAAGCGGCGCCTGCGCTTACTTCTCGGGGTTCTCGTTGCCTATACGGGGCAGGCTCTCACCAGAGACATGGTGTTGGATCTCCTCTGGCCAGAGGCGGACCCAGCGGCCGCAGTGAATAGTCTCAACCAGACAGTCTTCCAGTTGAGGCGTTTGTTGGATCCCGCGTATCGCGATGGCGATAGCCCTCTGTATGTCATTTCCAACTCTGAGACAGTCCACTTCAACGGCGAGCTTGTCAGAACAGACCTGAGTGAATTTCGACGCCTCGCCAGTCGCGTAGTTTCGGACGACCGTGCCGACCCACAAGTCGGCGCCGCATTGATCGCACTGGTACGAGGAGAATTTCTCAGTGACGTTCGCTATGAGGACTGGGCGTGGAACCTAGCGGTGGGCGTTCACAACGAAGTGCGCGAGGTGCTTCTACCGCTGGCAAGCGGTGGTGCGCGAGCTAATGCGGGAAACTTGGGCCTGCGCGCCGCCTGCGCCCTCGTGGGGCTGGACGCATTCGATGAAACCGCTCAGATCGCGTTAGCTGACCGGCTCGCGGAAGGCGGTCGTCGCAGCGCTGCCCGCGCGAGCATCGCTCAGTTTTCGCAGCGCGTGCGAGAGGAGCTTGGCGAGGAACCTTCCACGTCGCTGGCAGCCGCGATCAGCAGACTTGGACACACACCTGTCACATCTCGCTTGACTAATTCAGGATCCGATTCGGCAAGGGGTTGACTTTGTGTGGTTGAGAGCGGTAAGGTGGCCGATGTAGTACCCGAGTACCCCTCGAGTACTAGCCGAATCAGATCCGTGGGTGCGTTGAATCGTCTGCCGAATGTGGGCACTTGGGCAGGCGAGGAGCAGTTAGTGCAACCGACCATCCCGATGGGGAGAAGTCGGTTCTTATGTTCTGGACAGAAGAGGGCACCTTCTGATG
>Ga0307310_10000384_pt1 | contig 14261 bp, 16 predicted proteins | sample ER_DNA_197_FD_194502 | JGI IMG/M metagenome (GOLD analysis project Ga0307310, IMG submission 194502) | Bulk soil microbial communities from the East River watershed near Crested Butte, Colorado, United States - ER_DNA_197 | ecosystem: Environmental > Terrestrial > Soil > Floodplain | place...
GCCGGCCGTCGCCCTCGGCCGGAACCGCTTCATCGCGTGGGGAGCCACCAACGTGGCCGCCGACGTCGAGGATCTCTATCGCGAGCGGCTCGATGACAGCGGGAAATTCGCGACTTTCCGGGGCGGTCAGGAACCGCTGACGATCATCCCCGAAACGATTCACGTCAAGGGCGGTCCGTCCGTCCGGCTCGATGTGAGAATCACCCGGCACGGTCCGCTTGTGTCCGACGCCATCAACGCCAACAACGCGGAGGACCCTCGCGGCTCCGCCCTCCAGCCCCTTCCGCCGCTCGCGCTTCGATGGACGGCGCTCGACGCCGACGACATGACGCTGCCGGCGTTCCTGAAGGTCAATGGAGCCCGGAACTGGAGTGAGTTCACTGCGGCGCTCGCCGATTTCGAGGTGCCCTCGCAGAACTTCGTCTACGGCGACGCCGACGGTCATATCGGCTACTACGCTCCGGGCCGCATCCCGATTCGCGCGCGGGGGGACGGTTCGCTTCCGGCCGACGGCTCGAGCGGAGACGATGAATGGACCGGCTGGATTCCCTTCGACAAGCTTCCGCATCTTTACGACCCCGCGGAACACTTCATCGTCACGGCCAATAACAATCCTGCGGCCAGTGACTATGCGTACACGCTCGGAGTGGACTGGCCGGAACCGTATCGAGCGACAAGAATTCGAGATCTGCTCCAGGACAGAGCGCACCTGACGCCCGACGATTTCGCGAGGATCCAGGCTGACACGCTCTCGCTCCATGCGAGGGCGCTGCTGCCGCTGCTGATGCAGCACGCCCAGCCCGAAACGGCCGCCGACCGGCAGGCCCTGGACGTCCTGCGTCGGTGGGACGGTGACATGCGCGGTACAAGCAACGGGGCGTCGATCTTCGAAGCCTGGTTCCTGCAGCTGACGCCGACCATCGCCGGCGACGATCTCGGTCCGCTGGCGACTGCTTCGTACGCGGGACGATTCAGCTTCGTCACCCGGTTCCTCGAGAATACGCTCGATGCCAACGACCTCACCTGGTGCGACGATCGGAGCACGGCGAAACCCGAAACCTGCGATGAGGAAGTGACGGGCGCCCTGCACACGGCCGTTGCCGATCTCACGAGCCGGCTCGGGAGCGACATGACCCGCTGGCGATGGGATGCCGTTCATCGCGCGATCTTTCCGCATCAGGGACTTGATGGCATCGCGCCGTTGCGCGCGCTGCTCAGCCGATCGGTGCCGAATGGCGGGGACTGGAGCACGCCGAACGTCGGGACCGTCTCGGCCGCCCAGCCGTACGACCAGCGGTCGGTTGCCGGCTACCGCCAGATCATCGACCTGTCGTCGGCGAACGACAGCCGATTCATCATCGACGTCGGTCAGTCAGGCCACGTCCTGTCGAATCACTATGACGATTTTCTGGAGGATTGGCACGAGGTCCAGCACCGGAAGATGCGGATGGAGAGAGCGGACATCGAACGGGGAGCGCTCGGGCGCCTGACGCTGCGGCCCGTCGATCCAACGCAAAGGACACAGAAGTAGCGGCCTCAGAAGCGCGTGATCGGCACACCGTCCTTGCAAAGCGGGCACTCGCCGGCTTTGTAATTGTCCGGCGTCTTGTACTCAGCCAGCGAGATATTCGGGACATCGAGGTCCTTGATCGCCTCCAGGCGATCGTAGATTTCCACCGTCGCCAGCACGGTCGCCCCCGCATCGCGCGCGAGCGCCGCGGCCCGCGCGAACGTCTCGCCGGTGTTCCGCACATCGTCGGCGAGCAGCACGCGTTTCCCCTTGAGCGAGGCGCGATAAAACGGCCGCAGGGTGAGCCCGCCGCCCGGGTCGTGCGTGAACGGCGCGAAGCTGCAGGGCGGGTGCGTCAGGCTGCGGCGGCTGTCGAGCAGGCCGGCGATGGTGTGGGCGAGCAGCGCGCCGCCGGTGGCCGGGCCTGCCACCACTTCGGTGCGCTGGACCAGATCGCTCGGCAGGATGTCGATCAGATCCTGCGCGAACCGCCAGATCGTCGAGGGATGCCGGAACAACTGGTGCGGGTTCAGATACAGGCGGCCGTGGTACCCGTTCCCATAATCGAAGTGTCCCTTGATCATCAGGACCTCGAATTCCTGCAGGTCCTTCAGCGCCTTGTCCCGGATGTCAGCTCGTCGATCCATCAAACTCCTCACGCATCAGTCTCCAGGCTTCGGGCTTCGGCCTTGGGCCTGGCCAAGCCCAGAGCCTAAAGCCCAGAGCCCACGGTAAAGCCCGCGTCCTCGTTCACATAAACCGTCCGCCCCCCCACAATCGTCGCGGCGACGCCGCCGCGCAGGGCCCAGCCGTCGAAGGGCGTGTTCCTCGATTTCGATCGCATGCGCGTCACCGATACGGTGACCTGAAGGTCCGGCGCGAGAATCGTCACGTCGGCCGGCGCGCCTTCGCTGAGCGATCCCCCCGGCACGCGGAGAATCCGCGCGGGGTTGACCGACAACAGCTCGACGAGCCTCGTCACCTGGATGGCGCCGGCGTGCACGAGGCGGTCGAGACACAGCGACACGGCGGTTTCGAGGCCCGTGATGCCGAACGGCGCGTGATCGAACTCGACCCGCTTCTCGTCATAGTGATGCGGTGCGTGGTCGGTCGCGATGACGTCGACGCTGCCGTCGGCGAGTCCCTGGACCATCGCGTCGCGATCGGCCGCCTCGCGCAGAGGCGGATTCATCTTCACGTTCGTGTCGTACGGGTCCGGAGACGCGAGCATGTCGTCGGTGAGCACGAAATGGTGCGGCGTCACCTCGCAGGTCACGCGCGCACGGCGCGCCTTGCCGTACCGCACCGCATCGAGTGTCTGACGTGCGCTCATATGCGCGATGTGGACGACGCCGCCGGTCAGTTCGGCGAGCGAAATATCGCGGAGCGCCATGATCGACTCGGCCTCGCCGGGGATACCGCGGAGCCCTAGCGCCGACGCGTGGCGGCCTTCGTGCGCGACGCCGTCGCCTTTCAGCGTCTGCTCCTCGCAGTGCTCGATCACAGGCAGATTGAACATGCTCGCGTATTCGAGCGCACGCCGCATCAGCATCGCCGTCGCCACGGGCCGTCCATCGTCGGTGAGCGCCACACAGCCGGCCTGGCTGAGCTCCGCGATATCGGCAAGCTGCTCGCCCTTCTGGCCGCGCGAGACGGCGCCAATCGGATAGACGCGAGCGAGGTTCGCTTCGGCCGCTTTCTTCAGGATGTATTCGGTGACGCCGGCGTTGTCGTTGACCGGATCGGTGTTCGGCATGCACGCGACCGCCGTGAATCCGCCGGCCACCGCGGCCGCTACGCCCGTGGCGACCGTTTCCTTGTGTTCCTGCCCTGGCTCGCGGAGGTGCACGTGCATGTCGATGAGCCCCGGACACACCACGAACGCACTGGGAATCTCCACCACGATCGTCCCGGCGTCCACGGGCAGATCGCGCCCGACTTTGACGATCCGATCGCCATCGAGCAGCACGTCGAACACGCCGTTGCGCCCGTTCACCGGGTCAACGACCCGTCCTCCCTTCAGCAGCTTCATTCGATCTCCTGCCAGCACCGCGTAGGGCGGGTCCTTTTGGACCCGCCGCTGAAGCCGGGTCCGAAAGGACCCGGCCTACAAATATGCCCCGGGGCGCTAATCACTCGCGTCGGCGCCGCCGGCGAGCAAGTACAACACCGCCATCCGCACTGCGACGCCGTTCGCGACCTGCTCGAGGATCACGGAGTACGGCCCGTCCGCGACGTCTGAAGCGATTTCAACGCCGCGATTCATCGGTCCGGGGTGCATGATGATGACGTCGGGCTTGGCGCGCGCGACCCTCGCGGCCGTCATCCCGAACGTGCTGAAGTACTCCCGCACCGACGGCAGGAATGCGCCCTGCATGCGTTCCTGCTGAATCCTCAGCATCATGATCACGTCGGCGCCCGCCACCGCTTCGTCCACCGACGTGGAGACGGTGACACCGTGTCGCGCGAGGCCCACAGGAATGAGCGTCCGCGGTCCGCACGCGCACACATCGGCGCCGAGCTTGGTCAGCAGCTCGATGTTGGAGCGCAGCACGCGGCTGTGCAGCAGGTCTCCGACGATGGTGACCTTCAGCCCTTCGATGCGTCCTTTGCGCTCGCGGATGGTGAATGCGTCGAGCAGCGCCTGTGTGGGGTGCTCGTGCATCCCGTCGCCGGCATTGATGATCCGCGAGCGGCAGAGCCGCGCCAGCACGTGGCAGGCTCCCGACGAGGGGTGGCGCAGGACAATCATGTCGGGCGCCATCGCCTCGATATTCATGGCCGTGTCGGCCAGCGTCTCGCCCTTCAGCACGCTGGACGTCGAGACCGCGATGTTCAGCGTGTCCGCGCTCAACCGCTTTTCCGCGATTTCGAACGACGTGCGCGTACGCGTGCTCGGCTCGTAAAACAGGTTGACGACCGTCTTCCCGCGCAGCGTCGGAACCTTCTTGATGGGACGCTCGCCGATCTCCTGCATCGCCTCGGCGGTGTCGAGGATCAGTGTGATCTCCTCGCGTGAGAGGTCCGAGATGGCGAGCAGGTCCTTCATCATGCGTCCTGGATCTCGACTTCGTCACGGCCGTCGACTTCGAGCAGGTGGACCTGCACGCTCTGCGACAGCGACGTCGGCAGATTCTTGCCGACGTAGTCGGCCTTGATGGGCAGCTCGCGGTGGCCGCGGTCGACCATCACGACCAGCTGAATCGACTTCGGGCGTCCGAAGTCGATGAGCGCGTCGAGCGCCGCCCGTATGGTGCGGCCGGTGTACAACACGTCGTCGACCAGCAGAATCTTCTTGTCGTCGATCGAGAACGGGATTTCGGTGCTGCGGACGACCGGCTGGGGCCCGACGGCGTGGCGCATCAGGTCGTCGCGGTAGAGCGTGATATCGAGCGCGCCTGTGGGCACCTCGTGCTTGTTGATCTCGGCAATCGCCCGCGCGAGGCGCCGCGCAATCGGCACGCCGCGCGTCCGGATCCCCACCAGACAGAGCTCCTCGACGCCCCGGTTGCGCTCGAGAATCTCGTGCGCGATCCGCGTAAGGGTCCGCCCCATGCGGTCGGCGTCCATTACGACAGCCACAGGGAGACCTTCGGCAGAAATTGGTGAATTGGTAAATTGGTGAATTGGCGACTTGAAACGCGGGCGCGGGTCGGCAGCATGTTCACCTCTTCGCACTCTCGCTGGAGCGCGTTAAAGAGCGGAACTGATTATAGCCCAGATCTCATGACGCGCCGCTCAGGATCTCTTTCGCCCGCTCGGCATCCTCGGCCCGGACGAGCACCCGCACGCCCTTACCCATCAGAAGGCTGGGCTGCTGCCCTCCCGCGTCGTCGGCGGTGACCGTGGCATCGATGTCGGCCGCTTCGAGCGCCCCCTGTGCGAGGTCGGCGTCGATCTTGTTGGTGTACGTGCCGACGGCCACCAGTTTCTCGTTGTCCATCTCTAGATCCTCACATCCTCGAATACCCGGATCCTCAGATCCGGTTTTACCGATCGTATGTCGGAAGACCCGGCACCTAAGGACAATTTTCCGTGCAGTATACTGCCGCGATGCCCGCCGACGTCGCCGCCGACGTGATCGCCAATCATCGCCTGTCGGCCGATTACAACGTGCTCACGCTGCGCGCGCCGGAGATTGCCGCCGCGGCCGCGCCCGGCCAATTCGTGATGGTGAAGGCGGGAATCGGCCAGGACCCGCTGCTTCGACGTCCCTTTTCCGTGTTCGAAATCATCCGCGGCCACGACGGCGCGCCGTCGGGGCTGTCGCTGCTGAACAAACGCATCGGCCCATCGACCGCGCTCGTGTACGCCGCGGCGCCGGGACAACGCGTCGCCTGTCTTGGACCTCTTGGCCGTCCGTTTTCGCTGATCGATGCCCCTGCCGAGGCGTGGATGGTCGCCGGCGGCGTCGGACTGGCGCCGTTCGTGACGCTGGCCGAGGCGCTTCGCGCCCGTGGCGTCCACACGACACTCTTCTACGGCGCGCGGGGCGCCGACGAGCTGTTCTACCTGCATCTGTTCCGCGACCTCGGCGTCGACCTGACGCTCACGACCGAAGACGGCAGCGCCGGCGAGCGCGGCCGCGTCACCGGACCACTCGAGCAGCGGCTCACATCGCGCGCCCCGAACGCTCCGGTCATGATCTATGCGTGCGGTCCCGAAGGCATGCTGGCCGGCGCGGCGAGGCTCGCGATGCGCTTCGGACGGCCCTGTCAGGTGTCGGTCGAGCGCATCATGGGATGCGGCCTCGGCGGTTGTTACAGTTGCGTGGTGCCGATGCGCGCCGAGGGTGGCGGTTTCCATCACGTGCGATCGTGTCTCAGCGGGCCTGTTCTCGCGGGAGATCAGATACTCTGGGACTGAGGAAATGGATCTCTCCGTTCAAATCGGTTCACTGACCCTCAAGAATCCGCTCATCGCGGCCAGCGGCTGCTTCGGCTACGGCGTCGAGTACGCCGATATCGTCGACCTGGCCACGCTCGGCGGCGTCGCCGTCAAGGGCCTGTTCCTGAACGAACGCGAGGGACACCCCGCTCCGAGGATTGTCGAGACGCCGGCGGGAATGCTGAACGCCATCGGTCTCCAGGGCATCGGCGTGCACCGCTTCATCGACGAAAAGCTGCCCGAGCTTCGGGCGCGCCGCGCAACGGTCATCGTCAACATCTGCGGAACCACGCTCGACGAGTATGTCGAGGTCGCGCGCATCCTCTCGGACGCCGAAGGCGTCGCGGCGATCGAGCTGAACATCTCGTGTCCGAATATCAAGGAAGGCGGCATCACGTTCGGCTGCAGCCTGACCGGCACCTTCGAGGTCGTGAGCGCGGTGCGGAAAGTGACGCGCCTCCCCATCATTCCCAAGCTGACGCCGAACGTCACCGACGTCGCCTCCTTCGCGAAAGCGTCCGAAGATGCCGGCGCCGACGCCGTGTCGCTCGTGAACACGTTTCTGGCGATGGTCATCGACGTGGAATCGCGCCGACCGAAGATCTCGAACATCGTGGGCGGGCTGAGCGGCCCCGCCATCCGCCCGATTGCCGTGCGCATGGTGTACGAATGCCGGCAGACGGTGAAGATTCCGATCATCGGGATGGGCGGAATCGCCGACGCCAGGGATGCGCTGGAATTCATCATTGCCGGAGCATCTGCCGTGCAAGTCGGCACCGCGAACTTCGTCGATCCATACATCTGGTCCACGCTGCTCGACGGGATCACCGCCTACATGGATCGACATCAGATTGCGCGGATTTCCGACCTCGTCGGCACAGTGGATCTCCGGACGAAGGACAAGGAATGGATCAGCTCCTAGTCGCCCTCGACGTCGATACCGCCGCGGAGGCGCGCGCGCTCGCCGACGCGCTCCGAGGGTTGGTCGGCGGATTCAAGATCGGGAGCCGTCTTTTCACCAGCCACGGGCCATCGATCGTCGAAGAGCTTGCGGGACGCGGCGACCGCGTCTTCCTCGACCTGAAGTTTCACGACATTCCGAATACGGTGGCCGGCGCCGTGGCCGCCGGCACCCGCCTCGGCGCGTGGATGATCAACGTCCACGCCTCTGGGGGATCCGCGATGATGCGCGCGGCGCGCGAAGCGGCGGACGCAGAGTCGGCGCGGCGCTCGACGACGAAGCCGCTGCTCATCGCGGTCACCGTGCTGACGAGCCTCGATAACGAAGCCCTCTTCGAGATGGGCATCACCGGCGATGCCGGAGAGCAGGCCGGCCGGCTTGCCTCGCTCGCCCAGGCAGCCGGCCTCGACGGCGTCGTGGCCTCCCCGCAGGAAATCGCGCTGATTCGCCGGCGGTGTGGAAAATCGTTCGCGATCGTGACGCCGGGGATTCGAGGTGCCGGAGACGTGAAGGGAGATCAGAGCCGGACGATGACCGGGCAGGATGCGCTGGCGGCGGGCGCCACCTACCTGGTGGTCGGCCGGCCGATCATCGCCGCGGCCGACCCGCGGATCGCGGCCGAACAATTCGTCATGGAATGCCGCGCCGCAAAGACACCGTGATCGCGCTGACGATCTATACGCGCCCGGCCTGCCATCTCTGCCAGGAAATGAAAGTCATCGTCGAGCGCGTCGTCCGGGACACCCATACGCAGGCACGAATCGAAGAGATCGACATCGCCGGCGACGCCGACCTCGAAGCCCGTTACGCCCTGGAGATTCCGGTGCTTCTGGTGAATGGAAAGAAGGCGGCGAAATATCGGATATCAGAGAAGGAACTGACGCGGATCTTGAAGTCGAGAGCGGGGTCGGCGGGTGAGGCGGGAGGGTAAGAAACGTTCCTACCCTACCTGCCCTACCTGCCCTACCTGCCCCACCTGCCCTATTTCCCCGTGATCACAAAATGTCCCCGCCGATTCTGCTGCCAGCAGACCTCGGTTTCCTCCGCGCAGAAGGGCGCTTCTTTGCCCTTGCTCACGACCGTGATGCGGGTCGCGGGCACGCCGAGGCTGACCATGTAGTCCTTGATGCTGTTGGCCCGGCGCGATCCGAGCGCGAGGTTGTACTCGGAGCTGCCGCGCGAATCGGAGTGGCCCTCGAGCATGATCTGCGTCCCGGTCCACTTCTTCATCCAGTCCGCATTCATCTGCAGCGGCCCACGCGCGTCGGCGCGGATTGCTGACATGTCGTAATCGAAGAAGACATCGCCCAGCGGACGCTCGGCGTTCAGCTGGTCGAGCGTCTTGCGCTGGAAGATTTCCTCGTCCGTGAGTGCCGCCGGTGCCGGCACGGCACGCGGGGGCGCCGGCGGAGGTGCCGGCGGCGGCGGTGCTTCCGGCGCGGCGGGCGGTGGCACGGGCGGTGCGGCCGCGACCTGTGGCACGTTCTTGTGGCAACCCGATACGGCAAAGGTCAGCACGACACCCAGGGCGATGGCGGAGAAATAGCGCGCACGCATCATTTTTGACACTCCTCGGAGTGGTCGGGAGCCTACCATAAAGGTTTCGGACGTACAAGAGCGTGCCGACAGGGGTATCAACCGCAGCGACAGGGGTATTGCCGAGACGCTACAATTTGCCGAGTGGAACACCTGCTGCGCGCCACGGCCAGCGCCGAGGCGCGGCATTTCTGGTTCCGCGGCTTCCGCCGGTTCGTCACCCCGCTCATTCGCGTCGCCGTTCAGGGCAGGAGGGCGCCGCTCATGCTCGACTGCGGCTGCGGAACGGGCGCGAACCTCGAGCTGCTCGGACGATTCGGCCGCGCCTTCGGCTTCGATCTCTCGGAGGTCGGCCCGCAGCTCGGCCGCCAGGCCGGCCGCACTTCGATTGCCCGCGCCACCGTCACGGCCGCGCCGTTTCCGAGCGGCAGGTTCGACGTCGTGACTTCCTTCGACGTTCTCTATTCACTCGACGAGCGGGACGAGCGGGCGGCGGTCGCCGAATTGTTCCGCGTCCTCAAGCCAGGAGGATTCGTCCTCGTCAACGTCGCCGCGATGCCGAGGCTGACCGGCGATCACTCGGTGCTCAGCCGCGAACGGCGCCGGTACACGCGGTCGTCGCTTCGCCGGCTGCTCGAGCACGCCGGCTTCACGATCGTTCGTCTCACCTACACGAACGCGACGTTGTTCATTCCACTGGCTGTGGTGCGTGCCTTTCACCGGTGGCGCGGCCTGTCGACCGAGGCAGAGGCGCAGCAGGAGATCACGGTGCCGGCGGCGCCGCTCAACGGCGCACTGACGGCGCTCCTCGGCCTCGAGAGCGTCTGGCTGCGGGCGGTCGACAACCCGTTCGGCAGCTCGTTGTTGTGTCTGGCTAGGAAACCGGATGGAGCGACAGGCCCTCGTTGAGGCTGCCTGTGCGATAACCCTGCAGATCGAGCGTGACGTACCGATAACCGAGCGCTTTGAGCGCGCGGACCATCGCGGCAGAAATCTCCGGATCGAGCGCGCGCGCCATCTCCTCGCGCGCGATTTCGACACGCGCCACATCGTCGTGGTGCCGGACGCGATACACCCGAAAGCCCAGCGCACGAATCGCCTGCTCCGCCTGCTCGATGGTGCGGAGCTTTTCGAGCGTCACCTCGGAGTGGTAGGGAATGCGCGACGAAAGACAGGCGGACGCCGGCTCGTCCCACGTCGGCAGCCCGGCGCGGCGCGACAGCTCGCGGATTTCGTCCTTCCCGAGATTCACCTCGTCGAGGGGGCTGCGGACCCCGAACTCGCGCGCGGCCTGGCGGCCCGGGCGATAGTCGCCGCGATCGTCGGCGTTGTTGCCGTCGATGACGATCGCGTCACGGGCCGCGGCGATTCGCGTGAGGTGCGTGTACAGCTCGTGCTTGCAGAAGTAGCAGCGGTTCGCGGGATTCGCCCGGTACTCCTGCCGATCCATCTCGTGCGTGAAAATGATTTCGTGCTGCAGGGCGAACCGCTCGGCGATGTCGATGGCGAGCCGTCGGTGATGTTCGGGATAGCTGGGGCTGTCGGCGGTGACCGCGACGGCGCGATCGCCGAGCGCCCGGCTGGCGGCGTACGCGAGATACGCGCTGTCGACGCCCCCGCTGTAGGCCACGATGACCGAGCCGAGCGACGCCAGGACGTCACGGAGCGCTTCGGCTTTTTCCACCACCGGCTCGATTGTTCGTTCCGTCATTCGTCGAGGCTTTCGTCCTCTTCCTCGTCGTCCTCTTCTTCATCGTCGTCTTCGACGTCGTCGGCGTCCTCGAGGTCGTCCTCGTCTTCGTCTTCCTCGTCGTCAGGAGCGATGTCGAGTTCGAGCGGCGACACGCCGGTCACTTCGAGGCCGGAGCCGCACTCCGGGCAGCTCAATTGGTCGCCCTTGTCGACATCGAATTCGTCGACTTCGATTTCGGCGTCGCATTCCGGGCAGTTGGCCATAACCTCCCTCGTTCAGTCCCCGGGCCCATGGCCGGAGTCGCCTCGCCTGTCTTACCTCGCGCGTCTCACCGTTGGCAATTGGGTCGATGACGTGCCAGAATCCGGCTCGGCAGGCGCGATCGCGATAAGTGCTCGAATTATAGCGGCAAGCAGCGCGGCACTCAAATGCGGCGGCCTACGGGTCGCGCTGTCCCCAACCGATACCTTCTGAGATGGCCACGACTTCGGTCACGACCAAGACGGTCGTCATCGCCGACGACACGGCGTTTGTCCGCGACCGGTTCCAGGCCGCGGTCGAGACGGCGGGCCACAGAGCCGTCACCGTCAAGAGCGCGGCGGAGCTGCTGGCCCGCGTCCGCGCCGATCTGACGCAGATCGATCTCATCGTCCTCGACCTCCGGCTGCCCCATTCGCCGGGTGTGGAGCTGGTGCGATCGATTCGCAAGCTTGACGATGGGGCGCTGCCGATCCTGATCTTCTCCGGGACGATCGCCAACGCCGACGAAGTGCGCGAGCTCGCCGCGCTCGGCGTCGCCGGCTACATCAACGAATACAGCGCGGTGCAGCACATTCTGCCGTCGATTGCGCCGCATCTGTTCCCCGACAACTTCAACCGCCGCGCAAGCCCCCGCGTCGTCCTCGGCATCCCGATTCAATACCGGTTCGGCAACACCATCGCCGCGGCGCTCACGCTGAACCTGAGCCACGGCGGGATCGCGATTCGCACGACGAGTCCGCTCGACAGCGCCTCGAAGGTCAAGGTGCGTTTCCGCATGCCCGGCTCGAAGCGCGATATCGACGCCGAAGGGCGCGTGGCCTGGAGCGACCGCCGCGTCGGCATGGGCATCCAGTTCGAGAAAGTCGAGCCCGCCAACCAGGCCGTCATCGATACCTTCGTCGACGCGCATTTCTTCTCCAATCGAAAAGCATAAGCTTTAGGCGGAGGGTTCTGTGGACCTGACCGTTACGGCTGTCCTTTGGCGCATGGCGGGGCTGTTTGCGCTGGTGTTCGCCAACGGGTTCTTCGTCGCCGCGGAGTTCGCGATCGTGTCGGTGCGCAAGACGCGCGTGGATCAGCTGATTGCCGAAGGCCATCGCGGGGCGCGGGCCGTGCGGCGTGCGGTGACCGACCCGGAGAGCTACATCGCCGCCACGCAACTCGGCATTACGATGGCGAGCCTGGGCCTCGGCTGGATCGGCGAGCCGGCGCTCGCCTCGCTCATTCAGCCCGCATTCACGGCCCTGCCGGACATCCTCGCCGAAACCACTGCACACAGCGTGGCCGTCGCCATCGCCTTCGCCATCGTCACGGCCCTGCACATCACCTTTGGCGAGCTGGCTCCCAAGACGATCGCGCTCGAACGCGCCGAAGCAACGGCGCTCCTCGTCGTAAAGCCCACCGAAGTGTTCATGAGGGTGTTCTGGCCATTCATCCGCCTGTTGAACGGCGCCGGCCAGGCCATCGTGAGGCTGCTCGGACTGCAGAGCAAGGGCGGCCATGCGATGGTCCATTCCGAAGAAGAGCTCAAGATGCTGGTGACGGCCAGTCAGGAAGCGGGCGTGCTCGAAGAGAACGAAGAACAGATGCTGCATCGGGTCTTCGACTTCCCCGATCTCACGGCCGGACAGATTATGACGCCGCGGACCGAAATTATCGCGGTCGGAACCGACACGCCGCGCGAGGCAATCATCGAGCACATCGTGCGCGGCCGCCACACGAGGCTCCCGGTCTACCGCGCGAATCTCGACGATGTGATTGGATTTCTGTATGTCACGGATCTGGTCGGCGTGCTCGCGTCGCCCGGAGCGTCATTCGACCCCGGCGCCCTCGCCCGCGAGGCGCTGACCGTTCCCGAAACGCTCGGGGCGGACGACCTCCTTGGCGAAATGCGCCGGCGGCATGTCCGCGAAGCGATCGTCATCGACGAATACGGCGGCACCGCCGGGCTCGTCACGATCGAGTCGCTGGTCGAGCGGATCATCGGCGACATCGGCGGCGAGTTCGGCGGCTCGGCCCGGATCGTCTGCCGGACGGATGGATCGGCGGACATCGATGGCCTGGCCCTGGTCGGCGATGTCAACACGCAGTTCGGATTGCACATCGACCAGGACACCTACACCACGGTTGGCGGCTACGTGCTCGGCCGGCTCGGACGCCGCGCGCGCGTCGGGGACACGATCGAGATCGAAGGGCGGCGGATGCGCGTCGAGCAGCTCGATGGGCTGCGCGTGGCGCGGGTCTGGTTGTCGAAGCGCGACAACAAGACGGAGTTACACTGACCTCAGTGCACGCTCACACGCACGGCGCCAGTCACGTCCACTCTCACGTCCCGCCGCTCGCGTCGGAGCGGACCTTGCGGTCCGCCCTGGCGCTGACGCTCGTGTTCGTGGCGGCGGAAGCGCTCTGCGGGTGGTACGGGCCGAGCCTGGCCCTTCTTTCCGACGCCGGCCACAACCTCGCCGACGCCGCGGCGCTCGGCTTCAGTTGGTACGCGCTGTCGGTCGCGACGCGGCGGTCGCACCATGGGATGACGTTTGGCTACCACCGGGTCGGCGTGCTGGCGGCGCTGGTCAACGCAGTTTCACTGGTGGTCATCGCGCTGTTGATCGGGTGGGAAGCGATCGACCGAATCCGGCACCCGGAGATCGCCAATGGCCCACTGATGATTGGCGTCGCCGGGATCGCGATCGTCGTCAACCTCGTGATCGGCTTCTGGCTGCACGCGGACGCGAAGGACGACATCAACATCCGCAGCGCCTACCTCCACCAGATCGGGGACGCGGCCTCCGCGTTCGGCGTCGTCATCGCCGGTGTCTTCGTGGCGACGACGGGACAGTCGCTGGCCGATCCGATCGTGTCGTTATTGATCGCCGTGTTGATTCTCGTCAGCAGCTACGGCGTCTTGAGCGAAAGCGCGACTGTGCTGCTCGAAGGCACGCCGGTGGGAACCGACATGCCGGCCGTCATCGCGGCAATCCAGGGCGTTACCGGCGTGCTGGACGTGCACGACCTGCACGTCTGGATGGTCGGTCCCGGCGTCGTGGCGTGCAGCTGCCACATCATCGTGGCCGAACAGAGCGTTCGGGAAGGCCAGCAAGTCCTTCGCGCGGTCGTCGACGATCTCAGGCGCCGCTTCCACATCACGCACACGACCGTTCAGGTGGAAGTCGAGGGGTGCGAAGACAACGACATGTACTGCATCGCCGAGCGCGCCCCCCGCCACGTGTGACCCATCGGCGCCGCGTTTCGAGATCCTGCACAACCGAGCGGGGCCCGTCACCGAGCCGCCCCGCCCGGTGCCACCCGCCCCGGTTGTCTGGCATGGCTCCCAACGCGCAGCGGTCGTGCCGGACGACAGCGGCCGTTATGAGCGAGGACCGACTTCGCGGCGCGCGATCACGGCCGCAGTC
>Ga0307310_10000385_pt1 | contig 14240 bp, 7 predicted proteins | sample ER_DNA_197_FD_194502 | JGI IMG/M metagenome (GOLD analysis project Ga0307310, IMG submission 194502) | Bulk soil microbial communities from the East River watershed near Crested Butte, Colorado, United States - ER_DNA_197 | ecosystem: Environmental > Terrestrial > Soil > Floodplain | place: USA...
GGTGCACGGCGTGCTGCCCTCGGCGCTCGGCGCGCTCTGGAAGATTGTGCTCGCGACTGCGGTCTGCGAGCTCTGCTTCTACTACAACGATATGTACGACCTGACGATCGTCCACTCTGCGGAGGCCCTGCTGGTGCGGGTGCTGCAGGCGGGCGGCGCGGCGGCATTTGCGCTGGCGATCGTCTCGTTGACCATGCCGTCGCTCATTATCGGCAACGGCATCTTCGTGACGTCGCTCCTGCTGCTCCTCGTCGCGGTGCCGGCCTGGCGGGCGGCATTCGAGGGGCTGACGCGCGATCCGCATCTCGTCGAGCGGGTGCTCATCGTCGGCAGCGGACCGGTGGCGCGCATCGTCGCGGATCAGATCCGCGGGCAGCACGATTTCGCCTACCGCCTGGTCGGCATGCTCGAAGAGGCCACGCCGTCCACCGAACGGGCAGGTGTGCCGGTGCTTGGCACGGTCGCAGACCTGCCGCGCGTCATCGCGACGCACGACGTCAATCGCGTGGTCGTCAGCCTGGCCGACCGGCGCGGTGCCTTCCCCAGCCGGGATCTGCTGCAGGCGAAGCTGTCGGGCGTCCGCGTCGAAGACGCCGCGACGATCTACGAGCGGATCACCGGAAAGATTCTGACCGAAGGGCTCAAGCCGAGCTGGTTGATCTTCTCCGACGGGTTTTGCACCTCGCGTGTGACGCGAGCGATCAAGCGTGCCGTCGACGTGATGATCGCCGGCATCGGCCTCGTCCTGGCCGCGCCGCTCATCGTCGTGACGGCGTTACTCGTGAAGATCGGATCGCCCGGTCCGGTCCTGTATCGTCAGGAACGTGTGGGCGAGAAGGGCCGGATCTTCGAGCTCTACAAGTTCCGATCGATGCGTGCGGACGCGGAGGATGGGACGCCGATCTGGGCGAAGGAGAACGACGAGCGTGTCACGGGCGTGGGCCGGTTCATCCGGCTGACGCGCCTCGACGAAATGCCGCAGCTGTGGAACGTGCTGCGCGGCGATATGAGCTTCGTCGGACCGCGGCCCGAACGGCCGTACTTCGTGGACCAGCTCGCCGCCGCCATTCCGTTCTATATGGAGCGCCATACCGTCAAGCCGGGCGTCACCGGCTGGGCGCAGGTGAAGTACCGGTACGGGGCATCCATCGAAGACGCGATGGAGAAGCTCCGGTACGACCTGTATTACGTCAAGCACCTGTCGATTGTTTTCGACCTGACCATCGTCATCGACACCGTCAAGGTCATCCTTTCCGGGAAGGGTGCGCAGTGATGAGGGCCGTCATTCTCGCGGCAGGACGTGGCGGCCGGCTGCGCGGCGTCACGGGCAACCACCCCAAGTGCCTCGCGCGCGTCGGCGCCGTCACGCTTCTCGAGCGGCAGGTGGCCGCGCTGCGCCGGTGCGGCGTGGACGCCATTACCGTCGTCGCCGGCTATCACGCGGCCGACGTCCGCCGGGTCTGCCGCGGCGTCGACTTCGCGCACAACGCGCGGTTTGCATCGACCAACAGCCTGTACTCGCTGTGGCTCGTCCGCCGCGCGATCGCCAACGGGTTCGTGGTCCTCAACGCCGATGTGCTCTTCCACGACCAGCTGCTCATCGATTTGCTGACGGCGCGTTATGAAGACGCGCTGCTGGTGGCGCCGCCGCCCGGCGGCGAGCGCGCGTTCACCGACGAGGAAATGAAAGTCCGCGTGCGCGGCGGCCGCGTCGTCGAGATCGCCAAGACGATCGATCCGGCCGAGGCGGATGGCGAGAACATCGGCATCGCCAAGTTCGGGCGCGCGGGGGCTGCGGTACTGATCGAAGAGATGAACAAGCTCGTCGGCGCCGGAACGCATCGCGAGTGGCTCCCCGCCGGCTTCGCCGCCTTCGGCCGCCGGCGTCCGCTCCATGTCGTCGACAACCGCGGATTCCCGTGGATCGAAATCGACTTTCCCGAGGATTACTGGCGGGCGTGCACCGATGTGTTGCCGGCGATCGAGGCAGCAGCGGCGCCGTCAGTCGCCTTGCCGCGACAGGGTGCGGCCGCTGCCGCGTCCGGGAGAACTGCTCATGTATGAACGCTTCTACAACCTTCGCGAACGGCCCTTTTCACTCACTCCCGATCCCGATTACCTCTATCCGAGCCGGGTTCACAAGGAGGCGCTCAGCTATCTCCGTTACGGGATCGAAGGACACGCGGGCTTCGTCGTGATCACCGGCGAGATCGGCTGCGGCAAGACGACGCTGCTGCAGACCGTGTTGCGCGGGCTCGACCGGCAGACGTCGGTGTCGCGCCTCGTGAATACCAATCTCGACGCCCGCGAGCTGATCGAGGCGGTGATGCTCGATTTCGGGATCGATCCGGGCCAGGGTCGCAGCAAACCGCATCTGCTGCACGACCTCGCCCGCTTTCTCGTCGATCAGCGGATGGCGGGCCGCCTGGCGCTCCTTGTCATCGACGAGGCGCAGAATCTCACGCAATCCGCGCTCGAGGAAGTGCGGATGCTGTCCAATCTCGAGACCGAAAAATCCAAGCTGATTCAGATCGTGCTCGTCGGGCAACCCAACCTGCGCGATCTGCTGGCCCGTCCGGAGCTCGAACAGCTGCGGCAGCGCGTGACGGTCAGCTATCACCTACAGGCGCTCGACGCCGCGGAAACGGCCGCCTACGTCAATCACCGGCTCCGCCGGGCCGCGATGGGCGCGCCGCTCGAATTCCCGCGCGACGTCACCGACCTCATCCACCTGCACAGCCAGGGCGTGCCGCGCAAGATCAACGCGATCGCGGACTCCATCCTCCTGTTCGGGTACGGCGAAGAGCGTCATGCGATCGACGTCGAGCTGACCGCGGACGTGCTCGAGGAGCTCGAGGCGACCGGCGTGCTCAGCGGGCACATGTCGCCGGCGGTGACGCCGGCCGTCGGGACGCCGACTGCCGCGACGCTCCAGGCCATCGAGGATGAGCATCTCTTGATGAAGGTTCGCGAGACGCGGATCGCCGAGCGCGAGAAACGGATCGAGGAGCAGGAGCGCGTGCTCCTCGAAGGGTATCGCCGCCTTCGTAGCCAGCCGGCTGCGCCTCCCGGGGCGGCGCAGGCCGCCGCAACGCCGACGCCGGCCCGTACGGTCGTGCCGGTATATGCGCCCGCGCGACAGCACGCGGCCCCTGCCCCCGCGCCCGCGCCCGCGGCACGAAGGTTCACCGTGCATACCGTGCCGCCGGAGAATCTCTGGATGCGATTACGGCGCCAATTCCTGGATGCCGTCAGACCTGTTGTCGAGGAATAGGAGTCTCGTTCGATGTCATCAGGACCGCGGTTATTGGATCGGATTCGGACGCGGCAGGCGCGCGCCGGCGTCGTCGGCCTCGGGTACGTGGGGCTGCCTCTTGCCGTAGAGTTCGCGCGGGCGGGTCTGCCGACGGTCGGCATCGACCTGGACGCGCGGAAGGTGGACGCTATCAACGGGGGCGCTTCGTATATTGCCGACGTGCCGAGCGCCGAAATGGCGCGCCTCGTCGCAAGCCATGCGCTCAGCGCGACCACCGACTTCGCCGCGGTCTCCACGCTCGACACGATCAACATCTGCGTCCCCACGCCGCTGAGAAAGACGAAAGACCCCGACATGTCGTACATCGTCTCGGCCGTCGAGGCGATCGCGGCGCATCTGCATCCGGGGATGCTCATCGTGCTCGAGTCGACGACGTATCCGGGCACGACCGAAGAGCTCGTCAAGCCGATGCTCGAAGCGACGGGCCTCGAGGCCGGCGTCGATTTCTTCCTCGCGTTTTCTCCCGAGCGGGTCGATCCCGGCAACCCGCAGTTCAACACGCATAACGTGCCGAAGGTGGTGGGCGGCGTCAACGCGGAGTCGACGGCGCTGGCAGCCGCGCTGTACGGGATCGCCATCGAACACATCGTGGAGGTCAGCTCGCCGCAGGTCGCCGAAATGGTGAAGCTGCTCGAGAACACGTTCCGCGCCGTGAACATCGGGCTCGTGAACGAAATCGCGTTGATGTGCGACCGGCTCGGCATCGACGTGTGGGAAGTGGTGAAGGCGGCGGCGACCAAGCCGTTCGGCTTCATGCCGTTTTATCCAGGTCCCGGCCTTGGCGGCCACTGTATTCCAATCGATCCGTTCTATCTGTCGTGGAAGGCCAAGCAGACGGGATTCGATCCGCGCTTCATCGAGCTGGCCGGGCAGGTCAACGGCGCGATGCCGCATTTCGTCGTGGACAAAATCGGCGACGCGCTCAACGGGCACCGCAAGTCGATCAACGGCTCGACCGTCCTCGTCCTGGGGCTCGCCTACAAGCGCGACATCGACGACATCCGCGAGTCGCCGTCGCTCGACGTGATGGCGCTCCTGCACCAGAAAGGCGCGATCGTGCGCTATGCCGATCCGTATGTGCCGGTGCTGGCGGCCCGCGCATGGCCAGGCGGCCTGGAACTGCGCACCCAGCCCATGACGCCGGCAACCCTCGCTGATGTCGACTGCGTGGCGATCCTTACCGAACACCGGGCGTTCGATTTCGACATGGTGCGCGAGTCCGCGCCCCTCATCGTCGACACCCGTAACGCCATCGCGGGGTACCACCCGCACGTCTTCAAGCTCGGCGCGCCCAATCCAGCAGCCGAGCACGCGGCAGCGGCTCCGGCTGCAAAGGCGGTGGCGTAGTCATCATGGTTGGCGTCTTCTGGATTTCCGGCGCGTTCATCGCGTACGTGTACGCCGGATATCCGGCGCTCCTCTGGTTGTGGGCGCGCGTCCGTCCTCGTCCCCTTGCGCCGGGCGAACCGGGCCAGCACCGGCCGGCCGTCTCAATCGTCATCGCTGCGCGGAATGAGGGGCCGCGTCTTGCCGCGCGGATCGACAACCTGCTTCGTCTCGATTACCCGTCTGCACGGCGTCAAATCATCGTTGTCTCCGACGGATCAACCGACGACACGCTCGCGGTGCTTGATGGCTATCGATCGGTGGTGGATGTCGTCGCGGTGCCGGCGGGAGGCAAAGCGCTCGCCTTGAATGCGGGCGTCAGGCGCGCGAGACACGACGTGCTCGTCTTCGCCGATGCTCGCCAGGTTTTTGCCGCGAACGCCCTGATCGAGCTGACGGCACCGCTGCGCGATCGTCGCATCGGCGCGGTCACGGGCGAGCTCGTGCTCGAGGGCGACTCGACCATCGCCGACGGCGTCGGGCTGTACTGGCGGTACGAAAAGCAGATCCGGCGGCACGAAAGCGCCGTCGGTTCGATGCTCGGCGCCACCGGCGCGATTTACGCGATGCGCCGCTCGCTGTGGAGGCCGCTGCCCGCCGACACGATTCTGGACGATGTGCTGGCGCCGATGCGCGCGGTGCTGGCGGGTTATCGGGTGGTCTTCACCAATCGGGCGCGCGCCTTCGACCGCACGGCACCCGACGCGCAGACGGAAGCGCGCCGCAAGGTGCGGACGCTCGCCGGGAACTACCAGATTCTCTGGCTCGAGCCGCGTCTGCTGTTGCCGTGGCGCAATCCGGTCTGGCTGCAATATGTCTCACACAAGATCGGACGCCTGCTCGTCCCGTACGCCCTGCTGCTGCTGATGGCAGCCAGCATGGCGCTCGCGAACCGATCGATGTTGTACGCCACGGCCCTGCTCGCCCAGTGCGCCTTCTATCTTCTTGCGGGCTACGGCGCGTGGCTCGATTCGAGAGACGCCGGCGACGTGGGCGCATCGCGGGTCGTTCAGGTGGCGGCGTGGCACGAGGGCCGGCCGGTGAAGCACGCGGGAGCCGCCAATGCGTGAGCGTCGCCTCCATGGGAGCTCGCTCGTCGACCGCGCTGCGCGCGTGGCGTTCACGTTTCTGGTCATGAATTGTTCCGCAGTTGCGGGGCTCGGCGTGATTCTTTTGCGGAAAAGGGTGTGGCGGGAATCATGAACACAACACCCCGATCCCGCGAACGGCTGACCTTCAACTATGGTCCCGGCACCGTGCCGAGCCGCGCGGTCGTCGAGGCGGCGCTGGCCAGCGAGGCCCAGCCGACTTTTGCGACGGCGGCGTACGCGGAGCCGCGCGATTGGGGCTACTTCGGCCTGCTCGCGTTTACCGCGGTACTGATGCTGCGCCCGCAGGACACGATTCGCCCCCTTGAAGCGGTGCACCTGGCCGAGCTCTTTGCCATCGTCGGCCTCGGGCCGATGATCCTGCACCGGTTCGCCAAGCGCCTGCCGGTGTTTCGCGTCACGCCCGAAACGATCGGCCTGATGTTCTTCGGCGTAGTCATCCTTGCAACCGTGCCGTTCTCGGTCTGGCCAGGCGGTGCCTTCAAGGAATTCACCGACGCGTATCTGAAGATCCTCGTCGTCTTCGTGCTCATGATGAACACGCTGACGACGCCGAAACGGATCGAAACCGTGACGTGGCTGATCATCCTCTGCGTCGGATATGTCGCCGCGCGCGGCGTGTTCGACTATGCACGCGGGGTGAACCTCATCGAAGGTGGTCGGCTCGCGGGCTCGATTGGAGGCATCTTCGGCAACCCGAACGACCTCGCGCTCAATATGGTGACGTTCCTGCCGATCGCGGCCGTGGTGGCGATGTCGAAGCGCCATTCCATGTTGCGTCGCGGGACGGCCGCATTCATCGTCGTCCTGATGATGGCGACCATTGTGTTCACGAAGTCGCGCGGCGGCGCGGTCGGTCTCGTCGTCATGCTCTTCGCGTTCGTCCTGCTCGGCCGGAAAATCCGCCCGGGGTTCACGGCGATGGCAGTCGCCGCCGTGTTACTTTCCACGCCGTTCATGCCGGCCTCCTTCTGGGACCGGATGGCGAGTATCATTGATGAACACCAGGACAACGTTCAGTACACCGGCTCGCGCGAGCAGCGCCGGCAGGTCATGCAGGAAGGGATCGCCGCGTTCGTCGAGCGGCCGCTCACAGGCGTCGGCGCAGGGCAGTTCGAAAATTACAATCCACCGTCTCGCAAGGTCCGCTGGCGCGAGACGCACAACGTTCTGATCCAGGTTGCCGCCGACACGGGCATTTTCGGCCTCCTGGCGTTCTGCTTCCTGATCGTTCGCGGCGTGATGGCCGCGACCGCGACGCGCCGGATGCTGAAGCGGCCGCGCCGGCCGCGCGATCCGGACCCGCTCAGTGCGGTGATGAGCGACGACGATCGTCGCGCGCTGCACGACCACACCGTCGGCACGACCGCCGCGCTGATCGGGTGGCTGACGTGCGCCATGTTCGCATCAGTGGCGTACGGCTGGACCTTCTACTACGTGCTCGCGCTCATCGTGGCCACCCGCGAGCTGGCGCATCACCGGCTCGCCGCAGCACACGCCCTGGCTTCGCCGCGCGCGAAGACCTTATCCGTTCCGGCGGCGCGCTTTCCGCGCCGCGCCGTCCCGAGGATGGCATGAGAAATACTGTTCTGGTTTTCACATTTTTTTCGTTATCCAACAAGGACGATACATCGTGCCCAGTCCCAAGGTCATCCGTTTGCTAAGGAAACCGTGCTCCCGCGCGCTCGCGTTTGCGCTGGCTTTCATCATCACGTCCATTCCCGCTTCCTCCGCCCACGCGGAAGAGCGAATGTATTTCGCGGCGACCGACAACATCACCGACGTACTGGTGCAGAAGATCAACGCGGAAACCGTCCGCATCGACATGTCGGTCTGGCACCTCACTGAGAACTCGATCACGATTGCGCTGCTCAATCGATTCAGGGCAGGCGTGCAGGTGCGGCTGATCGCGGATCGGGTGAATATATTCGAGAGCAATCCGATAACCAGAAAAGAGGTCTACATCCTGGCCAACGAGGGGGTGCCGATCCGGATTCGCTTCAACCCGACGTGGTACCCGGAGATCGATCACTGGAAGACGACGATCTTCGCCGGCCAGAATCTCGTCGCGTTCGGGTCGGCCAACTACACGCCGTTCGAGCTCGCCCCCGCCTCGCCGACCAACTACAAGGACGAAACCGTCCTGTTCAGCGACGATCCGGCCATCGTGAATCCCGTCAGGACGAAATTCGATCAGATCTGGAACGACACGACGCCCGAGCCGCAAAGCATGATCGCCGGTCCTCCCTACCTGAAGGACTGGTACGACGCCTGCGAGCACGAGCCGACCGGCAACTGCGGCGACTTTTCCACGCAGTACCCGAACCCGGCCCCGATGGTCATCAATACCGCCCGGCTCGAACCGGACAACCCGCTGCCGCCGGATCTCGTCTGGGGTCAGGGTCCCAGCTTCAACAACCGCCTCACGCAGGAAATCAACGCCGAGCCCTCGCTGGTTCAGTTGGTGATTTACCGGCTCACGGTCGCAAACATCACCACGGCTCTCATTGATAAGTGGCGGGCCGGAGTGCCCGTCCAGCTGCTGATTGAACCGACGGAGTATCTCAACCGCCTTTGGCCCGAGTACTGGCTTACGCATGCAAGCGTCGACAAGTTGTGGGCCGCTGGCGTCCCCATCAAACAGCGAGCCCACGAGGGGTTGACTCACATGAAGACATTGGTAACGTCCGCCTACGCGACCAATGCTTCCTCGAACTTCGCCGCGACGTGGCAGCGCGATATCGACCAGTTCATCCCCGCAGCATCGAAACCCGTGCTGTACCAGGCGGTCAAAGATCGCGTGACCGCGATGTGGAACGATCCGGCCGCGTTCGGGCCGTTCCAGCCGCAGCCGCCGGATGCCGCGACGATCGCAAGTCCGGTGTCAGGCGCCACCGACGTGGCCACCACGACCACTCTTGTCTGGAATAGAGCCGCCTTCGCGGTGAGCTATGACGTCTATGTGGGCACGACACAGTCGAACCTGACATTCGCCGGCAATGTGCCGGCGCTGATGGTAAATAACCCGCCGACCACATACTTCTGGACGCCTCCGGCCGCGCTGCAGCCCGGCACCACGTACTTCTGGAAGGTTGTCTCGCGCACTAATGCGACGCCGGTCAACCCGTCGCTGGTAGCGGCCTCGCCTGTCGCGTCGTTTACAACCGCTGGCCCGGCGGGTCCGCCCCCGGTCCCGTCCAATCCAACGCCCTCGAACAATGCCACCGGCGTCGGCACGAGTCCAATGCTCGGCTGGGCGGCGGGCGCCACCGGCACCACATTCGACGTCGCCTTCGGGACCGCGAACCCACCGACGACGGTCGCGACCGGCCTGACGTCACCGTTCTATGCGACGGGCGCGATCGTTCCGAGCACCACCTACTACTGGAGCGTGACAGCCCGATCGAGCGGCGGAAATACCGCGGGCCCGATTTGGTCGTTCACGACGGGATCGGGCACCGGTTCGTCGACCGAAGTCGTGATTTACGCGACGGACGTGACGGACATCCATGGCTCGTGGAGCAAGACTGCGGATTCCTCCGCGGCGGCCGGCATCAAGCTGACGAATCCCGACGCCGGTGTCGACGTGCTGGCTGCTCCGCTCGCCAGCCCCACGAACTATTTCGACGTGCAGTTCCAGGCGAATGCCGGCACGCGGTACCGCCTCTGGATGCGGATTCACGCCATCGGCGATTCCAAGTGGAACGACTCGGTATTCGCGCAGTTCTCCGACTCCGTCAACGGCTCCGGCAGCCCGAACTATCGGACCGGCACGACCGACGCGCTGATGGTGAACCTCTGGACGTGCGCGACGTGCCAGAGCTTCGGGTGGGGCTGGCAGCGCAATGCGTACTGGATGGCCGACACCGGCGACGTCTGGTTCCAGAACACCGGCACCCACACGCTTCGCGTGCAGATTCGCGAGGACGGTTCCGATATCGATCAGATCGTTCTCAGTCCAACGACGTATGCGACCAACGCTCCGGGTCCGGTCAGCAACGACACGACCATCGTCCCGAAGTCGGCGTCGGCGCCGTCCGCACCGGGCTCGCCGTCTCCCGCCAATGGCGCGATCGGGACCAGCGCCAATCCGACCCTCACATGGACTGCCGCCGGCGCGACGAGCTACGACATCGCCTTTGGCACCGCCAATCCACCGCCGGTCATCGTCAGCGGCCAGACGACGGCGTCGTACACGCCGTCCACGCTCACCGATGGCACGACGTACTTCTGGCGGATCACGGCACGCAACTCGTCGGGCTCGACGACCGGCTCCATATGGTCGTTCACGACGGCGGCGGCGCCGCCCTCGATCCCCGCCTCGCCGAACCCGGCCGACATGGCGACGGGCATCGCGACGAATGTGACGCTGACGTGGGCGGCCCCGGGCGCGACGAGCTATGACGTCCTGCTCGATACGAGCGACCCGCCGTCGGAAGTTGCCATCAACATCTCGACCCCTTCGTACACGCCGTCCGGGCTCGTTCCCGGTACGACGTACATCTGGCAAATCGTCGCGCACAACAGCCGCGGAACCAACCAGGGTCCTCAATGGACATTTACCACCGCGTCGGTGCCCGCGCCTGGCGTTCCCACGACGCCGAGCCCGGCTTCGGGCGCGACCGGCGTGAGCATTACCCCGACTCTCACCTGGAGCGCCTCCAACGCAACAAGCTACGACATCGCGTTCGGGACGTCGAACCCGCCCCCGCAGGTCGTCACGCAGGCGACGGCGTCCTACAAGCCCGGCGCATCCGTGCCGCTGGCGTACTCCACGAAGTACTTCTGGCAGGCCACGGCGCGGAATGCCGGTGGCGCGAGTGCGGGACCCATCTGGTCGTTCACGACGAGGGCGAATCCCAACCCGCCAGGTGCGCCGTCTTCGCCGAACCCCGCGAACATGGCGACGGATGTCAGCACGGCGGCCACATTATCGTGGAGCGCCCAGAGCGCGACGAGCTTCGACGTGAAGTTCGGTACGACGAATCCGCCGCCCCAGGTGGTAACCGGGCAGGCCGGCACGTCGTTCTCGCCCTCAATGGCCGCCGGCACGACGTATTTCTGGCAGGTGATCGCGCGCAACACCAACGGCTCCACGGCGGGAGCGGTCTGGTCGTTCACGACCGCTTCCGTTCCGCCGCCGCCCGCGAACATCGTGATTTACGCGGGCGATATTCCGTCAAGCGCCCTGCATGGCTCGTGGACGACGGCGAGCGACGCGAGCGCGGCAGGCGGTATCAAGCTGATGACGCCGGACAATGGCTTTGCATCAACCGACGCACCACCCGCGACGCTGATCCATTACGTCGATGTCACGTTCACCGCGCAGGCGAATACGCCGTACACGTTGTGGCTCCGGTTCCAGGCACTGAGCAACTCGAAGTGGAATGACTCCCTGTGGGTGCAGTTCTCCGACGCCCGCGTCAACGGCGCGCCCATTTATCCGCTGAACACGACGTCCGCGCTCGACGTCAACCTCGCGACCGACGCGACAGCCGGCAGCCTGAACCGCTGGGGCTGGCAGAACGGCGCGTACTGGCTGTCGCAGCCCACGACCGTGACGTTCGCCGCAAACGGGACTCACACTCTACGCATTCAGCTGCGCGAGGATGGCGTGCAGCTCGACCAGATCGTGCTGAGTCCCACAACATTCCTCAATACAAGGCCCGGGTCGTTGACCGACGACTCGACCATTGTGCCAAAGCCATGACCCATCCAATATTGCGTGCGTATCGTACCGGACTCTTCGCACTATTGCTCGCAACGGTGATCGTTCCCTCGGCGGTCGCGTCCGAACAGATCTATTTTCCGGCCGTGACCGATGTCCGTGCCATTCTGATTCAGAAGATCAGCGCGGAAACGGTGCGAGTCGACATGTCCGTGTGGTTACTGAGCGAGCATGCGATCTCCGTCGCGCTGGTCAACAAGTACAAGTCAGGCGTACCGGTGCGCCTCATCGGCGACCGCGCGTCGATCTTCGAAACCAACCCCCAGACAAGAGCCGAATTCTACTGGCTGGCCAGCCAGGGAGTGCCGATCCGTCTGCGGTTCAATCCGACCTGGTACCCGGAGATCGATCACTGGAAAACGACCATCCTCGTCGGGCAGAACCTCGTCGCGTTCGGTTCGGCCAACTACACGCCGTTCGAGCTGGCGCCGGTTTCGACGACCAACTACAAGGACGAAACCGTTCTGTTCTCGGACGATCCAATCATCGTCAACGCGCTCAAGACGAAGTTCGATCGAATCTGGAACGACACGACCTTCGAGCCGCGGAGCGTCGCCGGAGGGCCGCCGTACTTCAAGAACTGGGACGACGCCTGCACCGCCGAACCCACCGGTAACTGCGGCGACTATCACACGCTCTACCCAAACCGGGTCCCCATGGCGATCAGTACCGCGCGCCTCGAACCGGACAACCCGCTGCCGGCGGATCTGATTTGGGGGCAGGGACCGGATTTCAACAACCGTCTCGTGCAGGAAATCAGCAACGAGCCGTCGTTGGTACAGTTCGTCATCTTCCGGCTGACGGTCGACAGCATCACGCAAGCACTGATCAATAAGGCGAAGTCCGGCGTTCCCGTCCGGGTGCTTGTCGAGCCGACCGAGTACCTCAATCGCAATTGGCCGGAGTACTGGCTGACGCACGCCAATCTCGACAAAATGTGGGCGGCCGGCGTCCCGATCAAGCAGCGCGTGCATGCTGGATTGACTCACATGAAGACGCTCGTCACGTCCGCGTACGCGACCAACGCGTCGTCGAACTATGCGGCGGCGTGGCAGCGCGACCAGGATTACTTCGTGTCGGCTGCCGCGAAACCGGCCATCTACGGCGCGATCAAGAATCGCGTGCAGGCGATGTGGAACGATTCCGCGGCATTCGGACCGTTCCAGCCGCAGCCGCCCGACGCGGCGTCGCTTGCCACCCCGGCATCAGGTGCGGCCGGCGTCAGCACGGCGACGCAGCTCGTGTGGAACAGGGCCGCTTTTGCCGTCAGCTATGACATTTACCTGGGGTCGTCGCCCTCGGGTATGGCCCTCGTCGGTAACGTGCCGGCGCAGCTTGTGAACGACCCGCCCGCCACCTATTCGTGGACGCCGTCCGCTGCTCTTCAGGCAGGGTCGACCTACTACTGGAAAGTCGTCTCGCGAACCAACGCCACGCCGGTCAACCCCTCGCTGATCGGTACATCGGAAACGTGGTCGTTCAGCACGGTGGCTGCGCCTTCGAGCGGCGTCCTGCCCTCGCCGTGGTCCTCGAGGGACGTGGGATCGGTGAGCGCCGTGGGAAGTGCCTCGTACTCAAATGGCGTCTTCACCGTCAAGGGCGCCGGGACGTGGATCTGGGACACGACCGACAGCTTTCAGTACGTGTCGCAGACGGCGAGCGGTGACGTGCAGATTGTCGCTCACGCCACAAGTCTCGGGGACACCAGCACGTATGCAAAGGCCGGGGTGATGTTGCGCGAGACGCTGTCGCCCAACTCGGCCAACGTGGTGCTCGACGTCCGACCGAACGGCGTGATCGAGTTCATGACGCGATCGGCCTCCGGCGCGACGGAGACATTTCTCGGGACCGCCACGCAGCCGCCACCGGCATGGCTCAGGCTGACGCGAAGCGGGACGACGGTTACGGCAGCCGTTTCCGCCAACGGCAGCACCTGGACGACGGTTGGCAGCACGACGTTTACCAGCACGAGCGCGCTCGTCGGGCTGGTCGTCTGCAGTTCCAGCAGCTCGCCGACCACCGCGACGTTCGACGGCGTGAGCGTGTCCGGCACCGTGGCACCACCACCGTCGCCGCCACCGTCCGTGCCTGACATCGTGATTTATGCGAGCGACCTTCCCTCGTCGGCGCGCCACGGAACGTGGCGGACCGCCAGCGATGCGACATCGCCGAATGGGATCAAGCTCACCACTCCGGACAACGGGTTTGCTTCTACCGACGCGCCGCTGGCGGCACCGGCGGACTACGTCGACGTCACGTTCTCGGCTGTGGCCGGCGTTCCATATCGAATCTGGCTGCGTCTGCAGGCGCTCGCCAACTCGAAATACAACGACGCCGTGTGGCTGCAGTTCTCGGATGCGACAGTCAACGGCAACCCCATGTACCGGATCAACACGTCGAGCGGTCTGTTGATCAATCTGGCAACGGACAGTGTGGCCAGCAGTCTGAGCGGCTGGGGCTGGCAGAACGGCGCATATTGGCTGTCCCAGGCGACGGCCGTGATCTTCCCCACGACCGGCACCAGGACTCTACGGATCCAGGTTCGCGAAGATGGTGTTCAGCTGGATCAGATTGTCCTGAGCCCGGGCAAGTACCTGAACGCCGCGCCGGGCGGCGTTTCGAACAACTCGACAATCGTCGCGAAGCCATGAAGCCGTTGGTGTCCGTCGTGATTGCGACGCGCGATCGGGCCGCGCTGCTG
>Ga0307310_10000391_pt1 | contig 14149 bp, 11 predicted proteins | sample ER_DNA_197_FD_194502 | JGI IMG/M metagenome (GOLD analysis project Ga0307310, IMG submission 194502) | Bulk soil microbial communities from the East River watershed near Crested Butte, Colorado, United States - ER_DNA_197 | ecosystem: Environmental > Terrestrial > Soil > Floodplain | place...
GACGAGGAGCTGCTGGGACTGGCGGCAAAGGGCCGTCTCGCCGATCCCACGGTGCTCGAGCAGCAGACGCGCCGCATGCTGTCGGATGCCCGTAGCCGTGCCCTCATCGACAATCTGACCGGACAGTGGCTGCAACTGCGGCAACTCGACGACGTGGCGCCGGGAACGAAGGAGTTCGACGGCAATCTTCGTTACGCCTTCCGGCGCGAGACGGAACTGCTGTTCGAGACCATCGTCCGCGACGATCGCACCATCCTGGACCTGATCGACGCTGATTTCACGTACGTCGATGAGCGGCTCGCACGGCACTACGGGATCCCCAACATCCGCGGGAGCCGCTTCAGGCGCGTCGCGCTGGCCGACGGCGCCCGTCGTGGCCTGCTCGGTCACGGGAGTTTCTTGACCGTCACGTCGGCCGGCAACCGCACGTCGCCGGTGCAGCGCGGCAAGTGGATTCTGGAGAACCTCCTCGGCGCGCGGGTGCCATCGCCGCCTCCAGGGGTCGACACCAATCTTGCGGCGTCAGCCGAGCCCGGCGCTCAGGCGACGTCGGTTCGCCAGCGCCTCGAGCGGCACCGCGCCAACCCGAGTTGCGCGTCGTGCCATTCCGTCATGGATCCGATCGGCTTCTCCCTCGAGAACTACGACCTGATCGGCAAGTGGCGCGATGCCGACGGTGGAACGCCGGTCAATGCCGCGGGCCGGCTCGTGGACGGAACGATGCTGGACGGCCCGGCCAGCCTCCGGCAGGCGCTGCTCGACCGTCGCGAGGCGGTCGTCGCGACGGCGGCCGAGAAGCTGCTCACCTACGCGCTCGGCAGGCGTGTGGAGTATTTCGACATGCCCGCCGTGCGGGTCATCGTTCGCGACGCGGCTCGCAACGACTACCGGTTCTCCTCGCTCATCACCGGCGTCGTAAAGAGCCTACCGTTCCAAATGAAACGATACGAGGGAGGCACCGAGCCATGACGTTCATCACGAAAAAGCACCTGTCGCGGCGGACGTTTCTGCGCGGTACCGGCGTGACGCTGGCATTGCCGCTGCTCGAATCGATGGTGCCGGCAGGGACGGCGCTGGCGCAGACGGCGGCGGCGCCCAGGAGCCGTCTCGGATGCATCTACATCCCGCACGGCGCGACGATGGATAAGTGGACGCCGGTCGGTGAGGGGACGGCCTTCCAGTTCTCCGAGACGCTGCAGCCGCTCGAAGCGTTTCGCGATCGCGTCTGCGTGGTCAGCGATCTGGCCCACGCTCCGGTCGCCCCGGCGACCGGAGAGGATACCGGCGGCGCCGAGAACCACGTGCGCGCGGCGGCAGTGTTCCTGAGCGGCGCGCATCCGGTGAAGAAGAACGAAGCCTTCGTCGGCACGACCGTCGACCAGATCGCAGCCCAGCACATGGGGCAGGACACGCCGCTCCCGTCGATCGAACTCTCGATGGAGCCGTTGAACCTGAACTGCGGCGACGCCGGCTTCACCTGCGCCTACCGCAATACGCTGTCGTGGAAGTCGGCCACGCTGCCGTTGCCGATGGAGAACAACCCGCAGATCGTCTTCGAGCGGCTGTTCGGCGACGGGAGCACCGACGCCCAGCGGCAGGAGCGTCGCAACCAGGCGCGGAGCCTCCTCGATTCGATCAGAGATCAGGTGCCGTCGCTCGAAAAGGATCTGCCCGCGGGAGACCGCCGCCGGCTGCGCGAATATCTGGAGGAAGTGCGCGAGATCGAGCGGCGCGTCAAGCAGGTGGATGCGACGCTCTCACGCAATCTGGATCTGCCGGATGCTCCGGTTGGTATCCCGGCCGACTTCGAAGCGCACCTGAAGCTGATGTTCGACCTGCAGGTGCTCGCCTTCAAATCGGAGATCACGCGCATCTCGACGCTGATGTTCGCGCGTGAGAACAGCAACAGCGTCTACGCGGCGACCGGCGTGCGCGAAGGCTTCCACAATGCCTCGCACCACTCGAACGAGCGCAAGAACATGGACCAGTTTGCCGTCATCAATCGTTATCACGTGAAGATGCTGGGCTACTTCCTCGAACGCCTGCAGGCGACGCCCGACGGCGACGGGACGCTCCTCGACCACTCGATGATTCTCTATGGCAGCAGCCTGAGCGACGGCAATGAGCACAACTTCGATCCGCTGCCGATTGTCCTGGCGGGCGGCGCGTCAGGCCAACTGAAGGGCGGGCGTCACGTGCGCAACGCGCCGCACACGCCGATGTCGAACCTGCTGCTCACCATGCTCCACAAGATGGGCGCGCGCGTCGATTCGATCGGCGACAGCACCGGTGCGCTCGCACTATGAGTTGACGTAGTACTCCGGACGGGATCGTCGCGACACGCGATCGACGCATTTGCCGGCGTCCGGTGTCGCGAAAGAAATGCCGGACGCGCGGGTTATCGCGCCTGCGTCTTCCTGCGATGGCGTGCGCCGACGATTCCCAGTCCCGTCGCAAGGAGCAGCAGCGTCGCCGGTTCCGGCGTCGGGGCGGTCTCCAGCAGGAGGCTGGTCGACGCGCCGGACCGGCCGCCGATGATCGCCACGGCGTTGACGCCAACCGGATCGAACCGCAGCGCCGCGAACTCGGCGCCGCCGTTCACCAACTGCCGCAGCGCTGACGTGACGTCGATCCGAAGGTTCACCGACGTGTTGAAGGCCGGCATCGGGAACGTCCCGATCGGGATCGTGGATCTCGCGTAATCGTCGAGGTTCAAGGAGCCGGTGCCTGCGTACGCGGAGACCGCGAAGCCCCCCTCGAGGGCCCCGCTTTCCATCGGCCCCTCGAACCACGCCTGCGTCAGTTGCTCGAGCCCCAGCCCCCGCAGATCGTATTCCGCGAACGCGCGAGCCTCGTAGCCGGTCCCGGTGAGCACGACGGCCATGCCGGGACCGGCGTAGTCGGCGATGCCGTCTCCGTAGGAGTCGGCGATCGATCCGGCGACAGGCGTGAAGACGGCGTTGTCGGTGGTCACGCTCAGCCGTATCGTGTCCGCATGTGCGCTCCCCGGCAACATGACGGCGCCGACCGCCACTAAAAGAGAACCTAGAAGCCCTGAAGTGATATGCCGGGTGTGCGTCGCCTGCCTCCGGCAGGACAGATTGCAAGGCCGGCGCCGTCACGCGCGGTACCCGATTTTTCTTGGCGGGATGAGGGTCAGCCGACCTCGATCCTCTGAGGTCGGCTGCGGTGTTGTGCGCGCTACGATTAGTTCGCGGTGCAGACCGTGCCAAGATAGTCGCCGCTCGTCGTTCCCGCCACGGGATCGAAGTCGCCGCGCAGGCGAATCTGCCCGGTCGCGTTCGCCATGGTACCCGTCCCGCCCTTGAACGTGATGAGCGATGCGAACCCGCCGTTGCCGGGCGGCAGATCGATGACGCCGGTGTCGGTCCCCAGCACGACGTCGCCGCTCTTCAGCGTCACCTTACTGTGCCCGGTGAAAAATAGAATCGTCGGTACGTCAGGTTCGCCGGTTGGCGCCGCGCTCGACATCGTGAATTCATAGTTGCCCTGAATCCCGCCCCACACCCGTCCGGCCGTGCAGAGGCCGACCGGTGAGGCGCAACCGGTGACCACGACCTGTGCCTCAAAGTTTCCGACGACGGGCTTGCACTGCTGGTTCGCGCGCGCGTGAGACGCTATCAGTGGGACTGCACAGACCGCGATCAGAATACGACGTATCCTCATGACATCCTCCTTCAGGTTCAGTTCACTCAACGCTTCACCGGGCCCCGGAGCAAGGGCCAGCGGGTCAAACGTTTTCGTTGAGCCCGGCCCCGCGCCCGGACGTGCCGACCGAGCGCGCGGTGGCTCCGCGTCAGTCGGCCGTGATGCGCCTTGCGGAGACGGTGCCCGTCAAGCGAAACATCCAGTGGTTCTGGGCATCGTACTGGTCGATTGTCACCGTACCTGTGTACGAGTTGCCGCGCCGATCGAGGACGATCTCCTCGCGAATGTTGGCGGGACCGACGAAACAGCTGGACGCGCTTCCTGCCGGCGTGCACAGCATTCCCGTGTTGTCCCAGCTCAGCGCGAAATGATTCAGCTTGTACGTCCGGTTGCCAGTTCTCTTCCATGTGCCGAGGCAGAAGTTGCTCGTCGCGGGATCGCGGGACGAGTTCATGATTTCCGTTTCGTCACTGTGCCACTGCGCGTAGCCGGCATCGAGCTGGTCCCCGTCCTTGATGAGGAACGGTTCCACGTCATTGCCCGTAGATATGAAGACAAACTGCCAGAGGCCCACGATCGAGGCGTCCTCGCCGGAATCGCGTCCGACAGACGCTTGACCCTCGCCGAACGCCTGCGCCCCCATGCCCGGCAAATGTAACAGCGGCGTCAAGCCTCGCTTCGACAGAAGCGACGGCGGATCGACGCATCCCGCCGCAGCCGGCGACGCGACAACCGTCGTCAGCATGGCCGCTCCAAATAAAGCCGTCGCACTCTTCCAGATTCTCGACATCGAAATCTCCTAATCCGCCGGCCCATCCGGCGGCTGGGAGGCTAGCACCGGGCTCGTCGAATGAACGTGAATTCCTGCTGAGGATGGTCTGATCTGAATCTGAGGATGTAAGCTATTGAAGAGCTGGGAGCTTACGGGATGAATGCTCACGCGAGGCGAGCACGGTTTGGCGACTTCGAGCTGGATGCAGAGTCCGGCACGTTGCTCCGCCAGGGGAGGAGGGTCAGACTTCAGCCGCAGCCGCTCCGAGTGCTTGCGCTGCTGGCCGAGCGCGCGGGCGAAGTCGTGTCGCGCGACGATATCCGCCGGGCGATTTGGGACGAGGCGACGTTCGTCGAGTTCGATCAGGGCCCCAACTACTGCATCCGCCAGATCCGTCAGGCCCTCAACGACGATGCGGTGAAGCCCGCGTTCGTGGAGACGCTGAAGAAGCGCGGGTACATCTTTGGGGCGACGGTGGCGCCCGGGCCGTCGAACGACACATTCGCGTTCACGAAGACGATCTCGCATCGGAACCTTTTTCAGGTGACGCTTCCTCCGTAGAAACAGATGCCCGTCTGTGACCAGAGCAGGAGAGGGAAAGCTTGCGCGGTTGCTTGCGGTTCGTGGCGGGCAGGCTGCGCCCGAGGCGTCTTTCATCATCGAACACCGGGAAGCGCTGATCTATATGCACGAAGGCACGGTTCCGTTGATCGAGGATCGGGTCCGAGCCATCCCGGGCGAACGGCCGGTCCGAGCTTCGAGCTGTTCTACGAATCGGACTACCTGTTGCCGCATCGCCGCGCGGCGTGGACGCTGATCCGGGAACGCGTGCAGGAAGCGGTGTTGTTCTGCGCGCGCATTCACGCCGGCGCCCGCGTGAACGAATGCATCGCGACAGTGGGCGCCGCCTTGACTCGATTCGCAAATCGACTCGTCCTCGAGGAAGGGACCCCGTGAGTCCAGGCCGGACCGAGGCGTTCAGCGACGGCGTGTTTTCGATCGCGGCAACATTACTCGTTCTCGACCTCAAGGTTCCAGCCGCGAACGGCGATCTCCTGTCCGCGCTCGCGCATATGTGGCCGGCGTACGCCAGCTACGCGGTGAGCTTCCTGACGATCGGCATCATCTGGATGAACCATCACGTAATCTTTGCCCATCTACGGCACGTCGATCGTCCGCTGCAGGTGCTCAACCTCCTCCTGCTGCTGATGGTCGCGTTGATCCCGTTTCCGACGTCGATCCTGGCGACGTATCTCGAATCGGGTCACGATCAGGCTGCCGCCGGCGCCATCTACGGCATCGTCATGACCGGCATGGGCGTCAGCTTCGGGTCGCTGTGGATGTACGTCCTGCATCACGATGCCGTGCGGACAACAACAATCCCGGCGGCGCGGAAGCGGGCGCTTCTCCTGCGATTCGCGGTCGGCGCGCCGATTTACGCGGCGGGCATCGGCCTGGCGTTTGTCAGCGCGAAACTGAGCCTGCTGATCTACGCCGCCTTGGCCGTCTACTATCTCCTCGAGCCGGTCCCGGCCGAAATAGGCGATCCGCGTAGCCACCTCGAGCGGAAGCCGGCCGAAGAACCTACAGCGCCATGATCCAAATACCCCAGTCGCCGCTGCGGCGGCTGTGAAACGCGACGCGGCGCCCATCCGGCGACCACGCAAACTCTTCCGCGCTCCGGTCGCCGAGCACTCGATGCATCGCACCGGTCGGGAACTGCAGCAGCCAGGCGCCGCTGCGCGACACCTGAAAAATCGCCTGCGAGCCGTCCGGCGAGACGGCTGGCGTCCGTACGAGCCGCCCGGCAATCGGTGTCGAATACTCGCGCGAGGCTCCGCTGTCTACGTCGAGGACGACCAATCGATCTTCGTGTGAATAGGCAATCCGCCGTCCATCCGGAAACCAGGAAGCGCTCCACGTCTGGCCGTACCTGAAACTCGTGAGACGACGAATCTCGCCGCTGCCGAGTGACAGCAGCCACAGGTTCCATACGTGTCGATTCCCTTCCTCGGCGCGAACGAAGGTCAGCCGCCCGCCGTCAGGCGGCCAGCTGGGCACGGCGGCGTAACCGGGACCGCTCACGCGCCGCGGATTCGCACCGTTTCGGTCCGCGATGTAAACGCCGCGTTCGCCGTCCCGATCCGAATCAAACGCGATTCGGGTGCCGTCGGGCGACGGCTGCACGTGATAATTCCTGGCGCCATCGTCCAGGATCGGCGCGACCGGCAAGCCAGCGGGCGTGATCCGCTCGGACATCAGTGCGCTCCGGCTGTCGATGTTTCGACCGGTATGGAACAGAAGCGCCGCGCCATCGGTGCTGAATGACGGCGAAAAGGCGGGCGCCGGGACGCCGCGTGTAAGCGCCCCTTTGAGGCCGTTATCGTCCAGGCCTACTGTTGTCGCAGGCTCGGCGCGTGGTGCGGAACTCAATCCGTCGCTCGACGAGGATGATACCGGCAGCGCAGTGGTAGCGGCGGATGACTCAATCGGCGCCTGACTCCGGCTCCGCAGGGAGGCGCCGTAACCGCCGAGAAACGACACTGCAAGCAGGAGCGCGGCAATCGCGGCTGCTGCCGCCCGCGGGAAGCGTCCCTGGCTTGCCGCCGGTGCCGGTGGCTCCGGAAATGCGGCCGCCGGTACAGGCTCCGCGCGGATATCGGCCAGTTGCTGGGCGATGAGCTGTTCGTATAAGTCGAGGTCTGCTTTCCGCAGTTGCCGTCGCAATTCCGTTGCGGACGCCGTATTGCGCCGGCGTTCGCGCGACGGGGCAACGGCCGCGATGGGCGCGAGCGACGATGCGGGCGACTCCGAAGGTGTTTTCGCCGATTTTGTTCCCCGCGCATACAGCGCGGCGAGGATCTGCTGACGTGGCCCTCGCTCGAACCGCTTCAGCGAGTGGGCCAGTTCTTCGAGCGAGCCAAACGGAGGAGCATCGACTTCGAGGAGCGTCCGCGCAATCGTAAAGCGCAGGGCGCCGGGCACCCGCTTTGACGCGCCGGTACGGATGATGGTATCGAGCAGACGGCCGACGTCCGACACCGCTGGTGCTGCCCCGCGACGGTCGCACCGCACCGTGCCGTCGGGCCCGAGTACCACGGAATCAACGCCCGATGAATCCGCCGACTCGACGCGCCCGGCGTCGTTGCGCATTCGAAAATCGTCGATCAGTTCGAGAACGAGCGCGACGGCTTCGTGCGATTCGATGCCGTTGTCCCGCGACATGAAATCAGAGAGCGGCACAAACTGATTCATGGCCCGTCGACGTGCGAGGATCATTCCACGTGAAATGTGCCGCAAGTCTCGTATTCGGCCGTTGAGATGTCCGCTTTGCGTGCGCTCGTCCGTAAAGTGCCCGTCAGCGGTGACATCCCATCCGTTGCGTCACCGGACTTGAAATGCCTGCTCATCGCGGCGCGCTCGGAAGCCAAGCGGAGAAGATCTCGTTGAAGGCGGTAGACATCACCCCGAGCCGAGCGTATAAGAGATACCGTGCCGCTTTCATTGCAGATCCGCCAGGTCGGCGGCATCACCGTCGTGGCGTGCAAGGGCCGGATTGTGGACGGTCCCGAGGCCGCCGTGCTGCAACAGCAAATCAACGATCTGCTGCCCGACCGCCGCTACCTCGTGCTGGACGTGGCCGAGGTGAATTCCATCGACAGCAGCGGCCTCGGCCTTCTCGTGCGGTTGCTTACGCGAATCCAGAGGGAGCACGGCGACCTGAAGCTTTGCGGTGTCCAGCCGAACATCGGCGAGGTGCTGAGGGTCACGAGGCTGGCGACGATCTTCGAGTCCCACGACACGAACGCGGAGGCCGTCGCCGCTTTCTATCAGAGCGCGGCGGCGCCCCGCGCGCCATATCGGTTCGACCCCGTCGACATCCTGTGCGTCGAGAAATCTCTGGACCTGCTCGCCTTCGTTCGTGAGCTGCTCGTGCAGGCCGGATACGGCGTCATGACCACCGATAACCTGCCCGACGCGCTGACGCTGCTGCATGCGACCCAGCCGAAGCTGCTCGTCATTGGCGCGGAGCTGCGCGCAGCCAGTGCGACCCAGACGGCGAAACGATTCAACGAGCTCGCCAATGCGGTCTTACGCGTGGAATTGCCGCCAGATTTTTCAAGCGTGGATGCCGGGCCTGCAGCTGATTACCTGCTCGCTCAGGTGCGCGCCATGATGGGGGACAGTGGCAGCCGGGTTACGAGTGTGTGAGCCGTCCCCCCTCACGACAAACAGTCGAACCTTGAGCCCGCTCCTCCGCAACTCAGCAGCGCGGAAGTCGACTTCAAAGGAGCCGAACCGGACGATCTGCGTCGATCGGTTTGCTTCCTCCATGTCGGATTACAGTCGCCCTCGCGGTCCCTTCACACCAACTGACGCGTCTCACGAGGTTACATGTCCCTGTAACACGCGACGCAAGAATGTCTTGCGTCGTTACTAAAAAGTCATCGAAGAGGTCAGCCCGCGTCCATTGAAAGTCAGCGTCGACAACAGCATCATCCATCACGTCACTCTCGGGATGGCTTTCGCTCGGAGTCGTCTGCTCCGGGACGGTCCTTCTCGTCGCAGGGTGCACGGAGCACAGCGCTCCGACAACGCCAACGTCGCTCACCACGACCGTTCAATCCGTACATGTGGCTCACGATGGAGCCACAGGTCCGCCGGTCAGTCATGTCATGAAGTCAGACAACAAGGGGTACATCGACGGATGGGTCGACGGTGACACGGTGCACCTGTACTACACGAAGTCGTTCTTTTGCGCTGAGCCCCCAGAGAGCGGGGCCACTGGCGGCTGCGAGCTTGGTGCGGACGCCGAGACCCCACCCAGACCGGGACCGATCCCCACGATCTACGCGATCGCCGCGGTCGGCGGCATCCACCCCGACCTGTCGACACTTGCGTGTCCTCCCCTGAGCGTCTGCCTCGACCATCCGGCGATGATCGATGCCTCACGCGTGGGCGGACTGCCCGATGGTCCGGCCGTGCCGCACAGTCACATCCTCACTGAGCGGAGGGGCGGGTGGTTCCATACGGTGAACATTCGGGTCCGCGATCTCACGGTGTGGAACGCGATCGCGCAGGCCAAGAGCCTGACGAAGGTCCGCGAACTGCAGGCCGATCCCGAGGTAGGAGGCAAAGGGCTCATCAGCCAGGACACGCCGACGAACATCTTTTTCTTCATCGCGTCGTGGAGGCGCTAGCGGCGGTAGAACCAGTGCACGCCAAGGACGCCGTCGCGTCCTTGGCGCGGCTGCCATGCGGCTCACGGCGCGACAGGATCAGGCAAGCTCGAATCGATCGAGATTCATGACCTTGTCCCACGCGCCAACGAAGTCGTGCACGAATTTCTCCCGTGCGTCGTCGCTCGCGTAGACCTCCGCGAGCGCACGGAGCTCGGAGTTCGAACCGAAGAGGAGGTCGACGCGGCTGGCGGTCCACTTGCGCGCCCCCTTCCCGCGGCCGCGGCCCTCGAACGCTTCCGCAGCGTCGGACGTCGGCTTCCACTCCGTGCCCATGTCGAGGAGGTTCACGAAGAAGTCGTTGGTCAACGTCCCGGGCCGCTTCGTGAAGACGCCGTATTCGGCCTGCCCGGCGTTCACGTTCAGCGCCCGCAGCCCGCCCATGAGCACGGTCATCTCGGGCGCGCTCAGCGTCAGCCGGAAGGCCCGCTCGATCAGCAGATGCTCGGCGGGCACCGGATGTCCCTCTCCCACGTAGTTGCGGAACCCGTCCGCGTCCGGCTCGAGCACGGCGAACGATTCCACGTCGGTCTGCTCCTGCGACGCGTCCATGCGTCCCGGCGTGAAGGGCACCTTCACATCGTGTCCGGCATCCTTTGCGGCCTTCTCAACGGCTGCACACCCGCCAAGCACGATCAGGTCGGCCAGCGACACCTTCTTCTTTCCGCCGGCCTGCGCGTCGTTGAACTCCTTCTGAATCCCCTCCAGCTTCTTCAACACCTTCGCCAGCTCCGGTGGATTGTTGACCGCCCAATCCTTCTGCGGCGCGAGGCGGATGCGCGCGCCGTTGGCGCCACCGCGCTTGTCGGTGCCGCGGAACGTGGACGCCGACGCCCAGGCGGTCGAGGCCAGCTGAGAAATGGACAGTCCCGATGCGAGGATCTTCGCCTTGAGCGCCGCGATATCTTTCGCGTCGATCAGTTCGTGATTCACTGCGGGGACCGGGTCCTGCCACAGCTGCGGCTCCTTGGGAACCAGCGGCCCCAGGTAGCGCGAGATCGGCCCCATGTCGCGGTGCGTCAGCTTGAACCACGCCTTCGCGAAGGCGTCCGCGAACTCCTGCGGGTTCGCACGGAAGCGCCGCGAGATCTTCTCGTAGGCCGGATCCATCCGCAGCGCGAGGTCCGTCGTCAGCATCGAGGGCGCGATCTTCTTCGACCGATCGTGGGCGGCCGGCACCGTGCCTTCGCCGGCGCCGTTCTTCGGCTTCCACTGCTTCGCACCAGCCGGACTCGTGGCCGGCTCCCACTCATACTCGAAGAGGTGTTTGAAGAAGTCGTTGCTCCACCTGGTGGGCGTCGTGGTCCAGGTGACCTCGAGCCCGCTCGTGATCGCGTGGGCTCCCACACCGGTTTCATAGCTGCCCTTCCAGCCGAAACCCTGTTCCTCGAGGTTACCGCCTTCCGGTTCGGGGCCGACATGCTCGGCCGCAGGGGCGGCACCGTGGGTCTTGCCGAACGTGTGTCCGCCGGCGATCAGCGCCACCGTCTCCTCATCGTTCATCGCCATGCGACGGAAGGTCTCGCGGATATCCTTCGCCGCGGCGATCGGATCCGGGTTGCCGTTCGGCCCTTCCGGGTTCACGTAGATGAGGCCCATCTGCACGGCGCCGAAGGGATTCGCCAGTTGTCGGTCGCCGCTGTACCGCTCGTCGCCGAGCCACGTGGCTTCGGACCCCCAGTTGACCTGCTGGGGCTCCCAGACATCCTCGCGCCCGCCGGCAAAGCCGAACGTCTTGAACCCCATCGACTCCAGGGCGACGTTGCCGGTCAACACCATCAGGTCGGCCCACGAGATCTTCCGGCCGTACTTCTGTTTGATCGGCCAGAGCAGCCGCCGCGCCTTGTCGAGGTTTGCGTTGTCGGGCCAGCTGCCGAGGGGAGCAAAGCGCAGCATGCCCGACCCCGCGCCGCCGCGGCCGTCGTGGATGCGGTACGTGCCCGCGCTATGCCACGCCATCCGGATGAAGAGCGGCCCGTAATGGCCGAAGTCCGCCGGCCACCAGTCCTGCGAGTTTGTCATCACTGCCTCGATGTCCTTCTTCAGGGCATCGAGATCGAGGGACTTGAACTCTTTGGCGTAGTCGAACGACTCGCCCATCGGATCGCCTGCCGGGTGGTTCGTATGGAGCGCGTTCAGGTTCAACTGATTCGGCCACCAGTCGCTGTTGGATCTGCCGCTGATCGCTTTGGCCGAAAACGGGCACTTCTGTTCACTAGCCATGATGACGTTGACCTCTACTGTGATGGGCCGGATGTCAGTCCGGTGAGTTCTCTTTACGGTTCGTTGACGGGATGGGAGGGCTGAATGCGCCGGATGAGGCCTTCGGCGACCATCACGCCGAGGTCAGCCGGAGCAGTCCCCACACGTCAGGATAGATCAACTATTTTGACTGATTCAAATCTTTGACCTTCGATGGCAATAAAGGCGGATCAGGGACCCGATCTGCCGATAAAGGATCGAGAAGGAAGGAGTCCGCTTTGGGCCTATCGGGTTCGTATCGCCTGCTCATGCTGCTGGTCCTGGTGTCCGCCGCCGCCGCGTCCGACGCGGCCGGTCAGATACCCGCGCAAAAGAGCGTCCAGCTGAGGGTGATCGAAGTCAAAGAGCCCGAAGGGCAGATCCTCAGTTACCGGCACCTCGCGGGCTCGACGGAAGTCCACATGCGGGGCACGCGGCTGGCTCCGGAAGCCCAGGTCAAACTCAAGATCGGCAGCCGCCCGGGCTTCGTCGAGCTGGACATCAACCGCGGGGGGATCTCGGGCTTGAAACCGGCACACCGGTTGGGGAAGGACTTCCTGACGTATGTCCTCTGGGCCGTTTCGGTCGATGGCAAGGCGTCCAACCTCGGGGAGATCACCTTCGAAGGCGAACGGCCAGTTTCCGTCAACCTGACCACTCCGTACCAAACCTTCTGGCTCATGGTCACCGCCGAGCCGAACTACGCCGTCGTCGATCCGAGCGGGCAGGTGGTCCTCTATAGCGTGAAGCAGGTTTCCACGAGCGAGAACGCGGCGCTCCCGATCAAAGGCGAGCTGTTCTACTTCACTCATTACGCGGCGTACGAGACAGCCCCTGGCGGCGCGATCGACGGCATCCCCAACCAGCTTCTTCAGGCCCGCAAGGCAGTGGAGCTGGCGTCCAAGTCGGGCGTGCTGGCGGCCGGCGTCAAGAAAAACGCCACCCTGAAAGAAGAGGCGTACACCCACGAAGCGTTCGCGCAGGCCAAGACCTTCCTTGCTCGATCCGAAGCCGCCTACAAGAAAGACCCGAAGGATCAGGCAGTCGTGCAGTTTGCCCGCACGTCGGCGCAGAGCGCTGAGAATGCCCGTGCCCTCGCCCTGGGCGCGGTCGGGGGCCTCCTGGTGCGTGAGTTGGAGAACGAATTGGCAGAGGTCCGCGACGAGTTGGCCAAGCTCAGGGTCTCGGAAGCAGCCGCTGGCAGGCCGTCCGCGTCTGGCACGAGAGTCGAGCGCTCCGAGCCCGCGCCGGCCGCGGCTCCCCCTTTAGTCAAACAGCCGGCGCTATGGTTTGCCGTAGCCGGATGGGCAGTCGCCGTGGTGCTGCTCTTTCGCCGGCGGTCGATCTAGCCGCCGGGCGCAGACGCGGCGGCAAACATGGAACGCCCGCTCACGACACTTCGGTTCCTCGCCAGCCTGCTGGCGCCAGGCGGCGTGCTGGTGCTCGCGACCTGGGCCCTTCAAAGGGAAGAAGTGGTGCGGAGCGCCGCGGCGCCGTACGCCGTGTATTTCTGCTTTGGCGCGCTCGCGGCCGGTGTGCTTCTGAGCTGGTATTACGACCAATCCCGATTGCTGTGCAGCGCCTCAGCCGTCGTTCTGACTGTTCTGGCGCTTGGGCCGTGGGCCACCGATTCGAACATGGTGAAGCTCGCCGCCGTGATCCTGCTTCCCCTGAACCTCAGTCTCCTTGCCGTCTTGAAAGAGCGCGGCGTCATGACGTTCGATGGCCTTCTCAAGGTTGGAATCGTCGCGGCACAACCGGTCGGCCTGCTCTGGATTGCCCAGCGCAACGGTCCCAACTGGGAAGCGCCTCTCGTCTCGAGCGGAGGGTTTGGCGCAGGAGCGGGGCTGCCGTGGATCGCGCAGCTCTCGTTTGCAATCGGAGCGCTCACGCTCCTGACGCTCGTCTTCAGTCGGCGCACCAAAGTCGAGCAAGGACTGCTCTGGGCCCTCGCGGCGATGTTTCTGGGCCTGAACCAGCTCCAGGCCGGGCCTTCAAGCCCGGCCCTCGACGCGCTCTTCTTCTATTCGGGCACAGCAGGCCTCGTCCTGGTCCTCGCCGTCCTGGAACACGGGTACGACATCGCCTACCGTGACGAGCTCACCGGGCTTCCCGGCCGGAGGGCATTCAACAATGTGATGGAGCAGTTGGGAGGCACCTACGCGATCGCGATGTGCGACGTGGATCATTTCAAGAGGTTCAATGACACCTACGGCCACGACGCGGG
>Ga0307310_10000393_pt1 | contig 14126 bp, 11 predicted proteins | sample ER_DNA_197_FD_194502 | JGI IMG/M metagenome (GOLD analysis project Ga0307310, IMG submission 194502) | Bulk soil microbial communities from the East River watershed near Crested Butte, Colorado, United States - ER_DNA_197 | ecosystem: Environmental > Terrestrial > Soil > Floodplain | place...
GGAGCGATGCGACGTGCGCGCGAGCACGATCGCCTGCTCCTCGCGTTGTGGTTCGTCGGCGGTCTCTACGCGTCGGTCGCGATCGTCGGCTGGCGTACGGCGCTCGGCTTCGACGCACACGCGTACTGGCTCGCGTGGCACCACGCCTCGATGTACGGCCTGCCGCCGAACACGGCCGACGCGTACCTCTACTCCCCCGCGTTCGCGCAGCTGCTCTGGCCGCTCGCGCAGCTGCCGTGGCCGCTCTTCGTCGCCGCATGGACGGTCGCGGGCTTCGCCCTCTATGCGTGGCTTCTGCGGCCGCTCGGCCGCCAGCTCGCCGCGCCACTCCTGCTCTTCTGCCTGCCGCAGGCGATGGTCGGCAACATCTGGCCGCTCCTCGCGATCGTGCTCGTCTTCGGCTTCCGCCGGCCGGGACTCTGGGCGCTCCCGCTCCTGACCAAGGTGACGGCCGGAGTCGGCGTCGTCTGGTTCGCGGCGCGCGGCGAGTGGAGGAACCTCGCCCGCGTTCTCGTGCCCACCATGCTCGTCGTCGCGGTCTCCGTCGCGATCTCACCGCAGCTCTGGCTCGACTGGCTGCACATCCTCCGCGGCGGCGGCACCGGCGGACGATCCGCCGTCGGCTACGACGTCCCGCTCGTCTATCGCCTTCCCGTCGCGCTCGCGCTCGCGGTCTACGCGGCGCGACGATCGCGGCCCGCAGTCCTCGCCGTCGCGATGGGGCTCGCCTGCCCCGTCTTCGCTCTGAGCTACGTCATGAGCAACGTGTTTCTCCTCGCCGCGCTCCCGCGCCTACGCGAGATGCACGCCCATCCCGATCGAGCCGACGTACCCGGCTCCGCTCTTCTTCAGCGTCAGCAGCCCCTTGCTGCCTCCGTTGCGGAAGATTGAGTCGTTCGGGTTGAGCGTGTCGGGCGTCGTGCCGTGCGCGCTGTACGGCGCGCGCTTGTAGACGACGTTCGTCAGGCTTGCGGGAAAGAAGAGCTGACCGGTGTGCACGACCGAGCCGCCGACGTGCACCTTGACGTGGATGTGCACCGCGCGGCCCTGGTAGAAGCCCGGATAGATCGTCTTGAACGTCGCGATGCCTGTGGCGCTCGTCTTCTGCACGCCGCGGAGGAAGTTCGTCCCCGGGTTGTTGGCGACCGAGCCCGAGTAGACGCCGCCCGCGTCGCAGTGCCAGATCTCGACGGACGCGTTCTTGACCGCCTTGCACGTCGACGCATTCACGACTGTCAGATTGAGCAGCAGCGACGTGCCCGGCTTGCCTTCGGTGACGTCGCGGCGGAGCTTCTCTCCGGCGACGTAGTACGGGCCCTCGGTGAGCTCGGGCGTCAGCACGCACCTGACGAGGCCCGAGGAGACGGCGAGTGGGCCTGCGGCGTTGGCGGAGTCGAGGCGCCTTGCGCCCGCGCCGCCGACGGCAGCCGCGAGACCCGCCAGGCGGAGCAGCGATCCGCGCCGTGTCAGGCGCTCGTTCTCGATGAGGTCGGTCTCGTGTGGAGTCATGAGCATCAGGCTACGGTGCGACCCTGTGAGCGCGCTGTGAATCCGCGCGCCGCGCCTTGGAGCCCTCTGAGGGCGGCCTGGGTCCCTACCGAGAGTCAGCGGCGAGCGGCAGGTCGATGTGGAAGCTCGCGCCGTTCCCGACCGTCGAGTCCACACCGACGGTGCCCCCGTGCGCTTGGGCGACGGCGGCGGCGATCGAGAGGCCGAGCCCGACACCGCCGCTTGCGCGCGTGCGCGATGCATCCGTGCGATAGAAGCGCTCGAAGACGTGCTCCGCCTGGTCGGCCGCTATGCCGGCACCGCGATCCGCGACGGTCACGCGCGCGCTGCCGTTCACACGCTCGATCGAGACGCGAACCGACGTGTGCGGCGCCGTGTGCGCCCGCACGTTCGCGAGGAGGTTGTCGACGATCTGTCGAAGGCGGTCGCGGTCGCCGATGACCGCGGCCGGTTGGAGCTCGAGCTCGAGCGGGCGCTCGGGGTCGAGCGTGCGCGCAGTCTCCACCGCCTCGGCGACGACCTCGTCGAGCTCGATCGGCTCCTGCTCGAGCGGACGGCCCTCGTCGAGCCGTGCGAGCAGCAGCAAGTCGTCCACGAGCAGGCTCATCCGCTCCGACTCGCGGGTGATGCCCGTCATCGAACGCGCGAGATCGTCGGGGCGGCTCGCGGCGCCGCGCGTGAAGAGCTCCGCGTACGCACGCACCGCCGCTAGCGGCGTCCTCAGCTCGTGCGACGCATCGGCGACGAAGCGCCGCAGCTTGCGCTCGGACGCCTCGCGCGCCTTGAACGCCGACTCGATCTGCGCGAGCATCGCGTTCAGCGACATCCCGAGCCGGCCGACTTCGGTTCTGTCGTCGGCGCGCTCGATGCGACGCGACAGCTCGCCGCCGGCGATCGCGGCCGCGGTCGTGCTGATCGCGTCGAGCGGGCGAAGGCTCAAACGGACCACCCAGAGCCCGACCGCGGCGATGCCGGCGAGCACGAGAGCGGTCACGAGCAACTCGATCCAGAGCAGCCGGTGCAACGTGCTGTCGACGTCGTGCAGCGGCGCCGCGACGAGCAGCACGTAGTTCGGCGCAATGCCCTCGATCGACGCTCGCACGCGGTACCGGTCGCCGCCGGTCACCGCGGACACCGTGAAGTAGCGGACACTGTCCTGGCCACCTGCCGGCTGCGGCAGGTCGATCGTCTCCGGCAGCTCCGGCTTCGGTGCCGCGGTGCTCCCTGGGAACGGATTCGGGGCGACCGACCGGACGACGGCTCCGCTCAGCCGTCGCACCTGTACGTAGTCGCCTGCAACGGAGAGCTGGCTGTCATGCGATCCCCCATCGCGCGAGTCGGCGTGCGAGTCGTCGGGGATCGCCCTCTCCGCCGCAAGGTGCGCCTGGTCGAGCGAGGTGTCGGTGCGTCCGACGAGAAACGAGCTCAGCGACGAGTAGGTTGCGAGATCGGCCGCGAGGAGCCCGACCGCGGCGAGCGCGATGACGCCGAGGATCAACCGTGCGCGCAGAGACAGTCGTGCAAGCACCTACGTGTGATCCGACTCGAGCATGTACCCGGCCTGCCGTACCGTCTTGATCAGCGGTGGGCCTGCCGAGTGGAGCTTGCGGCGCAAGTAGCTCACGTAGGTCTCGACGACGTTCGTGTTGCCGCCGAAATCGTACTTCCACACGTTCTGGAGAATCTGGCCCTTCGAGAGGACGCGGCGTGGATTCAGGAGGAAGAAGCGGAGGAGCGAGAACTCGGTCGCCGTCAACTCGATCGGCACGTCGCCGCGCGACACCTCGTGCCGTGCCTCGTCGAGCACGACGTCCGAGAAGCGCAGCACGTCACCGGGTAGCTCGCCGCCGGTCCGCCGCAGGATCGCCTGCACGCGCGCGACGACCTCGGCAAGGCTGAACGGCTTCGTCACGTAGTCGTCTCCGCCGGCGCGGAGCGCCTCGACCTTGTTCTCGACCGCGTCCTTCGCGGTGAGGAAGAGGATCGCCGTCTTCAGGCCCTGCGCCCGCAGCCGCCGGCCGACCTCGATGCCCTCCAGGTCGGGCAGCATCCAATCGAGCACGACGAGATCGGGCTCGAGCTGAAGCGCGGTGCTCAGTGCTTCGCGTCCCGTTCGCGCTTCGTCGACCTCGAAGCCTTCGTACCGAAGCGCTGTCGCCACGGCGTCGACGATCGAGGCCTCGTCGTCCACGACGAGGATCCGCCCGCTGCCGCCGTTGCGCTCACTGGAATCGATCATGTGCCCAGGGTCGCATCGCTTTCTGTGAATCAGCTGTGAAGGTGCCTGGCACCTCGAGGGTGCCAGGCACCGCTTTTGGGTTCAGACAGTCACGGGAACTGCGGGCGGGCCTCTCCTGTCGCGGCCGGCGAGGACGAGTGCCCCGCCGAGGAACAGGAGGAGCAGGCCGCCCGCGAGCACGCCGAGGCCGATGGCGAGCGGGTGGGTGACGTTGCCGCCGACCTTGACGTCGGCGGTCACGCCGGGCGAGCCGTCGGCGTTCATGAGGACGACACGCCAGTCACCGGAGCGAAGCCGCCACGTGAGCTTCTGGTCGCCGGTGCCCGACGTCGAGGCCGCCCAGATCGAACGGGACGCCGGCCGTGCGGGCGACGCAGTGCCGCCACGATTCGCGTAGTCGACCGTGAACGGGCCGTAGTCGAGATTCCGGATCTCGCTTCGGCTCACGTTGGCGAGATACGCATCGACTGCGCCCTTGCGTGCGACGCCGATGAAAACCGGCTTGCCGTCGGCCGACGACGCAGTGATGCGTGCGTGCCCGAAGAGCCAGCTGGGAATGTCGCTGTCGATCTTGAAGCTGTCGGTGGTGATCGCGTGCGACGACGCCTTGAACGTGTGCGCGCCGGTCGAGATGTAACCGCCGTCCGACTTGCCGTTCGCCCACAGCGCCGCGCCCGCGGCTGCGAGGACGACGGCGGCGAGGACGAGCACGATCGCACCTGCGACCGTAACCGCCGTGCTCACCTTCGAGCTCTTGCTTGCATTGTCCATTTCGGGTCTCCTCTTGGGTTTGGCGGGACCGAGCCACTCGGTGGCCCGGTCCCTGTTTGTGGGGTCAGGCGACGGCTGCCGCAGGGGCGGCCGGCGCTTCGGGCTCGGCGTCGTGCTCGAGCCGGGGCAGCCACGAGAGCCACCGCGGCAGGTACCAGTTCCACTCGCCGAGCAGCTTCATCGTCGCGGGCAGCAGCACCGCACGGACGATCGTGGCGTCGATGAGCACCGCAGCTGCGAGGCCGATGCCCATCTCCTTGAAGTCGAGGAACGGGAGCGTCGCGAAGATGCCGAACGCACCGACCATCACGAGAGCTGCACTCGACACCGTGCCGGCCGTCGTCTTGATGCCGTGTGCGACGGCGTCCTCGGTCGTCATGCCGCGGTCGAACGCTTCGCGGATGCGGCTCAGGATGAACACGTGGTAGTCCATCGAGAGCCCGAACAGGATCACGAACATGAAGATCGGCAGCCACGAGGCGATGCCGCCGTTCGAGCGGAAGTTGAGGATGTTCTCGCCCCAACCCCACTGGAAGATCGCGATCACGACACCGTAGGCGGCGCCCACCGACAGCAGGTTCAGCACGACCGCCTTCGCAGCGATCACGATCGAGCGGAACGAGACGAGCAGGAGCAGGAACGCGAGCAGCAGCACGAAGCCGAACACGAGCGGCGCCGAGTGCTTCATCGCCGCGTTGTAGTCGTGCGATGCCGCGGTGCCGCCGGTAACGGACCATTCGGTCTGCGGCAGCGTGCCGATCGTCGTCGGAAGGACGTCGTTCCGCAACGCTCCGAGCGCGGCGTTGGACTTGGCGTCCACGCCGTTCCCGGCCAGCGAGATCGTGATCCTCGCCACCGTGTGCGACCTGTTGACGTCGAGCTGCACCGGGCCGTGCATCTGCCCGGTCGCCAGCGCCTTGCCGCGGAACGAGTTGAACGCGTTCTTGAAGTCGGCGCTGTCGGTCGTCGGAGTCGTCACCGCGATGACGGCGGGATCGGCTGTGCCGACGAACGCCTCCTGCACGCGGTCGAGCGTCTCGACGGTGGGAGCGTTGCGCGGCAGGCCTGCGAGACCCGACTCCGCAGTGTGCAGGTGGAGCACCGGCACCGCCATCGCGAGCAGCACTGCTGCCGACGCGGCGGCGGCGACCACCGGATGACGGAGCGCCGGCGTGAGCACCTTCGCCCATGCGCGGTTCTCGCCACTCGAGCGGCGCAAGCGGCCGAGGAACGGGATGCGGCCCTTCTCGACGCGGTCGCCGAGCTTCGACAGCAGCGCGGGGAGCACGGTGAGCGAGCCGAGCATCGCGATCGCAACGACCATGATCGTGCCGATGCCGAACGAGCGGAACGTGCGGTCGCCGGAGAAAAATAGCCCGGCCATCGCAGCCATGACGGTCAGCCCGGAGATGAGCACGGAGCGGCCCGACGTCGCAGCTGCGGCTTCGAGCGCGGCCCGGTGGCCACGACCGGCGGCACGCTCTTCACGTTCACGCTTGAGGTAGAAGAGCGCGTAGTCGACGCCGACGGCGAGACCGATCAGGAGGACGACCTCCGAGACGGACTGGTCCATCGGGATGAGACGGCTCGGCAGCGAGAGAAGGCCGATCGTCGCGAGCACTGCGGTGAGCGCGAGAAGGAGCGGCACGCCGGCTGCGACGATCGAGCCGAACACGAGCACGAGGATGAGGAGCGTCAGCGGCACCGAGCGGATGCCGGCCTGCGCCAGCTGCTTCGAGAACATCGCGTTCAGCGCCTTGTTCGAGCTCGCGCTGCCGGCCTCGCCGATATAGAGGCCCGGATGACGCTTCGCGACGGCGGCGGTCGCCGTCGTGATCGCGTCGATGTTCTTCTCGGCGACCTTGTCGGTGCCCTTCATGTCCCACTCGACGATCGCGGTGTGGCCGTCGGCGGTGACCTGATCGCCGTGGGCCGGATCGAGCGGCGAGCGGAAGTTCTTGATCGTCGTGAACGGCGTGACGGTCCTCGTCACGTCGGCGATTGCAGCGCGGAACGCTGCGCTCTTGACCGTGAGCGTCTTGCTCTGGACGAGCACGAACTCGGTCTGCGCGTCGGTCTGGCCGAAGCCGGACTTCTTGAAGACCTCGTCGGCCTTGTGTGCCTGGCCGACGTTCGAGTCCTGCGTCGAGATCGTCTTCATCGGCAGCTGCGTTGCGATGCCGAAGGCGAGGACGACGAACGCGAGCCAACCGAAGACCGCTGTCTTCCAGTGGCTCGCACTCCAGCGACCCATGCGGGCCGCGATGTTGTTCGAGTGCTTCAGGGGGGACATTGCTTGCCTTTCGGTCGGTGTGTGAAGCTCTGCGACGAGCCTCGCAGTGACGCGACCGACCGGACATGGGGCAAGCGCGAGTCTTGTGGTGCGGCTTACCGCACCCCTCGCGCGACTACTGGCGCAGGTAGGTGAGCACCGCGAGCACGCGACGGTGGTCATCCTGCGCGGACGGGAGGCGGAGCTTGCTGAAGATGCTCGTGACGTGCTTCTCGACGGCGCGGAGCGTGACGACCATTCGCTCCGCGATCGCCTGATTCGAGCGCCCCTCCGCCATCAGCTCGAGCACCTCGCGCTCGCGCGGCGTCAGCTGCGAGATCGGGTCCTCGCCCCGGCGGCGGCCCACGAGCCGCGAGACGACCTCCGAGTCGAGCGCGGAGCCGCCGTCAGCGACACGTTTCACGGCAGCGGCGAATTCCCTCACGTCAGAGACTCGATCCTTGAGGAGATAGCCGACGCCCTCTGCGTTCCCCTGGAGGAGCTCGAGCGCGTAGCCGGACTCGACGTGCGCGGACAGCACCAGCACGCCTGTCCCGGGATGCTTCTCGCGGATCTCCTGCGCCGCGACGAGACCCTCGTCCGTGTGAGTCGGCGGCATGCGGATGTCGACGATCGCGACGTCCGGCGAGTACGAGCGGACCTTCAGCATCAGCTCGTCCGCGTTCCCCGCCTGCCCGACGATCTCGAAGCCGGCGTCCTCGAGCAGGCGCGCGATGCCTTCCCGGAGGAGGACCGAGTCGTCGGCGAGGACGATCCTCGTGCGCGCGCCGAGCCCCACTTCGGCGGCGTCGGCGCGAAGCGGTGGGAACTCGGCGGCGCCGAGCTGGTGGATCCGCTCGGGCTGGTCGACGCCTCTCAAGTGGTGCTCGCCGAGGTCGCGCAAGGACGCCGCGCCGCCGAGGAGACCGGCGGTCGCCTGGGACAGCAGCACCTGCCCGCCGTGGCCTGCCGCGCTGATGCGCGCGGCGCGGTGCACGTCGAGCCCGACGTAGCCGCCGTCGATGCGGATCGGCTCGCCCGTGTGGATGCCGATCCGGACGCGAATGGCACCGACCGGCGCCTGCTGGATCGCCTCGGCGGCGGCGATCGCCTGGGCGGGATCGACGAACGCGAGCGAGAACTCGTCGCCGCGGCAGTCGATCTCCTCGCCGCCGTGCGCCGCGAGCGCGGCGCGGACGGCGACACGATGCTGCTCGAGCGCGCCCGCGTAGCCGTCGCCGAGCTCCTGGACGAGCCGCGTCGAGCCCTCGATGTCGGTGAACAGGAGGGTGACGCTCATGCGGCCGAGTCTACGCAGCGACGGCGTCGCCGACGAGGGCCCGGCCCATGTCGCGCTCCGGCGCGTACGCATACGGATGCTCGAAGACCTCCATCGCGTTCCGCGGCCCTGCCTCGACCTCGAACCAGTCGCCGTTGCGCCAGTCGTAGACCGAGACGCTCAGGCGGTTCGAGCCGCTGTGCCAGTGGAGCGTGACGGCGATTCCGTCGTTCTCCCGATACGCGAGTTCCTTCTGCATGACAGCTCCTTGATGGGGTGCTGCCAGCTTCGCGGTCGAGACGCCGACGCGAAATGGGGCTAGCCAGCGTCCGACGGTACGGGTTGCCGCACCCGTGCGAGCGGCATCGTCGCGAGCACGCGGGTGCCTGCGCCGGCGGGGCTTTCGACGACCAGCCGGCCGTCGAGCGCCTCGACGCGGTCGGACAGGCCGCGGAGGCCCGACCCCTGCCGCTCGTCGGCGCCGCCGACGCCGTCGTCTGCGACCTCGACGACCACGGCATCCCCCGACGCTGCGACCCGGACGGCCACGGTCTGTGCGTCTGCGTACTTCGCGACGTTCGCAAGCGACTCCGAGACGACGTAGAAGATCGCCACTTCCACCGGGCCTGGGAGGCGCCCGTCGAGGTCGACCTCGAGCTCGACCGGAACGACGGAGCGCTCGACCAGGGTCGCGAGCGCAGGCTCGAGGCCGCGATCCGTGAGGATCGCCGGATGGAGCCCGCGCGCGAGCTCGCGGAGCTCCCGAAGCGCGAGTGCGAGCTCCTCCCCCGCTCCGCCCAGAATCGCCGAGGCGGCTTCCGGGTCGGCCCGCAGCTTGGACTCGGCGAGCCGGAGTGCGAGCGAGAGCGAGACCAGGCGCTGCTGCGCGCCGTCGTGCAGGTTTCGCTCGAGTCGGCGCCGTTCGGCGTCCGCCGCATCGACGAGGCGCGAGCGCGACCGGCGCAGCTCGTCGGCGTGCCGGACACGCTCGCTGACATCGCCGCCGGTGAGTACAAGGCGGAGCAATCCCTCGCTGTCCTGAATCGGGGTCATGACCCAGGCGACGTCGATCACGCCGCCACCGGCGGAGCGGAAGAGGTGCTGGTGCTCACCGCCGTCTTCCGCGAGCACGCACTCGCGGAAGACCGCGGCGTCCACCGGCGCGACGAAGACATCCCAGATGTAGCGGCCGCGCGTCGCTTCGTCGTCGACCACGCCGCACGCGTTCGCCAGTGTGTCGTTGAAACGCCTGACCCTGCCTTCGAGATCGACCACGCAGAAGAACGCGGGTGCCGCGTTCACGACGTCGCGCATGAAGTCGCGTTCGCGCTGGAGCTCGTCGAGTCGTGCACGGAGCTCAGCCTGGAGCCGGTTCCGGTGGAGCGCGAGGCGCGCCGCAACGGCGACCGCGTCGAGCAGCTCCTGTTCGTCGAGCAGCGCCCGGTCGTGGACGATGACGGCAAGGTGGTCGCCGCTCTCGCTCGCGACGAGCGTCGCCACGCGCTCGACGTCGTCGCTCGGCACTTCGAAAGCCTTGCCGTTCGGGTCGACGTAGCCGTGCCGCTCATCGACCCACGCGGCGAGCATGACTCCGGGATCGTTCAGCGCCCGCCGGAGACCGTCCTGCGCCTCCTCGAGGCTCGCGGTCTCGCGCACGTCGAGCAGAAGCTGTGCGACGCCGCCTCGTGCGAGACGACTGCGAAGAAGCCCTGCAAGGAACCAGAACGGAACGCTTGTAAGCACGATCAGCGCGATGGCAGCGAGCACGTCCTGGACGCCCTGGTCGATCGTGCCGGCGGCAAAGCTCGCGGCGAGGAACGCAAGGGCGGCCGCGCCGGTGAGCCCGATCGGCCGGAACACGCGCCGGGCTACCGGCGTCGCCGCGCGGTACCGCGCCACCAGCATCCCCACGACCACGGCGACGAGAATCGCGGCGGCCACGTTCGTCGCGGTGTCCACCGCCTGGGCCGCGCCCGGCCGGTCCGAGACGAAGAAGACGTTGGTCGCGCACTTCGAGCAGTCTGGGTGCGGCTCGAACACGAGTATCAGCACGTTTGCGACGACGGCGAGGGCGTAGCCGGCGCCGACGATCGCCCTGTCCCGTCGCGTCGGCAGCCGACCCCCCGGATAGGCAAGAGCCAGGTGCACGAACGCCGCCAGCACAAGCGCTCCACTCGCTTGGCCGATCGTGTAGACGACGGCGTCGTTCGCGACTCCGAGCAGACCGAGGAACCAGGCGAAGCTGACTGCCAGAAGCAGCCGCCCCGTGTTGTTCTCGGGCCTCCGCGCCCAGGCGATCAGACCGGTTGTGGCAAACGAGAGGCCGACGACGAGGTCGACTGCGATCTCGACCGCGGTCGGTCGCATGTGGTGGCTCCCGAGCTGGACGATCAGCGTGACCACGACGCCGGCGAGCGCCGCCGCGCCCCACGCGACCAGGGTTCGGCGCCTGGTGAACCAGCTCATTCGAGCAGCGACAACAGAGCCGCTCCCGACAGCTCGGCCTTCGGGATGAACCCGCAGGCCCCGCTGCGCTCGACGAGCGGCCCGAAGTCCGAGCCGTCCCGGCTCGAGACGAGGACGACGGCCGGGCCGCCGCCGCCGTTCGTCAGCCGCCTGGCGACTTCGAACCCGTCGATGTCCGGGAGCTGCACGTCGAGCAACACGAGCTGCGGCTGGAGCACTTCGACGGCGCGAAGCGCCGACGCACCGTCCTCGGCCTCGCCGACGACCTCGAAGCCCTCGGCCTCGAGCAGCGCGCGTGCGTTCGCGCGGAAGCTCGGGTGGTCGTCGACGATCAGGACGTTCACGTGGGACTGATCGTGGCAGAACGCCGGTGCGGTGACCATACGGGTAACCGCACCATGCAAAGGCTGACGCCGCAGGGCTGCCGCTTGGGAGCGGCCGCGGCCGCCGCGGGCAGCGCCTGCATCGTCGTCGCCCAGGAGGTGGCGTTCGACGGAGGCGCCTGGCCCGGCGGCGACAGAGGCGGCGTCGACGCTGGCCGCGTTCCGGGGGAGGGAGGGAGTCGGTGCGGCCATGGAGGCAGTGTGGGCGCAGCAGCCCGCTGCGAGAAGACGGCTGCCAGGTGTCTCCGGGTGCGGCTAACCCACCCGGATTCCGTGCGGTCCAGCCGCTCGAGTGCTTGACTCGAGGGTTGGGGTCAGGCCGAGAGCGGGAGGATCGTCATGAGAGCAACCGGAAGAGTCACCGCACTGGCTGCGTGCGCATTGGCAGTTGCCGCCGTCTCCGCCGGACCGACCCAGGCAGATGCCGGCGGCAGCTCGTGTCACGCGATCAACGCCAAGGGCGTCGGCCAGGATCTCGGCGGCGGCATGACCCGCGCCCAGATCATGAGCGGCGGTCTGCTCGAGGGAACGACGCAGGGGAGCTTTGCCGTCACGGGCTTCTCCGGCACCGTCGCGTCGATCTCCGGAACGGTCGTCTTCACCGTCAACCGTGCGACAGTGACCGTAAGTGTCTCCGGCACCCTCGATGTCGCGAGCGGAGCATTCAGTGCATCCGGTCCGGTGTCTGCGTCGAGCGGGAAGCTCGCCGGTGCAACCGGCTCCCTCCTCCTCAGCGGGGTCGAGAACCTCGGCGACGGGAGCTTCACCGAGACGGTGATAGGGACAATCTGCGCCGACCTCGCGCCGTAGCGGACGGCGCGTTAGGCTCTGCACGATGCTCGGCCGGGGACTGATCACCTTCGCCGCAGCGGCGTTCCTGCTGCTCGCGGCGGGCCCGGCGGGGGCCGCGCAGCCGTACCCGGTCGACTTCCACACCTTCGACCTCGCCTCCGGCACGACGAGCGGGCTCACGCTCTCCGGCGGCTCGCTGAAGCTCGCGCGCAGCGGGCTCGGCTCGCTCGCCTACACCGATCCGTACGCGAACGCGAACGGGGACGGCGTCGACGGCTCCGGGGCGTATCAGTCCGGAACCTGGACCTCTGCGGTCTACCCCGTGTCGTTCGGGTTCAACGAGCTCGTGTCGTCGTGGAACTCGAAGACGCCTCCCGGGACGTGGGTGCAGTCGGAGGTTCTGCCGCAGTTCGACGACGGCCGCTGGGCCGCGAAGTGGTACGTCCTCGGCCGCTGGTCGCGGGCCGACTCCGACTTCCACCGCACGTCGGTCGGCGGGCAGGGAGACGCCGACGGCTACGTCGCGATCGACACCTTCTTCGCGAAGGATCACCTCGCCGTCGCGTACAAGCTCCGGCTCACGATCTTCCGGCGCGCGGGCTCGACGGCGACGCCGAGCGTCAATCGCTTCAGCGCGGTTGCCTCGAACCTGGCGAACCAGAAGATGATGTTCCCGAGCGCGACGACCATGAGCGGCGCGACGATCGACCTCAGCGTGCCGCAGTACTCGCAGGAGATCCACCACGGCGAGTACCCGCAGTACGACAACGGCGGCGAGGCCTGGTGCAGCCCGACGTCGACCGCGATGGTCATCGGTTACTGGGACCGGCGCGTCGCGGGCGGCAGGTACTCGCCCTCCGCAACGGAGACGGCGTGGGTCACTCCGACGTTCGCCGACCCGTGGGTCGACTACACGGCGCGCTACGTCTACGACTACCACTACCAGGGCGCCGGCAACTGGCCGTTCAACACCGCCTACGCCGCGGAGCGCGGGCTCGTGAGCGACGTCACCCAGCTGCACGACCTGAGCGAGGCGGAGCCCTTCATCAAGGCGGGCATCCCGCTCGTCGCGTCGATCGCCTTCACCTCGAACAAGCTCGACGGCGCGATCAAGAGCACGAACGGGCACCTGGTCGTGATCGAGGGCTTCACCGGCGACGGGACGAAGGTGATCGTGGCCGATCCGGCGTCGCCGACGGATGCCGACGTCAAGCATTACTACGACCGCGAGCAGTTCGAGCGCGCGTGGATCCCCGCGTCGGGCGGGATCGTCTACGTCGACAGGCCGGCCGGCTGGCCGACCCCGTCACTGACGCGCAACAACGGTTAACGCACTCTCGACCGCGGCGGCAAAGCCGTCGATCTCGCGCTCGCCGAGCGGGAGCGACAGCGCGATGAAGCCGCGCCGCGCATACGTGTAGCCCTGCTCGAGCAGGTGCAGATGCAGCAGCGCCTGGAGCTCGGGACGCCTCGGTAGGTCCGAACGGCGGCGGACCGGGCCGCGAGCGAAGTGGAGGCCGACGAGTGAGCCGTACCCCGTCGCGGTGAACTCGATCTCGTTGGCCGCCGCATAGGCGTTCAGTCGGTCACGGAGCCGGTCACCGAGCGCGTTCAGCCGCTAGACCTCCGCTTGTGTGTAGATGCCGAGGCCCGCGGTGCCGGCGGCCATGGTCAACACCGCGTTGTTGAACGTGCCCGCGTGCGGCAGTGCATCGGCGCGCGACGGGTCGAAACGCCCCATCAGGTCCGCCCGTCCGCCGAAGGCGCCAAATGCAAGCCCGCCGCCGAGGTACTTGCCGAACGTCGTCAGATCCGGCGTGATGCCGAGCGCCAGCTGGAGCCCGCCCGTCGAGAGCCGCGACGTCATGACCTCGTCGAAGACGAGCAGCACGTCGTTCGCTGCCGTCGCCTCGCGCAGGCTCTCGAGGAACGCGCGCTCACCCGGGATGACGCCGCCCGAGCCCTGAAGCGGCTCGACGACGACCGCCGCGAGCTCGTGGGCATGCTCGGCGATCAGGCGGGCTGCGCCCTCCGCGTCGTTGTACTGCGCGACGACGAACGGGAACGGTGCGTTGATCGGCGAGCCCGCCGCCGTCTCGAAGAAGAAGACGCCGCCGTGGTAGCCGCCCTCGAAGACCATGATCGCCGGCTTCCCCGTTGCGACGCGCGCGAGCGACATGGCGAGCAGGTTCGCCTCGGTGCCCGAGTTGCAGAAGCGCACGAGCTCGACCGAGGGAAAGCGGTCGCATACCGCGGCAGCGAGCCGCTGCTCGTAGAGGTTCGGCGCGCCGAACGAGGTGCCGTCGTCGAGCGCCTCACGGATGGCCTGCGCCACGACCGGGTGCGAATGGCCGAACAGGCCGGCGGTGTACTCGCCGAGAAAGTCGAGGTAGTCGTGCCCGTCGGCATCGGTCA
>Ga0307310_10000394_pt1 | contig 14120 bp, 13 predicted proteins | sample ER_DNA_197_FD_194502 | JGI IMG/M metagenome (GOLD analysis project Ga0307310, IMG submission 194502) | Bulk soil microbial communities from the East River watershed near Crested Butte, Colorado, United States - ER_DNA_197 | ecosystem: Environmental > Terrestrial > Soil > Floodplain | place...
GACGAGCTCGGCAAATTCCTGGGCGGAGTGCTCGCGCTCGGTGGTGAGAATGGCATCGGTGAGGAGGTCGGTGGCTCCCTCATGGAGCTCGTAGAAGAAGAGTGGCATGGTGGCGACCGATGATAGACCGATGCTGAACGGATCGCCGCGCGTCGACCTGCTCATCGTGGGTGGGCTCACCGTCGACCATTTCGGGAAGCGGAGCGCGGCCGGAGGCTCGGTCCTGCACGCCACCCGAGCCGCGGTGCACGCCGGCCTGCGCCTGGCGGCGCTCACCGCCGCCGGCGGTGAGCCCGATGCGCTCACGGGTCTCGCCGAGATCTCCGCCGCCGGACAGCTTCTGCGCCAGCCCGCCGAAACGACGATCGGTTTCGCTCACCGCGAGACCTCGGCGGGGCGGGTGCTCACCTTCGAGGCCGCCGGCACCCCGCTCACCGTCGCCGCAGAGCAGATCGATGCGCTGGAGCCAACCGCGGTCCTGCTCGCGCCGGTCGCCGGGGAGATCGATGCCTCCAGCGTGGCCGGCAGCGCGGGCTCGGCCTGGCGCCCGCTCCGCGCCGCGATCCTGCAGGGTTGGCTGCGTGTCCTGGCGGCCGGGGCCATCGTCACGCCGCTGCCGCTTTCCGGGCTGTCGCCGGAGCTGGTGACCGCGCTCGGCGAGCTCGCCTTGCTCGTCGCATCACGCGAGGACCTCCAGGCCGATGCCTCCGATCCCCAGGCGCAGCTCGAGGCGCTCCGCTCGGCGATCGGGCCCGGTCCGATCCTGGTAGTGACCGACGGCGTGGAGGGGGCCTGGTTCAGCGCCCGGGAAGGGACCGGGCACGTGCCGGTGCCGTTTCGTGTGAATCACGTGCCCAGTGTGGGAGCGGGCGATGCCTACGCTGCGATCCTGGCCGTCCGCCTGGCCGCTGCCGGTATGCCGCTGCGCGACGCGATGGCCGATGCCGCGCTGGCCGCGGCCGAGATCCTGGCGGCGCGTCGCAGCGCCTGACCCGGGATTCAGGCCACACGCCTCCGGGCGGCACGACGGTCAGAAGCGGCGACCCACCGCCGCAGGCGCCGGACCCGCGACTCGACGCGCAGGCGGACGGCACCGAGCGCCTGCGGGCTTCCGCCACGGCCGAGGGCGAAGGCGATGTCCAGCACTCTCGATGCGGCGCTCGCCGCGTCGAGCGCCCCGGGCAGGTCGTGGCGGTGTCGTTCGCGGATGCGCGCGACCTCGATCCAGGCCGTCGCCGCCTCCAGCGAGGCGCGCCGGGTGCCATCCCGCCACAGCGCCTCGGCCTTCGCCGACTCGCCGGCCGCGAGCATGAGCCGCGCCGCCAGGCGCCGCAGGCCCGATGCCTCGGATGCATCCGCGCAGGCGCCGAGCCCGGACTCGAGCAGCTCCAGCGCATCCGCGGCCGCGCCGACGCGCAGAAGGTCGATCGCCATGCCGTGTGGATCGAGCACGGTGGCCTCGCGCCAGGCGCCGGCCCGCAGTCGGACAATCTCCGCCTCCAGCAGGGCGAGGGAGACGACGTCCTGCAGGTTGTGGTCGAGCACCTCGGCCAGGAGCTCGGGCGAGCCGCCGCGGAGGTAGTCGAAATAGCGCCCGGGGACGTCCCCACCTGCGACGTCGGAGTCGCGCCGTACGCCGAGCACGCCCGATTCCACCTGGCTGAGGCGCGCGCCGCCAAGTCGGCGCCGCCACAGCCGCCGCGCGATCGGCAGGAGATCGTCATGCAGATCGGGCAGGGCGGCCTGCTCCGCGAAGAGCCCATGCACGGTGAGCCGGCTCGCGAGCATCGGCAGATCGAAGGCACGGCCGTTGTAGGTGACCATCCGCGGAACGGCTGCGAGCTCGCCAGCCACTCGTCGCAGAAGAGCCCCTTCATGCGGGTAGTCGGGGAGCAGGTATTGCCGCACGACGATCCGATCCCTGTTGAGCGATGCCAACCCGGCAAGGAAGATGACGGTCCCGGCGCCGGTCGAGAGGCCCGTCGTCTCGGTGTCGAAGTAACAGGCCTTCGGGAGGCCGCGGAGCGCCAGCGCGATGCCCGGGGATACCGGGACGTGGCGCTCCACCAGCAGGGTGGTTCCGGCGGGGTCCTTCGACAGCAGCGCGTCGAACCAGCGCGCAAGCGTCTCGCTACGGTCGGCGACGGGTCGAGGCGTGGACGCCGCGACACGATCCGCTCGCAGGGTGGCCAGGCGCTCGGCGAGGGTCCTGACTGCCACCTCAGGCCAGGGCCGAGAGGAGCTCAGCCGCCGCGGCCTTGCCGCGCACTCCCACTTCGGCTGCGGGACCGACGCACGACGGGCAGCCCTCAACGCACGGACAGTCGGCCACCAGCCTCCGGCTCGCATCGACCAGCTCAGCCAGGAGGCCGAAGAGCTTCTCGGCGAGCCCCACGCCACCCGGGACCGCGTCGTACACGAAGAGCGTTGGCCGCTGGGTGAACGGCGCCTGCGCCTGGGCAAGGACCCCGAGATCGCGCACGTCGCACATCAGCAGCAGGGGTGCCGTGTTGCGAACCAGGCGCGCGAGCCCGATCAGCGCCCCGTCCAGCGTCTCCCGGTCGAAGCGGGCCGCGGCAGCGTCGGGCACCACCAGCCAGGTGGCAGAGGTGTGCATTTGCTGCTCGGGCAGGGTGATCGGACCCCAGCCGACATTCTCGTGGGTGTGGAACTTGATCTTCTTGAACAGGGTCGCGTGCCACGCGACCATGACCTCGCCGCGGGCGCGCTCCACGCCGGCATCGGCCTGGTCGAGCACGTCGAGCACCTTGAGCGTCACGCCGAGGTCGGCGTCGGTGTAGTAGTCGACGTCGACGCGCGTCACGTAGGCCTTGCGCTCCGCCCAGTCGAGACGGTCGACGTGGAACTGGACGCCCGCATGAATGTAGATGGCCTGCTCGTGCACGAGCATCGGCGCCGCGAAGAGATCGACCTCGCCGATCACGCGGTGCCGGTCTCCGCTGGTGTCGACGATCACCACGTTCTCCTGGGCGGCGCTGCGCAGGCTGAATGCGCTGGCGGGAAAGTTTTCCTGGCTCCAGTAATAGCGATCGTCGCCGGCACGGCGAAGGAACCCGTCTTCCGCCAGCACCTCGAGAAGGGTCGCCGTCTCCTCCACGCCGAACTGCTCGCCGCTCGGCACGGGGAGCTCGAAGGCCGAGGCCTTCAGGTGATCAAGCAGCAGGTGCAGGTTGTCCGGGTTGACGAGCCCGTGCTCCGGCGAGCGGTCGAAGAAATAGTCGGGGTGGGTGGCGAGGAATTGATCGATGGGGGCGGAGGAGGCGACCATCACGCTCAGGCTGGTGCCGTTGCGGCGCCCCGAGCGACCCATCTGCTGCCAGCTGCTTGCGATCGTGCCGGGGTATCCGACGCTGATTGCCGCGTCGAGGCCACCGATGTCGATCCCGAGCTCCAGCGCATTGGTCGCCACGACCCCACGGACGCGTCCGTCGCGCAGCCCGCGCTCGATGGCGCGACGCTCGTTGGGGAGGTAGCCGCCGCGGTAGCCGTGGATGACGGACGCGTGGCCCGGGGCCGCCGGCAGCGACTCGCGAAGGTAGGTGGTGAGCACCTCGACCGCGGTGCGCGAGCGGGCGAACACGATCGTCTGGACGCCGTCGCGGATGAGGCGCTCGGCGAGGCCCTGGGCGGTGAGCAGGGAGCTCGCCCGGATGCCGAGCTGCGGGTTGACGATGGGTGGGTTGGCGATCACCACGTGCTTGCGACCGCGCGGGGCGCCGTTGTCGTCGATCAGGTCGACGGGCGCCTCCAGGAGCTGCTCGGCCAGCTGCCGCGGGTTGGCGATCGTCGCGCTTGCACAGATGAAGATGGGGTCCGCGCCGTAGTGGCGGCAGATTCGCCGGAGCCTCCGGATCACGTTCGCGACGTGGCTCCCGAACAGGCCGCGATACGTGTGCAGCTCGTCGATCACCACGTACTGCAGGTTCTCGAACAGCTTGAACCACTTGGTGTGGTGGGGGAGGATCGCGGCGTGGAGCATGTCCGGGTTGGTGATGACGACCTGCCCGGCCGCGCGAACGACGCTGCGCACGTTGGCGGGCGTGTCCCCGTCGTAAGTGCTCGTCTTCAACGCGACGCCGCTGATCTCAGCCAGCGAGCGCAGCTCGGCCAGCTGGTCCGCCGCCAGCGCCTTGGTCGGGAAGAGGTACAGCGCGCGCGTGGATTCGTCGCGCGCGATGGCGTCCAGGACGGGCAGGTTGTAGCAGAGCGTCTTGCCCGTGGCGGTGGGCGTCACCACGCACAGGTTGTGGCCGGCGCGGGCGGACTCGAAGGCAGCGGCCTGGTGCGTGTAGAGCGCCTCCACCCCGCGGCCATGCAGAGCCGCGACCAGCCGAGAGTCGATCGCCTCCGGCCAGGGCGCATAGCGCGGGGGCTGGGGCTCCAGGATGCGATGGGCCGCGATCAGCGGCGCGATGTCGGGATCGCCAAGGAGCGACTCGATGGCCGCGTCGGCCGTCGTGGGGCGAGCGGTCAGCATCGATGCTCCTTTGTCCATAAGCGAACAGACGTTCGATGGAATCTAGCACGCCTGTTCGGTTTAGGGAACAAATTGTGGAAAAGGGACGTGGATTTTGTTGACGCTGTGGAAAATCGGTCCCTAGACTGGCCGTCCAGATGACCGTGGAAGCTGCCGCCCCGCCGTCCGCCGCTCGCAAGCGAGTCGAGCGCCGCCTCCGCCTGCCCGCCTCGCGCGGCGGCCTCACCTGGCTCGCCGTCCTGGTTATCGTGGGCGCCTTCCTGGCCGTACAGCTCGGGCGCCAGATCTACGTCAACTGGGAGATCTCGCGCCAGGCGGACGAGGTTCGCGCGCAGATCGCCGCGGTCGCCGCCCAGAACGACGCCCTGCAGCGGGAGCTCGACTACCTTCGCTCGCGCGCGTTCGTGAGCCAGGAAGCGCGCCGGCTCACCGACGTGGGAGCCGCTGGTGAGCAGGCCCTGATCATCCCGCCCGGTGCCGAGGCAGCGGTCCCTGCCGATGCCGTGCCCCGCACCAAGGCGCCTCCGCCGTTGCTCGAGCAGTGGCTGGATCTCTTCTTCGGCCGCTAGCTCCGCCGCCCTCGACATCGACCGTTTGTAGCCCCGCCCCGCGACAGCTCGCGTGTCGTGGTGGGCCGCGCATGGCACGCGGAGTGCTTACGAGCCATTCAGCAAATCTTCAACACGTAGCGCAGGTTTGGAACATGGGCTTCATTGCTTGGATCGTTCTGGGCGCCATCGCGGGCTGGATCGCCGGGCTCCTGGTCAAGGGCGACGAAGGGCTCGGCGTCATCGGCCATATCGTGCTCGGAATCGTGGGCGCCCTCGTCGGTGGCTTCCTCGGTGCCGTGCTCCTGGGCCGGAACCCGGTCGACGGCGTGCTCGACATCAGCTCGATCGTCGCCGCGGTGATCGGTGCAATCCTTGTCGTCCTCGTGGTCAGCATGGTCATGGGACGGACCCGAACCGGTCGCGGCCCCATCTAGGTCGCGGAAACCACAGCACGGAGTGAGGCTCGCCGAACGGCGAGCCTCATTCGTTTGCCCTTCGCTTTCGGGCTCATTCCTCGTGAGTGGGGTCAACCGCTCACGCTCAGCTGACCGATGACGCCCTGCGCCGTCCGATAGAGGCCAGAGAGCGTCGCGACCACGCGCGAGCCGTCGGATCCGGCGCAGCTCGCCGATCGTCCCGTCGCCCTGCTGGTCACCCGAGCATGACCAGCCCATCGGTAAAGCTGATGGACAGATCGGAAGACCGGCGCCCGACGCGTAGCTCATGTCCGCACGATGCAGGACCATTCTGAGAACCGCATGAGATACGCTCGCCGACGTGGAGCTTCGGGGCCGTACCGTCCACCTGCGTCCCGTGGCGGCTGCCGACGCCGAGCCGCTGACCCGGATTCTGGCGCACCCGGACGTTGCCCGCTGGTGGCCGCGCTACGACAGGGCACGCGTCGAGGCGGAGATGGTGGGAGACGAACCCGACACCACGCACTGGGTGATTGAGCTCGACCGGGCGGTCGTCGGGATGGTCCAGGCGTGGGAGGAGTCGGAGGCCGATTTCCGTCACGCCGGGATCGACCTGTTTCTCGACCCGGGTGTTCGCGGCCGCGGCCTCGGCCCCGATGCGATCCGGGCGGTCGCGGCATGGCTCATCGATGCGCGAGGCCACCATCGGATGACGATCGATCCCGCGGCTGAGAACGAGGCCGCGATCCGCGCCTACCGCAAGGTTGGATTCCGGGACGTTGGGGCGCTGCGTCGCTATCAGCGCATGGCGGACGGGTCGTGGGCGGACGCACTGCTGATGGAGATGCTCGCCGAAGAGCTCGTGCGCTGAGTCAATCGGGAGCGCTGACGGCGAAGACCTGACGTTTTCCCTGCAGGCCCTTGAGCTCATGCGTGCCCCGGTCCTCGAAGAGAAAGGAGCTTCCGTCCAGGAGGTCGCGGATCGTCCCCGACACCACGATCTCGCCCGGCCCGGCAAGCTGCATGATCCGCTCGGCCGCGTGGACCGCGATTCCGCGGACATCGCCCGGGGAGACCTGCACCTCGCCGGTGTGCAGCCCCTGGCGCACCTGCAGGCCGAGCTCATCCACACGGGCGTTGAGGAGCATCGCGGCCCGAACCGCCCGTTCGGCGCCGTCGAACAGGGCGAGCATGCCGTCGCCGGTCCACTTGATCGTCCGGCCCCGATAGCGGTCCACGGCACCCTGCGCTCGCTCGTTGTGCTGTGCGAGCAGCTCGCGCCACACGTCGTCCCCCAGGCCGGCGGCCTGGCTGGTGGAACCGACGATATCGGTGAACAGGATCGTGGCGAGGCTGCGCTCCGCGCGCTCTTCGTCGGATCGGCCGTAGCTGCGCATCGCCTCGAAGTCGACGGATATCCAGGGCGCGTCCCCGACCACCCAGGCGTCGTGTCCGGGCGGAATCTCGAAAACGTCGCCCGACAGGAGCTCGAGCTCCGTGCCATCGGGCATCTGCACGCGCAGGTGGCCCTCCAGCACCATGCCAAGGTGGTGGTACTGGCACCAATCGGTACCCGCGATCGGCTTGACGTCGACGGACCAGCGCCATCCGGGCTCATATCTCATCAGCCCGACGACGACATCGTCCAGCTCGACCACATCTACCTTCCCATGCGGGAAGTGGCGAACGTCTGTTGCCTCGGAGAAGCGCCTCCGTTGGAGCCTCAAGGGCCGAACTCCTCTGTTGTCTCAGCCTGTCGTAGGCGGCAACTGTATATCGCGCTGGAGCTCCATTCTCGGTGGCATACTCGGCGAAATGCCGCGTGCCGGCCCGTCCCGTCGCCTCGCCACGATCCTGTTCCTGGACGTCGTCGACTCGACGCGGATCGCCGCTGAGCTCGGCGACGAGCGCTGGAAGGGCCTCTTGGGCCGATTCCGAGGCGTTGTCCGCGCGGAGCTGAAGCGCCACGGCGGCCACGAGGAAGACACCGCAGGCGACGGGTTCTTCGCCACCTTCGCGCAGCCGGCCCGAGCCGTGCGAGCCGCTGTCTCCATCGTTCGTGCCGTCCAGGCGCTGGGCGTCGATGTCAGGTGCGGGCCGGCCGGCACGACCGCGCTCTGGCTCCTGGATCCGGAAGCGTCCACCCTCACGCCCATCGATGCGAAGTCTGGAGCGGCCGGGCAACCGATCGGGATCGGAGCCAACCTGCGCACGGCCGTCGTTGGGTTCGGATCCGTATGGGTGGCCGCCGGCGATAAAGTGCTGCGCGTCGAGGGAAACGGACCCACCGTGACCGCCAGGATCGCCATGCCGAGCGGCTTCTCGGCGGGGAGCATCGCGGTCGACCCACAGACGAGTAGCCTCTGGGTCGCCGACTGCGGCTGTCCAATCCAGTAATCCTCTGCCGGGTCGGGTTGCCGCGGGTATCCACGATAGGTATTCTCGGGCGGTGCTCGTTCGACGAGTTCCTCGTCGACTTGAGCACGAATCGCGTGGCGGAGTAGCTCAGTGGCAGAGCAGGGGACTCATAAGCCCTTGGTCGGTGGTTCGAATCCGCCCTCCGCTACCAACTCGATCGCATCAGGCACGCGTCGGGGCTCGCATCGATCGTCTGACACAGGTCGCTGATCCGAGCCGCCTCCTCATGTCGCCCTCTAGGCAGCGGCGTAGGCGACGTAGCCGACGAGGAGGGCACCAGCCAGCGTGATCGAACTCATGCCCAAACGCTCCAATGGATGTCGCCCGGACAGGTTGGTCAGGGTGTTCAGCGCCATGAAGCCTGCCACCACCCACGCGCTCCACGCGAGCGCTTGACCGCCAAGGAAGATCGGCACAGTGCCGGCCCGACCGAGCACGATCCACGCACCTAGAACCAGGACCACGGCGCTACCAAGCGCCATCGCGCGGTATGGCGGCTGTAGCACTCCGCCCACCGTGGCGGCACGGCCGCCCATCGTGGCCTCGCCGAGTGGCAGCCCTGCCGCGAGCGCCACCTGGAACGCGATCACGCCCGCCATCAGCACGGCCGCTACGATCGCCGCAAGCTCCACGGACGTCATCGCGACCACCACCGCGCGGAACCACCGGCTCCGGGCTTCACAGCAGCAGGAATACGCCCAATGCGACGAGCCACAGCGACCAGGCGACGTAGGCGATCGGCACGATCGTGCCGGCCAGCGGCCAACCTGCCTTCTCGTTTGGCCCCACGAACTCGAGGCTCCCGATGAGGAGCGCGAGCCCGATGGGCAGGCCCACCAGACCAAGCCAGCCCGGCAACACCGCGGTCGACAGGATCGAAGCCCCGACCAGCACGGTCCACAGCCCGGTGAGCAGGTACCCCAGGTGTTCGCCGATGCCCACGCCGAGCAGGCGATGGACGGTCGCGAAGATCAGCTCGATCGAGCGGCGGGTCGCCTCCGCGTCTGTTCCTTTGGCGGCGACGTAGCGGCGCGCGAGCTCCGGGACTGCAAACGGCCAGCGCGCCAGCCCGAGGGCCTGGACGAGCGCCGCGGCGGCTCCGATGACGATCGCAAGCGCGGTGAGCGCCGGCGGCGCGCGGAGGACGACGCCGAGCACGGCGACCACTGGCAGCATCGCGAGGGCACTGACCAAGAGCGCCTGCCAACGCAACAGGAGGCCAGATCCACCGGCGGCGAAGCGCCGCAGGATCTCGTCAGGCTCCTTGCGCAGGATATTCGGGTAGTCGAAGGCGCGACCGAGCTCGAAGAAGGCCACGTTGAACGCGATCGGCACGGCGATCAGCAGGGCGGCGGCGCCGACCTCAGCGCTCATCGGGTCATCCTCGCCGCATTACCATCCCGACGCCGCCGACGACCGCCGCGATCAGCCCGATCACATGCATCAGGCTCCCGAGGAGGATGCCCACATTGTCGGTGTCGGTCAGCTGCTCGAAGAATGCGCCCGTCATGACAGCGGCGATGATCGCCCCCAGCCCCAACACCAGCGAGACGAGAAGCGCCACGTATGCCATCCAGCGAGCGCGCCAGAACGCCACGATGATCGCCGTCAGGAGCAGCACGATCGGCCCGGCGAAGCTCGGATAAAGCTCCGACCCTGCGGCGATCTGGAGCAGCATGCCGGCTGCCATCAGGATGAGCCCTACGACGCTCAGCTTCGCGGCACCGGGCAGCCGACGGGGCGACACCCCCGCATCTATGCGCATCCGATGGCGACTATGCGCGCCGTCAGGCGGAATAGATAGGGTCAGTCGACCCGCTCGCCACATCGGCCTCGTGGCGGAGTACGGTTCGGACGGATGGTTGAGCACGATTGACACGCCAAGGAACGAGCCGCGCTGGGCCCCTTGACGAGCTTGCAGCCGCCGTCGCGCGCGGCGCCGACGCCGTCGGCATCCCGCGAGGCGCCTCCGTGCTCCTCGCGGTCTCCGGCGGGCCGGACTCGATGGCGCTCCTCCACGGCGCCGCGCGCGTCGGCCGGTGGCAGCTCACCGTCGCTCACCTTGACCATGGCCTCAGGCCCGACTCACCGGACGACGCCTCCTTCGTGGCCGATGCCGTTGCCGTCCTCGACCTCCCCTGCGCCATCCGACGCACCGATGTGGCTGCCCTGGCGGGAGCCGAAGGTCGAACCGTCGAGGACGCGGGGCGCGAGGCGCGCTACCGATTCCTCGAAGAGGTGGCGGCGCCTGAGGCACTCATCGCCACCGCGCATACCGCCGACGACTCCGCCGAGACGATCCTCCTCAACCTGGTGCGCGGCAGCGGCCTGGCGGGGGCGAGCGGCATCCCGCCGCGACGCGGGCGAGTCGTGCGGCCGCTCATCGGCGATCGTCGCGCGAGCCTGCGTGCAGCGCTCGACGCGGCGGGGATCGACTACCGCCTTGACCCAACCAACGAGGGGCTGGATGCGAGCCGCAATCGCATCCGCCACGAGGTCATCCCTGCCCTGGAGAGGATCAACCCGGCGGCGGTCGAGGCGCTGACCCGCTTCGGTCGCCTCGCGTCCGAGGACGACGCCCTGCTCGACGTGATCGCGGCGGGTGAGCTGGCCCGGCGCCGGGCGGGAGGCGCCATCGAGTGGCGCGACCCGCCCGCGCGTGCCCTGGGACGCCGCCTCCTGCGGCTGGCGATCGGAGATCCGGCGCCCAGCCTCGAGCGGATCGAGGCGCTCCTCGACGCTGCCGAGGGGGCGCGTGGCGGCATCACCATCGAGCTGGGTGCCGGGCGAAGCGCATCGGTCCGCGAGCGGAGGATCACGATCGAGTGACCCACCGGTACCGGTAGCCCGATCGGCTGTTTGTTCGACGGCGCGTGGCGCACCTATACTTCATCGGCCTGTGCTATGCACGCAGGCGCGGTGACCGGCCACTACCACGCCGAGCGCCCATTCCCTACGGAGGCGAAAGAGAACCCAACGTGAGCAGTCGCATCGTTCGCAACAGTGTCGTGCTCGTGGTCCTGGCGGTCTTTGGGCTGGCGGTGCTGTGGACGTTCATGGTCGAGGGCAACCCGACCCCGGCCTATACCTACAGCCAGCTCCTGTCCGACGCCAGCAGCCACAAAGTCGACTCCGTCACCCAGGACGGCACCAAGCTGAGCGTGAAGCTCAAGAGCGAGGATCAGCCGAAGACCGTCACCGTCGCGTCGCCTGACCTCAACTACCGCGCCGAGGTCTGCCAGGCGGCCGGATCGACGGATGCCGCCGACTGCGGCGGAATCAACTACTCGTTCGTCGAGGCCAGCGCCGCGGGCCAATGGCTCGGGCTCCTGATCACCGCGCTGCTGCCGGTCCTGCTCATCGGCGCCTTCATCTTCTTCATGATGCGACAGGCGCAGGGGACCAATAACCAGGCCATGAGCTTCGGCAAGAGCCGAGCGCGGATGTTCCTGGGCAACAAGACGGTCGTCACCTTCAACGACGTCGCGGGCGTGGACGAGGCGAAGCAGGAGCTGACCGAGGTGGTCGAGTTCCTCAAGTACCCCGAGAAATTCAACTCGCTCGGGGCGCGCATCCCGCGCGGCGTGCTGCTGGTTGGCCCGCCCGGCACCGGCAAGACCCTGCTTGCTCGCGCGGTCGCCGGGGAGGCGGGCGTGCCCTTCTTCAGCATCTCAGGCTCCGAGTTCGTCGAGATGTTCGTGGGCGTCGGCGCCTCGCGCGTGCGCGACCTGTTCGAGCAGGCGAAGCGCAACTCGCCGTGCATCGTGTTCGTGGACGAGATCGACGCGGTTGGGCGCCAGCGCGGCGCCGGCCTGGGCGGCTCGCATGACGAGCGCGAGCAGACCCTGAACCAGATCCTGGTCGAGATGGACGGCTTCGACACGAATACGAACGTGATCGTGGTGGCGGCCACCAACCGGCCCGACGTCCTGGATCCCGCGCTGCTGCGGCCGGGCCGATTCGACCGCCAGGTGGTCCTCGACCGCCCGGACATCAAGGGCCGTCGCGAGATCCTCAACGTGCACATCAAGGGCAAGCCGCTCGACAAGACGGTCGACCTCGAGGCGCTGGCGCGACGCTCACCGGGCTTCTCCGGCGCGGACCTCGCCAACCTCGTGAACGAGGCGGCCATCCTCGCGGCGCGTCGCAACAAGAAGTCGGTCGGGAACTCGGAGTTCAACGAAGCGGTCGACCGCGTCATCGCCGGCCCCGAGCGCCGGAGCCGGATCATCTCCGAGGAGGAGAAGGAGATCATCGCCTACCACGAAGGCGGCCACGCGGTTGTGCAGCGCGTCCTGCCCAAGTGCGACCCGGTCACCAAGGTGACGATCGTCTCGCGAGGGATGGCGCTCGGCTACACGATGAGCCTTCCATCCGAAGACCGATACCTCCATTCGAAGAGCGAGTTCGAGGACAAGATCGCCGGCATGCTCGCGGGCAACGTGGCGGAGACGCTCGTCTTCGCCGACACCACGACGGGCTCGTCGAACGATATCGAGAAGGCCACGGCGCTGGCCCGCGCGATGGTCACCCAGTACGGGATGAGCGAGAAGCTCGGGCCGCTCGCCTTCGGCAAGAAGGAGGAGATGGTCTTCCTTGGCCGCGAGATCAGCGAGCAGCGCAACTACTCCGACGAGATCGCGTCACAGATCGACGCGGAGGTGCGCCTCATCATCGAGAACGCCTTCGATCGTGCCAAGGAAGCGCTCACCTCTCACCGTGAGGTGCTCGACAACCTGGCCGCTCTCCTGGTAGAGAAGGAGACGATCGAGTCCGACGAGTTCGAGGCGCTCTTTGCCGGCCATCCCCCGCGCACCGGCGACAGCCCCACCATGCGCCGTCTCCGCGACGACGTCGAGGCGGACCAGCCGGGGGCCGATGTCGTCGCCGATGACGGCGACGAGCTCAAGCCGCGTCGCCGAGGGCCCGCTCCCCAGCCGGCCTAGTCCATCGGCGGAAGACCATGGAGGCCCGCCCGAGTGGCGGGCCTCGCTTGCCTCGGCCGCGGCCGATCGGTTGCCTCGGCCACAGCCTCTTGGGTTTGCACCCGATGGTGGCTACTGCCCAAGGAAAGCCCACAACTGGCTCTTTCTCCTGCGTTTCCGACAGCCGATGCAACGATTGCCCGCTGAGCCGCCTCTTCTTGGTGCGTTGCCCCCATCCGGCGCAAACTCCACACGCCGAAGAGCGAACACGCACCAGCCCTCCGGCGGGACTTTCGGGTTATTCCGATGCGTAGGAGGCGGGTCGTATACTCGCCTCCGTTGCGCGCGGGCACCTGCCTGCCTCACCCAGCTCGAGCACCTAGGAGCCAACCCCGCACATGGCCATCGAAGAGCCGATCGCCCAGCCTGCCAGCGGTCAGAGCACTCAGTGGAAATACGAGACCGGATCCGGGACGCTCGCGCCGCGGTCGGCGCTGGACGTGCTGACGAACCTCAACGAGCGCATCGCGTCGGGCAAGATCGACGACTTCCAGCCGATTGCGACCGGCTTCGTCCCGCTCGACAAGACGATCGGCGGCGGACTGCGACCAGGTGAGCTGATGCTGATCGGCGGCGCGCAGGGAGCCGGCAAGACGACACTCGCGCTGCAGATGGCGCGCAACGCGGCCGCATCGGGCCAGGCGACCATCCTCTACGTGTGCTTCGAGCACGAGGAGGAGTACCTGATCCAGCGCATGATCGCGATGGAGTCTGCCCTGGCGCATCTTCCCCAGAAGTCGGGCGCGGTCAAGATCCAGGACGTCAAGAAAGAGGTCGTGGGCAGCTACACCGCGTCGGCAGAGACGGGAACCCGAGCGAAGCTCGGCTCGAACCCGCGGCTGCGGCCAAGCCTCGAGCGGATCGCCCGCTACGGCACCAACCTGTTCCTCATGCGCGGCACGGCGACGGCGAGCACGATCGACAACCTGCGCGAGCTGGTGGCTGAGCATCGCGGCGACGACGAGCGGCGCCTGGTCCTGTTCGTCGACTATCTGCAGAAGGTCCCGGTCATCCCGGAGCCGGCAGATGAAGCGGAGAAGGTGACGAGGATCGTCAGCGGCCTGAAGGACATCGCGCTCTCGATGGAGATCCCCGTCGTCGCCATCGTGGCTGCCGACCGCGAGGGCCTCAAGGCGAAGCGCCTGCGCAACCATCACCTGCGCGGCAGCAGCGCCATCAACTACGAGAGCGACATCATCCTGATCCTGAACGACAAGTACAACATCGTCGCGAAGGTGAACATCGAGTTCAA
>Ga0307310_10000396_pt1 | contig 14075 bp, 12 predicted proteins | sample ER_DNA_197_FD_194502 | JGI IMG/M metagenome (GOLD analysis project Ga0307310, IMG submission 194502) | Bulk soil microbial communities from the East River watershed near Crested Butte, Colorado, United States - ER_DNA_197 | ecosystem: Environmental > Terrestrial > Soil > Floodplain | place...
GTGCCCTGGAACGGGCCTGCAGCTTTGCGAGCAGGTGGCGGACGTGCGACTTCACCGTCTCCTCGCTCAGGAAGAGGCGGGCTCCGATCTCACGATTCACGAGCCCGTCGCAGATCAGCTGCAAAACCTCGATCTCGCGCATCGTGGGCTCTTGCTCCAACTCGCGGAGGGGCCCGGCGAACGGGATGACCTCGGCGTTTCCGTTTTGCCGCTTGGCCGCAACAGCATCGAAGCGGCGCTGATGGTCCATGTAGCGGCTCAGGATCTCTTTGCGCTCTGCGGCGTCCATATGGGGCCTATCGGCCGCATGACTAAGCCGCTTTAGCGGAGGTTCTTACCCCCTTTAAGGGATTGGCTGAGCCCGCTGTTTTCCAGGCTCCTGGGGCCTCGCGGCCTCGTCCGCCGAACCCGGCGTATGGTGCTTCGAGACCCGAACCCGCTCCAAAGTCTCCCGATCGACGTTGAGGGGATGGTGGCACGCGGCGAGGTGCCCGCGGCCGTAATCCACAAGCGGCGGCTCCACCTCCTTGCAGATATCCGTCATATATCGGCACCGGGGATGGAAGCGGCAGCCCGAGGGTGGGTTGATCGGACTCGGGACGTCGCCCTGGAGGACGATCCGCTCCCGCTCGTGGGCCAGATCCGGGTCCGGGATCGGCACGGCGGAGAGCAGCGCCTCTGTGTAGGGCATGATCGGCCGCTTGTAGAGGTCATCGGCCGGCGAAAGCTCGACGAGCTTCCCCAGGTACATGACCGCTATCCGGTCGCTCACGTGGCGGACGACCCCCAGGTCGTGGGCGATGAAGATGTAAGTGAGGGAAAGCTCCTTCTGGAGATCGTCCAGGAGATTCAGCATCTGGGACTGGATCGAGACGTCGAGGGCCGAGACGGGCTCGTCGGCCACGATCAGCTTCGGATTGAGAGCGAGGGCCCTGGCCACCCCAATCCGCTGCCGCTGGCCGCCCGAGAACTCGTGCGGGAAGCGGTTGTAGTGCTCGGGCGAGAGGCCGACTTTCTCGAGGAGGTCCTGAACCCGCTGGCGCCGCTCTGACTTCTCGACCCCGTGAATCTTCAGGGGCGTCCCGATGATCGACCCGACCCGCTTGCGAGGGTTCAGGCTGGCGTAGGGATCCTGGAAGATCATCTGCATCTCGCGGCGCAAGGGCCGGAGGGAGCGGTTGCCGAGCTTCGAGATGTCCCTGCCCTGGAACATCACGTTGCCCTCGGTGGGCTCGAGCAGCCGGACGATCGTGCGGCCTAGCGTGGACTTCCCACAGCCGGACTCCCCGACGAGCCCTAGCGTCTCGCCCTCGCTGACGGCGAAGGTCACGTCGTCGACGGCATGGACCGCCCCGACCTCGCGCTGGAGCAGGCCCTTCCTGATCGGGAAGTACTTCTTGACGTTCTCGACCTCCACCAGCGGCTCGCCGCCGTTGCTGCGCTCGCTCATAGGCCGACCTGTGGCGCGACGGTCACGCTGCCTCTTCCGTGCCGGCGAGCGTTGGCTCGCGGAGGCGTCGCTTGTCCTCCACCGACAGCCAGCAGCGGTCGAGATGCCCGGGCTGCTCGACGCGGTTCTCGAGCGGCGGCTCCTCGGTGCACTTTGCGAAGGCGTGCGGGCAGCGGGGGCGGAACTTGCAGCCGGCCGGAGCGTTGATCAGCGAAGGCGGCGTGCCCTTGATCGAATGCAACCGTTCCTGCTTCGGACGGTCGAGCCGCGGGATGGAACCGAGCAGGCCCCAGGTATACGGATGCTGCGGGTCGTAGAAGAGCTGGCGCGTCGGCGCGCGTTCGACCACACGGCCGGCATACATGACGACGATTTCGTTCGCGACGTCCGCGACGACGCCGAGGTCATGCGTGATCAGGATCACCGCCGAGTTGAACTCGTCCTTGAGGCGGTCGATCAACTCGATGATCTGGGCCTGGATCGTGACGTCGAGCGCGGTCGTCGGCTCGTCGGCGATCAGGACGTCAGGGTTGCACGCCAGCGCCATCGCGATCATCGCGCGCTGGCGCATGCCGCCGGAGAACTCGTGCGGGTAGTTGTCGACGCGCGAGTCGGCATTGGGAATCCCGACCTGCTTGAGCAGGTCAATCGCGCGCCTGCGCGCCGTGTTCTTGTCGGCGCGCTCGTGAACCTGGATCGCCTCGCAGATCTGCGCCCCGATCGTGTAGACGGGGTTCAGCGACGTCATCGGATCCTGGAAGATCATCGACATCTCATTGCCGCGCACGTCCTGCAGGTCGCCCTCGTTCATCTGCAGAACGTCGCGGCCCTTGTAGAGCACCTCACCTTCGAAGCGCGTGTTCTTGTCGCGCGTGAGCCCGAGCAGGGTCATGGCGGTGACGCTCTTGCCCGAGCCCGACTCGCCGACGATCCCCAGCACCTGCCCGCGCTGCAACTCGAAGCTGACGCCGTCGACGGCCTTCACGGTTCCGTCCTCGGTGGCGAACTGGACCTTCAGGTCCTTTACTTCAATTAGGCGCTCTGCCATTAGGTCGGCCTGATCCGTGGATCGAGCCAGGCGTACAGAAAATCGACGACGACACTGAAGAAGACAATGAAGAACGTGGCGTAGATCGTCACGCCCATGATCGGCGGCAGGTCGAGGTTCTGAGTCGATTCGGCTGCGTACTGGCCGACGCCGTGCAGGTTGAAAACCGTCTCGGTCAGGATCGCGCTCCCGCCGACGACCGCGGCGAAGTCGAGCCCGAAGAGCGTGACGATCGGGATCAGCGAGTTGCGGAGCACATGCTTCATCAGCACGCGGTTCGCAGCGAGACCCTTGGCCTTCGCAGTCCGCACGTAGTCCTCGTTGATCGTGTCGAGAATGTTGGAGCGCAACACGCGCCCGTAGAAGCCGATGAAGAGCACCGCCAGCACCCACCACGGCATCAGGAGATGCACGAACCACTGCCAGGGATTACTGGTCAACGGTACATACTCGCCGTCCGGTAAGAGCGCGAAAGGATGGCCTTGCGCGAAGAGGTACCGGGCGATCAGCCCGAGCCAGAACACCGGCATCGAGATCCCCACCAGAGCGAACACCGTGATTAACCGGTCCGACCACCGTCCCGCCGTGACCGCCGAGATGACGCCCACGAGGATTCCGAAAAAGAGCCAGATGATTCCTGCCCCGACGCAGAGCGACAACGTCGCCGGAATCCCTTTCTTGATCTCGCTCACGACATTGAGCTGGCTCGCATAGGACTTGAGACTTCCATTGAAGAGCGACTGCATCATTCCCCAGTACTGCACGTAGAACGGATCGTTGAGATGCAGCTTCGCGCGGATGTCCGCGATGTTCGCGTCGGTCGCCGTCCTGCCCGCGATGCGTTGCGCGGGATCACCGCCCGGAATCTTGATGAAGATCAAGTAGGTGATGAAGCTGACGGCGATGAGCACGAGAACCGCACCGATCAGCCGCCTGGCGAGGAAGGCGATCATCAGCGCTCCATCCTTACTTTCGCGCGCGGGTCGAGGGCATCACGCAGACCGTCGCCGAAGACATTGAGAGACAGCACGGTCAGCACGATCGCGATGCCGGGAATGATCGCCAGCCAGGGAGCAGTGACTATCCGGTCCTGACCGTCGGCGATGAGCGTGCCCCACGAGGCGTTCGGCGCCTGCACGCCGGCGCCGAGAAACGAGAGGCCGGCCTCCGTGAGGATGTTGCTCGCGATGATCAGCGTGAAGAAGACGAGCACGGACGAGGCGATGTTCGGGGTCAATTCCGTGAACATCACACGGAGCGGGCTCGCGCCCTGTGCGGTCGCCGCTTCGATGAACTCCTTCTCGCGCAGCGACATGATCTGCCCGCGCAAGGGCCTGCCGACGTAAGGGATGAGCACGTACGAGATGACGAGCGTCGGAATCCAGAGACTTCCTTGCGCGAGGTTGATACCGAAGTGGTGGAAACCGTTGATCGAGAGCGCGGTTCCGAGCGCGATTGCCAAGAGCAACACGGGGAAAGCCCAGATTAGGTCGAAGAATCGCGAGATGACCCAGTCGACCCAGCCGCCGTAGTAGCCCGCGAGCAATGCGAGCACGACCGCGAGGAGGGTGCAGATCAGCGCCGACCCGATGCCGATCTTGAGAGAGTTGATCCCGCCGTAGAGCAGGCGGACCGCGACATCCCGGCCCAGGTTGTCGGCGCCGAAGACGTACCTGCCGCCCGCGTGCCAGAGCTGCGGCCCGACCGGAACCCCGCCGGCAACGAACTTGTCGCCGGCGAAGCCGCCCTTCGAGACGATCTGAATCTGCTTGCCATCGCGGGTGAAGGTCTCGCCGAGGTGGCCCTCGTTTGGCGCGCTGTGTGCGACGTGGGCGCTGTAGACCGGCGCGAGGGCACACATGACGACGATGGCGACGAACAAGAGCAGGAACGCGAGGGCGATGTAGTTCCTGCGCAGCCTCCGCCACGCGAGCAGCCACGGGCTCTTGCCCTCGATGACGCCTTGCTCTTCCGCTGCCAACTCGGCGGCGGTGTCGAGCGTGAAATCGGTGCTGGACTCTGTCGCCACGCAGCCTTCTTTCCCTTTAGAGCGCCGAAACGAACAGGGGGGAAAGTCCCGGCAGGGCCGGGACCTCCCCACTGTTAGACGTGGCTACTTCTGGCAGCTAACACCCCAGTCCCAGTACAGGACGACGGTGAACATGTAGCAACTCATGTCCATCTTCGTACTGAAGAAATCGGTGCTCGACCTGTTTAGGAACGGCACCGTCGTCGCGTAGGTGACCATGAGATCCCGATCGACCTTCGCCCAGCGTGCATTGACCGCCGGGGTGATGTCGGTGATCTTCTTGAGTGCTTCGATCTCAGCGTCGACGGACTTGACGTTGACGTTGCCCACATTGTTGTTATGCGTCTGCGTGATGCGACTGCCATTCAGCAACGTGTCGAACCAGTCGATCGGATGTGGGTAGTCCTGGTACCAGTCGGTGTAGCCGGCCTGTGCCTTGGTCGCCTGATTCCCGATCGTCTGGAAGTAGACGCCGTGCGACAACAGGTGGAGCTTCGGCTTGTAGCCGATCTTGGTCAGCTGACCCGCAAGGTACTCGACCGTCCCTTTGGCAGGCTCCTCGTTCGTGCCGTAGACATCGACGGTCGCGCCAGACGTCCCGGACTCCTTCACGAGCTGCTTCGCCTTGGCGATGTCGAACGTGTAGTCGGTGATCTTCTTGTACTGCGGGTAGCCCGGCGGCAGGAAGTTCTGCGTGGGCCGGCCCAGACCGCCGAAGGGCCCTGACACGATCGCCTGGCGGTCGATTGCGTAGTTGACCGCTTGCCGGGCCTTGATGTTGTTGAACGGCGGGATCCTGTTGTTGAGGAAGTAGTACCAAGTGTTCGCGTTCGTGTAGATCCGCAACTGGTCCTTGTACTTCGACTGCGCCTCCGGGAGGCGGTCGTTCGGGACCTGGTTGTAGTCGTAGTCCGCCTTGCCGCTGACGACCTGCTGGTAGGACGCCACCGGGTCGGTGATGATGCTGCCGACGACCTTGTCGGGAGCGCCCGACGGCATTGTCGGAATCTGGTTGTTGTAGTTCGGATTCCTGACCAGCGTGAAGCTGCGGTTCGGGACGTATTTCTGGAGCATGTACGGGCCTGTCGAGGGAATCGGGTGCGTCGACTGATCGCTCGCCGGCGTACCAGCCGGGACGAAATGCGCGAACTCGAGCGCAAGTATGTACAGGATGTCGCCCTCAGGGTGATCGAGTTGGATCTCGATCGTGCGCGCGGCATCGTCCGTGATGATTCCGGAGATGTGGCCCTTCTTCGTCGTCGCGAATCCGTTGGGGCCGCTGACGCCCTTGATCGCGGAGAAGAAACCGACGCCCGGGGAGTCGATCTTGAAGTCCCTCTCGATCGTGTACCGGAAGTCGCTCGCCTTCACTGCGGTGCCGTCCGAGTACTTGAGGTTCGCGCGAAGCTTGAACTTCAGATTCTTGCCGTCGGCGGAGATCGTGGGCATCTTCTCCGCGAGGTAGGGCACGAGTTCGGCACCGGCAGCCCCGGGCAGGTGCTTGTAACCCAGAAGCCCGGTCCAGACGTAGTTGTCGATCTGGTACGCAACAACGGTGTAGTAGAGACCCGGGTCCATGTAGTCCGGCGCATCGAAGGCGAGACGCAGGAGTGGATAGGTCTTGCCGCTGCTTCCGGTCGAGCCTCCGCTAGAGGACTTCTTGCCGCTACCGCCGCAGCCTCCGGCTACGAGGGCGAGCGCGGCCACCAGCGCGAGCATGCCGAATGACCGGAACACCTTTGTATTGCTTCTCACTATCGAACTCCTCCCGTTTGGGTCTAGCCACGGCGGCCGTGGACCCCCCTGGTCCGCGCGCGGATCGCTGATTCTTACAGACGTCTTTCCGGCTTCGCCGTTAGTACGTGACGCATTCAGAGTCGGATCAGGCGGCGGCGCTGCGCCTTCAGGTCGTCCGGTTCGATCTCCTCCACCACCCCGTCGACCCCTTCCCTTTCCGTGGAATGAAGAATCCGGCCCTCTCCGGCCCAGAAGGCGATGTGCGTCGCCTCATCTCCTGCGCCGTAGGTCACCAGGTCGCCTTGCCGGAGCTCGTGGTCGGCGATCGGGGCCCCAGCGGGCTCCTGCTGGTCGGCGTCTCGGGGAACGAGGCGCCCGATCCAGCGATAGGCCATGTGGACGAGGCCGGAGCAGTCGATCCCGCGCTCGGTCATGCCACCCCAGAGATAGGGCGTGCCCAGATAGCGGCGCGCCTGCTCGAGGGCGTCGCCTCCGGAGCCGCCGAGCTCCTCCTCACGAACCCAGCCGAAATAGTCGTAGGCGGTCTGGATACGCACCCACCCATCACGGAGGCCCTCGACCGCCACGGGCTCGCCGCGCAGAAGCTCCGTCACGCGCTCGGCATCGTCGCTCGGCTCAGCGCGCACAGCGGCGACATCCACCGAGCAGAGGACGTCCATTGGGGTTAGAGCGTGCCTTCGGCCAGCAACTTGTGGAACGCCTGGTACTGACCGAGCTTCCCGACAGTCACGAGCGTGTCGCCCTTCTTGACGACGTCCGACGGCTGCGCGCCCGCAACCGGCTCCGGATCCCGCAGGATCGCGATCACCGTGATCCCTGTCTTCGCACGGAAGCCGCACTCTGCGAGCGTCTGGTCGATCAACGGGCTGTCGTCCGGCACCGGAACCCACTCGATCGTCAGCTCGCCGAGCGCCATCTCGAGCTCCTCGACGATCTTCGGCCGCTCGTAAGCGCCGCCGATCACGGCTCCGAGCTGACGGGCCTCATCGTCGTCCAGCCGGATGACTTCGGACGGCTCGTCGTCGTGGTCATGGCGGAAGAAGTAGATCTCGCGGACGCCGTCGTTGTGGAGAACGATCGCGAGTCTGCCGCCTTCCGAGGTACGGAAGCCGTACTTGACACCGATGCCCGGCAGTCGGGTTTCTCTCAGCTCTACAGGCATTACCGCTCCTCACTTACCAGTGTAGGGGCTGGAAACAGGCGTCGGCCGATCCACTTCGACTCCTTCATCAGCACCACACCGATCGTCGCCGTCGCGAGCACGTACAGGCCGGCGAACGCGGTGAGGTCGGATTGCACGGCTTCGCTCAGGCGCGAATTACCGGACGCCAGCTGCGCGAGGATGATCGTGAACTCGCCGTGCGCGATGAGTGCGACGCCGGCGTTGAGGCTCTGTCTCCGAGTGAAGCCGCCGACGCGGCCCGCGAAGTAACCAGCTGCGGTCTTGCCGAGGATGGTGAGCGGAACCGCTAGCGCGAGCAGCCAGCCGAGCCGGCCGAGCGCGCCAACGTCGATCGAGAGGCCGAAGACGAAGAAGAACAACGCGGCAAAGACGTCGCGGAAGCTGAAGAAGCGTTCCTCGATCTCCTCACGCACACTGGTCTCCGCAAGCACGACTCCAGCCATCAGAGCGCCGATTGCCTCCGACAGGCCGAGCTCCTCAGCCAGCGCCGCCATCCCGACAAGGATGCCGACGACGAAGAGCAGGAAGAACTCGCGCGGGAGCCAATCGAGCACTCGGTCGAGCGGCTTGGTCAACCACCGTGCCGCGGCGAGGGAGATGCCGATGAATGCGATCGCCTTGCCGACCGTTCCGAGAGTCGAGGCCGTCGTGCCGCCTCCTGTCGCCGCGAAACCGAGGACGAACGCGATCGCGAGATCCTCGAACAACAGGATCGCGAGCACCAGGTCGGTCTCCTCGTCGGCCAGCCGGCGGAAGTCGATCAGCCCTTTCACAGTGATCGCGCTCGAGGACACGTAGACGGCCGCCGCAAGGATGAGCGCGCCGAAGGTGAGGCCGAAAGCTGCAACCCCGACGACAAGGCCAACCGCAGCGTTCGTCAGGAAGTCGAGCGTGCCGCCGAGCCCGACGTGGCGGCCGGTGCGACTCAGTCGGCCGAGGCTGAACTCGAGCCCGAGGAAGAAGAGCAGGAAGACGAGCCCGAGCTCGGCGACGAATTCCGTGACGTCGGAAGGAGTAATCAGGCTCGTCACGTGGGGCTCGTGTGGGCCCAGCAGGAGCCCACTGAGGAGATAGGCGGGTATGGCCGACACCCCCAGCCGGTGGGCAGCCAGCCCGAGGCCTGCCAGGAGAAGCACAGTCAGAGCCAGCTGGGAGAGCGTCATTTCGGCGCGATCGTTGCAGACGAACATATGTTCGCCTAAGCTCCCGCCATGCAGCTGAGGCTGGATGCGGCGGACCGGCTCGTCGAGCTGGTCGAAGAGCGGCGCGGGCCGGTCTACGCCGAGGAGGCGGCACGGCGGCTCTTCGCCCTGAGGCACGCACCCGTCGGGCTGGCGCGGAGCCTGTTGGAGGAGGTCGTCGGCGACGACACCCGGCTGGCCTGGCGCGGCGACTCCGTCGGTCTGGCCGAACCACCTGGCGCCGAGGTCCTGCTCGAAGACGCAACCTTCGTCGTCGTGGATCTAGAGACGACCGGTCTTCGGCCCGGAAGCTCGCGCATCTGCGAGATCGGCGCGGTGCGCGTGCGCGACTTCGAGCTCGCCGAAGAGTTCGAGCTGCTGGTCGATCCCGGCGTCCCGCTCGGCGCGGCGATCAGCGCCCTAACGGGCCTTGACGATGCGGAGCTACGCGGACAGCCGCATCCCGGTATCGCAGTGCGGCGCTTTCTCGAGTTTGCGAGCGACGCGGTGCTCGTCGCGCACAACGCGCGCTTCGACCTGGGCTTCATCGACTGCGAGACGCAGCGGCTGACAGGCGGCAGGCTGGCTGGGCCGGTGGTGGACACGGTCGGCCTCGCCCGCCGGCTCCTGGCGGGGCGAACCCGCCGTGCGGGGCTCGCGTCGCTCGCGCAGTTCTTCGGCACCGAGGCCCGGCCGTGCCACCGCGCGCTTCCTGATGCGCAGGCGACGGCGGAGATCCTCGTGCAGCTGATCGGGCTCGCACAGGAACGCGGGGCACGCACCGTTGCGGACCTCGTCGACCTGGCCGCTCCTCGCGTGCGCAAGGTCTACTCGAAGCGATCGCTCGCCTTCGGCGCTCCGACCTCGCCCGGCGTCTACCTCTTCCGCGACCGTCACGACCAGGTGCTGTACGTGGGTCGCGCACGTGACCTGCGTGCACGGCTTCGTTCGTACTTCCGTTCCGACCGGCAAAGACCCGCCGTCGAAGCGGCGCTGTTCGCGCTCGAGCGAATCGAGTGGCGCGCGACCGGCTCGGAAGTCGAAGCCGCTCTCGAGGAGTTACGGCTTCTACGCGAGCTACGTCCGATCGCCAACGCGCGAAACACCCGGCCCGACCGCTACGTCTACCTGCGCCGCCGTGGCGACAAGCTCGTCTGCTCGCAGACACCGACGCCTCTCGGCCCGATCCGCAGCCGCGCTCGTGCGCGGCTCGCCTGCAGGGCACTCGACGGAGCCCCGGAGGAGGAACTCGAGCGTCCGGAGCTCGCGCTGCCGCGCTTGCGGACGCGCCTGAATCATCTTGCGGAGTGCCGGCGCTACGAGGATGCAGCCCGTCTGCGCGACCGCATCAGTGCGCTCGAACAGATCCTCGGTTCTCTTCGCCGCCTCGAGCAGCTGCGCCATGCACGTTGCTGCCTCATTGTTCCCGCCGCGGAGCCTGGCTTCGCGCGGGCGATCTTCGTCGCAGGCGGACGCGTCGCCGCCGTTCGCACGCTTCCGCGCGGTGAAGGAGCACGACTCGAGGTCGACGCAGGTCTCGCCGAGACGAATTGCTCGACGCCGGACCATCTGGCCGCAGAGGATGTCGACGCGCTGCTCGCGATCGGAACGTTTCTGCGCCGCCCGCCACCCGAACTGCGCGTCGCGCCGCTCGAAGCGAACGCAATTCTCAGACTGGCGGCGGCTCTTCCACCGGCTCTGGGGCCGGAGGCTCGAACACAGGCTCGCGCTCACGCGGCTTGATGCGTCCCTCCTTGATCTCCTCCGCAAAGTGGCACGCGACCTCATGGCCGGTCGAGAATTTGCGCAAAGGCGGAACTTCCTCGCGGCACCGCGTCGGCTGAACGAAGGGGCAGCGCGTGTGGAAGCGGCAAGCGGCCGGTGGGTTCGCCGGGCTGGGCAGATCACCGGCCAGCAGGATCGGCTCGCGCTGCCGCTCGATGACCGGATCGGGGATCGGCACCGCCGAGAGCAGAGAGATCGTGTACGGATGCAACGGGTTCTCGTAGAGCTCAGCAGCTGACGAGACTTCGACGATCCAGCCGAGATACATGACGGCGATGCGATCGGAGATGTGCCGCACTACCGCGAGGTCGTGCGCGATGAACAGATACGTAAGGTCGAACTCGTCCTGCAACTGCTCGAGCAGGTTGATGATCTGCGCCTGGATCGACACGTCGAGAGCGGAGACCGGCTCGTCTGCGACGACGAAGTCGGGATTGACCGCGATCGCGCGAGCCAGGCCGATGCGCTGGCGCTGTCCGCCGGAGAACTCGTGCGGGTAACGGCCGGCCGCATCGGCAGGAAGGCCGACGATCTTCAGCAGGTCGCGAACCCGGGAGCTCGCCTCGCGCCGACTCGCCAGACCGTGCGTGCGGAGCGGCTCGCCGATGATGCGCCCCACACTGTGGCGAGGATTGAGCGACGCGTACGGATCCTGGAAGACCATCTGCATGCGACGGCGCAACGGCCGCAGCTCGTTCTCTCCCAACTGGGAGATGTCGCGGCCCTCGAACAGGATGCGCCCGGCCGTCGGCTTATAGAGCCGCAGGATCGTGCGCCCGACCGTCGACTTGCCACAGCCGGACTCGCCGACGAGCCCGACGGTCTCGCCGCGGCTGATCTTCAGCGAGACGTCGTCGACGGCACGGATGTCGCCGACATGGCGGTCGAGGACGATGCCGCTCTTGATCGGAAAGTAGACCTTGAGATGCTCGATCTCGACCAGGGGCTCACCGGTTCGGGTCGTCATGCGGTCGCTGCTTCGCGCGTCCGCTCCCACTCGTCGAGTGCGACCGGGTTGAAGCAGGCGACCTTGTGCCCCGGCTCGATCTCCACGAGCGGCGGCACCTCCTGGCTCGAGAGATCGACCTCATAACGGCAGCGCGGTTGAAACGGGCATGCCACCGGTGCCCGAAGCATGTTCGGGGGCGCGCCCTCGATCGGGTGCAGCCGGGCCCGCCGGCCCATGTCCAGGCGCGGCACGCTCTGGAGGAGGCCGAGCGTGTAGGGATGGCGCGGCGAGCCGAAGAGCTGCTCCGCGGATCCCGTCTCCATGAACATGCCCGCGTACATCACGTTCACGCGCTCGCACATGCCCGCGACGACGCCAAGATCGTGCGTGATCAGGATGAGCGCCGCGTTCTCCTCCGCGACGAGCTCCCGCAAGAGGTCGAGGATCTGGGCCTGGATCGTCACGTCGAGAGCGGTCGTCGGCTCGTCGGCGATCATGAGCTTCGGCTCGCAGGCCAGCGCCATCGCGATCATCGCGCGCTGCCGCATCCCGCCGGAAAACTGGTGCGGGTAGTCGCGGAGCCGCTGGTCGGCACTCGGAATGCCGACCCGGTCCAGCAACTCTGCCGCGCGCTTGTCGGCGGCCTTGCGATCCATGTCGAAGTGCGTCTCGAGCGCTTCGCGGATCTGACGCCCGATCGTCAGGACCGGGTTCAAGGAGGACATCGGATCCTGGAAGATCATGGCGATCTCGCGCCCACGAATGCGCCGGAGCGCGCGGTCGCTCTGTCGAATGAGATCGGTGCCCTCGAAGACCGCCGCACCGGACTCGACACGGCCGTTCCGTGCGAGCAGCCCGAGGATCGCGAGCGACGTGACGCTCTTCCCGCACCCCGACTCCCCGACGATCCCGAGCGTTTCACCAGGCGCGATGTCGAACGTGATCCCGTTGACGGCGTGCACGGTCCCCCGCCGTGTCGAGAAGCGGACGTGCAGGTCCTCGACCGAGAGGAGAGCCTCCCTAGCCACGGCCGCGCAACTTCGGATCAAGCGCCTCGCGCAGCCCGTCCCCGATCAGATTGAACCCGAGGACCGAGATGATGATCGCGATGCCGGGAATGATCGCGAGGAACGGCCCGACAGCGAGGTAGTCGTTCACGTTCGCGAGCATCGTGCCCCACTCTGGAGTGGCCGGGTCCTGTGGGCCGAGCCCAAGAAAGCCGAGACCGGCGACGTCGATGATTGCGGTAGCCATCGCCAGCGTGCCCTGCACGATCACCGGCGAGATCGCGTTCGGGAGAATGTGCGAGAAGAGAATCCCCCGCCGACGCACGCCCACGGATCTCGCCGCCAGCACGAAGTCGTTTTCCTTTTGCGCGAGCACCGAACCTCGTAACAGGCGCGCGAAGATGGGGATGTTCACGATCCCCACTGCGAGCATTACCTGCCACAACCCGGGCTGCAGCGCAGCGACGATGCCGATGGCGAAGAGCAGACCGGGAATCGCGAGCATCACGTCCATGCATCGCATGATCACGGTGTCGACGAAGCCGCCCAGGTAGCCGGCCGTCGCGCCGAGCAGCAGGCCGATCGAGAGACCGATCGAAACCGAGACCACACCAATCAACAGCGAGTAACGCGCCCCGTAGACGATGCGCGAGAACTCGTCACGCCCGAGCAGGTCGATGCCGAACCAATGTCCGGCTGTCGGCCCGACCGGCTCACCGTTGTGGAGCAGGTCGAGGTTCTGATCCTTCGGGCCGTACGGAGCGATCACCGGCGCGAAGACCGCCACGGTTACGAAGACCGTGACGAAGAACCCACCGAGAATCGCCGCCGGGTTGCGAACGAGCCGGTACCACGCTTCGTTCCACAACCCCGAGGGGGCTTCCAGTTGGAGCTCGCGCGCCTCGATTTCCGCGACAGACATCAGCTATCAGCTGTACCTGATGCGCGGGTTGATGATCGCGTAGGAGATGTCGACGAGCAGGTTCACGACGACGAACACCACGGCGAGGAAGAGGATGCCACCCTGCAGAGCGGGATAGTCGCTGTTGAAGATCGCGTCGCGCAGCCAGGAGCCCATGCCGGGAAACGCGAAGACGGTCTCGGTCAGCACGGCGCCCGAGAGCAGCAGCCCGGTCTGCAGGCCGATGATCGTCGACACGGGAAGCAACGCGTTACGCAGCACATGGCGTCGATCGACCGTGTGCGGCGCAAGGCCCTTCGCGCGAGCCGTGCGTACATAGTCCTCGTTCTGGACGTCGAGCACCGCCGCGCGGGTGATCCGCATGATCACCGCGAGCGGGATCGAGCCGAGCGCGATCGCGGGCAAGATCAGATGCTTGACTGCATCCCACAGCGCGGTCCAGTCGCGCGTGATCAGACCGTCGAGGATGTAGAAGCCCGTCGGGTGCTTCGGGCTCAGCAAGACGTCCTCACGGCCGACGCTCGGCAGCCAGTGCCACCTCACCGCGAAGAAGTACTTGAGAATGATCGCGAGGAAGAAGATCGGGATCGAGATGCCGATCAGCGAGCCGACGAGGCTGAGGTTGTCGAAAACGCCGCCGTACCGTTTGGCCGCAAAGAACCCGAGTGGTAAGCCGATGCCGATGGCGAAGAACATCGCTGCGGCCGCCAGCTCGATCGTCGCCGGGAAGCGACGGCCGATCTCCGAGGTGACGGTGCGGCGC
>Ga0307310_10000397_pt1 | contig 14074 bp, 14 predicted proteins | sample ER_DNA_197_FD_194502 | JGI IMG/M metagenome (GOLD analysis project Ga0307310, IMG submission 194502) | Bulk soil microbial communities from the East River watershed near Crested Butte, Colorado, United States - ER_DNA_197 | ecosystem: Environmental > Terrestrial > Soil > Floodplain | place...
CACCGTGCCTGGCGCCGTCATATAAATCGAGATCGCCACAGAAGCTGCCACCCCGGCGATCGCCCATCCACGCCAGGATGCCGGCCGCGCGTTCCCCGGTCGCCATCCGGCGAACCGCGATCCCCGCGCTTCTTCGGCCGCGACCGCCTCGCGTACTCGCTGCGATAAATGGTCCCAGAACAGGGGCGACGGTTCGGGGACGTTGGCCGCATCGACGACGGCAGACATCGATCCCCTCAACGAGGCGATCTGTTGCCGGCAGATTTCGCACGACTGCAGGTGCGGCGCCGTCGCCTCGGCCCGAGCGCCCTCGGCGAGATCGATCAATTCTTCAGGAGCCAGATGCATGGCGGATCTCACAAATCGCAGTTGGCTTTATCAAGGCCTCTCGTCACCGAGCTGCTTCTTCAGGTTGCCGAGCGCATGGAAAAAATTTGCCTTGACCGTCCCGACCGAGCTGCCGAGCACGGCCGCGATTTCCTGGTGCGACATCTCGTGGTACATCCGCAGGATCAATGTCGCCCGCTGCCTCCGCGGAAGCTCCGCGATGGCGGCACGAACGCGCGCGCCGCGCTCTTCTTTCAGAAGGCGCTCCGACGCCGACTCACTGCGGCTGTCGACGAACTGCCGATCGTCGATCGCCTCGGTGATCTTCTCCAGCGATGCTTTCGCACTCACCCGATTCAGGCAGACGTTGACGCCAATCCGATACAGCCACGTGGCCAGCGACGACTGGCCGCGGAAGCTTCGCAGACCTTTGTACGCGCGCAGAAAGATATCCTGCGACAGATCGTTCGCGTCCTCGTGATTGCCGACGAACCGCCAGCAGAGCTGATACACGGAACGGCGGTGTCGCTCGACAACCAGATCGAACGCGCCGGACCGCCCGGCCAGGCACGCCTCGATGAGCGCCGCCTCGCCGAGCTCCTCGAGCGCGGGCTCACTCGTCGTCGAAGCCACGATGCTCTGCCGGCGGCCGCCATGGAGCGCCCGTCCCCCCGCGGTTGATCCTGTTGGCTTTGTCAGGCCTGTTGGCCACGTCCCCGTCATTGTCCACGCAAGTGATGGTGCCATCAGCGTCCAGCACGGGCAACGCGCCTGATTCCGAGAGAGACATCCACAACCGTTTAGACCTGCGCCGTGCCCGAAAGGTTGAAAATCTGGCGAAAAGTGTTACCGCATCTCCAAAAGACGGTCGATTTCCCCGGTCGACGGCAGGCCGCCGCGCGCACCGAGCGCCCGGCAACTGAGCGCCGCCGCCGCATTGGCATAGTTCAGAACCGTCTCGACGTCGCCCTCGGGCCAGCGGAGGCATCCCGACGCAAAGGCGCCCCGAAATACGTCGCCGGCTCCCGTGGTGTCGACGCAGTCGACGATGAAGGGTGCCGTTCGAATTTCACGCCCGCCGCATCGCGCGAGGCTCCCCTCCGCGCCAAGGGTCACACACACGAGCGCCGCGTGAAATTCGCGCTCGATGGCTTCGAGCGCTCGCCCGAGATCGGCGTGCCCTGTCAGCGCGGAGGGAAATTCCTCCGCCGAAATAATCACGTCGATCTTCTGAAGGAGTGCGTGCGTTCCCGGCTGGACATCCTCGATATCGACGATCGTGGGAACGGCTGCGTGCCGCGCGGCCGTCGCCGCGTCCGTCGCCGCGGCGACGTCCTCGCAGTCGACGAGCAACAGGCGGCCAGATGCGGCCGCCTCGCGCGTCGCGCCGTCCAGCGGGTCCAGGCGTAACGCCGGATCGCGGTGCCACAGTACCGTTCTTTCGCCCGTGCGCCCATCGACCAGAATCACGGCGGCCCGGTTCGCCGCGCCCGGCACGGTCCGCGAAGCACGATGGTCCACGCCCTCGGCCGTCAGGCTTTCGCGCGCGAGCCGGCCGGCAGCATCGTCGCCAAAGCTGCCGATGTAACGCGTCCGCCAGCCGAGTCGAGCGGCCGCGACGACCGCCGTCGCTACCTGGCCGCCTGGAAGACAGGCAAACTGTTCGAGTCGCTGTTTCGAGCCCGGAGCCGGATGCATCGCGGCCACGGCAACATAGTCCACGCTGTTTTGCCCCAGGCCCACGAGGTCGAAGGCGCGGATGGGCAGCGCAAAAGGCATACGCACCTCGACATTATATTGACCTTCGCCTTCCTTTTGCGTATAGTTGCCGTGAAATTAGGAGGTGCTGATGCTTCCCCTGACGAAGCGCCAACGCGAGATCCTCGATTACCTGAACGAATTCATTACGCAGCACGGGTACGCCCCGAGCCTCGAGGAAATCGGCCGGCGGTTCGGCCTTTCTTCGCTCGCGACCGTCCACAAGCACCTGACGAACCTTCAGGAAAAAGGCTTCATCAAACGGGCATGGAATCGGAGCCGGTCGGTCGAGATGGTTCCGACGCGAGTCGGCGGTCGCGCGGTGGAGCTTCCGCTGCTCGGGTATGTGGCCGCGGGTCTGCCGATCGAAGCGGTCGCCTCGAACGAAACGATCTCGGTGCCCGAGGATCTGGCCGGAGCGCGCGACACGTATGTCCTTCGTGTTCGCGGCGATTCGATGATCGACGAGCAGATTCGCGACGGCGATTTCGTGGTCGTCCAGGACCGCAAGTCGGCCGACAACGGCGAGATGGTCATCGCGCTGGTTCGCGGCTCGGACGTGACGCTCAAGAAGTTCTATCGCGATCCCGGCGGCAAGATTCGGCTGCAGCCGGCGAACGTCACGATGCAACCCATCTTTGTCGATCCAGACCAGGTGCAGATCCAGGGCGTGGTCGTGGGGGTGATGCGGAAGTACTAGAAGGACCGAACGTCCATTACACTTGGGCATGGCCGATCAGCCCAAGCAGATCAATTTCACCATCATTCCCGACGATGCGCCCGCAGGGGGCGAGAATAGTCCCGCGCGCACCTATTCCAACTTCTGCTCCATCGCGCACACGCCGTTCGACTTCACCCTCACCTTCTGTGAGGTGATGCCCCTCACCGAAAAGGAAATCAAGGAAGCCGAATCCGACCACGTCGTCCGCGCACCCGTACGCGCCAGGATTGTCGTGCCGGTGCAGTTCGTGCCCAACCTGATTAACGCGCTCCAGGAACATTGGCGCGTGTTCTCGGAGTCGTACAGCAACGTCGGGTGGAACAAGGGCCCGGGACCTATTCACTAAGGGTCCGGCTAAAGCCGGACACTACGTACCGCGCGTCATCCCATGAAGACCGCCACTGAGACCCGTGAGATTCTCGACAAGCTCGAGGGTCAGCACCCGGACGCGGATACCGAACTGCACCACACGAACGCGTTCGAGCTCCTCGTGGCGACGATGTTGTCCGCGCAGTCTACCGATCAGCGCGTCAACATGGTCACGCCCGCGTTGTTCAAGCGTTACGCCAACGCGAAGGCGCTCGCCAGGGCAACCGCGGCGCAACTCGAGCCGCAGATTCATTCGACGGGATTCTTCCGCGCCAAGTCGAAGGCGCTCGTGGGCATGGCCCGGGCGCTCGTGAAGGATCACGGCGGCGAAGTGCCGGCCGACATGGAGGCGCTGACGAAACTGCCGGGCGTGGGACGCAAGACGGCGAACGTGGTCCTCGGGCACGCGCTTGGGGTGCCCGGGCTCCCGGTCGACCGGCACGTCCTCCGCGTCGCCAACCGGATCGGGATCGCCGAATCGGACAAGCCCGAAGTCGTCGAGCAGCAACTGTGCGGCGCGCTGCCGCCCGAGCGCTGGACGAGGACGTCCGATACCCTCATCCTCCACGGCCGCCGGATCTGCAAGCCCAGGCCGCTCTGCGACAAATGCGCGGTCCGGGACGACTGCGAGTACTTCCAGACGGTCGTGGCGGTCGAACGTGCGGCGCCCGCGCAGAAAAAGCGGCGGAGCGCGGTGAAGGAGCATGAAAAGGGCCGACTTCGAGCGTCTCGTCGCTGACGCCCTCGCGTCCATCCCGCGACGGTTCCGTGAGGCCATGCGCAACATCGTGATCGTCGTCGAGGGCGAGCCGTCGCCCGACCTGCTCGCCGACATGGAGATCGAGCCGCCCGATACGCTGCTCGGCCTGTATCAAGGCATTCCTCTCACCGAGCGGCGATGGGACGCGGGCAACCAGTTGCCGGATCGCATCCTGATCTTTCAGGGGCCGCACGAACGGGCGGCGGAGGACGAGGACGACCTGGCCGATGCGGTCGCCGAGACGCTGATCCATGAAATCGGCCACTACTTCGGCATGAGCGAAGAGGAAATCGAGGACATCGAGGAGAACTACTGGCGCAAAAGGGGTCGTACCCCTTGACCCCTTTTTCGCGTAAGCGATTCGGCCAGCACTTCCTCGAGCCGGTCTGGGTTGCCAAAGTCATCCGCGCAATCGATCCACAGCCGGCCGATCGCTTCGTCGAAATCGGCCCCGGCCGCGGGGCGCTGACCCGCCCGCTCCTCGAGCGGGTTACGTCTGTGCAGGCGTTTGAAATCGATCGCGATCTGGCGGCTGAACTAAGCGCGACGAGCAAGCTGACGCTTGTCGAGGGCGACTTTCTCGATACGGCGAGCCAGCTGGCCGCCGAGCGATCGCACCCGCTTCGCGTCGCGGGCAATCTCCCCTACAACGTCGCCTCGCCGATTCTGTTCAAATTGCTCGAGCTGCACGCGTCAGGCGTACCGCTCGTCGACGCCACCCTCATGCTGCAGCACGAGGTTGCGGACCGTCTGGTAGCCCCGCCTGGCGGGAAGGCATACGGCGTCCTCAGTATCCTCGTGCAGCACACTGCTGACGTCGAACGCCTGCTGAGCCTGCCGCCCGGCGCCTTTCGGCCGCCGCCCAAGGTGCGCTCCGCGCTCGTCCGCGTCCGATTCCGGGAACCGCGTCCGCCCGCGGACGATCCGGCCCTCTTCGCCGCCCTCGTTCAAGCCATCTTCACCCGCCGCCGGAAGACGCTGGCGAACGCCCTGCTGGCGTTTCCGTTGTCGTCGCGGCTGCCGCCCGGCGCGGCCCTCGAACGCGCGGCCATCGACGGCCGCCGGCGCCCGGAGACGCTGGCAGTGTCGGAACTGGTGCGGCTCGCCGGCGCTTTCGGTAACGGTGCTTGAATTCCCGTTGAGGTGTGTTACGCTAACTCGCACGTAGACCGGGTCTTATTAGACCCGGCGGGTCCGAAAGACCTTCGAAAGGACCCGGCCTACGAACGCGCCATCCCGCCCCTGTTTTTCTCAGGCGCGCCCAGCAGCCTGATTGAGCCGCGTTTCGCGGTTCCCTTCGCCGTGCTCGCTCCGCTCGGAGTGTCTCGACGAGGTCTGTACGGGCCAAGTTTCAGAATGCTCGAAGTCGTTCCACTCGGCGGACTCGGCGAATTCGGGATGAACATGCTGGCGCTCACCTGGGGCGAGACAACGATCGTTGTCGACGCCGGCGTCATGTTCCCCGATCCCGAGCTGCTCGGCGTGGATCGGATCATTCCCGATCTCACGTACTTGCAGCAGAAAGGACGCGCCGCCGCGCTCGTGCTGACGCACGGTCACGAAGATCACATTGGCGCGGTGCCGCACGTGCTGCCGTACGTCGACGGCCCCGTCTACGGCACGCCGCTGACGCTCGCGCTCGTCGAACCGAAGCTGGCCGAGCACGGGATCCAGGGACGAACGCTCGTCGCCGTCCGGCCGCGCGACCGCGTGACGATTGGTCCGTTCGTCGTCGAATTCATTCGCGTGACGCACAGCATCCCGGATTGCGTCGCGCTCGCCATTCATACTCCGGTCGGCGTCGTCATCCACACGGGCGACTTCAAGATCGATCAAACGCCGATCGACGGCCAGCATTTCGACGTCCACCGGTTCGCGGAGCTCGGGGCGTCCGGGGTCCTCGCGCTCTTTGCCGACAGCACGAACATCGATCGGCGCGGCTTCACCGGATCGGAGCGCGAAGTCATCGAGGCATTCGAAGAGATCTTCACGAGCACGACCGGGCGGCTGGTCGTGGCCGCATTTGCCTCGAGCATCTACCGGATGCAGATCCTCGTCGATCTCGCCGCGCAGTTCGACCGCAAGGTGGCGTTCCTCGGGCGGGGCATGATGCAGAACTCCGAAATTGCGCAGCGTCTCGGTTATCTGCGCATTCCGACCGGCGTACAGATCCGCGACTCGGACGTGAACAGCTTCCCTGCTCAGGATGTGCTGTGCATGGCGACGGGATCGCAGGGCGAGCCGATGGCGGCGTTGTCCCGGATCGCGATCGACGATCACCGGCACGTGAAACTCGGACCCGACGACACGGTGGTTCTCTCGGCGCGAGCCATACCCGGCAACGAGAAGGCCATCGGGCGCGTCATGAATCACATCGCGCGGCGCGGCGCCGAAGTCGTATATGAGGGCGTCAAACACGTGCACGTCTCCGGACATGGCAGCGAGGAAGAACTGAAGCTGATGCTCTCGCTCGTGAAGCCGCGTTACTTCGTGCCGGTCCACGGAGAATTTCGCCACCTCTCGCAGCACGCGCGGATCGCCGCGCGCGTGTTCGCGGGGCGCGACCCGAGGCCGGAAGTCCTCCTGGCGGAAAACGGCGATCTCCTGTTGTTCGACGAGCACGGCGCCCGCCTGGGCGGGAAGGTCCCTGTCGGTCGAATCCTGATCGACGGAACGCTGACAGGCGAGGTCGCCGACGAGGTGCTGAGAGACCGCCGGCATCTCTCCGAAGACGGCCTCGTGGTCCCGGTCGTCGCGATCAACAAACAGACCGGCGCGCTCGAGGGCGTGCCGGATATCATCACCCGCGGCTTCGTCATGGAGGACAGCCAGGCGCTCCTGGCCGACGCCGCGCGCATGCTGACCGAGGTCATGGAGCAGACAAGCGTGGAGGAGCGTACCGACCAGGGGTTGATCAAGGAAAAACTGCGCGTGGAGCTGCGGCGCTTTCTCCGCAAGCGTTCAGGCCGGCGGCCGTTTGTGCTGCCCGTCATCATGGAGATTTAACACGTGCGCCGATCCACTGTGTCCCGCAGGTTTCGCGAGTTCGTCGGGGTTGCGCTGTTCGGCGCGGCCATCATCTGGATCATCGCGCTCGTCAGCTATGAACCGGCCGATCCGGTCTGGTTCTTCAGCACGGGCGGGCACGCCGACCCGGTCAACTTCGCCGGCAGGATCGGGGCCTTCCTCGCCGAGCTCTCCTTCCAGCTGTTCGGCTATGCCTCGTACACGATTCCAGCCGTGCTGATCGTCGGCGGCTGGCAATCCTTCTGGTGTCGCGAGGTCGACGCGGCGGGCACGAAGGTGTCCGGCGCCGTGCTGCTGTTCGCGTGCGTCAGCGCGTTTCTGAGCCTGGTCTTCGGCTCGCTCGAGATGGCCGGCAAGCCGTTCCGCGCCGGCGGCTACGTCGGCGACTGGCTGGCCACGGCCCTGGCGGGCTACCTCAATCGCACGGGATCGGTCGTCCTGATTCTGACGCTCATCCTCCTGGCGATCATCATGTCGACGCAGTTCTCGTTCGGCAGGCTGTTCAAGGCGATCTTCGCCTCGATGGTCGGAGGATCCGCGCGTGCCCTCGCATCCCTCCGCGAATGGCGGGAAGATCGCCGGCGCGAGAAACAGCGCCGCGAGGTGATCGCGAAACACATGAAGAAGGGGACCGTCGCGCCGGAAGCACTGAAAAAGCGGGAGGTTGTCAAAGAGGACGAAGAAGACGAGGAAAGCGAGGCGGATCTTCCGCGCCAGGCCCCGGTCGTCGGCGCGGCCAGATCGTTTGCGCCCCCCAAACCCCCGAGGGTCAGCGTGCCTGCTCCGCCGCTTCCCCTGTCCGATCCGGAACCGACGGGCAAGGCGCCTGCCGAACGGCGGAAGGGCGACTACGCATTGCCGCCGCTGGCGCTTCTCGACGCGCCGAAGACCGAGCGCAAGATCGACGAGCGCGAGCTCATGGACAGCGCGCGCCTCCTCGAGGAGAAGTGCCGCGAGTTCTCCGTCGAGGGAAGCGTCGTCCAGATTCATCCGGGCCCGGTCGTGACGACCTTCGAATTCAAGCCAGACGCCGGCGTGAAGTACTCCAAGATCACGAACCTCTCAGACGATCTCTGTCTGGCGATGCAGGCGGAATCCGTTCTCATCGACCGGATCCCGGGCAAGTCCACCGTCGGCATTCAGATCCCGAACCGCAACCGCGAGCAGATCTCGCTCCGCGAGATGCTCGAATCCGACCTGTACCGGCGCTCGACGTCGAAGCTCACGCTGGCGCTCGGCAAGACCATTCACGGCGAACCGTACATGGCCGACCTGGCGGCGATGCCCCACTTGCTGATCGCCGGATCGACGGGCGCGGGCAAATCGGTCGGCATCAACGGCATGCTCACGAGCATCCTCTATCGCGCGACGCCAGACGATGTGCGGATGATCATGATCGATCCCAAGCGCCTCGAGCTCGGGATGTACGACGACATTCCGCACTTGATGACCCCTGTCGTCGTCGATCCCAAGCAGGCCGCCAACGCCTTGCGCTGGGCGGTCCGCGAGATGGAAGAACGCTACAAGACGCTTGCGGCGGAAGGCGTGCGCAACATCGAGCAGTACAACCGGAACGTGCACCAGGCGATCGCCGAGCGGCGCACGCCCCAGGACGGTGAAGTACCCAAAACCCTCCCCTTCATCGTCGTCGTGATCGACGAGCTCGCGGATCTGATGATGGTCGCGAGCAACGAAGTCGAGGAATCGATCGCGCGTCTCGCGCAGATGGCCCGCGCGGTGGGCATCCATTTGATTCTCGCGACGCAGCGGCCATCGGTCGACGTGATTACCGGCCTCATCAAGGCCAACCTCCCGGCGCGGATTTCGTTCCGCTGCTCCTCCAAAATCGATTCGCGGACGATTCTCGACGGCAACGGCGCCGAGCAGCTGCTCGGCAAGGGCGACATGCTGTTCGTGCCGCCGGCCTCGTCCCGGTTCATCCGCCTCCACGGCCCGTACATTTCCGAGCAGGAAAGCGCCCGTCTTGCGAGCTTCCTCCGCAAACAGGGCAAACCGGTCTACGACACGTCCATCACGGCCGAGCAGAAAACGGCGGCCGACGCGATCGAGATGGACAAGGACGATCTGTACGACGAGGCGGCGCGCATCATCGTTCAGAGCGGCCAGCCGTCGATTTCGTACTTGCAGCGGCGGCTGCGCATCGGCTTCAGCCGTGCCGCGCGTCTCGTGGACATGATGGAAATGGAAGGCCTGGTATCGCCCGCCTCCGCCGGCACACCCCGCGAGGTGCTGGTGGACAAGCACTACTTTGACGAAGTCGATCAACAGTTGAGATAACGAACCATGAAGGTTTCGACACAAAGGACACGAAGGACACAAAGGATTGGACGTACGGGTTTGACCTGCGTGTCCATCGTGTCCATTGTGTTCTCGACGACGGTTATTGCCGCGAGTACAGCGCAGGAGATGTACCTCGCGGCGATGGCGCGCGAGCAGACGGTTCGCGCCGCGTTCGCGCAAGAGGACCCTGACGCGGCCGGAAATGTCGCCGCCGACGTGCGGGCGGTGGTCGCGGCCTACCAGGAGATCGTCAAGATGTACCCCGCGAGCGGCTACAGCGACAACGCCCTGTGGCAGGCTGGCCGTCTTTCGGTCGATGCGTTTCTCCGGTTCGGGCAGGAGCGCGACAAGAACACCGGCGTTCGTCTTCTGCGGTTGCTCACGACGGGATACCCCGCCAGCCCGCAGGTCAAAGAGGTGCCGGGCCAACTTGCGCGCGTGAGCGGTGCTCCATCGGACCAGCCGAAAGGCCCGCTCCGACTCGCCACCATCAGGCAGATTCGGCGCGAAGTGCTCAGCGACGCCGTCCGCATCACGATCGAACTCGACCATGAAGTGACGTTCCACGACGAGCGCATCCCGGATCCAACACGCGTGTTCGTCGATCTGCCGTCGACGCGTGCCGCGCCTGCACTCCTCGACAAGACGCTGCGCTTCGACGGCGACACCAGCATCGTTCGTCAGATTCGCATCGGCCGTCATCCGAACGCGACGACGCGCGTAGTCCTCGAGGCCGCCGGCGTATCGAGCTACAGCGTGTACCCTTTGTACAATCCGTTCCGGTTGGTCATCGACTGCGTCCGGGCCCCCGAGCCGGCGTCGACCGCGGCGGCACCTTCGGTTTTGGCCGCGCGTCGAGTCCCGCCCATCAAGCCCATCAAACCCATCAAGGGTTCTCCTGTAGGAACCACGTTTCAGCCGGTTCCGAATCCGTTTCGGTCCCCTCTCAACCCGCCTCAATTCGCTGCGACCCCGGTAATTCCGTCACCGGCGCCGCCGTCGACGCCGCTGGCGGCCACGAATGCGCTGCCACCAGCGACGTCGACGAGCGCGCCGCCCCGGAATGTCGGCGGCGGATATTCAATGGCGCGCCAGCTCGGGCTGACCGTCTCCCGCATCGTCATCGATCCCGGGCATGGAGGACACGATCCGGGGGCGATGGGCAAATCGATCACCGAGGCAGAGCTCGTGCTCGATATTGCGCTGCGCGTCGAAGCGCTTCTTCAGAAGGTGCCCGGAACCGAAGTCATCCTGACGCGCCGTACCGACGAGTTCGTCCCGCTGCAGGAGCGGACGGCCATCGCGAACCGCGAAGGCGCGGATCTCTTTCTCTCGATTCACGCGAATGCCAGCGCGAATCCTTCCGCGCGCGGCATCGAAACCTACTTCCTGAACTTCGCGAGCAACATGACCGCGGCGTCGGTCGCCGCGCGGGAAAACGCCGCGTCGGGGCAGGCGATGGGCGCGCTGCCCGATTTTCTGAGAGCCATCGCCCTCAATAACAAGCTGGACGAGTCACGCGATTTCGCGACTGAAGTGCAGGAGGCGATCGTCGATCGCCTTCGGAAGTCGAACAAGACCGTGAAGGATCTCGGCGTCAAGCAGGCGCCTTTCGTCGTGCTGATCGGCGCGGCGATGCCGAGCGTGCTGGCCGAGATTTCGTTCGTGACGAACGCGCCGGAAGCGAAGCTGCTGCACGGCAGCGCGTATCGCCAACGGATTGCCGAGGCGCTCGCAAGCGCGATCGGAAAGTACCAGAGGTCGCTCAACAGCGTCGCGAGGCTGGCGCACCAATAAGGTCCGGCGTTATGCGTACGTAGTGTCCGCCTTCAGGCGGACCGTCTTCGCAACCAGAACATCAGACCCCCCAACCCAATGCCGAGAAGAATCGCCATGAGCGCCAGGACGCCGCTCAAGCCGAGCGATCCGAGCAGCACTTGACTGAGCGTGGAGAGCTCGCTTTTTGGCGGCTCCGTGATGTCGACGATGATCGGACGGGCGGGCTGAACCCAGACGAGAAAGGCGAACAGGCGCAAGCCAGGAAACACGCTACCCTCGGAAATTCCATTCCCCGCTGGTGAAGGCCAGTTCCGCGAGCGTCCGGACCGCGACGCCGGTGGGCCCCTTCGGCATGAACGGTTTCGCCTCTTCAGCCCACGCGGTGCCTGCAATATCGATGTGCGCCCACGGACGCCCACCGGCGAATTCCTTGAGAAAGAGCGCCGCGGTGATCGAACCTGCAGGCCGGCCGCCGGTGTTGGTGAAGTCCGCAATCTCGCTCTTGAGCTGTTCCTTGTAGTCGTCGAACAGCGGCATCGGCCACACGCGATCCCCTGCCCGGTTGGCTACGCGACGGATGTGCTCGACCCACTCCGGGGGCGTTCCGAACAGACCGCTCGTACTCTTCCCGAGCGCGACGACGACCGCTCCGGTCAGCGTGGCCACGTCGACCAGATGCGTGGCGCCGAGCTGCTGCGCGTACCATAGTCCGTCGCCGAGAATCAGTCGTCCCTCGGCGTCGGTGTTGATGACCTCGACGGTCTTACCGGCCGCGCTCTTCAAAATGTCGCCCGGCTTGATGGCGCGGCCCCCCGGCATGTTCTCCGTCGCCGGCACGACGCCGATGACGCGGATCGGCGCCTGCAGCAGAGAGATGGCGCGCATCGCGCACGCCACGGCTGCCCCGCCGGCCATGTCGTCCTTCATTCGCTCCATGCCGTCTGCGGGTTTGATCGAAATTCCTCCCGTATCGAACGTGATGCCTTTACCGACGAGCCCGAGGACTGGTCCGGCGGGAGCGCCGGGCGGGTCGTGTCGAAAGACCATCAGCCGCGGGGGCTCGCTGCTGCCGCGCGCCACACCGAGCAGGAGGCCCATGCCGAGCTGCGCGATGCGATCTTCGTCGAGGATCTCGACCGTGACGCCGCCGTCGGCGGCAATCGCGGCCGCCCGCCGTGCGAATTCGCGCGGCGTCAGCGTGTTGCCGGGCTCGTTGGCGAGCTCGCGCGCGAGGTTGCTGCATTCGGCGAGCAGCCGGCCGCGATCGATGGCCGCACGCGCGCGGGTGAGGATATCGGGCGGCTGCTGGAGCAGGGCAATGGTCCATGCCGGCGCGCCAGGCGGCGCCGGGTCTCCCGTCTTGTACATCCCGACGTTGAATTCCGACAGCGTCAGTCCCTCGGCGGTCGCCTGCGCCAGCTCGGCGACGTCTCCACGGCCGCGCAGCACGAATCCGGCGCGTTCCGCCCGGCGGTTTCGCACCGAGATGCCGGCGGCCGCAGCCAGTTGCCGCACAAGCTCTCCCCGGTCGTCCACCGGCGATCCCGCTCCAATCAGCACCAGCCGGCGGGCCCGCCAGCTCCGGTCGGTGACAGACGCGGCAAACAACTCGAACGTCTTGCCGCTGAATTCCTTCGAGGCGAGCGCCCGGGCGATCTCGCCCCCGCTCGCGGCGTCGAGCCCGTCGACGGCCGAAGGTCCCTCACTTTCGAACCACGGAACGACGAGCAAATCCGTGTCGACGGCTGACAACGGGGAGGATACGCAGTTAATCGATGCGGCGGTGGTCGTCAAAGACATCACGGCTATTATCGCTGATGCTCTTGCTGGCGCCCAACGCGACCGATACAATGCCTGCAGGGGCCCCCAGCGTCCGAAGGATCATCGATGAAAAGCACTCTGCGCTGGCCATTCGCCATCGGCGTCCTGTGGCTCACGGCGACTGCAGGCGCTCCAGCCGTGTACGCCCAGCGGGAGGCCAACCAGCGGCCGAAGCTGTCGCTCAAGGCGCAGCCAAACGTGGGCATCTCCCCCGTCCGCATCGTGTTGACGGCCGAACTGGCGGGCGGCGCCAACGACTATCAGGAATTCTACTGTCCCACCGTTCTGTGGGACTGGGCCGACGGCACCGAATCGGAATCGACCTTCGATTGCGAGCCGTACGAGGCGGGCAAGACTGCAATCAAGCGCCGGTTCACCATTCAGCACATCTTCAAAGCCGCCGGCTCGCACAAAGTGTGGGTCCGGCTGAAGCGGAACGACAAGCTCCTCGCGTCGGCGAACGTCACGATCCAGGTTCAGCCCGGCCGCGGAATCGAAGACGATCGCTAAACAGTCGGCAGTCAGCAGCCAGCAGTCGCCAGTGGCTATGCGATGAAGTCGAGCGGCAGCTCGATGGCCGAGCCGTGCGCGATCCGGAAGAGCCGCGTCTCCGCGGCGCCCCCTTCAAGACTCACGATCAAATGGACCGACTCCGGATACGCCGCTTCGGCGACGTCGGTGGGCGACGGCCACGCGGGCGATCGCGGGTGCGAATGATAGAAGCCAAGCACCTCGAGGCCATCGTCTCGTGCGGCACGCCGGGCGTCGATGTGGTCCCTGGGATCGATGAGAAAGCGAGTGGGCCCCGGCGCGAGGTTCCTCGCCCGCACGGCCTTGTCGATCGAAGTGCCGTTCCCTATCAGCATCCCGCAGCACTCCGCCGGTGTCTCGCCACGCGCGTGGGAGACGATCGTGTCGAGCGTTTCGGGGCGAATGCGAAAACGGGGTTCCGTCGGTGTGTCCTAGCTCTTGAGGGTTTCGCGCCAGCGGTTCGCCGTAGAAAAGATCTCCGTCAGCTGATCGCCCTCGGGCAGATCGCGCCGGAGGGCCTGCAGCACCGCGATCAGCGCATCGAGCGCCGGTCCGATTTCATCGGCGTTGGTCGCCGCGATGTCCTTCCAGATGTCGGCCGGGCTCGCCGCGAGCCGCGTCGTATCGGCCAGGCCCCGGCCCGACAGCGCGAGCCCCTCATGGCCCACGGCGTCGCCGAC
>Ga0307310_10000398_pt1 | contig 14069 bp, 9 predicted proteins | sample ER_DNA_197_FD_194502 | JGI IMG/M metagenome (GOLD analysis project Ga0307310, IMG submission 194502) | Bulk soil microbial communities from the East River watershed near Crested Butte, Colorado, United States - ER_DNA_197 | ecosystem: Environmental > Terrestrial > Soil > Floodplain | place: USA...
ACGAGAAACGATCCGGCTCCCGCACCAGGCTCACACAGCCGTCCACTTTCGCGGGGCGGTCACGGACGACGGTTCGTTTGACAAGCTGGACGAGGAGGTGGGACACCACCAGCGTCATGAGGGCAAGCCCCGATGCCTGGTGGAGCACGCAGCAGGCGACCAGGGGAAGACTCGCCGCCAGAAGGGAAGGACCGGTGCCACCCAGATGGGTGACGGCGGTCCACGCGATCAGGGAAGCGCGCGGCGCGGCTGGACTGATCGCGCAACGCGTCCGCAACGCCCGGTCGTGGGCGCTGAGACGCATAAGCAGCGGTGCGGTCATTGCCCATGAAAATGGCGCGCCAGAGCAACCGCTTCACCGCGTTCAGGCTACAAGTCGGTAACGGGCCTCCGCCGGTGGGGCCGGGACGGGCCTTTACTACCGTCCAGATCCATTTCTGCCGGGCGATCTGAGCACCCCGGTCCGTGGGCTGCTCCGCGGCTTAACCAGCTCCTGGTCTATCGCTGGGGTCGGGGCAGCGTGAGGCGCCTCGGGTGCCCCGGCCGGCCCCTTCCTCAGTGACCTGCCTATCTCATCAGCCCGCAGGAGGAACCGGCTCGCCCGGTCGTCGCCCCACAGGGCGTCGAAGCTTTCAAAGGCGGCGCCTGCCTGTTCACCAGCGAGGCGCTCCAACGTCCGGAGACCGCACTCCGATCCCGAGAGCCGATCCGGTTTGGATCCGGACAGGGTTGCGAGTGAGGACGAAATCTCCTCCGAAAGCACGTGCATGTCGTGCATGGTGCCGAGAAGATCCTGGGCCTCCTTCAGCCGGGGGACGAGGGCTCTGACCCGAGAAGCACGGCGCCCAACCGGCTCGACCAAGTAGCGGAGCCGCTTGATGCTTATCCTGGCCGTGTGCCCTTCCTTGAAGTTTGCCGCTTCGCGCACCCGCTCAAGGGCATCGCGCAATTGCCCAGCCTGCTGCTGAATCAGTTCCCCGGTCACCTGTCCAAACGTCAGCTGCTTCTTCCCGCCGCCAGTCCCGATCTCGACGCGGAGAGTGCCCAGCCGGTGCCGAAATGTGACAGCCATCTTCCCGAATCGACGGCCGACCTCGGCGGTAGCCGGGCCGATGGTCTCTTCTTTGCGCCCTTCCAGCCGTCCGATCAGCCAGAATAGCCCCTGCATATCCTCGGTTCCAACACGATCGCGTTGCCTTCGCAGCCAGTCGAGGTGCACCTCGGTGTCCCGCCCGGCGTTGGTTGCCAGGGTCAGCTTTCGCAGGCGCTGACGCATCTTCTTCGTCACGCTGCCCTCGAGCTGAGAGCGATAGGCACGGGTACAGCTTCGAAGGCGCCGGAGGCCGACTCGAAAATCGTGCAGCGCCTCGGCATCTCGAGCGTCCGCCAGCCGGGCCTGGGCGCCTTCTATTTGATCGACGTAACTCAGGGCGAGCAGACGGGAAGATTCCTGGGCCGATCGGTCCAGCAGGTCGGATGGAAGCCGTGCGGCCATCGCTTCACGCAGGCTCTGGGCGCTTTCGAGACCGCGGAGAGCGCACCCGTGGGGGGGTGGACCGTTGACCAGGTTGGTCTCCGTTGCTGGAGACTGGTTCGTCGGGTGGCGGCGCTCCGGATGAGCCGAAGATAGGGACGAATCGAAAGGCTGAGTCCACCGCTACCCGTGCGGACTCTCGGGCCAGGGTCTGAAAAACTGCTTGCGACCGAATTTCTTCCTGGCCTTCTCCAGGCTTCACCCGCGTGTACGTGCCGTCGGCCTGTAGCTGCCGGGCCTTGACGTTATCGTTCAACACCACCTGAAGGAGCTCCTGGGTCAGGCGAGACTTGAGCTGGGCATCCTCGACCGGAAACATCAGCTCGATGCGCCGAAAGAAATTGCGGGGCATCCAGTCGGCGCTTCCCAGAAAGACCTCCGGCTCGCCCGCATTCTCGAAATAAAAGATCCGGCTGTGCTCCAGGAAGCGGTCCACGATGCTGATCACCCGAATGTTCTCGGAGAGGCCCGGGATGCCCGGCCTCAGGCAGCAGGTCCCTCGGATGACCAAATCGATGCGCACGCCGGACCGGGCGGCCCGGTACAAGGCGTCGATGACGGTCGGCTCGACCAGCGCGTTCATCTTGACGATGATGCGGGAAGGCCGGCCCATACCAGCATTCCGGCCCTCCCGATCGATCAGTTCCACGATCTGCTCCCGAAAGGCGAACGGGGCAACGAGGAATTTTCGCCAACGACGCCCCTGGGAGTACCCGGTGAGCAGATTGAAGAGCTCACTGGTGTCTTCCCCGAACTCCGGCTTGGCCGTGAACAAGCCCAGGTCGGTATAGGTCCTGGCGGTCGTGGGGTTGTAGTTGCCCGTCGAGAGGTGCACGTACCGCCGGATACCCTCGGCCTCGCGCCGGACCACGAGTGAAGCCTTGCAGTGGGTCTTGAGTCCTACGACGCCGTAGACGACGTGCACCCCGGCATGCTCGAGGGACCGGGCCCAGACGATGTTGTTCTCTTCGTCGAACCGGGCTTTGAGCTCGACCAGGGCGGTGACCTGCTTGCCGTTCTGTGCCGCCCGCTCCAGGGCACGAATGATGGGACTCGCACCGCTGGTCCGGTACAGGGTCTGCTTGATCGCAAGGACCTGCGGATCGTCGGCGGCGCGCGCGATAAAGTTCACGACGCTGCCAAATGACTCGAAGGGATGGTGCACCAGGATATCCTGGCTGCGAATCAGGTCGAACACATCCGCCCCAGACGCGAACGCGGGAGGCGCACCGGGAACCAATGGTTCGTCCTTGAGCGCGCGGAACCCTTCCAGCCGATGTAGCGCCATAAATACCGTGAGATCGACCGGTCCGCGAAGCCGGTAGACGTCCCGGTCATGCAGATCGAGGGCCCCGACCAGCATCTGCACAAACCGCTCGTCGGCGGCGTCCGAGATCTCGAGGCGCACCGCGTCGCCGTGCAGACGCTGGCGGAGGTTTTCCTCGATGGTCTGGAGCAGATCTTCAGCATCGTCCTCATCGATCGCGAGATCGGTGTTGCGGGTCACCCGGAATACCGTATGACCGAGCACGCGAAAGCCACCGAACAGCGTACCGAGATGGGCGGCGATGACGTCCTCCAGGAGGACGAAACGAACCCGGTCGGGAGTGCCCGGCAGCAGGACGACCCGATCGAGTACCGCGGGCACTTGGACCACCGCAAAGAGCTCCTGGAGCTGGTTGGCATGCTTTCGCTCGACTAGGAGCGCGATGTTGAGGCTCTTGTTGTGGACGTGCGGGAATGGGTGTCCCGGATCTATCGCCAGGGGGGTAAGTACGGGATAAATGCTGCTGGCGAAGAGCTCGTCGACGAAGGCTCGCTCCGCGGGTGAGATCTCCCCCAGCCGCACCCATTCAATGCCGTTCTGCTGGAGCTCGCCGATCAGTTCCTCATGAAGCAGCCGATACTGCTCCCCGACCAGCTGGTGCACGCGCTGGTCGATCTTGGTCAGCTGCTCGGCTGGTGCCAACCCATCCGCCGGGAAATCCTGGGGCTCCAGTCCGGCATAGAGCTGCTCCTGCAGGCCGGCCACCCGGATCTCGAAGAACTCGTCCAGGTTTGAGCTGACGATCGAGAGGAATTTGATGCGCTCGAGGATGGGGTTGCTCCGATCCGCGGCCTCCTCGAGGACCCGCGAATTGAACTCGAGCCAGCTCAACTCGCGGTTGAGGAAATGCTCCTGGGAAAACTCGGGCACGTTCTTGGGCATAAATCGAGCGCTAGCTGGCGGCGGCGACGTGCAACTGCAGACCGCGGGGTGCACCGGTCACCCTCCTCCGGGCCCGCGAACGACGCCACACCATCTCCACTTTCGTATCGAACGCCTTGCGGAACAGATCCGACTTGCGCTGGGCATCGGCGCACTCGACCTCTGGGAGTGCCGCGGCCTGGATGTTGAGCCGGAGGCCCTTCCTGATGGCGCGGAGCTTAACACCGGTTACCGCCTGGGAATGGGTCCGGTCCAGGCCATCGGCGATGCGGAGAATTCCGCTCAACCGGCCGATCAGCCGCCGCTCATCCACGGTCAGACGGACCAGGTTCTCGTGACGCTTCTTCGGGAACGCCCGCCGGTGATAGCGGGCTACGTTGGCGATCAACTCGACCTCGTGGGGGGAGAAACCGGGTAGATCCCCATGCAGGATCAAATGATAGGCGTGCTTGTGGTGTTTCGAGTGACTGATGAGATAACCGATGTCGTGCAGCAGCGCTGCAGCCTGCAGCAGATCCCGGCTCGAGGCGGGTAATCCAAAGCGCGCCTTGAGGCCGTCGAAGATCTGGAGGGCCAGCGTGGCCACTTGCTCACAGTGCCGCTCATTCGACCGGGCCTTCCGCGCGAAATGGCGGGCCCATTCCATCCGATTGCCCGACTGCGGGAGTTGCGCGATCGAGGAGCGGCCTGGTAGCTCCGAGATCATGTGCAGCAGGAGACCGTCCCGGATCCCGCGCTCGTTCACCAATATCTGTTGGGTGCCGAGTCGCCGTACCAGGCGAGCGATGACGGTAGCGCCGGCCAGGATGATGTCGGCCCGATCGGGGCTCAGTCCCGGTATACGGCGTCTGGTCTCGAGCGGGGCTTCCCGCAGCCGGTCGAGCAGGTGAATGATCTCAGCCGGGGTGAGCACGTAGCCCTGGACCGACCCATGACGGCCCTCACGCTGCCATTTGGACATATGGGCCAGCGCGGTAAAGCTGCCGCCGCTGCCGACCATGATCTCAGCCCGGTGAGCCGGCTGCCGGATCGCGGCACGGATGCCGTTATCGATCTCCTCCTTCATCCGCTTCCAATGCTTGTTGCGCAGCGGGTCCGATCGGACGAGGCGCTCGGTGACTCGCACCGCGCCCAGCGGGAGCGAGTAGACCTGATCGATCGCCGTCCCGGCGGAGAGAATGACCTCGACACTTCCCCCACCGATATCGACGACCGCGGTCGAGCGCCCCTGGAGATCGAAATGACGGGCGGCGCTCCGGAACGCCAACTCGGCTTCTTCCTCGCCCGAGATCACGTCGAGGCGGACCTTGTGCTCCCGCATGACTTCCCGGGTGAACCCACGGCCGTTGGCAGCCTCTCTCACCGCGCTGGTCGCGATTGCCCGCAACTCGGTGATTTTGAAGCCGTCCGCGATCGCCTTCATCTTCCCGATGGCCGCGAGCGCCCGTTCTACCGCTGCGTCCGATAAGCGGCCGGTCCGATCCAGCTTTTCAGCGAGACGGACCATCTCGCGCTCTTCATCCAGGATACGATAGGTATCATCGTCCTGGACCTCGGCCACAGTGAGCCGAATTGTATTGCTGCCTACGTCGATGGCGGCGAGGCGGGGGTGCCCCGAAGGCTCCTGGGTAGTCATATGCTGGCCTGTAGATTCCACCTACTTCCTATATAGCGCTAGCCGTCCATGTCACGACAGCGTAACGATTGGCCGGGACGGCCACCAACCGAGACCGGCCTTCACCTAACCGTTACCACGGCCTCAGGGTTTCCGGGCTGCCGGTCACGGAACCGGCTCAGGCCGCCCCGTTCGGAAACCAGCAGGTAACCGTCGTGCCAGCTCCGCGCTCGCTTTCCGCCGACACCCTGCCGCCGTGAGCTTCCACCAGGTGCTTCACAATCGCGAGTCCCAGGCCGGTGCCACCCTCATCCCGTGAACGGGACGGGTCCGAGCGGTAAAATCGCTCGAAGATCCGGGGTAGGTGCTCGCGCACGATCCCCGCCCCATCGTCGCTCACGCTGATGGCGATCCCGCCGTCATCCCGCCGGCTGCGGCACACGATGCGACCCCCAGCGGAGGTGTAGCGCACCGCGTTGTCGAGCAGGTTAGTGAGCACCTGGCCCACGGCGTCGGCATCGGCGAGGACCGTCGCGGCGTCGCCGGCGACATCGACCTCGAACTCGATGGACCGCGCCGTATCGCGGTCCCGCAGCTCGGCCCAGATCTCCCGCGCGACCGAAGCCACGTCCACGGGCTCCCGCTCCGGCAGCCAATGACCGGCCTCGATTTTCGCCAGGTCGAGCAGGTTATCCACCAGCCGCTGCATCCGGCGAGCGTTATTGAGGATGGTCGTGAGGAACCCCCGGGTGATGCCGGCGTCGGGGGTGTCGCCCAACAGCGTCTCGGCATAGCCTGAGATGGAGGTGAGCGGGGTCTTGAGCTCGTGGGAGACATTCGCGACGAAGTCTCTCCGCATCGCCTCCAGCCGTCGCGTCGCGGTGAGATCGTGGATCACCAGGACGGCGCCGCCCGACGGCAACGGCCGGGCGTTCATCAGAAACACGCCGCCGTCCATTTCGAGCTCGCGATCCTGCACCGGCTGACCCTGGAGCACGGCATTCACGACCTCGCGCGCAGCCTTCACGCGGAAGAGCTCGGGTAGCCCCGGCAAGGGCTCGCCGGCTTCATAACCGAGCAGGCGGCGGGCGGCGGGGTTGGCGGTCACAATCCGGCCCCGCTCGTCCGCGGCGATCACACCCTCGACCATCGACTCGACCAGCGCCCCCGTTTCGGCCTGCTCTCGCCGGAGCTGGTCGAACCGGTCGCCCAACTGCTGGTGCATCTGACGGAGCGCCTGCACCAGTCGGTCGATGTCGGGAACGCCGGAGCGGGGGAAGCGGGGCGGCGCCCCTGCCGCGATCGCCTGGGCAGCGGATCCGATCTCGATGAGCGGCCGGGCAATCGAGCGTCCGGCCGCGGCCGCGAGGACGGTCCCGATCATCAGGGCAAGCAAAGCCGCCCCGGCCACGGCTCGCTGAGCCCGGTGGACAACGTCGTCGACCTGGTCCAGCCCCGCCGCCACCCGCACGACGCCGGGCCCACCCGGAATCGCCACGTAGAGAAGAAGTCGGCCAACCGTCTCACTCTTGCGTCGTGCGACCCCGCGGCCTCCCGTCAGTGCGGCTCGGACCTCGGGCCGCCCACCGTGATTCTGGATCGGAGGCAGAGGACCGGGAGGGAAATCGCTGTCGGCCCGGACCCAGCCGTCTCGGTCGATCAGGGTGATGCGGTGGTTGGTCTGGGCCGACAGGCGCCGTACTGCTGCGGGCCAGCCCACGGAATCGGCCGGCAGCGCTTCGCGCACCAGTGCGGCCTCGCTCTCGAGCGTGCGCCCGATCTCGCCCTCGAGATCACGCCGTAGCGAGCGCTCGGCCACCCAGAAGAGGATGCCCACCGTGAGCACGAGGATGAGCACCGTTCCGAGCACCAGCCGCGTCGCGAAGCTCACCGGCTACGCGCCCCTCGCTCGTTCCCCTTGAAGCGATAGCCGAACCCGCGCACGGTCTCGATCAGTCTTCCCACGTCGCCCATCTTGGTTCTGAGCCGCTGAACGTGCATGTCCACGGTCCGGGTCTGGATGTCGGGCTGCGCGTCCCAGACGGTCTCCAGCAGCTGCGGGCGTGTCTGCACCCGGCCCCGCCGCTCGACCAGTGTAAGCAAGAGCTTGTACTCGGTCGCGGTCAGGTTGAGCTCCTCGCCCCCGATGGTGGCGCGATGGGCCGAGCGATCGATGGTGACCGGGCCGGCCGTCAGCGTCGAGCCGGCACTCACCGCGGGTGAGCCCAACCGGCGGAGCAGGCCGCTGACCCGGAGCGAGAGCTCCTGGGGCGAGAACGGCTTGGTGAGATAGTCGTCGGCCCCGAGCGACAATCCCCGGATTCGGTCGGTCTCCTCCCGTCGGGCGGTCAGGAGTATGACCCCGACCTCACGGGTCTCTTCCCGCTTCCGCATTTCGGTGAGCACGTCATAACCCGAGATGCCGGGGAGCATGAGATCCAGGATGACGATGTCGGGACGCTCCTCTCGCGCCGCCTTCAGGGCGTCGGGCCCGTTGGCCGCGGTGGATACCCTGAAGCCCGCCTTGGCCAGGTGATACGCGACCAGGGCGGTGATGTCGGGTTCATCGTCCACCACGAGAATGCGGTGCGTCATGACGGTCTCTTCGGTCGGGGCGCCAGCTTGCCGTTGGTCGGCTCCTGCACCCGCAGGCGGGTGTGGGAGCGGCTCCGGTCCACCGCGCGGTGCCGCTCGTCTCGCATGTCTTTGTCGTCCTGCACCACAGCATCGAGAATTGCGGACAGCATCCGCCCGTGAACGGTGCCGTTGCGCTGGAGCCGGTAGAGAACGAACTGCGCGATCGGGGTATCCCGGACCAGCTGGGCGCGGCGCAGGATCTGGAGGTGGCGAGAAACTGTGGGCTGCGGCAGGTCGAGCACGGCCTGGAGATCGGACACGAACAGCGGCGCCGCGGCCAGGCAGTTCAGTATTCGAAGCCGGGTCGGTTCGGCGACCGTGAGCAGAAGCTCGGTAGCAGATGAGGTGATCATATTCGCCGCGACGAATATACCCGCAGGTGGATGTGGGGGAAGTCCTTCCTTCCCGCCTTTCCCGCCCTTCCCGACCTGAGGATATTACGCCCCGATGCTCCTCCTCCTCACTGCGCTCGCTTTCGCTCCTTCGCTCCAGGACACGGCGCACGTCGTGCTCGTGGCCACCACCGACCTGCACGGCCACGCCACCGACTGGGATTACGCGCGCCAACGACCGTTCGCCGGCGGCGTGGCGCGGGTCGCCACCGTGGTGGACTCACTCAAGGCGCTCTATCCGGGAGAGGTCGTGCTGGTGGATGCCGGCGACTTCCTGCAGGGCGATGCATTCGCCACCTACTTCGCCCGGGTCAAGCCGCACGATCCTCATCCGCTGATCGAGGCGATGAACCTCACCGGTTACGACGTGGCCACGCTGGGGAATCACGAGTTCGACTGGGGCCTCGGCCGGATGCGGCAGGCAATCTCTGGTGCCGCGTTCCCGTATGTCAGCGGGAACATCTACACGCTGACGGGCGACACGCTGCTCTATCCGCCCTACGTGGTGCTGCGGCGCGAGGGAGTTCGGATCGGTGTGGCCGGCTTCACCACGCCTGGTGCGATGGTGTGGGACCGGGAGCAGCTCCAGGGCAAGGTTCGGATCGACCGGATCCAGACCGCGGCGGCGAGAGTAATGGAAGCGATGCGTCGCGAGGCCGATGTGGCGGTGGCGCTGGTGCACAGCGGGATGGACGGTCCCGCCTCATACGATACCACCGGCATTGGGGGCGAGAATGCTGCGGCCTCGCTGGCAACCCTCCTGGTGCGCCCCGATGTGGTGGTGGTAGGCCACTCGCACCGGGAGATGCGCGACTCGGTGATTGGTGGCGTGCACTTCGTGCAGCCCAGACCCTTCGGCGGCAGCGTCTCGATTACCCATCTCGACCTGGCCAAGCAGGATGATCGATGGCGGCTGACGCGGGTGCGGAGCGAGCTCGTTTCCACCGCGCAGGTGACTCCATCCACCCGGGTGACGCAGCGGCTGGCACCGGCGCACGCGGCCGTGCTGGTCTGGGTCGAGACACCGCTTGGCCGGGCGACCGGCCCCATGCGCGCCGACGCGGCCCGGGTTGAGCCGACCCCGATTCTCAACTTCGTCAATGCCGTGCAACGGAAGCGCACCGGGGCCGATCTGTCGGCGGCATCGGCCTTCGATCTCGACGCCGGATTCGACAGCGGGACGATCCGGCTGGGGCAGGTCGTGGCGCTGTACCCGTTTGACAACACACTCCGGGCGGTACGGGTGACCGGCGCGCAGCTCAAGGCCTATCTGGAGCACAGCGCTCGCTACTTCAGGGCCGACGCCGTGGGCCGGATATCGATCAATGACAGCGTGCCGGGTTACAACTACGACGTGATCGCGGGAGCACGCTATGAGATCGACCTGCGAGGGCCAGCGGGCGACCGGATCCGGAACCTGGCCGTACGAGGACGCCGGGTACGACCGGCCGATACCTTCACGCTTGCGCTCAACAGCTATCGCCAGACCGGCGCCGGCGGCTATACCATGTTGCGAGATGCCCCGGTGGTCTACGACAAGGGCGAGAACATCCGCGACCTTCTGATCGAGGAGATCAAAAGCCGGGGCGAGATCGACCCCACCGACTACGCCGGGCGCGACTGGCGAGTCGTTCCGGAGGCCACCGCCGTCGCCCTGCGCGAGCTGTTCCGAGTGCCGATAAAGCAGCTCCCTCCCGAGTCTCGCGACACCATCATCCTCAGGGTGCTGGCGACGGCCGATCTCCATGGCGCCCTGCTTCCGAAGCCAGCCTCCGATGGGAGGCCGATGGGGGGCGTGGTGGCGCTTGCGGCGCTGATGGATAGCCTGACGGTGGACTGCGGCTGTCCCACGCTGCGGCTCGACGCGGGCGACGCTATGCAGGGCACCGTCGTCTCCAACGTTACGCGGGGTCGCGCGATGGTCGAGGTGCTCAACCGTCTCAATCTTTCCGCGGCTGCGCTCGGGGAGCACGACTTCGAGTGGTCGCTCGACACCCTGCGCCGCCGGATCAGTGAGGCCCACTACCCCTGGCTGGCGGCAAACGTCTTCGACTCGGCGAGCAGCCGGCGGCCCGACTGGATTGCTCCGTATCGGTTGGTGCAGGCGGGCGGCCTCAAGGTCGCGGTCGTGGGCTACATTACGTCCGAGGCCAAGAGCAGCGTGAAAGGGGAGCTGACCAGCGGGCTTCGCTTTGGCGACGGCGCACTGGCCATCCATGACGTGCTCGCGGAGGTCCGCGCCCAACGGCCCGATCTCACCATTCTGCTCGCCCACGCCGGTGCTTCCTGCCAAGGCCCCGTGTGCACCGGCGAGGCGATCCGGCTCGCCGAAGGCGCCGAGTCGCGGACCATCGATCTGCTGGTGGCGGGGCACAGTCACGGGGTGGTCAACACGCGAGTGGCCGGCGTTCCCATTGTCGATGCAGGCGCCGATGGAGCTGCGCTCGCCATCGCGGACCTGGTAAAGACCGTGGCGGGTGGACGGGAAGTGAGGACGCGTATCGCGCCGGTGATCCCGGGATCGACGACCGCAAATGCCGCGATGGCCGAGCTGGTCGAGACCTATCTCCGCAAGGCAGACTCGCTCACCAGCCGGGTGGTTGCCACCGTCAAGCTGCCGCTGGCTCGCTCGGGTGACCAGCACCCGCTCGGCAATCTGATTGCCGAGGCGCGGCGCAACGTGCTGCGAGCCGATGTGGGCCTCGTAGGCAACGACGGCATTCGGGCGGACCTGCCGGCCGGTCCGGTCACCTACAGTCAGCTCTTCGAGATCCAGCCATCGCAAAACCACCTGGTTAAGGTGACGCTGACCGGCGCGCGGCTCCGGGACGTGCTGGAGCACGCGATCGATCGCGGAGGCCGGCCCACGGCGCACGTGGCTGGGGTCAAGGTCCGTTACGATCCGCGTGCGTCCAAACGCAGGGTGCGAAGTATGGAGCTGTCGGGAGGTCGGAAGCTGCGGACCGACGCCACGTATACTCTCGCGGTCGACGACTTTCTCGCTGCCGGTGGCGACGGGTACACCATGCTCCTCGGACTTCCAGCCGAGCCCGGTGGTATGCTCGATGTCGAGGGTCTGATCAGGTACCTGCGACGGCTCCCGCAACCGGTCACGTTCCGGGATCAACCTGGCTTCAGCTCCACCCGTCGGTGAGTGACATCCGGGTTTTCGTCAACGCCGGCGTCGTGGATCTGCCGGCTGGAGCCAACGTCACCGACGCGCTACGGGCCGCCGATTCATCGCTGCTCGACAAGATCGCCGGGGGAACGGCATACGTCACCGACGGTAGGGGCATCGAGATCGATCCCTCGACCCCACTGGAGAGCGGCGCCATTCTGCGGGTCGTGGTACGGGCCAGGGCTCGGAGTGCCGATGCTGACGCGTGAGCTCATCGGCCGTCTTCCCAAGGCGGAGCTTCACACCCATTTCGACAGCTCGCTTCGGCCCGAGACGATGATCGAGCTGGCCCGCGACGTCGGCTTCGAGCTGCCGGCACGCGACCCCGCGGCACTCCGCCGCTTCATGCGGGTAGACGACGCGGCCAACCTGGAGGATTATCTCAAGCGCTTCGAGTACACCATCCCGCTGCTGCAGAGCGCGGAGGCGATCGAGCGGGTCGCCTACGAGATGGTGGAAGACGCGGCGCGTGACAATGTACGATATCTCGAGGTCCGCTATTGTCCGCATCTCAGCCAGCGGCAGGGCATGACGCTCGACGAGGTCATGCACGCCGAGCTCCAGGGCCTGGCGCGGGGTCAGCGTGACTTCGGAGTGGTAGCCCGGGTGATCAACTGCTCGCTCCGGCATTACGATCCTGCCGTGTCGGTCGAGATCGCGGAGTGCTCGGTAGGATTCCGCGACCAAGGCGTGGTGGCGTTCGATCTGGCTGGAGGGGAAGCCGGGCGCCCTGCGGGGCACCACCGGGCGGCCTTCGACGTCGCCGCTCAAGGGCTCTTGGGAGTGACGGTGCACGCCGGCGAAGCGGCCGGGGCAGAGTCGATCGCCGAGGCGGTACATCTGTGTCACGCCGACCGGATCGGCCACGGCACCCGGCTCTACGAGAGCCCTCAGCTCCGCGACTACATTCGGGACCGGCGGATCCTGATCGAGGCCAACATCACCAGCAACGTGCAGACCCGCGCCGTCCGGCGCCCGTCGGAGCACCCGGTGCGGGCTTACTTCGATGCCGGCCTCAACGTGACGCTCTGTACCGATGGTTGGCTGATGGCGGGTGTCTCGCTCAGCGACGAGTATTGGCTCGCGCACACCGACCTGGGCTTCTCTCGCGAGGAAATCAACCAACTGATTCTGAATGGGTTCGCTGGAGCCTTTCTTCCCTGGCCCGAGCGGCTCGAGCTGCTGAGCCGGGTACGGGCCGAGCTGGCCGACATCCGCTGACGGAGACGTGAGCATGCGTCCTGTGATCCTTGCCATTCTCCTCCTCTCCGGCGCGATGTTCGCGGCCTGGGTGGTTCCCGGACTCACCTGGCAGGGCGTCAGCCGCGTGCTGGCCCAGCCGGCGCCGGCGGCCCAAACCGACTCTCAGACGGTCACAGCCCCGCAGCAGCCGGTGTCCCCGCCGGCCTCCGAACCACCGGGATTGTTGCTCCGCCTGAGAGGCCTCCTCGGGATCGCCGCCATCCTGGCCATCGCCATCGCCTTGTCACACAACCGAAAGCAAATCCGCTGGCGGGTGGTGGCCTGGGGGTTGGGTCTCCAGCTCCTATTCGCGATCTTCGTGCTCCGGATTCCCGTCGGCCAGCAGCTCTTCCGCGCGCTCGGCAGTTTCGTCACCTCTATCCTCAATTTTTCCTACGTAGGCTCGCAGTTCGTCTTCGGCGAGCTGGGCAAACCCAACTCGAGCCTGGGAGTCATCTTCGCGTTCCAGCTGCTGCCTGCCATCATCTTCGTGAGCGCGCTCTTCGCGATCATGTATTACCTCGGGATCATGCAGCTCATCGTGCGGGCGTTCGCCATCCTGATGAGCCGGGTGATGGGAGCCAGCGGGGCCGAGAGCCTCAACGTGGCAGCCTCCATCTTCATGGGTCAGACCGAGGCGCCATTGACCATCCGCCCGTTCCTGCCGCGGATGACCCGCTCGGAGCTGATGACGGTCATGACATCGGGGATGGCCCACATCTCCGGATCGATCATGGTGGCGTACATCGCTTTCGGGATCGAGGCCCGGCATCTGCTGACCGCCGTCATCATGACCGCGCCGGGGACGATCATGATGGCCAAGCTCTTCGAGCCGGAAACCGAAGTGCCGGAGACATATGGGAAGGTCAAGCTGGAGATGCCCAAGCAGGACGTGAACCTGCTCGACGCGGCGGCGCGCGGGACCAGCGAAGGGCTGAACCTGATGCTCAATGTGATCGCGATGCTGGTCTCGTTCGTCGCGCTGGTGGCGCTGCTCAACGGGGGCTTCGCGGCCGTTCACCGGTATGCCGAGTGGTTCCCGCCCAATCTCCAGACGGTGCTCGGCTGGATCTTCCAGCCGATCGCCTGGCTCATGGGCGTGCCCTCGCAAGACAGCGGCACGATCGGCAGCCTGTTGGGGACCCGCATGGTGTTGAACGAGTTCATCGCCTTTGCCCAGCTGGGACCCTTGAAGGCCCAGCTGGATCCGCGGTCATTCACCATCGCGTCATTCGCCCTGGCGGGGTTCGCCAACTTCAGCT
>Ga0307310_10000399_pt1 | contig 14068 bp, 16 predicted proteins | sample ER_DNA_197_FD_194502 | JGI IMG/M metagenome (GOLD analysis project Ga0307310, IMG submission 194502) | Bulk soil microbial communities from the East River watershed near Crested Butte, Colorado, United States - ER_DNA_197 | ecosystem: Environmental > Terrestrial > Soil > Floodplain | place...
TGCCGAGTTGAGGACGGATTGCACGCAGGTATAGAGGTCCTGAGGACTGAACGGCTTGGTGATGTATTCGTCCGCGCCCGCCTCGAGGCCGAGCTCGACGTCCTTGTCGCCGGCGCGCGCCGTCAGGAGGACGATCGGGAGTGTCTTCGTTGCCTCTGAGTCTCGAAGCCGGCGGACCAGCTCGAGGCCCGTGAGCTTGGGCATTGCGATGTCGAGGACCGCTGCATCCGGCGCGCGCGTCTGAATCAGCTCGAACGCTTCTTCGCCGTCGCGCGCGAGGATGACTTCGAGCCCGGAGCGACGGAAGCGCAGCGCGACCAGCGTGAGAATGTCCTCGTCGTCGTCCGCGACGAGCACGAGCGGGACCGTTCGCGAAGCCGGAACGGCCGCTGCGGAACTGGAGGCGAGGGCGAACGACTGCATGTCCTAGATTTCGGTCGGCGCGGGGCCACGGAACAGGTTTGGAGGGATCACCGCTTCCGCGTACTTGCCTACCCCTTTCGGCGTCGTCCTTCGATCGTTGGCCGCACTGGCCGTTGCGGCGGTCTCTGGCGCTTCGTTCATTCGCGAGGTGGCCACGGGTGTCTACGAATCCGACATGGGCCCTTGCCGTCGCCGATGGCGCGATCGTGGGGTCGGATCTCAAGGTCGAGGGCGGCACGTGGAATCCTGTCGATCCTGACCGTGCGAGCCGGTTCATGACAGAGGTACGCGCGGCGAGAGGTGCGTAGAAGTCAGCCACGGCGGACCACGTAGCATGGCCCGCAGTGCAGGATCCGTCGTCCACTGTCATGCCCGACGCGGGCAAGCTCGAGGATCAACTCGAGCAGCATCGCGCGGAACTTCGTGCCTATTGCTACCGGATGCTCGGCTCGCCGTTCGAGGCCGACGACGCCGTGCAGGAGACGTTCATCAGGGCGTGGCGCGGGTTCGAGCGATTCGAGGGCCGAGCGGCGCTGCGGTCCTGGCTCTACCGCATCGCGACCAACGTTTCCCTGGACATGCTCAACGGGAGAGAGCGGCGCGCCCGGCCGATGGACCTCGGCCCTGCGCGCGAGCCTGTCGAGTCCAACCTCAACACGCTGCCCGAGGTGACCTGGATCGAGCCGATCCCGGACGACGGGCTCGTCTTCTCGGCGGCAGCCGATCCTGCCGACGTAGCCGTCTCACGCGAGACGATCCGCCTCGCGTTTGTCGCCGCACTGCAGCACCTCCCGCCGAGGCAGCGGGCAGTGCTGATCCTGTGCGAGGTTCTACGTTGGAAGGCATCTGAGGTCGCTGAGCTCCTCGACACGAGCGTCGCTTCGGTCAACAGCGCGCTCCAGCGCGCCCGCGCGACTCTCGAGGAGAGCAACCTGAGCGCGGCGGACGCGTCGACCTCCGTCGACCCGCGCGACGCCGAGCTCCTCGCGCGCTACGTCCAGGCTTTCGAGCAATACGACATGGACGCACTCACCTCGCTGATCCGGGAAGACGCGACGCAGTCGATGCCGCCGTTCGACCTCTGGCTGAGCGGCCGTGACGACATTCTGAGCTGGTGGGTCGGCCCGGGCGCCGGCTGTCGCGGCTCGCGGGTCATCCCGACCGTGGCGGCGAACGGGTCGCCCACCTTCGGGCAGTACAAGCCGAGCGAATCAGGCAGCGGTTACGACCCGTGGGCGCTGCAGGTGCTCGAGATCGCCGACGGCCGCATCGTCGAGTTCACGTTCTTCCTTGATACCGAGCGCGTGTTCCCGCTCTTCGGGCTGCCGCTGCGGCTCGAGTCCTAATCCGGCAACACGTCGCTCAGGCCCATGAACAGGAGTAGATCCAGGAGGTCGGTCGATGCATTGCGCAGGCGCACCTGGCAGCCGCGCCGCACTGCGGCGAGCTGGAGGCGCGCGAGGGCATCGGCCGTCACGGCGTCTGGTGCGACTCCGTGCACGTCGCAGACGACAACGTCCGCGCCGCTCAACTCGAGCAGGGAGCAGACACGCTCACAGAGCCCGGGTAGGTCGGTGCGCTCGATTGGGCCGCGGATTGCGAACGCGACGGTCTGCGGCGCTGAGGCTGCCATCCTGGGATAGACCCGCCGAACGGCGAAAACTCATCGGTATGGCCACCGATGAGTTCTGTATTTCGACGCGGTCTAACTCACCAGACCACACCACGACCCACGCACCGAAAGGAAAGCCGACATGACCTTGGATAGCCGGACTCGCTGGCTCGCGCTCTACGTCCTCTGCCTGGGCGACCTGATGATCGTCCTCGACTCGACGATCGTGAACGTTGCGCTCCCGTCGATCAGGGAAGACCTCGGCTTTTCTCAGACGTCGCTCGCATGGGTCGTGAATGCGTATCTCCTCACGTTCGGCGGCTTCCTTCTGCTCAGCGGACGGCTCGGTGACATCTACGGCCACCGACGGTTGTTCTTGATCGGCATCTCGCTCTTCACGGTTGCCTCGGTCGCGTGCGGCGTGTCCACGACGTCAGGGCTGCTGGTCGCGGCGCGTGCGGTCCAGGGATTCGGCGGCGCGGTCGTCTCGGCGGTGGCGCTTTCGCTGATGATGAACCTCTTCACGGAGCAGGCCGACCGCGCGAAGGCCATGGGCATCTTTGGCTTCGTCATGTCCGGCGGAGGCAGCCTCGGCGTGCTCCTCGGCGGCGTCCTCACCGACGCGCTCAACTGGCACTGGATCTTCCTCGTCAACGTTCCGATCGGCGTCGCGGTCATCCTCCTCACATTGAGGCTCCTGCCGGCCGCGGATGGGACGGCCGCCGGAGGACGGCTGGACGTGGCCGGAGCAGTAACAGTGACGGTGTCGCTGATGCTGGCCGTCTACGCGATCGTCAACGGCAACGACTCCGGGTGGACGAGTGGGCAGACGCTGGGTCTCCTGGCAGCCGCGGTCGTGCTGCTGGCTCTCTTCGTCGGCATCGAGGCACGTGTTCGCTCGCCGCTCATCCCGCTCGCCCTCTTCAAGCTTCGCAACATCGTGGTCGCCAACACAGTCGGGATCCTGTGGGCCGCCGCCATGTTCGCCTGGTTCTTCGTCTCGGCGCTGTACCTGCAGCTGGTGCTCGGCTACAGCCCGCTCGAGGTCGGTCTCTCTTTCCTGCCGGCAAACCTGATCATGGGCGCCTTCTCGATCGGGCTCTCCGCGAAGCTCGTCATGCGCTTCGGGTTCAGGATTCCCCTGGCTACCGGTCTGCTGGTGGCCGCGGTCGGGCTCGTGCTCTTCGCCCGCGCTCCGGTCGACGGCAACTTCGTCGTCGATGTCCTGCCGAGCATGATCCTGCTCGGCATCGGAGCGGGCATGGCGTTCAACCCGGTGTTGCTTGCTGCAATGAGTGATGTCGATCCGAGCGAGTCTGGTCTTGCGTCGGGCGTCGTCAATACCGCTTTCATGATGGGCGGTGCGCTCGGCCTGGCGGTCCTCGTCAGCCTTGCGTCCTCCCGCACGGACAGTCTCACCGCTTCGGGCGACGGACCGCTTGCCGCGCTGAACGGCGGCTACCACTTGGCGTTTCTCGTCGGCGCTCTCTTCGCAGCGTCGGCGGCGGTGGTCGGGGGAGTGCTGCTCCGGACGAGACACCAGGCGCCTGCAGCCGCGCCTGTCGACGCAACTGCATAGGGTCGGGCTGTGCACACCGGAGAGGAGATAGTGCTCGCGATCGTCGCCGTCGCGACCGTCCTCCTCGTGCTCGGCCTGTTCGTGTGGGCGGCGGTCAAGGATGGGGAGGAGGACAAGGCGTTGCAGAAGCGGCTCCGGATTCACCGCCGCACGAGGCTCGGCCGTTAGCGAAAGCCCACCACGGTTGACACTGCAGTTTGTTCGACCTACAAGGTGCGGGGGAGGGGCCAATCGATCGAGGGAGTCGTGGTGGAGCCGGTGGAAGCAACAAAGCCCGCTGAGCGGGTTGAGGACGAACGGGACTACGTGGAGTTCTGGCCTGCTGGAGTCGCCACCAGCGGCTGGTTTCTGTGTGCCGCTTGTGGCAACACGGTGATCGTCCGCCGGGTGCTGCCGCGTTGCATGCTCTGCGGCGAGCGCCTGTGGGAGCGGGCAGCGCAGGTCAGCGGGACTTCGGCTTCGACAGCCGTCTGACAGTCGTCCGCTAAGCCACGATCTGCGCAGGCGCCTTTGGGTCCCAGAGCAGAAACCCACCGGTGAACGCGTCTGCGTTGCCGCCGAGTCTCGCGTTCGCCGGTAGCTCGTTCAGCTTCTTCGCGTTGCCACCGCCCAGCACGACGTAGTCGGGCTCCAAGGCCGCGCTCAGCTTGGCGACGATGTCTGTAACGTCGGCGCGCCACCGCTTCTTGCCTCGCTTCTCCAGGCCTGCACCGCCGGCGTAATCCTCGAACGTCGCTTTCTTATAGGGGAGGTGTCCGAGCTCCATCGGCTGGACGAAGCCGTTCGCGACGAGCGCGGAGCCGACGCCCGTCCCGAGGCCGATGAACAGCATCTTGCCGCCCTCGTAACTCCCAAGTGCCTGCATCGCAGCGTCGTTGACGACCCTGGTGGGCTTCCCGAATGCGGCTTCGTAGTCAAAGCCGACCCAGCCGTCACCGAGATTGACGGGCTCCGCGACGACGCGTCCGCCGTGAATCGGGCTGGGAACGCCGACCGAGACGTTCTCCCAGCTCCAGTCGCCTGCAAGTTCCTTTGCGGCCTCGACCATCCGCGCTGCGCTCATCCCCGGCCCCGAATCGGCACGCCCCGACTCTTGCTGCCCTGTGGCGAGCACCTTGATGTGAGATCCGCCGACGTCGACGACGAGGACCGCGCTCATAGCGAGGCCCCGGGGCTAGCTCGAGCCGAAGCCCTTCTTCGACGCGGCGCGCTTGTCCTGCCGCTTCTCCTTGAGAGATTTCTGGGCTACTTTCTTGCCCAGCTTCTTCGGCTTCGAGGCGCCTTTCATCGTGACCTCCCGGTCGATCGTGGTTCCGTCGTCGTAAAGACTACGTCGGCGGGCCGATGGGCGCGACCTTGGGTCGCCGTGGCGATGCTCGGCAAGCGCTGTTTTGGCGTCAGTCGCCGCGGAAGCGCAAGGCGCCGAGCTCGAGGAGCTCGCGCGTGACGTCGACGGCTTCCTCGCTGAGCGTCCGCGCTTCCTCGTCTGATAGATCGAGCCGGTCGGCGGTCGCCTCGATCACCTCGCCGAGTCGCATGCGGCTGTCGAGGGAGGCGACGAACTCCTGCGCGTCAGCGGAGGCGTCGACTGCGTGTTTCGTTCCTTCCGTGAGCTCGACGCTGCCGTCGACGTCGACGGCGCGCCCGCCGGACGGCTCGAGCTCCCGGATGAAGCGCAGGTTCGAGGCGACCCCGATGCGGGCTGCCAGCAGGTCCGTGTCGCCGCCGAGCTCGGCAAGCCTCGCGCGCGCGTCGAAGGCGCGCAGGATCTGATCGCCAGCGTCGTCCAGATCCTCCTCGTCGAGCTCGTCCACCCGCGCGGTGTGCTCCCCGCCCTCCTTCCGCTTGTGCAGGATCACGGCGCCCTCACTAACGGCCTGTACGCCGAGCGAATCGAAGTAGCGTGTCCATTCGTCGAGCGCCTCGCCGAGTGCTTCGCCGAACAGGTGTGAATTCCATTCTGCGGCGTGCGTCAGCGGGTCCGAGTTCAGCGTGGAGAGGATCCAGCTGTCGCAACCGCTCGCCTCGGCCCATTCGATGACGCGCTCGTCGGGAGCATCCTCGTCGAACGCGAGCCAGCTCACGAGCATTGCCGCGTAGCCGCCTGCCGCCAGATGAGCGGCCGCGGCTGCGATGATCCGCTGCGACACTTCGTCCTCGGAGAACTCGCTGTCGCGGTAGACCCAGCGACGTTCCGGGGAGACGACATAGGGGGCGTTGCAGGTGATCAGATCGAACGTCTCGCCCTCCACGGGGTCGAAGAGACTGCCCTGGCGACACTCGATGTTGTGGAGCCCGTTCAGCGCCGCGTTGAGCTCGGTGTACGCCAGTGCTCGTTCGTTGACGTCGGTCGCAATGACCTGCCGCGCGTGCCCGGCGGCGAGCAGGGCATGGATCCCGCTTCCGGTGCCGACGTCGAGGAACCGGTCGACCCGCGGACGAGGCGTCAGGGAATCGAGGACACGGGCCGTCGGCGTGTAGGTCGCGACGTAGTCGGCTGGGTCGTCGGCGTCGCGTGAGAACCCGTCCGAGGCAAGGAGCACCTTGCCGATCGGCAGGATCCGTGCCCGCGGCACGACCTGGTTGGCGACGTCCGCCAGTCCCGTTGCCTCGAGCGCGGCGACGCCCTCTCGGCCAAGTGCTGCCTCTGCGTCCTCTATCGAAACCGGCACCTGGAGAAAGAGCAGGCGCAGCAACGTCCCGATCGGCGTGTCGGGCAAGCGGCGCTCTTCGGCCGGGGTGTCGCCGCGCTCGCTCGAGTATGCGTCTTCTCCGAGCAGGCGGTGGACGGCGTCTTCGGAATAGCCGATGCGGCGGAGACTTGTTCCGAGTTGCTCGGGCGCGACGGTATCTGCCACGAGATCTCTGTTCATCACCAAAGCAGCATCATCATGCCCGAACCGAACACGTCGCAGCCAGGCGCTCGAGGTTGATTGACTAGCGCGATGTCGCTCGACGATCTTCTCTCCCGGGAGCTCGACCGCTTCGAACGTGAGCACCCGCGTTCGCGCGAGCTCACGACGCGGGCCGAACGTTCGCTACTTGCCGGAGTGCCGATGCCGTGGATGATCCGCTGGGCGGGAGGCTTCCCGGTGTTCGCAGTGGAGGCGCACGGCGCTCGCTTTCGTGACGTGGACGGTCACGAGTACGTCGACTTTTGCCTGGGTGACACGGCGGCGATGACCGGCCACTCGCCGGCGCCGACCGTGCGAGCGGTGGCGGAGCAAGCAGCGCGAGGCATCACGCTCATGCTCCCGAGCGAGGACGCGCTCTGGGCCGGCGAAGAGCTCGCCCGCCGTTTTGGGCTGCCGCGCTGGCAGTTCGCGTTGACCGCGACCGACGCAAACCGTTTCGCGATCAGGCTCGCGCGGGAGCTCACGGGTCGACCGAAGATCCTCGTGTTCAACTGGTGCTACCACGGCACAGTCGACGAGACGTTCGCCAGCCTCGAGGGCACATCGGTGGTCTCCCGCGAAGGGAACGTCGGGCCGCCGGTGGCGCTCGACGAAACGACGCGGGTGGTCGAGTGGAACGATGTCGAGGCGCTCGAGCGCGAGCTTGCGTTTGGTGACGTCGCGTGCGTGCTCGCAGAGCCTGCCTTGACGAACATCGGCATCGTCCATCCTGAACCCGGTTTCCATGACGCTCTACGGGAGGCCACTCGCAAGACCGGCACGCTGCTGATCATCGACGAGACGCACACTCTCTGTGCAGGGCCCGGCGGCTACACGGCGGCGTACGGGCTCGATCCGGACCTGTTGACCGTCGGGAAGGCGATCGCCGCCGGTATCCCGGCCGCCGCCTATGGGTTCTCGCACGAGGTTGCCGAGCAGCTCGAGGCGTTGCTGCCGCGAGACGAGCGGGCGGACGTCGGGGGTATCGGTGGGACGGTCGCTGCGAACGTGTTGTCGCTCGCTGCGATGCGCGCCACGCTCGGCGAGGTTCTGACTGACGAGGCGTTCGCACGCATGATCACGCTTGGCGAGCGATTCGAGGCCGGCGTCGCCGGCGCGATCGAGCGGCACGGCCTCCCGTGGCACGTCACCCGCCTCGGGTGTCGCGTCGAGTATCTCTTCCGCGCGGAGCGGCCAAGGAACGGGAGCGAGGCTGCTGCGGGCGGCAACGCCGAGGTCGACCGGCTGATCCATCTCTACGCCCTCAACCGCGGCATCCTCTTGACGCCCTTCCACAACATGGCGCTTATGTCGCCGGCGACGACGGAAGCCGACGTCGACTTGCACTCCGCCGTCTTTGACGAGGCGGCCGGGGAGTTGAGTGAGAGGCGCTCGCGTGCGGAATGACGCCCAGGTGTCAGACACCAGCCGTTCGAGTAGCCCCGCGCGAGGCTCGGTCACGCTCTGGTGCGGTTTCGCTCCGCACTCGGACCTGTTCCCAAAACCCGCGGCTTGGGGTCAGACACTGTCACGCAAATATGACGCACGATCTCCGCTGGCGCGGCGCTAATCCAGGGCTCCCAGGGTCTCTTCGAGCTCGCCGAGATCGGCGATCACTGAATCTGCGTCTGCGAGCTCGTCCGGTCCGTAGCTTCCTGTCGTAACGCCGATGCACAGACAGCCGGCGGCATGCGCGCTCGACACATCGAGCGGCGTGTCGCCGACGGCGACGGTGCGCTTCCGCGGCCAGTTGCCGGCTCGCGCACGCGCGAGCTCGAAAAGCTCGCTGCGCTTCTCGCGCTCGCAGCCGAACGCACCTTGCCCGCGCGGGAAGAGCTCGTCCAGCCCGAGCCGTTCCATCCGCGCGCGCGCTACCGCCGGCGGGTTGCCGGTCAACAGCGCGCGGTGCTCGACTGCTGCGGCCGCCTCCGCGGCATGCGGGGCGAGCTGCCAGTGGCTCGTGTCGGCCGCCGCGAGGAGGCGAACGTAGTGATCGGAGAACATCTCGCACCAGCGCGGCAGGCCGGCGTCGATCTTCGCCTCGGGAATACTCACGGTACGAAGGGCACGGCGGATGTGCGCGGGGGCGGTGTCACCCGGGATGTCCGGCCCCTCGGCGTAGATCCCGAACACGGCTTCGAGGGCCAGCCGGCTCGCTTCCACGTAGACCTCGTCGTGCGTCAGCAGCAACGTCCCGTCGACGTCGAACAGAACGAGCCAGGTCAGGCCGCCACCACTGCATCGACAGCCTCGCGCAACGTGCGGACGTACCGCTGCAAAGCGTCCCGTCCTTCCTCCGCGACCTCGACTGGGCGCGAGCCGACGACGATGCCGTCGGCCAACTCGGCTGCGGCGCGCGCCTGCTCGGGAGTCGAGATCCCAAATCCCGCGTAGAGCGGAACGTTCGTGACGGCTCGCGCGCGTTCAACGAGGCCGGCGAGCGCGGGGGAGTCGTCGGCGCGCGCACCCGTCGTCCCCGTGACGGTGACGAGATAGAGCCAGCCATCCGTGTGCTCCGCTGCGATCCGCACTCGCTCGTCGGTCGACGTCGGCGCGACGAGCTGGATGCGCCGGAGCCCGGGTTTTTCGCCTGCCGGAAGATCCGCGACGATCAGCGAGGTCGCACCGGCGGCACCGGCATCGTGTGCGAAGCGGTCCCACCCGTATGCCTCGAGGAGGGACGAGTAGGTCATCGGCACGAGCGGGGTCTCGGGAACGAGCTCGCGTGTGCGTGCAAGGCATTCGAGGCAGGCGCGCGTCCGCATCCCCTGCCCGAGGGCCCGCTCCGCTGCGCGACGGATCACCGGTCCGTCGGCGAGCGGATCGGAGAACGGAAAGCCGAGCTCCACCAGGTCGGCGCCGCCCGCGACCGCCGCCGCGGCGAGCTCAGGCGTTTCGGGGCCGGACATCAGGTAGACGACGAGCGTCTTCATGTGCCGTCTGCGAGGAGCGCGAACAGTGTCGCGTCGACGCGATCGTTCCCGTGGCGCAGGTACTTTCGCTTGACGCCTTCGCGCTCGAAGCCGAGGCGCTCGAGCACCCGCTCGGACGCGGTATTGCCGACCCGTACGTGCGCCTCGATCCGCCAGATCCCGTTCGCTGCCGCGTGCTCGGTCAGCCGCTGCACCGACCGTGTAGCGACACCCCGACCTCGGGCGGAGACGAAGAGCCAGTAACCGACCTCGACGACGTCACGCAACGGATCGAAGTGGTGCAGCGATGCGCCACCGAGCAGCTCGTCCCGCCGCAGATCCTCGATGACGTATGCGGCCAGAAGGCCCTGGGCCCGCATGCCCGGGAGCTGTTCGCGCAACATGACGCGCAGCGTGTCGGCGTCGACCGGCGGCAGGCTCGCCTCGCCGCCGACCGCAGGGTCGCGGAAAGCGGGCGCGATTGTTTCGATGTCCGCCTCGATCGGGCCGCGCAGCAACAGCTCGTCGACTTGAAGCTCATCCGGGAACCGATACGTCGACATCTGTCCGCTGGCATGGTCCGACCGGCTCATCGGGCGAGCACTTCCGCGAGGTCCTTGTCACCACGGCCCGACAGGCACACGAGCACGAGCTCCTCGTCCAGCTCGCGGGCACGTGCAAGTGCGTGCGCGGGCTCGAGCGCCGGGATGACCCCCTCGAGGCGAGTCAGGTCGCGGAAGGCATCGAGCGCCTCTTCGTCGGTCGCACGGACGTACTGCGCGCGACCGGAATCTCGCAGCCATGCGTGCTCGGGGCCGACGCCGGGATAGTCGAGGCCGGCGGAGATCGAATGCGCGTCTGCGATCTGGCCGTCCTCGTCCGCCAGGACGGATGAGCGGGCACCGTGCAACACGGCAGGGTTTCCTGTGCCGAGCGACGCAGCTCCGGCCGCTTCCACACCGACAAGTCGGACGTTCGTATCGTCGAGGAAGCCGGCGAAGATGCCGATTGCGTTCGAGCCGCCACCCACGCACGCGACGACGACCTCCGGCAGCCGGCCTTCAACGTCGCGGAACTGCTCTCGTGCCTCGTGACCGATGACGGCCTGCAGCTCGCGCACGATCTCCGGGTACGGGGCAGGGCCGACGCACGAGCCGATCAGGTAGTGCGTCGTCTCGACGTTCGTGATCCAGTCGCGAATCGCTTCGCTCGTCGCCTCCTTGAGCGTCCTGGTGCCGAAGTCGACGGGACGGACCTCGGCGCCGAGCAGGTTCATGCGCTCGACGTTGGGCCGTTGGCGTCTCATGTCCTCCTCACCCATGTAGACGACGCACTCGAGGCCGAAGCGCGCGCACACGGTTGCTGTTGCGACTCCATGCTGTCCAGCGCCGGTCTCGGCGACGATGCGGTGTTTGCCGAGCCGCCGCGCGAGCACGGCTTGGCCGAGGGCGTTGTTGAGCTTGTGCGCGCCCGTGTGCAGGAGATCCTCTCGCTTCAGGTAGAGGCGTTTGCCGGGCGCAAACCGCTCGGCGCGCGTCAGCGGTGTCGGACGGCCCGCGAACGTTCGGCCGAGCTCGGCGAGCTCCGCTTGGAACGCGTCATCCGCCTGGGCGCTGCGCCAGCCCGCCTCGAGCTCGTCGAGCGCCGGAATCAACGTCTCCGGGACGTAACGGCCGCCGTAGGTCCCGTAGAGCCCCGACGTCGATGTCACCGGGCCGCCTCGACGTACGCGCGCACTTTGTCGTGATCCTTGATTCCCGGCTTCGCCTCCAGCTTCGATGCTGCGTCGACGGCCCAGGGACGGACGGCCCGAACTGCCTCGCGGACGTTGTCGGGCCCAAGCCGACCGGCCAGCATCACGCGCCCCGTGGTCCCCGCCGCACGTTGCAGGTGCAGCGGGTCCTGCTCGTCCCAGGGGAGATCGACGACGTGCGCGACGGTCTTGCCCTCGTGTAACAGCACCGCATCGCGCCCGCGGACGCGACCTTCCTCGTGACCGTAGAGCTGGACGAGATCGGCGCCGGCCTCCTCTGCTTCGCCCACGAACACGGCAACGCTGAGGCGGTCATCCGGAACGGCCAGCACCTCGCGTGCACGGCGCGGGCTCTCCTCCGCGAGGATGAAGCCGAGCATGTCGGCGCCGGCCTCGACGGCCGCGTCAACGTCCTCTCGACGCGTGAGCCCGCAGACCTTGACGAGTGGACGGGAGAGGATGTCGCGGAGCTGTGCCGCGGGATCATCCGCGCGCATGAGCGCCGACCCGACGAGAATCGCATCGGCGCCGGCAAGCTCGGCGGCGGCGCCCTGTGCGCGTGAGTGCACACCGCTCTCCGCCACGATCACCCGATCGTGATCGGTCATGTGGGCGATCAACTCCAGCTGTGTGCGTCTGTCGATCTCGAAGGTCGTGAGGTCGCGTGCATTGACGCCGATGACTTCCGCGCCGAGGTCGAGCGCGCGCTGCAGCTCTTCGGCATCGTGTGCTTCGACGAGCGTTTCGAGCCCGAGTTCGTGGGCGTATGTCATCAACCCCGCCGCCCGTTGATCGTCGACGTCGCGGAGCAGGATGAGGACGGCGTCGGCACCTGCGACCTTCGCCTTCAGCAGGTCGAGCTCTTCGGTGAAGAACCCCTTGGCGAGGAGCGGCGCCGAAGTCGCGGCGCGAGCGGCCTTGAGATCGTCGAGTGAGCCGCCGAAACGCTCGTCAACGAGGACCGAGATCGCTGCGGCACCCGCGTTGGCGAACTGCGAGGCGAGTCGAGCAGGGTCGGCGTCCGGGCGGAGGTCCCCGGCGGAGGGCGAGCGGCGTTTGACCTCGGCAATCGCGGCGAGACCCGGCGCGGCGAGGGCAGCGCGGAATCGGCCCATCAGGCAGCCACGCTCTCTCGCGAGAAGGCGATCAGCAATTCGAGCCGTTCTCCGGCGGCCCCGGAGTCGATCGCCCGGCGCGCGACCTCGAGACCTTCGCGCAGGTCTGCGGCGTGACCGCTCGCCGCGATCGCGCCCGCAGCGTTGAGGAGGATTGCATCGCGGCGCCCGCCGTTCTTCCCGTCGAACACCTGTCGGATCGCCTTCGCATTCTCCGCAGGACTCCCGCCGCGCAGCTCGTCGATGCTGCAGCGCGCGATGCCGAGCTCGGTTTCCGGATCCAGCCTGCGTTCGCGTACCTCTCCATCGACGACCTCTGCGACGAGGTTCGGGCCGACCGGCGAGAGTTCGTCGATGCCGCCGCCGCCGTGCACGACATACGCACGGCGAGCACCCAGCCGCACAAGGACCTCCGCAATCGTTCGCACGAGCTCGGGAGAGTAGACGCCGACCACCTGCGCCCTGGCGCCTGCCGGATTCGTCAGCGGCCCGAGCACGTTGAACACCGTCCTGGTCGCGAGCTCTTTGCGGACGGCCGCAGCGTGCCGCATGGCCGGATGGTGCGATGGGGCGAAGAGAAACCCGAAACCGAGCTCGTCGATGGACTTTTCGATCCGATGCGGCTCGAGCTCGACCGTGAAGCCGAGCGCTTCGAGCACATCGGCAGACCCACACGCAGATGACACGGCGCGGTTCCCGTGCTTCGCCACCGCGGCGCCCCCGGCGGCGGCGACGAGCGCAGCGGCGGTGGAGATGTTGATCGTGTGCGCGCCGTCACCGCCGGTGCCGGCCGTGTCGACGAGATCGTCCCGGCGTGGTCGAACGGCGAGGACGTGGTCGCGCATCGCCTCCGCGCAGCCCGTGATCTCGTCGGGTGTTTCACCCTTCGCGCGCAACGCAATCAGAAATCCTCCGATCTGCGCGGGCGTCGCCTCGCCGCGCATGATCTCGTCCATTACTGCTCGCGCTTCTGCGCGAGCCAACTGGGAACCGTCGAGCAACTTGCTGATGACTGCCTGGATCACTGGTTCAGGAAGTTTCGCGCTATTTCGCGCCCTAGTGGGGTGAGGACGGATTCCGGATGGAACTGCACTCCGTGGACGTTCAGCGAAAGATGGCGCACCGCCATGATTTCGCCGTCGTCTGCGGTGGCACAGATCTCCAGTTGGGCCGCCACGTGAGTCGCGGCCAGGGAGTGGTAGCGCCCGACCTCGAGCTCTTCCGGGAGACCGGCGAAGACGCCTCGGCCGTCGTGGCGCACGGTGCAGGACTTCCCGTGCACGAGCTCCCGCGCCGGCGCGACAGTGCCGCCGAACGCCTCGACGATCGCCTGGTGCCCGAGACAGACGCCGAGCGTCGGCGTGCTGGGTGCGAGGCGCCGCACGATCTCCGGCGTTGCTCCGGCGTCGGCGGGACGGCCTGGACCGGGTGAGATCACGAGGTGCGAAGGCGCGAGTCGTTCCGCGGTCTCGCCGTCGATCGCGTCGTTTCGCCGCACGCTGACGTCTGCGCCGAGATCTCCGAAGAGATGGGCGAGGTTGTACGTGAACGAGTCGTAGTTGTCGATCAGCAGGATCAACACTGCTCCGCTTCCGCCAGATCGATGGCCGCCTCGACGGCCGCGAGCTTACGCAGACACTCCTCGTGTTCCGCCGTCGGCTCGGAGTCGGCGACGATTCCCGCCCCGGCCTGCAGATGCGCGACCCCGTCCTCGAGGACGATCGTCCTGATCGCGATGCACGTGTCGAGCGTGGCCTCCTCCGGGAGTGCGTAGCCGACG
>Ga0307310_10000403_pt1 | contig 14031 bp, 12 predicted proteins | sample ER_DNA_197_FD_194502 | JGI IMG/M metagenome (GOLD analysis project Ga0307310, IMG submission 194502) | Bulk soil microbial communities from the East River watershed near Crested Butte, Colorado, United States - ER_DNA_197 | ecosystem: Environmental > Terrestrial > Soil > Floodplain | place...
TAATCTCATAGAGCTCATCGCAGAATCGTCCCTTCCATTGATCCAGAAACTCATGGCCGGTTGTCCTGGCACAGGAAATACGGCGTTTCTTCGCCCGGAATCCATTTCAACGTCCAGGTGCTCTTCCAGGGCCTGGTGTACGCGCCCGTATCGTTGATCGTTACTTCGTATCGCATCGTGCCCATGTCCGTACGCGTGAACCGTTCGACAGTCTGCAGTTGTTCGGTATGCGGCAGACCGCCGTTGTCGAACCAGAACGCCTCGTTGAACCCGCGAGTGTCGACGACGAACGCGTCGCCGTCCTGATGACCGACTGCGTAACCGTAGAACAGAGGGTTGTCGTCGTTCCCCTGGATCTGGCCGACCTGCTTGCGCCCATCGGTATAGATGATGCGGCGGTTGCGGTTGCCGCTGGCCATGAGCACGAAGACGCGTTTGAACTCCGGCTGTTCGACAAACTGAAATCCATAGGGCTGCTCGAACTGACGCGGCCCTCCCGGCGGCATGCATTTGAGGAACATCGGGTCGGCCTGGAGAAACGTGCTCTGTCGGAGCTTGTAAAGGCCCAGGGCCCAGGGTTGCATCGGCGCAACCTTCGGAGCGTCAGCAATGTTCTTGAGAAGACCGTAGGAGTCCATCTGGACGGTGACGCCGTCCTCGAGCAGGCTGCTCCGGCTCGGAAATCCCCAGTAGCCGGTCTGTCCGGGCGGCGGACCGAGCCGCGGGTGGCCATCGGGCCATCGCGGCGTCGGCCCCGTCGCGACCGGGCGAGCGCGCGGCGTGCCGTTCGTTCCAACGTAGACCGGCTTGCCCGTGCGGGTCATCACGACCGACTTGCCTGATATCTGCTTGCTGCCGTCCCGTGCCGCGAATCCTTCGACGCGGATGGTTTCACCTGGCGCCAGCGATGTCTCGGTCCACCCGTTGTCGGTCAGGATAAGCGGGCCGTCCACTTCGACGGCCCACAACGTCGGGAGCGGCTGGCCGGGCACCTTCATCAGCACGTGCACGTATGGATTGGCCCAGTCGATCTGAGTCACCGTGCCCGTCAACGTCAGCGGCTTTGCCAGATCGAACTTTGCCGCGAGCGTGTGCTGCGCGGGCGCGGAAATCGCGGCGAACAGGACGGCCAGACAGACCGTTCCCCGAACCACAAACTGCCTCATCAGGACGTTCCTCCAGACACTCGGTACGCGAAATATACTCTCGAACGGAGAGGAAGACCAAACACTTCCTGTTTTTGGTCAGAACCCGGCGCTGCAGACGAAGTTCGCGGCGTCGTCCGTACTGCCCGAGCCCCTGTACTTCGCGACAAGGGGGTATTGGCATAGCGGCCGCGAGCGTGTGACGGCGCCGGACTGATCGCGGCGCGTTGCCGTGAGGGTTTCCGGCGCCCTGCCGTTCTCGACCCACGCCAGCAATGCGTCGAGCACGCCGGTTGGTTGCGGCCCTGGGCCGCCCGCGCAGTGCGTCACTCCAGGCGCGAGAAAGAAGCGCGCGAACTCCGACGCCTTCTTCGGCCCGCCCGCCTGCTGCTGCAAGCGCTTGTAGTAGTCGATCGTGCCATCGGCCGTAATGAGCTGATCCGCCCAGCCGTGCCAGATGATCGTCTTGCCGCCGCGATCGCGGAATGCGCTCAGGTCCGGATTGGCGGTGCCGATGACGATGCCGTACTGTTCGGCGGACTGATCCCAGAAAAGCTGATAGGCGGCGGGCGTGATCGTCGTCCAGTCGAACCGCGGATTCTGGGTGAGGAAGTACCGCAGCCAATCGACGGAGAACGGGAATCCCTGCGGCTCGAGCGGAGTGCCGCGGCTTGCCGCCAGCGCATTCAGGTCGGCCCCGCGCGACTGTCCGTACCAGAGGCGGCTGCCATCCTGGCGCGTCGGACCTTGCCACAGCTTACGAATGATGTCGGCGTCGGCCTCCGTGAAAGCGCCGCAGTCGCCGGCCGACGTGCCGACGAGTGCCTTGGGATCGTATGTACATCGACTCGGATCTTCGATAACCCCGTCCTTCACGCCGTCGATGCCATCGCAGCCGGCGACCGCCGCCGCGGTCGCCGCGGCGAGCTTGCACGATGCGATCGGATTCGACGCCGTGTTCATCAGCATCGAGCCCCAGAGCGACTGCATTATCAGGTTCGTCCAGTTGATCGCCGGCGCGGCGGCTGCGATGCCGTTGTAATCCTCCGGGTAGCGCTGCGCCTCCATGAGTCCCTGCCGGCCGCCGGTCGAGCACCCATTGAAATAGGAGTACCGCGGCGGCACGCCATACATTGCCTGCGTCAGCGCCTTGCCGGTGACCGTCATCTCGTGAATCCCAACGTGCGCGAAGTCGCGAATCGTCTGCCAGTCCAGGCGTCCGTTGGCATCGAGCGCAAAGGACGCGTTGCCCCCTTCGTGTCCGGTGTCGGTCGCGCCTGCCGCAAATCCGAGCCCCACCGGCTGATTGACAGCGGCGAGGTTGCCCCCCACGAATCCACCGCCGCCGTTTCCGAGAAAACGTCCGTTCCAGTTCGTCGTCGGAATCGCGACCCAGATTCGCACCTTGTCTCCGGTCGGCGGATGCGTCGTGATCGCGACCACCCGGCAGACGCCGGGGTTGGCCGCGTCGACCATCGCGGACTCGACGGTCGTGTTCGGAAGCGCCACGGTCGTCAGGCTCTCGCACGATCGAACCGGTTTGGCGTTGGCGATGAGTGCCCTGGGGGGCGCCTGCATCAGCGGTGGGACAGGGGGGCCGCCGCCGGGAGGGCCTCCACGTTGCGGACCCTGCGCGTGGCCCGCGGTGGTGAGGAGCGCGACGACTGACGCTGAAAGGAAGAGTGATCGCCCCGGATTTCTTGGCATTCGCATCATTGACCTCGAGCGCTTTTTCGTGGGCCCCATGTCGCCTGGAGGGCTCTGGAAGCATAGCCTACTGGGTGGTCATGCGAAGATCACAACGACGCAACGCTACATGAAGCGTCGCGCAGCGCCTTGACGAGGCCCGAGTCGAGCCGCAGGATCGACGATCGAGTACAGGGACGACTCCAACAGCGTCAGGACCGGCAATCGCGCGGCTTGAAGGCGACAGCATGGTTAGGCGTCAGGATCATCTTCTGCATCGATGTCTCGTCCGCTAGAACGAACTCGCCGGAGCAAGTTGACGATTCCATGGGATCCGAATGCCATGCCCAACCCGGCAGCGATCTGGATTGCGGCGCCGACCGCTCTGGCAACTCGACCTGAAAACTCTTGTCCCGCTTCAAAGCCGGCCGGGATCGCATAGTAACTCGCGACCAGCTCTATCAGATTGGGCAGGCCGAACACGACTAAGTAAGCACCCACGCCGATGACCACGGCCTGTTGAAGATCCCCGGCGCTTACGTGTCCGGTCGTCAGGCTTTGCTCCAAGTGCGGCACCCATACCTGACGCGCAAGATTGGCACTCTGAAACCACAAGAGAGCTGCGAGGGCGAGTGCCGCGACCTGACTCACAACGTTCGCTCGCAAAGCCGCGGAGATGAACCGGGCCTGCTCGCCAAAATCGGCGGTTGAAAACCAGTTCGTGAGAAAGCCAGGAAGCCCTAGAAGAACTTCGACGACGAGCCACACCGCCATGAGCCGAATAGCGGTAGCTGTCCAGGCAATACCGTCCATGATTCGCTCCGATCACTCAAGCCGAATGTGACAATCAGGCGGGGTCGCTTCTCAGAAACAGCCGGAGCGGGTCGAAGCGCTCAAAATGAGCGGGTTAATTGAGGGTGGCGAGGGACAGAATCGAACTGTCGACACTACGATTTTCAGTCGTATGCTCTACCAACTGAGCTACCTCGCCACGTCGATCAGCGGCCTTTGAGGCCGCTTCCGCGCGCAGACCGGGGATCATAACAACCAACCGACGCCGGGCGCAATGCGCGGCGCCGTGCTGTTCGAGTTCAGGTTTGAACGCGGGGATCGACGTGGGAAGGCAACACGCGAGCGGCCGTCCGATGTGGCGACCTAGCGAGCGACGGCGCGAACCAACACGACGACGAGCTCGAACGCGCCTATGAATGCGGCTCCGAGATATAACTGCGTGCGATCAAACATCTGCCAACCTCCGAGCGATGAGGCTGCGGATCGCGTTCCATCCGAGAGCGTGCCACTAACATCGTTCGATGCCGGGCCCTGCACAGATCGGCGCCGCAGGGACCGGCCTCGGGCGGGCCGGCGTGTCCTGCGACAGACCACGAGTTACAGAAGCGTAGAGAGCGGCGGAGGTGTCACGCGGTTGCTGATTCGGCGCCCTCGTGCGTCATCCCCAGCTCGCGGCGCACGCGTTCCTCGATCGTCTTGCAGACGGCCGGATTGTCCTTGAGGAACTGCTTGGCGTTCTCGCGGCCCTGCCCGAGGCGCTCGCCCCCGTAGGCGAACCACGCGCCGCTTTTCTCGACAATCCGTTTGTCGACCGCCAGATCCAGCAGATCGCCGGTGCGCGAAATCCCTTCGCCGTACATGATGTCGAACTCGGCCTCGCGGAAGGGCGGCGCAACCTTGTTCTTGACGACTTTCACGCGCGTCCGCCCGCCGATGACGACATCGCCGTCCTTGATGCTGGCGATGCGGCGGATGTCGATGCGGACCGAGGCGTAAAACTTCAGCGCGCGGCCGCCGGTGGTCGTTTCGGGGTTGCCGAACATCACGCCGATTTTCTCGCGCAGCTGATTGATGAACACGAGGCACGTCTTCGACTTCGAGACGACGCCGGTGAGCTTGCGGAGCGCCTGCGACATGAGCCGCGCCTGCAGCCCCATCTGCGCGTCCCCCATCTCGCCTTCGATTTCGGCCTTCGGCACCAGCGCCGCCACCGAATCGACGACGACCACGTCGACGCCGCCCGAACGAATGAGGACCTCGACGATCTCGAGCGCCTGCTCGCCGTTATCGGGCTGCGAGACGAGCAGATTTTCGATATCGACACCGAGCTTCTGGGCGTAGGCCGCATCGAGCGCGTGTTCCGCGTCGACAAAGGCCGCCATGCCGCCAAGCTTCTGCGCCTCGGCAATCACCTGCAGCGCCAGCGTCGTTTTGCCAGACGATTCCGGCCCGAAGATTTCGATGACACGGCCGCGGGGGACACCACCCACGCCGAGGGCGTAATCGATGCTGATGGATCCGGTGGGAATCGCGTCGATCGGCTGAATGGCGCCCTTCTGGCCCAGCCGCATGATCGAGCCCTTGCCGAACTGTTTCTCAATCTGCCCGACCGCCAGTTCGACGGCTTTCATCTTTTCGCGGTCCTGACGGTCGTCACTCGAAGGTCTGTCGATTCGTTCCACTGTCGCCATGCGGTGCTCCTTTGTCCTCGTGTCCGGGCCCGGGCCCGACCTCTCGGAAGCTGGAGTATTCTAGGTTCGTGCCGGGGCGAAAGTCAAGCGCAAAAACGTGTATTTGATGAGAGAACATGCTGCATATCAGTAAGTTGCAGTTGACGTCACTTTCGCCTCGCGTTTGGGCGATTGGCAGAATCTGCAATGATAAGAGCCTTCATGGCTAGCCCAATTGGCCATGCGCTGGCTGGTCTGGCCGTCGCGTGGGGCGCCGATCTCGTGCCCGGACATCGCGCGTGGAGACTCGCGCCCCCCTCGGCCTCGTGGTACGAACGCGCCGGAAACGGTCTCACGCTGGCGTGCGCCGTCCTGGCCGCCGCCCCCGATCTGGATCTGCCATTTGGCCGCTTTCATCGAACGGTGACTCACAGCCTCGTCTCCGTCATCGCCGTGGCCGCCGTCGCCGGCCTGGCCGCCGCTCGCGCGCGCCTGCCGGTCAGGCGCGTCGTCATCATGTGCGCAGCCGCGTGGGCGACGCACCTGCTGATCGACTGGCTCTCGGCCGATCAATCCTCGCCGCGGGGTATCCAACTGTTATGGCCGTTCGACGGTCGATGGTTCATCTCCGGGTGGGACATCTTTCTGGGGAGCGAACGTCGCGAGCTGTTCAGCCCGCCGACCCTGCGACGAAACGTGGAGGCGGTCGCCCAGGAGGTGGCGATCCTGACGCCGATCGTCATCGTGTTGTGGTTAGTACGGGTAAAAGCCCTGGCCGGACTTTCGTCCAAGGCGGCCCGCGGCGACCATCCGGCGCAGTAGCGGGCACGCCCGGTACTTCGGATCGCCGAAGCCTTCGTGCAACACCTCGAGGATGGCGAGGCAGACGTCGAGGCCGATGAAGTCGGCAAGCGTCAGCGGTCCCATCGGATGGTTCATCCCGAGCTTCATCACCGTGTCGATGGCCTCCGGCGTTCCGACGCCTTCCATCACGGCATAGATCGCCTCGTTGATCATCGGCATCAGGATCCGATTGGCGATGAAGCCGGGAAAGTCGGCGGCTTCGACCGGCGTCTTTCCCAGCCGCCGGCACAATGCCGATCCGGTACGCATGGACTCGTCGGATGTCAACTGCCCGCGAATCATCTCGACGAGCGTCATCAGCGGAACGGGATTCATGAAATGCATGCCGAGGACACGGTCCGGCCGCTTCGTCGCCGCGCCGAGCAGCGTGATCGAGATCGACGAGGTATTGGACGCGAGGATGATTTCGGGCCTGACGATCGCATCGAGGCTCGTGAACAGGGCGCGCTTCGCGTCGACGTCCTCGACGATCGCTTCGACAACGTAGTCGGTCTCGGCCAGGGCGTCGAGCGCGGTCGCGGTCGTCAGCCGTCCGAGCGTGGCGTCGCGATCCGCGCCCGACAACTTGTTCTTGCCGACGAAGAGGTCGAGGCTTTTTTCGACGCCGCGCCGTGCGCGATCGAGCAGCGGCTCGGCGACATCGACGAGCCGCACGGAGAAGCCGGCCTGCGCGAACGCCTGCGCGATGCCGCTGCCCATGGTTCCGGCCCCGACTACGCCGATCGTTGTGATTTCCGTCAATGGCGTCTCACGACGGCACAAAGGTACACGAAACCATTGGTGCCCGTTGATGTATTCTCTCAACGGAAACCGGTGGGCTCGATCGTTCGGGCCTGGAGTATGGATGGGCATCGACACGGTAATGGCAAGAAGCTGGGTGCGGACCTACGACGCAATCACGAACGTGATCAGCAGTCGCGTGTGCTACGGGCTGTACGACGGAGACAACCTCGCGTCGTTCCGTCAAACCCAGGGCGACATTCCGGTGCTCTTTTGCATCCCGTCGATGAGCGACGTCAACGGCGCGCTCCCGCACCCAGGCGTCCACATCCTGCAATCGATCCTGCGACACGAGGGCATCCGCTGCGAGGTGATGAACTACAACCTGCCGTGCATTCACCCGCAGGATCCGTTCGACCATCTCATCCGCGTCATTCGCGAGCTCGGCGTCAAAGTGCTGGGCGTGTCGACCTACAGCCAGGCGATCCGCAACACCCTCGAAGGACTGCGGCGCGTGCGCGACGCGTATCCGGATCTCAAGATCGTCCTCGGCGGTCCGCATCCGACCGAATCGTACCTGAGCATCATGGGCGTCGGCTTCGTGGACTACGTCTGCCGCGGCGAGGCGGAAGTCAGTTTTCCCGCGCTGGTCAAGACGCTCATCTCCGGCCGGAGTCCGGAACCGGAGGAAATCCCCGGCGTGTATTTCCTCGATCGCCAGACCGGACGGGTCCGCGGTGCGCCGGCCTCGTTCATCGATCTCGACGAGTTCGACCGCCATCAGCTGCTGCGGTATCACTTCTCGGCCGACGAGCTCCGGCAGCAGCGGCTGTACCGCGGATCGCACGGCACCGCCGGCGCCGAGTACTGGCCGATCGCGCTCGTCCGCGGCTGCCCGTACGACTGCACGTTCTGCGGGGCGTTTCAGATGTCGGGCAAGAAGCTCCGGTACCGCCGGGTCGACCGGGTCGTCGACGACCTCGAGTTCTACTCGCGCGAGTACGGCCGGCGGCATTTCAGCTTCATCGACGACTCGTTCACGCAGCACTACGACTACGTGATTGAGCTCTGCGACGAGATCACGCGCAGAGGCTTGCACGTCCATTGGACGACCGACAACGGCATCCGGTACGAAACGCTCGGCGGCGGGAAACTGGTCGAGGCGTGCCTCAAGAAGCGCGGGCTCGCAACGGTCGACGAGCTCGTGGCGTTGATGATCCGCGCCGGCTGGCGTGGCACCGCGATTGGCGTCGAGTCCGGGTCGGCCCGCGTCCGCGCGGATCTGGTGCGCAAGGGCGGCTTGAACCTCTCGAACGAAGAGATCCTGAACAATCTGCTGACGCTCAAGCGGGTGGCCGCGCGCGAAGGCGTGTACTTCTACATCAACGGGTTCCTGATGGCGGGCTTTCCCGAGCTGCCGCTCCCGAACGGCAAGGTCGTGCCGGCCGAGACCGCGCAGGAAATGCAGCAGACGCGACGCTTTGCGATCGAGCTGCGGGACGCCGGCGCCATCGACATGATGAACCTGAGCATGGTCATCCCGCTGCCGGGAACCGACATGTGGGAGGCGCTCAGTATTCTGCAGAAACTGCGCGTCCTCCTGAGCGTCGTGCCGCCGGACGATCCCGAGGCGCCGGCGATTCGCGCCGTCGAACGCCGCATTCTGGCGATGTATCGCGACCAGGACGCCACCCGCTACAAAGAGGAGCCGGAGCAGCGCTTCTGGGAAGAGGTGTACAGGCTGTCGGACGCGGCACAAATGCTCATCATGCAGTCGTACGACGCGTTCAACGCCGACGCCGCGCAGACGATCGAGATGAAGCGTCCCGACGCCGCGCTGCTCTGGAGTTATCGCGAACGGGTCGTCGGCGACTTCTACGACGGTGTGTTCATGAAGCTGAAGATGCTCGCCCACGTCGTGCGTCGGAGCAGCAGTCTCCAGGACGTCGCGGCGTACCTGACGCTGATGGGCCGTAAGTACGATCCCGGCTCGAAGGCGCGTCCCATCACGCGAAAAACAGGCTCGCCACCCGCCCCCGCCACAATCTAGGCCAGAGCGCCGTTACTGCGGGCTGACAATCGTGATCGCCTTCAGCACCTCTGCATCGCCTGGCAGCTCGGCACGGCCGGCGGGCGCTTTGTTGAAGCTGAGGATATAGGCCACGACGTCCGCGGCCTGCTGACGGCCCAGCGAGCCGGGCTTGTCCTGCGGCATCGAGACGCGGATGCGCTCGAACAAATCAGCGACGACCGCGCCGCTCCACGATGCGCCGAAAGTGGTCCCGGCGAGGGGCGGCGCCGCTTCGATACCCGTCAGCGCCGGGCCATGACACGTCGCGCAGATGAATTGATACAGGACCTCGCCGCGCTTGGCCTGTTCGGCGGTAAACACGGCGTCGTTGGTCGTGCGGGCGGTCTGCGGTAAGGCTGAGACGGTCCGGCTAAAGCCGGAGACTACGTACGCAATCGCAAGGACGAGAATCAAACGCGCGAGGCTCATGACGGCAACTTGAACGCGAGCAACTCGCCGCTGGACGCGCCGCCGCTGACGGCCACGACGAGGTACTGCTTCCCGCCGATCATGTAGGTCATCGGCGAACCGGTTTGCGGCGCCGGCATGGCCACCGCGCCGACCTCGGCCCCAGTGGCCTTGTCATAAGCGCGCAGCATGGCGCCGCGCTGGCCGGTCGGCCTCGTCGTAAAGCCGGGATCGCCCGCAATCAGGAGCGTTTTCGTCGGGAGCGTCCCGATCCGGCCGAGCGGCTGGCCCGTACGTGGGATCGTCAGCCCTTTCAGCGCCGGGTTGTTCCGGATGTTGTCCGGCGTTTCTCCGTGCGCAACCTGCCAGGCGATGTCGCCCTTGTTGAGATCGATCGCCGTGATGCGTCCGTACGGCGGTTTGATCAGCGGCAGACCTTGCACCGTTAAACCTGGCGGTCCGCCTTCGCCTCCGCCACCACCTCCAGCGCCGCCGGCACCGGGAGCCGCCGCATTTGGATCCCGCGCCGCGCCCGAGATATAGCGCTCGTCGGACCGTTTGCCGTCGCTCGGCACCACGCTGAGCGCCCAGACCTGAGTAAAGGAATACACGTAGAGCAGTTTGGTTTCGGGATCGACCGATCCCCCGGGCCAGTTGACGCCGCCGTTGAAATTCTGCAGGACGAGCGTCGCAAGCGGACCCTCCCAGTTGCTGACCACGGGTGGGGTGAACAACGGCCCGAGCTTGTATCGAGCCGTCATCTTGACAGCTTCGGCTTTCAGCTCCGGGGTGAAGTCGATGAGGTCGTCGAGCGTGACACCCTGGCGATCGAAGGCAGGGGGCTTGGTCGGCATCGGCTGCGTCGGCGAGTACCATTCGCCCGGCACGTCGCCCCTAGGGGCCGGGCGTTCGACGATCGGCCATACCGGCTCGCCGGTGACACGATCGAACACGTACACGAAACCCTGCTTTGTCGGCTGCGCGACCGCCTTGATCGCCCGTCCATTGACGGTGATGTCGACGAGGATCGGCGCGCACGGGATATCCATGTCCCACATGCCGTGGTGCACGAGCTGGTAGTGCCATTTGCGCTTGCCCGTCTGCAGATCGACGGCGACCAGACTTTCTCCGAACAGACCCGCGCCGGGACGATGACCGCCGTACGCGTCGCCGGTCGGCAACTCGACGGGCAGATACACGAGACCCAGGTCTTCGTCGACCGACATCTGCGCCCACACGCCCGCGTTCCCCGTGTACGCCCAGGAATCGCCCTCCCACGTGTCGTTGCCGAATTCGCCAGGCTGCGGAATCGTATGGAAGATCCACTTGCGTTTCCCCGTCCGCACGTCGAATCCGCGAACGTAGCCTTTGACGTTCGTCTTGCTCTTCGGAACACCGCTGACCAGATGCGCGGCGCCGACGATGATCACGTCTTTGGCGACGACAGGCGCCGCATGAAGCCCGATGTCGCTGTTGACCAGATCGATGTCCTGGTCGTCGTCGAGCTTCAGATCGACCACGCCGTTCTGGCCGAAGCCGGCGACGAGCGCGCCGGTTCTCGCGTCGAGCGCGATGAGACGGTACCCGGGCGTCACATACAGGATGCGCGCGTCCCGTCCGTCGCTCCAATACGCAAGGCCGCGGCCGGAGAGCCGGCGGGGTGCGGCGTCGCCGCGCGCGCCTTCGTTCTCGCTGTGCATCCACCGCATCTCGCCGGTCGTGGCGTCGAGCGCGACGACCGCCCGACGCGAGCCCGCGGTGGTGAACAACACGCCGCCGACCATCAGCGGCGTCGACTGGAAATTGAACTCGGGCCGGGGGCCGAGCGGATCGGTCTTGAAACGCCACGCCACTTCGAGCGTGTTGAAGTTGGCCGGCGTGATTTGGTCGAGGGGCGAATACCGGGTGCTGGCGAGGTCGCCGCCATAGGTGCGCCATTCGACCGTGCGTCCGGCCGTTTGCCCCGAGAGGCTTCCGGTCAATGCGGCACACGCGGCGCCGCAGATGAAGAACGACGCGAACAAACGACGCATTGGAGGCATCATGATTGGGCAGTATACAGAAGTAGGGCGGACCTTATAAGGTCAGCGTCGAAGCAGAAGCGCGCGCACCCGCTTCTTCCCCAGAGCGTTGATCGCGAAAGACAGGGCAATCAGCCTCACGTCCAGGTACATGGTCCGCCGGGCGATGTACAGCCGATCCATGAGGAGTGAACGCCGGCAGCCGCCTGGTCCGAAGACCTGGGCCAGTCCCGTCAGACCCGGGGGAACGCGCCAGCGAAAATCGTACCGTGGCGTACCCCAACCGAGCCTCATGACGTCGGCTTCGGCAAGCGGACGGGGGCCAACAGCGCTCATGTCGCCGCGTAACATGTTGATGAATTGCGGCAGCTCGTCGAGACCGGTTGCGCGGAGCACCCGGCCGATCCGGGTGACGCGGCCGTTCCGCATCGAGCGGAATTTGAGGATGGTGAAGGGCCGCCGTTCCACGCCGAGCCGTTCCTGAGTAAAGAAGACCGGGCGCCCGTCCTCGAACAGGATCGCGAGCGCGACCAGGCCCATGACCGGCGAGAAGAACAGCAACCCGCCGACCGCCCCCGCCAGGTCAAACAGTCGCTTCATCGGCCCCCTCGGGTCCGACTATTATCGCCGATTCACTTTATATTGCAAAGTAGAGGCATCAAGAACATCGCCACGAAAACACGAAGAAAATCAAAATCTGTTTCTTGTCTCCGCTTGTTACGGCCAACTATTCAGACATGCTGCACGAGACGTAAACGTCGGCAGGTTCCGTTTGTAGCAGCGCGATAACTCGTCAAACGCGTTCAACGGCGAGGGCAACTCCGTTGCCGCCGCCGAGACACAAGCTCGCTATGCCCCGTTTGAGGTTCCGCTGCTTCAGCGCATAGAGGAGCGTGGTGAGCACCCGCGCGCCGCTCGAGCCGATCGCATGGCCGAGCGCCACGGCGCCGCCGTGAACGTTGACCTTTTCGGGATCGATCCCCAGCTCCTTCAACACCGCGACCAGCTGCACCGAAAACGCCTCGTTGATCTCGAAGAGATCGACGTCCCCGAGCGTCCATCCGGCCTTCTCGGCGACGCGGCGGACTGCTTCGACCGGCGTCATCAGCAGGAATCTTGGCGCGAGCCCGCTGGTCGCCTGGGCAACGATGCGCGCGATCGGCGCCACGCCGAGCGCCTTGGCGCGATCCTCCGCCATCACGACGAGCGCGGAGGCGCCGTCGTTGACGCCCGGCGCGTTGCCGGCCGTCACCGATCCGCCTTCCTTGAACGCCGGTTTCAATTTGCCCAGCACGGCGGCGGTCGTATCTGCTCGAATCGGCTCGTCGCGATCGACGATCACCGGAGGGCCCTGGCGTTGCGGAATTGAGATCGGCAGGATCTCTTCCTTGAAGAATCCCGCATCGGTCGCCTTCGCCGCCCGTTGATGGCTGCGGGCAGCGTATTCGTCCTGCGCTTCTCGAGCGACGTGGTATTGCTCGGCGACGAGCTCGCCGGAGTTCCCCATGTGCCACTGTTCGAATGCGCACCACAATCCGTCGTTGATCATGGAGTCCACGACTTCGCTGTTGCCGTACCGCAGGCCCTCTCGGACCTTCTTCAAGAGATAGGGTGTATGGCTCGCCGATTCCATGCCGCCGGCGACGGCGATGTCGATATCGCCGGCCCGTATCGCCTGATCGGCGAGCATGACCGCCTTGAGACCCGACCCGCACACCTTGTTGATCGTGAGTGCGGCGACGTGGTCGGGGAGTCCGGCTTTGAGCGCCGCCTGCCGCGCGGGGGCCTGACCCGTACCCGCACTCACGACGTTGCCCATGATGCATTCGTCGACGATGCGGGCGTCGATGCCGGCGCGGCGGACGGCCTCGGCGACGACGAGCGCGCCAAGCTCAGGGGCGGTCAGGGTTTTGAGGGCGCCGAGGAGCTTTCCGGTAGGGGTGCGGACGGCGCTGACGATTACGGAAGAACGCATGGAATTGCAGATGGAATTGCAGGTTGTTGATTGCTGATTTCAGATTGAAGGTTCATTTCGTCCGGATTTCGATCCTCTGGACCGTACCGTCGCCGAGAAGCGTCTTGATACGAGCAAGGATGACGCCGCTCGATCGCTTCACTTCCCGCGTCCACTGTGGCCCGGCCGTCTCCACGATGAGGGTGCCGGCTTCGAGCTTGACGTCCGTGGCGCGCTCGAGCGCGGGGCCGACAGCCGCCTTCCACGCAAAGGTCACTTTGCCGTCCGAGAGCGGCGCCGCGCGGAGAAGCTCCCTCAGTGCGGCCGGCACGATGAGGCTGATGGAGCGCATGATTCATCCTATCATCGTGCCCATGCGGCTGGTCCTGGCTTCGGCGTCGCCTCGACGCGCGGAGCTCCTGCGTGCGGCGGGGTTCGCGTTCGATATCCTCGCGGTCGACGTCGATGAAGGCGTGCGTCCCGGCGAACGGCCTGAAGAATATGTGCGGCGGCTCGCGATGGAGAAGTCGGCGCGGGCGATGGAGATCCTCGTCTCGGGTCCGGCTAAAGCCGCCTCGGGTCCGGCTAAAGCCGGACACTACGTACGATCCTCGGTGGCGCCGGCATTAGAAGTAGTGTCCGGCTTTAGCCGGACTTTCGTGCTCGGGGCTGACACGGCCGTCGTCGTCGAGGGAACCAT
>Ga0307310_10000406_pt1 | contig 13967 bp, 14 predicted proteins | sample ER_DNA_197_FD_194502 | JGI IMG/M metagenome (GOLD analysis project Ga0307310, IMG submission 194502) | Bulk soil microbial communities from the East River watershed near Crested Butte, Colorado, United States - ER_DNA_197 | ecosystem: Environmental > Terrestrial > Soil > Floodplain | place...
GCTGTCGAGCTGCCCGGCGACGAGGATCTCCTCGATGAGGTCGGCAAGGCGCCGCGACTGGCCGGCGATCATGTCCAGCAGGTCGTGTTGCGTCTGGGCACTCAGATCCTGCCCGTGCTCGCGAAGTGTTAGCGCGGCTCCGTGCAGGGAGGCAAGCGGGGTGCGAAGCTCGTGGGAGATAGTCGCGACGAACTCCGATCGCTGGTCCTCGAGCCGCCGCTCCCGCGTCACGTCGCGAAACGCGTAGACGGTACCGTCGGCCAGGGCAACGCCGACGATTGAGAGCCAGATTTCCTTTCCGTCGATCTCGAGAGGCACTGTCTCGGCACCCAGGTCCTCGTGCGCCCCGCCCGGCTTCGGCGCCACGGGGACGATCGCGGTTATCGCGGACCAGCCTGGGATCCTCTCCTGCGCAGGCCGGCCGCGGATCGCGTCGGCCCGAAGACCGGTGATCGCCTCAGCCGCTGGATTCCAAAGCCGGATCACTCCCTCGTGGTCGACGAGGAAGATGCCGTCGCCGACGTGAGCAAGCACGCGCTCCGCTTGGTCGCGCTCCTGCCGCGAGACACGGCTCCTGGCAATGGTCGGAGCAACCGCATAGGCGATTGTGAGGAGCGCCGCGATCAAGCCAAAGCCAACGCCCATCACCCGCCAGCGGGCGGCGTTGGCCCCTCCAGCTATGGCCGAGGTTCGCTTCAGTGCGACGAGCGCGACGGCGCTGCGCTTGCTTTCCCCGAGGCGCGTGGCTACGACCCTGTAGCTCGAGCCACCTACTAGAAGGTCACGGGTACCCGTCAACTGCCGGCGCGATTGAAGGCGGACAGACCCGTTCTGCCCAGTCAATACTCCGTCGTGTCCTAGGACCACCCGCTGGCCATTTGCCGCACGAGTGAGCCGCGCAGCCAGGCGCCGATCCAGCGGCACAAATCCGATCACTCGGCCAATCCGTCGGTCTCCGCTGAGCACCTCCACAGTGCGTGTGCCTGCGTTGGGAGGAATCTTCGCGCCCGAGGGCTTGCGCGTGAGCACGACGTTGCGGTTCGTTCGCTGGATCCGCCTCAGCTCGCTCTCGCGGCCTTTCAGGAACGCTCGTTGCACACGCCGGGAGCTTGCAGTCTTTCGCGCGCGCTGTCCGGCCTCGTCGAGCGTGTTTCGGTACACCGCGCTCGCAGCGGCGAGGGCGCCGGCGAGTTGCTGATCGGCATTGTCCCGCTGGCGACGAGCGGCGTAGTTTCCGAACGTCCAGACGGCCACTGCAAGTGGAAGCGCAAGGAGAAGCAGCGCTGCCGCGAGCCGGAGCCTGCCGCTGGCCGGGGCGCCTATCGCCCGTTCCCTCCGTGCCCGTCGCCGCCGTGACCGGGATGGTTGTCTCCGCCGCCCGGCGGGCCTGGAGGCCCGACGAGACCCCCGTGTTCCTTCTCGGCGGAGTGACCGGGTCCATGGGCGGGGCCGCTTACCGGTCGGGATAGACCCGGCGGCGAATGCCCGCGCACCCGCCCAAGCGCCTTCGCCTTACCGTGACCCCATGACGTGGCCGCGGGTTGAGGAGTCGCTGGAACCGAACCGGGTGTCGCAGGAACCGAAACGGGTGTGGAGGTCGGCGAAGAAGGATGCGCCGGGATGACGCGCTGCCGGATATCGCGACGAACCGCCGGTGGTTGAGCGCGTCGGGTCGCTGGCCGGCGCTGGCTCACGCTTGCGACGGCCTCAGAGGCAAGAGCCGCGGGCGGACGGACCGCAGGCTCAAGCATGGCGACGACCGGGCCGGTAACCAGGTCGGCTACCGGCCCGACGGGAAGAGACCGCAGCGATCCGCTCCCTGCGGGGAGAAGGAACAACGACAGTCCAATCGAAGCCGCGGCGAGCCCGGCGGGGATTACCGGTGTGACCTGGGCGACTGGCGGTCTCATTTTCACGCCCCGCGGGCCGCACAGGAGGGCTACTCACACACTAGCGCGCGAATAGTTCCTTTTCCAGCGAGGGGAAGAAGTCGCATCCAGCTTTCGTCGTGTAACCGACGCGTTCCTCCTGCGCATCTTCGGCCAACACGAGCCACTGAGGTTCAGCCTCGTCTACCTCGATGCTGGGCAGCAGGCGGATGACCACCGGGGATAAGTGCTGGCCCACCTATCCCCGGTGTCTGCCGCAGTTCTGCGCTAAGCCGTCGGATCCACGACTGCCGGCTCCGCGACGGCATCGGCCCTCGTGAACGGGAACGCGAGGGCGGCTCCGACCGCGTAGCCGATGACGACGGCGGCGATCGCCTCCACGGTGCCCGGCTTCTGGGTCATGTTCCACATGATCCCGAGCACGATTCCAGGGTTCGCGAAGGTGATGATCCAGAGCGCCGTATCGCGGGTCATTCGCCGTGCCGCGTCGCCGAGTGGCCCGGGGCCGTTCTCCTTGAGAGCGTGCTCGAGCGCCTTGGCGCGCCGGCCGGCGACCACCGGCCCCTGCAGCGCGATGACGACCAGCGCGGCGATCGAGACGTCGATCCAGCGCGTGTCCCAGGTCCAGAGGTCGCTAGTCAGATAGGCCCCGCTGGCAAAGAGCCCGATGATCGCGACCGGGAACACGCGCTCCGTCTTGCCGGCGAGCATGCCCCAGGGAACCGCGTCCGCGAGCGTTCCGGCTGCGCGGAGGTGGAATAGGCAGGTCCCGATAACAGCCGCAGCGCCGATGCCGAGCAGCAGAAAGAGCAGATGCAGATAGACAACGGTCTGGTACGTGTGCATGCGACCTCCCGGTCCTTGCGTGCGAGGCAATTGGCTCGAGCACGGCCGTGGCCGCTCTCTGCATTGTGCTCATGAGGAGGGTCGCATGTCCACCGCTCATCAGGGCTTCACCATGACCTTGATCGCTTTGCGGTCGTTCATCGCCCGGTAGCCGTCGGGCACTTCGTCCAAGCCGACGACCCGGTCGAAGACGCGACCGGGCTCGATGCGGCCTTCGAGGACATCCGGTAGAAGTTCCTCGATGTACGCTCGGGCCGGCGCGGGGCCGCCGCTCACAGTGATGTTGTCGAAGAACGCAGTCCGCGAGCCGGCCATCGTCTCGTCCTGCGGGACCCCGACGCGGCCGACTGCGCCACCGGGACGGGCGATGCCGATCGCCGTCTGCATCGACTGCTCGAGGCCGACGCATTCAAGGACGGAGTGGGCGCCGAAGCCGCCCGTGAGCTCGCGCACGCGCTCTACCGCCTCCTCGCCTCGCTCGCTCACCACGTCGGTTGCGCCGAACTCCTTCGCCAGCGCGATCCGGTCGGAATGCCGACCAAGGAGGATGATCTGCTCGGCGCCGAGGCGCTTGGCGGCGATCACGCCGCACAAGCCGACGGCACCGTCTCCGACGACAGCCGCGGTCTTCCCAGGGCCGACTTCGGCGGCGACGGCCCCATGTTGGCCCGTACCCATCACGTCGGAAAGGGTGAGAAGTGACGGCATCAGCTCGTCGTCAGCGCCGACCGGCAGGACGACGAGGGTTCCATCCGCCTGCGGAACACGAACGGCTTCGGCCTGTGCTCCGGCGACGTCCTCTGTGCCGAAGAACCCTCCATGGATGCACGACGTGTGGAGCCCCTCGTGGCAGAAGACGCAGGTGCCGTCGGAGAACGCGAACGGCATGACGACGAGATCGCCGGCGCTCAGGGTGTGGACGTCGGCGCCGACGTCTTCGACGGCGCCGATGGCCTCGTGGCCCATACGGCGGCCGGTGTCGCTGTGCTCCATCGTCTTGTACGGCCAGAGGTCGCTGCCGCAGACGGCGGCGCGAGTGACGCGAACCAGTGCGTCCGTTGGTTCGATCAGCCGCGCGTCGGGGACGTCCTCGACGCGAACGTCGCCGGCCTCGTACATGACAGTTGCGCGCATGGTCAGCTTTCTGTCAACGGTGCCGCGCTGTACTCCTCGTCGGTGACGTGGTTACCCCAGGTCGCGGGGTTGCCTTCGTCGTCGACCTCGAGCATCGCGAGGTGAGTCATGAAGCGGTTCGGCGCGGCGCCGTGCCAGTGCTCCTCGCCCGGCTCGAAGAAGACGCGGTCGCCAGGCCGGATCAGCTCGATCGGGCCTCCGCGGCGCTGCACGAGGCCGATGCCCTCCGTGACGTAGATGGTCTGGCCGTTTGGGTGGGTATGCCACGCCGTTCGTGCGCCCGGTGTGAAGTGGACGCTGGTGGCGCTCAGGCGCGAGCCGGCTGACGGCGCCGCGACCGCGTCGAGGTAAACCGTGCCCCTGAACCACTCGCTCGGCCCCGTAGCGGTCTCGATGCTGTTCCGGATGATCTGCATGGCTTCCTCCTACGCGAGCGTAGCGCCCGGACTCTCGGCGGCGATGCCCCGACAAGAATTCGCAAACCGATGTCCCTCGACGCTCTCTCCCCGCATGGTTGTCGAACTTGGCAACAAACTTGGTTTTACGAGGCACTCGTGAGTGCGCAGATCGAGACGGTCGTTATCGAGGCCGCGCCGAGGTTGGCTATCGCTCCAGCCCAACTTCGTCTGACTGCTCGACCTCATGGCTTGACGCGGGAACCCGGAACTCCTAGCGTCCTGCGCGATGAAGACCAGCGTCGTATGCGTCTCACATGCGACCGGCGCCGGTGGTAACGAGGTCGGGCGTCTCGTCGCCGAGCGCCTCGGCTTCCGTTACGTCGACGAGGATCTTGTCTCCCAGGCGGCACTGCGGGCAGGCGTCGACGCCTCGGAGATCGCGGACGAGGAGCGGCGGAAGTCCTGGCTCGCACGCGTGCTCGACGACCTCGCAGTAGGAGGAGGCGAGGCCTGGGCCATGACCGGCTTGGGTCCGTACGGAGCCGTCGGGGTCGCGACGACGAGCGACGAGCTGCGTGCGTACATCCGCGAGGCGATCGAGGAAACCGCCGGACACGGGAAGGCGGTGATCGTGGCGCACGCGGCCTCTCATGCGCTGGCTGGTCGTCAAGAGACACTCCGCGTGCTCGTAACGGCGTCACCGGCAACCCGTGCGGGCAGGGTCGCCGAGGCCGAGGGGCTCGACGAGACCCGGGCGGCAAGAACGATCAAGGATGCGGACGCCGGCCGCGCCGACTACCTGAGGCGTTTCCATGGGGTTGAGCAGGAGCTGCCGACGCAGTACGACCTCGTCCTCAACACGGACCAGCTTTCGCCGGAGCAGGCGGCAGCGCTGATCTCGGAAGCCGCCTTGATTTAGACCGTTTGCAACGGCGGGACGGCACGAACGTTCTTGGGGGTGGTCGTATTGTTCGATCAACTTCCTGGCTTGCGCGGGCTCCAGAGTGGGATTGGTGCGGTCGCCTCGTACGCCATTCCGTTCGGATAGGAGATGAGCTCCAGGTAGTGCCCGAGGGGTGGCAGGTAGTAGTTGATCGACTGGCCTGCGGCAGGGCCGCCGGTAACCGGGAACGGTCCGACAAACGGTCGTGCGCCTCGTCCAGTCATCGCCGCCGCCGCAGTGTCGATGTTGGTGACGTAGACGGCGAAGTGGTTCCCCGCCCAGTCGGAATTGAGTGGCGTTCGCTTGTCCTGGTCCGGCGAGGAGTACTGGAAGAGCTCGATGTTCGCCCCGTTCGCGCCGCAGCGCAGTTCGCTGATGTGGCGGATCACCGCTCGCGGGTTCACGTCGACGAGCTGTGTCATCAGGTCGCCGACGGGATCGAAGATCGGCCCGAAGTTGAGCGGTGCGCTGCAACCGAGCGTGCTTTCGAGCCAGGCACGAGCCTTCGCGATGTCCGGAACGGTCATGCCGAAGTGGTCGACCCCGAGCAGACCGGGGAGGCCCGTCGTCCACGGCGTGGCCCCGACGTCGGCGGGATTCCAGAGCCTCGTCGTTGCCGTGGTCTCGTAGGCCATCCCGTTCGGATACGAGATCAGCTCGATGTAAAGGCCGAAGAACGTCTTGAAGTAGTTGATCGTCTGGCCTGCGGCGGGCCCGTCGGTGACGGGGAAGGGCCCAAGAAACTTCTGCACGCCGGGCTGATGTTCGAGGTACGCAACGGCCTGGCCGATGTCGGTCACGTAGAGAGCCACATGGTGGCCGGCGAAGTCCGAGTTCTTCGCCCACGTCTGGTCCTGGTGCGGGGCGGTGTACTGGAAGAGCTCGATGCTCGAGCCGGTACCGCAGCGGAGCTCGACGATCTGATCGATCACCGCTCGCGGATGCACACCCACCAGGCGCCTCATCAGGCTTCCGTTCGGATCGAAAATCGGGCCGAACTGGAGCGGCGCCACGCAGCCGAGAACGTTGACGAACCAATCGCGCGCCTGAGCGACATTGGGCACGGTGATGCCGAAGTGGTCGACACCGAGCACACCTGGAATCGGTGAACTGTTCGCGGACGTGCGCGCGTGCGCTCGATCGCCCAGTGTTGCCCTTGGGGCCCCCAGCGCGACAGCCGACAGCGAGAAAATCAGCAGAGCGACAGCGGTGCAGAGAGTTGCTCGGTTTGCGGAACGATTCCTCATCGATCCTCCCCTGGTAGACGCAGCCGAAGCTAACGCGCTCAATGGTTCGAAGCAAGACCGGCCGCGATCTTCAAACCCTCGCCGGCCGTCCGGCTCCTCATCTCATCTTGTCAGCCGTCGGTCGGGCGCGATGATCCCGATCGCCGTGGCCAGGCGCTTTCCCGGCCGCCCTCGCGATCCCGGGATTTCAACCGGGCGGCCGGGCGGGTGCAGTGGGTCTTCGCGCAGGACGGCTACTCGGTGGCTGCTCGCCGGTCAGCACGGCCCACGCCTTCGCCGTCGAACGGCGAGCTGCCATGGTCGCAGCAGCCACGAGGACCCCGGAGAACAAAGACCATGCCCGTTCTCTACGGGCCTGCTTCTTAGGGTCGGCGCTGAGGGCAACCCACAGCGCCTCTAGATCCTTGCGCAGCTCGCCGAGCTGATCGCGAACGACGTCGTATCGCTTTGGCATTGCGCCCCTCCCCTTACGATTGCTTCTCCTTGGATCCAGCGGACACCTCGCTGCGCCAGGCGCCAGTCTCTGCGCCGCGACTCTCGATCATTTCCTTGAACCGTTGGAGGTCGCCGCGCACGCGTCGCTTGTCCAGTCCGGCCGCAGAGCCAACCGCCTCGGCGGGTCCATCCAGCTGGTAGGTCATCGAGAGTCGTATCAGCGTCTTCGAAGGTCCACGCGCCTCGAAGCTGACGGTGCCCCGAGTGTTCTTCCCGTCTTCGCTGATCCAGCTGATCTGTCGGTCAGGGTGCTGCTCGAGGATCTTCGCGTCCCATTCCGCGGTGCGACCGGCGATAGTGGCGACCCAGTGCAGTCGTTCGTCAGCGAGCTGCTGGACGTGGTCTACCCCCTCCATGAACAGCGGGAAGTCCTCGAACTGCGTCCACTGGTTATACGTCTTCGGATCTGCGGCCGAGGCCCGGCGTCGACATCCTGCTCCGGAGCCAGCCGCGCGACTGAATGAGCCCCGCCGCAGTGGCCGCCCCGCCAAGGACGACCAACACGTTCCGCAGTCGATGGCTGCGCTTCTTCTCGACGCGGGTCCACGCGTTCTGGACGTTCTTGCTCATCCTGACCAGCTCGCGCCGAAGCTCCCGGTCGGCGGCGAGCCGGGTGAGCACGGCCGTCATGCCGATCCGCCTTGCGGCGCGTCGACGCGCCGCAGCGCTGTGTCCGAGCGCGGACAGCAGTTGCTTGCGGAACTTCCTATCGCGGGAGAGAGCGACCGCTAGCTCCTTGGCGCTCGTTGCGTTCTCTCTCAACACCTTCGTGTTCGAACGTCGGAACATCGCCATTCCTTTCCTCGGAGTTCGCCCGCATGTTCCACCTTGGGGTCGTGGCGAAACACCACCTTCGAGATGAGGCGGGACTCGTGCTCGGAACCGGCCGAGTCCGGCCACGCAACGCCCGGCGGCTGATCGACTCTTCCTACCGCAGGATGCGAAGAGCCAGCTGAATCGAGCAGCCGGATGCGAGCAAATAGCGTGCTTGCCCCAGGTCTGCTTTCGAGGCGGCGAGCTCTACTGCCTCTCCGCGACTGAGCCCCAACTGCTGGAACTGCTCCCGGCGCCAGCGAAGGACCTCGTCATTTTCACTCTCTGACCAGAACGGCACCGGCTCGGCTACGGAGATGCTTCCCATACGTCATAGAACGCACGACAGCCCTGAAAAGCACCGTCTGCACGGAAGGTTTTACAGATCGATAACGAAGTTCAAAGCTGAGCACGGATGACGAACGGCTGTCGTTTAACCACGGCAGGGGAGTCGCCCCGGAGGCCGAACAATTGCAACTCATGCATGAGCCGGACCTTGCTCGAAGACTCTCGCTGCTTGCGACGGAGGTCGATTCGCTTGCGAAGGCGCTCGTCCAGGCGCAGACGGAGCGAGCGCGCGAGGCAGAGCGTAAAAAGCGGGCGGATGCCGAGGCTGAGCAGCTTCGGCAAGAGCTCAGACATGCGCGTCGGCGAGCGAAAGCGGCAGAGCGTGAGCTTGCGCGGCTGAGCGGGAGCATCGAAGAGACAGCGCACAGAGCTAAGACGAGCCAGCGTGAGCTACAAGCGCAGCTCGAAGACGCGGAGCAGGCCAAGAAGGTGCTCCACCACGAGGTCGAACAGATCGAGCGCGAAAGGCGTGCATTGGAACTAAACCTGCGTGAGGTGCTGGGGAACCTTCGACACGCCGCGCAAGAAGCCCAGCACTCACGTAGCGCGTCGCGGTCCGTCGTCGATGAGGCGACGCTTGCGCCGTCGCGCGAGCCCGACAACGGGTGGTGAGAGGTCTATGGCGCGCTGAAGCAGCGAGGCGCGCAGCTCACACCATTTGACCGCGAGGCGCAGCCTTAGCGGCGGGTATTCCAGGCAAAATCGAGCCTAGGTCTCAACCCACGTCGAAGCGAGGCGTCGTGCATGACCGCGACCACTTGTGTGGGGCCCTTCACGTTTCATCATTCGGCCAGGCGTGTCGGGAACTAAAGGCGCGCGCCGCTCTTTGGGCGATGCCGGGGCGCCCGTCGCCTAGTAGGGTGATCGTGCCGAATCTGGCGTAATTTCTTCGCGGGGGCACTTGACCTAGCAGCCGACATGCGTGGCTGCAGCTAAAAGGCCGTTATCCAAAGGACGAGAAGTCGACGAAGTCGTCATGGCCGCCGAGCGGCCGGACTTTCGGCGATGCCCCCGACAAGAATCGAACTTGTGCACGCGGTTTAGGAAACGCCCTGGCTTGAGCGTAGAAGGAGCGTAGAACCAGCGTGCCAAGCAGCCCTTTCTCAATCTGGGAAATTTGTAACAAAAGAGTCAAGGTGAGCAAGGCTGCTCGAGCCGAGCGTTGCTCTGGCGAGAGGACGCTGGCCCAGGCGAGGGTCCGGGCTATCGACGTGTCGGGCGTTAGGCGGATGCAGGCGGCGTTTGGCGCTGCGACCAGACTAGAACTGGTGGCGTTAGGAGGACGCCCGCCTGCGCGAGGCATACGACCGCGAACAGGGCTTCGGTGACACCGATCGGCAGGCCAACCAGAAGAACGGACGCGACACCGCCCAGCGCCATGAATAGGCCGAACGCCCAGGCGAGCAACGAGCCATGGGCAAGTCGCCAGACGACCAGGCTCTGGATGACGACGGACCCGACCAATCCCCAACCCGAAGAGAAGGTTGGGTTGCCCGGCAGCAAGACCACGAGATCGAGCAGCGCCCAGAGCACGGCGTAGACGAAAACCACACGGCGCATACGCGGCGACGCTCTCACAGCGAATAGCTTGCGCTGCCCACGACGCAGCGTCAAGGAGGCAGTCAGTCCGAAGGCTCGCTCAGGGGGTCATTCCGGAACACTGGCCCAGCCGGAGTTCCGGACACCTGGATAGCGTGTGCTTGTGACTGAGCCGCGGTATCCGTGTCTTGCTGTGCGGCGTCAGTGTGTGGAGTACCGCTCGGGTGAAGTCCGTGGATGAGACTGTGGCCGACATCGGTCACGTGCATCTAAAGGTCGCCGATCTGGATCGAGCGGCCAGCTTCTACCGAGACCTGCTGGGCATGGAGATCAAGAATGCCGTTGACGGAGCTGTCTTCCTCGCGTTCGGGCGCTACCACCATCACCTCGCCCTCAACACGTGGCAAAGCAAGGACGGCGATCCGCCCGCTCCACAGGCCACAGGCCTGGACCACTTCGCCATCCGCTACGCCTCTCGGCACGACCTCGCGGCGGCCCTCAAGCGCCTTCTCGACGCCGGCGTCCCTATCGAGTCGTCATCCGACTGCGGCGGGATCGCCGACTCGCTCTACCTTCGCGATCCGGATCAAAATGGCGTCGAGCTGACCTGGGACCGACCTCACGAGATGCGGCCGAGTCCACTGCCAACGGATGATCGACCACTCGATCTCGGTCGTCTCTTGGCCGAACTAGGCTGACGTTCCTTCAAGCTGTCTCGGGGAACATTCCTGAACGCTCGCGCAGGCGAGTGCCGGGTGTCGCGGATCGGTGGTGCCAGGCGTGGGCGCGTCGTCAGTCCAGGGTTCGGGCGATCGTGCGTAGGAGTTGGAGCGCGATCGGTGGCACGTGTACATCGACGTCGCACGCGGGGTCGTAGGCCGTCAGCGAGACGGCACGGACGGGGAACTTGGCTGTGAGCGCGGCGACGAGATCGTCGAGCTGGTCGCCGTTGATTCCATCGGGAGCGCTGTGGACGTTGACCCGTGCGACGTCGGCGTCGAGCACGTCGAGGTCGACATGGAGGTAGAGGCCTGAGACCTCTGTTTCGCGCGCTTCGATGGACTTGACGAGCACCTCGGGTGAGCGCAGCCGTTCGGCTGGCACCTGCACGACTTGCGAAGTCCGCAGCCGGGCCTCCTCCGGCGCGTCGTAGTTCCTCGCTCCTGCCAACACGACGCGCGACTCCGGCACTGGCTGCGCGCTGGGCACCTCCGCGAGCATTCCCTGCCAGGCGCCACCGGTCAGAACGGCGAGCCCCATGCCGTCGAGGTAACCGGAGAGCGTCGTACTAGGGTCGTTGAAATCCGCGTGCGCATCGAACCACACGACACCCGGGGCGGGCTCAGCGAGGCCGGCAACGACGCCGACAGCCGTGAGACAGCTTCCGGCGAGAACGACTGGAAACGCGTCCTCTTCGCGCGCACAACGCACCCGATCGGCGACGAGTCGGACCAAGGCAAACGCCGCGCCCACCTCGTCGGTGCCGGAGGCGCCCCACCGATCGTCGATCTCGATGACCTCGACGCGGACGCTCGCCCCTGCCGCGGCAAGCGCATCCACGGCGCCGCGCGCGAGAAAGACCTCAGGCCCACAGCCCACGCCTTCCCTGAGACGCCCGAGCTCATACGGCACCACCAGTACGCGGAACTCCCTCATCGCGGCACGAACGTACCAAGCCCTCGCCGTGCTGGACCACCTGGAGCCGCGCCCGCACGAGGACGCCTGCTCGGCCTAGCTCAGGGGACATTCCTACACGCTGGGAAATTCGAGTGCGCCTGTTCTGGTGATCGGTGAACGATCAGGACTTCGGAACCAACGCTTGCGGGTCACGAACACCGCTACTTCAACACCCGTGCGCACGACGGGGAAACTAGGCCGCTCGTCCCTCGGGTGACATTCCCGGACACTGGCCCATGCGAACGGCGCCTCCTTCCGCTTCTGCGCGCACCTGGAGTACATTGTGGTGAAGCGCATGAAGTTCTGGACGGCAATAGCCACACGTAGGCAGAGGAAAGCTCACGAGCGCTACTTGGCAGAGCGCGCACGGCAGCAAGTCCTTCAGGACCAAGACGCAACGAGAGGGATTCGACGCGTAGCGAAGGGTTTTGCGGGATGGTCGGGCATGTTCGGCCACTGGCAGTAACCCTTCCGGTTCGACGGAGCCAGGCTGCTCAGGGGACATTCCCGAACACTGGCCCAGCTGAGCGTTCAGCACCCGCAGCAGGCGGCTGCTCCGTCTTGCCTCTACGCGATCAGTTGACAGACGCCATGGCGGGAGGGGGCTTGACGTCCACCACCGTCGTTGTGGTCCGTCAAAGTTCCTGATAGCTGTAGGTTCGACCGTGGTCTATGTCGCCCACGACAAGCCGGGCGACGATCTTCGTAGCCACCACTTCGGGCGCAACCAGCCGCCCGTCGCGCTGAAAGCCCTTGAAGAGCTCCACGACCGGCAAGACGTCGGCTGGCTGCGAGCGGGCGAAGGCCTGCATGTCGGTGTCCATTACCCCAGGGCGCAGCGTGATCGCGCGGAATGTTGGCGCTTGCTGCTCCGCTGCCAATGCGCGGGTCAGCATCTCGATCCCGGCCTTGGCGACGCAATAGACGGCTTCACCGGGCAAGGCGGTTTCCGCCGCGCCCGAGGAGACGTTGATGACCCGTCGCGGCAGTTCGCTGTCGGTAAAGACGCGGCAGAAGAGGTTGGCCAGAGCGACGGCCGCGGTCAGATTCGTCGCCAACGCGGATGTGATCTCGTCGGCCGCAAGCCGCCCCAGGATCCCGATCGAGTCGACGCTCGCCGCGTTGTTCACGAGGCAGACCGAAGCGGGTTGCCGCGCCTTCAGATCCTCAAAAGCGGAAGCCAGCAGGCGGTCGATCGCCGCCGAGTCGCCAAGGTCGAACTTGGCGAAGCGATAGCGATCACCATCACCCTTAAGCGCCGGATTAGTTGACCGGCCGATTCCGAGAACGGTGAAGCCCCGCCCATACAGCTCAGTTGCAAGCGCCGCGCCAAGGCCGCGGGAGACCCCCGTGACAATGGCCACAGGCTCGCCGGGCGTACCTCGAACAGTCACCTTCCACGAGACGCTAACACCCGACTACCAATCTTCGAACGAGCCGACGTCCTCACCAAGGGACATTCGCGGACGCTGGCCCGGCAGACGCCGTTGTTCCTACTCGAAGGTCTGTCGGCGAAAGCGGAACTAGCTTGAAAACGGGTCTTGCGTGTTTCCTCCCGGGCCCCGCGCGTCAGCCTTGTACGACCGTGCAGACCTCGCCGAACTTACGGTTGAATGTCTGACCCGCGTGCGCGTTCGCCGTGTCGATCCCATGGCGTGCAGCGTCCGAGACTGATACGAAAGTCACCGATCCTTCACCGGGGACGTCGCAGACCCACTTCACGCTGGCCCCCGCGGATGCGGGCCACGCCAGGAAGAGTGTCACGGCGGTCGCAGTTCCCATTGCCTTGATCCGCCTCATGCCCAACCCCCTAAGTATGAAACGTTGCGAAGTCGCGCTTACACTACTTCCCGACACGCGCCGATACAACCCTCTGCTCACTGCGGTCTTCTCCTTGCGGCAGGCCTCGGCTCGGGTGACATTCCGGAACACTGGCCCAGGCGAGCGGAATAGACAGGTGCTGCCATCATGGTCGCGCTCGGCACCTGGGGCCTCGCTCACCGCGACAGCGGACGCCGCCTGCGAGTCCGGGCCGAGCTGCTCCGCGACGGCTGCCCCGACCCGGGTGAGGGACCGCCGGCTCTAGCCCGCCCGGCGATACCGGATGTGCGTGGCCAGCGGCGAATGCAGCACCTCTACCGGCTCCATGCCGAGGGACTCGACGCCGTCGAAGATCCGCTCGCCGGACCCGAGCAAAACCGGGGCGATGTCGAGCGTGAGCTCGTCGACGACCCCCGCGATAAGCGCCTGCCGCACAGTCCACGCGCCCCCCGCGATGTCCACGCCGTCATCGGCGGCGGTTTCGCGCGCCTGCGCGTAGGCGGCGTCGAACCCGGCGGTGACGAAATGGAAGGTCGTCCCGCCGTCCATCTCGATCGGCTCGCGAGCGTGATGGGTGAGCACGAACACCGGAGCGTGGTAAGGCGGCTCAGGCCCCCACCACCCGCGCCAGTCCTCCTCCCACGCACCGCGGATCGGCCCAAACATGTTGCGACCCATTAGGTAGGCGCCGCGCGGACGCATAAGCCAGCCGGCCGCCGTCTCGTCGGCCTCGTTGGCGCGCTCGTCGCCCAGGTGCCAGCCGTGCAGCTCCCTCCCGCGCTTGCCCAGCGGGTCCTCGCGACTCTGCTCTGGCCCG
>Ga0307310_10000408_pt1 | contig 13928 bp, 12 predicted proteins | sample ER_DNA_197_FD_194502 | JGI IMG/M metagenome (GOLD analysis project Ga0307310, IMG submission 194502) | Bulk soil microbial communities from the East River watershed near Crested Butte, Colorado, United States - ER_DNA_197 | ecosystem: Environmental > Terrestrial > Soil > Floodplain | place...
TCCCGCGACGTTTGCCGAACGGCGCCGCATCAAGGTGACCGCGGCCGGCGCTCCGCTGCGGTATCTCAACGAGCTGGAATACATGAAAGGGGAGATCCTGGCCAACGTCTGGACGACGGACTCGGTGGCGCGCGTATCGCCGGAGAGCGGCCATGTGACCGGCTATATCGATCTCGCCGGTCTGCTGTCAGCGTCCGAAAAGGCCTCGGTCGATGTGCTCAACGGGATTGCCTACGACGAGAAGAACGATCGCCTCTTCGTCACGGGGAAGCTGTGGCCACGGCTTTTCGAAATCAAGATCATCGAGGGCAGGTAGGGAGCCCCAGCGCCATTGAAAAAAAGTCCGTCTGGACGCTTCGCTGACGCCGGGTCCCCGGCCTACTCGAGAATCCGGTGTTCAAACACCACTCCGGTCTCTGGACCCGTGCCGTGTTTTCTTACAACGAGTGCCGCGGCTAACGGCGTGCGAGAAAGCGGCGTGTCGGGTTCGCCGCCAGGGCGCGCCGACGTCGTGAGATACAGATCCTGAATCAGCCCGGCGTCGATCATCGCTCGTGCGATTGTGCGTCCGCCGACCGCCGAAATGCGCGCGACCCCCATCGACCGCAGCTTCCGAAACGCGCCCGGCAGACCATCGGGTTCCGCCATGGCAATCGTCCGGATCCACGGCCGCCGCGCGAGCTCTTCCTTCATCCTCTCCACCCATACCAATGTCGAGATCACGATCACCGGCAGTTCCGGGACATTGAAGAGCAGCGCATCGTCAAATTTCAGACGGCCGAGCGTCGCGACGATCTGAATCGGATGGCGGGGCAGGCCCGCCGCGGCGCGCAGCTCCACGAGCTCCGGATGCCACACGGAGAAGATGACCTGGCTGCCGCGGATTGTCTCTGCGCCGGCCAGCACACCATTCGCGGCAACTCGCGACAGTCCCTCATAGATCAGATGCTTGTCGGTTTCACCGCCTCCAAGCAATGAGGGGTTTCGCGCCCCGGTGTTGCCATCGCTCGACTGCACGAACACCAGACTCGTGGCGGGAATGCCGCCGGCCCCCCTCGAGACCATGGACATGAAAAAATCGCCATCGAACAGCCGTCGCGTCCATTGATTGCCCACCGCGTCGAGATCGCGAGTCGCGCCCGCCTCCGTCGTCTGCAGCGGCGGCAGCTTCGCAGCAAGGGCGTCGCGCGTCTTCCGGCGCACGACGTCTTCGAAGCGCGTTTCCCAATCCGTCATTGCTTGGTGCGGACCCCACGTACCATCACGCGTGGGATCCGGCTTTAGCCGGATTGGTCCGCTGCTCCGGCGGCGGCGGCTCGATGTGGATGATCGCATCGGCAATCTGCGGATAGCGCGCCATCAACCGATCCTTGACGACGTGCGAAAGCGCGTGAGCGTCCATCAGATGCATGTCGGGCGGCAGCCAGACGTGCAGGTCGAGAAACACATGGTCGCTCGATCCGCGTGTGCGGATCTGATGGCATCCGAGCACGCCGGGCACGCTGAGCACGACATGCTCGAGATCTGACTCGGCGATCACGATCCGATCGCTCAGGATGGGCGTCGTCGCCGTCGCAATCTGGTAGCCGGCCCAGCCGATGAAGCCGGCGACGACCAGCGCCGCGAGTGGATCGAGAATCGGCCAGCCGAGCCGGGCGCCGACCAGCGCGCAGATGACCGTGAGGGACGACCACACGTCGCCGCGCGTCTGAATCGCATCCGCCAGCAGCACTTCGCTCCCCAGCCGCTTGGCCTCGCGCGTTTCGTAGGAGACGACGAACAGGTTCACGCCGATGGTCGCCAGCATCACCACGAAACTGGCGATCGAGATCATGTGCGGCGCGGCACGGCCGCTCAGGTGATTGAAAGCGTTCCGCAGAATTTCAATGAACAGGAGCAGCAGGAACACGGTGAGGGCGGCGGCGGCGACGGTCTCGTACTTCCGGTGTCCGTAAGGATGATCTTCGTCCGGCGGCTGACCGGCGGCGCTGATGCCGACCAGGCCGACGACATTCGACGCGCTGTCGGTGAGCGAGTGGAAGCCGTCGGAGAGAATGCTGATCGCGCCGCTCGCATAGCCAAACGCGATCTTGGCCGTCGCGACGACCAGGTTGAGAAAGAGCACGCGGATCAGGACGCGGGAGACTTCGGCGTGACGCGTTGGAGATAGAGCAGAGGTTAGAGGTGGGGGTTTAGAGGTTGGGGCTTCGGCGTTCACGAATGCTCTTTCGGATCCCTAACCGCTGACCTCTAACCTCTAACTAGAAAACGCGAGCAGTGGGCACCGGCCACCAGCGCACCTGCACTTTGCCGATGATGTACTTCTTCGGCACCATTCCCCAGTGGCGGCTGTCCGAACTGTTATTGCGATGGTCCCCCATGACGAAGTCGTAGCCTTCGGGAATCACCTGCGGACCCCAGTCGTCGTGGCTCCGGAATTCGGCCGGCACGTAGTCGTCCTGCAGCGGGACATCGTTGACATACACGAGTCCGTCCACGATGCGCACGGTATCGCCTTCCTCGGCGATCACCCGCTTGACGAACGATTTCTCCGGATTGAGCGGGTAGTACAGCATGACGATATCGCCACGGCGCGGCTCGCCGATCCGGTATGCCAGCTTGTTGACGATGAGCCGATCCTGATCCTCGAGCGTCGGCGCCATGCTCTGGCCTTCGACGCGCGCCACCTGGAAGCCGAAGGTGACGATCAAGACGGCGTAGACCGCCGCCGAGACGAGCGTCTTCACCCAGGCCACGAGCTCTTCCTTCACCTGGGCGAGCCGGGTCCCGGCGCTGGTCAGGCGCGGGTCGGAACCCGCCTCCGCCACAGGGGTCGGAGGGGCAGGCGGGAACAAAGGAGCCGCGATCAGGGTGTCGCCGGCTAAAGTTTCAGGTAGTCCCGGAGCCGGCGCGTCTGCGTGCGGCTGACCGGGATCTCCGTCGACTTGTCGTCCTTCATCCGGAGAATGTAGTTCCGGCTGAACCAAGGCACGATCTCCTTAATCTTGTTGATGTTCACCAGGTGCGATCGATGCACACGCCAGAAGACGTCCGGATCGAGCCGCGTCTGCAGCTCGTCGAGCGTCCGATAGTTCGACGTCCCCACGTGCTGGCCCGTGGCGACCGCGATGTTGTCGTCGGCCAGCGACGCATAGATGATCTCGTCGGCCTGCACGAGAAGAAAGCGCTCGCCGACCTTGATGGCCAGCCGCTCGCGGCGGCCGTGGTCCTGCCGCTCGGTCACGAGCTGGACAATTTTCTCCAGCTGCGCGTTGAGACCGGCGGGCCCCCCGGCCGTCCCTTCGGCCCGGTCCATCCGATCGACTTCGATACGCCGTCGCGCACGCTGCACGGCCAGCTCGAGACGCGCCTGCTCGACCGGCTTCAGCAGGTAGTCCACGGCGTTGACTTCGAATGCCTCGATGGCGTGCTGATCGTACGCTGTGACGAAGATGATGTGTGATCCATTCTGCGTGTCGAGCATCCGCCGCGCCACCTCGAAGCCGGTCAGGCCGGGCATCTGCACATCGAGAAAAACGACGTCGGGCTGCAGACGTTCGATGGTCGAAAGCGCCTCGACCCCGTTGCCGGCCTGCCCGATGACCTCGATGCCTCCGAGCTGCCCGAGGAGATAGCCGAGCTCGTCCCGCGCCAGCTGTTCGTCGTCGACGACCACGGCACGCATGTCCATCTTATGCCGTGACCCGTTCGTGGACGGCCATCTCGGGGATTTCCATGCTCGCCCACGTCCCCTCGCCGGGAATACTCTTCAGCTTCAACTGGCAGCCGACGCCGTAAATCGTGCGGAGGCGCTCGTTGACGTTGCTGAGGCCGATGCCTTCGCCGACCGCCTGCTGGAGCCGCTCCTCGGTCATGCCGAGCCCGTCGTCGTGCACTTCAATCACTATCTGGCGATCGCGCAGCTTCGTGGTGATCGTGATGCGCCCTTCGCCGATCTTCTTTTCGAGGCCGTGCTTGATCGAGTTCTCGACCAGCGGCTGAAGAATCATACTCGGCACGATGACGTCGAGCGTGTCGGGGCTGATGCGCTTGACAACCTTCAGTTTTGGCCCGAACCGGACCACCTCGATATCGAGGTATTCGTCGACCGATTCCAGCTCTTCGCGCATGGTGACGAAATGATCGGTGCTCCGCATGAGGCGGCGGAGCAATCCCGACAGCTTCAAAATCAACATCCTGGCGGTATCCGGCTGCGTGCGGATGAGCGAGGAGATCGACGCCAGCGTGTTGAAGAGAAAGTGCGGGTTGATCTGGTTCGACAGCGCTTCGATCTTCGCGGCGAGCAGCAGCGTTTCCTGCTCCTGCAGACGGTGCTCGATGCGGGCATTGTTCCAGATCTTGATCGGGGTCGCCACCGACAGGACGGTGGCGAGCAGCACCACCACCATCATGCCCAGCGATCCGCCCGGCGAGAGATAGAACAGCCGGTGATCGCTGAATCGCGCGCCGAGGCCCTGCCGAATCAGCTCGAGGCCAATCGGCGCGAAGAGCAGCACGAGCTGCCAGTCGACCTGCGGTGTGCGGAGCATGGTCCAGACGCGGCGCGGCAGGCTGGTCAGGATGAACGGCGAGAAGCGCCAGATGGCTTCCTTGGGACACAGCTCCCGCAAGCCGCCTCCGGCGAAGCCGCAGCCGATGGCGAAGGGCAGCGCGATCAACTCGCCGTTGGCGAGAGGCGGCAGGCCGACCAGCGCGCCGATCACGGCGCCGGCGTACGGGCCGGCCACGAGCCCTGCGACGAACGCGCCCTCGAGGCTGAGATCGGCGGCCTGGTAATTGAGCAGCAGGCGCGCGGCGACGCCGGCGGCCAGCGGCACGCCGAAGAACAGGATGAAGATCAGGCGGTCGGGCCAGTCGCGCCGCTCGAAGATCAGGATGTGGCGAAACCGGCGATACCGCGCCAGCATCGTCGCCAGCGCGGCGACGACCGCCAGCTTGACGACGAGCGTGGTCAACAGGACTTGTTCGACCCGGAACTGGGCACCAGGCATGATTTACATCGATCTTAGCGTAGCCCCATGGAGAAAGCCCATTTTCATGGGCCCGGCGGCGTCACAGCCTGGGCGTTGCTAATCGTTGGCTTACCGAACAGGATTGGTAGCGTCCGCCGGGGGGAGTTTCGCATCGAATCACGAAACAGGGCCTTCCTCAACAGGCGCGGCGGCGCAACCGTCCTGAGTGTGCTCTTTACCGGGATGGCGATGTGGCTGCTTGGGACTTGGGCTGGCGTCTTCTAGCGCGGACGAGACTCTGCCGAGCCGAGAGGCCGAGGTTGCATACATGAAGTATAGGCTTGCCATCGCGATATGATCCCGCAGCACTGTGACGCGATCTACAGACCTGCGCCGCATTGAGTCGGCGATTGAGCGCCGCGATCAACGAGAACTCCGGTGGGCCGCCGCCTATTGCCGGCAGCGAATCGATTGGATCCTGACCAAGGCGGGGGCATCCCGCTCGCGCCAGGCTGGTGCATCAGCGTGGCGGAAGATTGAAAAGCGCGTCCATGCCGCACAGGATCAAGATCAACCTGACTAGCGGTCGTAGCTGGCGGTCGCGTCACCGCCGGGCGCGTGGACGTTAGCGTGAAATGCCCAATGAAACCGCGCCCGAGCGTCCGAGCAGACGCGGACTGACGCCTTTCGAAACGCTCAGGACAGCCCCTCCGACTGGCTCAGGGCAGGTCGTGGTACTAGAAATTGACCGTAGCTGCCGGGTAAACTGGCAGTAATGGCTGTGATTCGACCGCTCCTCATCGGATTTGCGACGACGCTGAAGCATCTGTTCAAGAAGCCCATAACGGTCAACTATCCGGAACAGAAATTCCCGATGTTCCCGAAGTACCGCGGCAAACAGGTGCTCATGCGGGACGAGAACGGGCTGGAAAAGTGCGTGGCATGCGGGCTGTGCTCGGTGGCGTGCCCCGCCGATGCGATCTATCTCGAAGCGGCGGAAAACGACGGCACCGTGCAGGCCGGTCCGCGCTACGCATCGGTCTACCAGATTCACAAGATGCGCTGCATCTACTGCGGCTACTGCGAAGAGGCCTGCCCCGTCGGCGCGATCTTCATGGGCAAGGACTACGAGCTGGCCGTCTACAGCAAGGACGATTTCGTCTGGGACAAAAAGGATCTCTTGGTCCCGGCGGGCACTTCGCTCACGCCGGGTTCTGACTAGGGGATAGAGGTTAGAGGTTGGAGGTTAGGGCGGCCCGGGCTCGGGTCTAGGGCTCTGTGACCTCTAATCCCTTACTTCTAGACCCTAGCCTCAAACCTCTACTGAAATGCAGATTGGCGCGCTCGGCGATATCCACGGCGCCTTCGAGACCGTCGAGGACATCATGAAACGGCACCCGGATGTGCCGGTCTGGGTGTCGGTGGGCGACGTGGCGAGCAACGAGGGCGAGTATTTCACGCCGGTCGCGCCGCTCCACTGGATCAAAGGGAACAACGAAGACTTCGACGTCATCGCGGCGGCGGCCAATGGCGGCCAGCCGCTGCCGGCCACGCTGTGCCATCTGCCGAATGGCGGGCCCTATCAGGTGGGGCCGTGGCGGGTCGCCGCGCTCGGCGGAACGTTCGCGCCCAGCTGGTATCACACGCCCGCCGCCCAGCTACCGCCCTCGCGCGGACGCAAGACGGCAGGGGCGGCGCTCAAACTCGGAAAAAGCCGCGACGACAAACGGCGGCACTTCGTGCGCGACGAAGTGATTGCCTTGAAGAACCTCAAGAACATCCAGCTGTTCCTCACGCACGAGGCGCCGCGTCCCTTCTACCCGGCGGGCCGCCGCATCGATGCGGGCAAGACCGCGCTCAACGATGTGCTGGCGTCGATGCAGCCGCGTCTGCACCTGTTCGGCCATCACCACGAATTCACCGATTCCATCCGCCAGGGTGTCCGCTCGATCGGCCTCGACGTCGTGATGAAGTCCTATCTGCTGATCGATGCAGAGACATTCAAGTGCGAGCGACTGGACACTTGAATCGCGTAATGCAGCCCTTCATCGAAGCTCTCAACGACCGCGTCCTCGTTTGTGACGGCGCCATGGGCACGATGCTCTACGCCAAGGGCATCTTCATCAACAAGAGCTTCGATGCCCTCAACATCAGCTCGCCCGAGCTCGTCGGCGAGGTGCATCAGGAATACGTGCGCGCCGGCGCCGACATCGTCGAGACGAACACGTTCGGCGCCAACCGCATCAAGCTCGGATCGTTCGGCCTGGCCGATCAGCTCCGCACGATCAACGCCGTGGGGGCGCGCATTGCGCGCCGCGCCGTGCAGGATCGCGCCTATGTGGCCGGGTCGATCGGTCCGCTCGGCATCCGCATCGAGCCGTGGGGGAAGACCAGCATCGGCGAGGCGCGCGACCTGTTCGAGGAGCAGGCGCGCGCGCTGGCCGAGGGGGGCGTCGATCTCTTCATTCTGGAGACGTTTCGCGACCTGAACGAGATCGGGGCGGCGATCGACGCCGTCCGCGCCGTCTCGGATCTGCCGATCGTCGCGCAAATGACCACCGAGGAAGACGGGAACACGCTCGACGGGACGCCGCCCGAACGGTTTGCGCCGGAGCTCGAGCGGCGCGGCGCGACCGTGCTCGGCGTGAATTGCGCGGTCGGTCCCGCGCCGATGCTCGAGACGATCGAGCGGATGGCGGCGGCGACGAAGCTGCAGCTGTCGGCCCAGCCCAACGCGGGCCGCCCGCGCGATGTCGAAGGCCGCAATATTTACCTCTGCTCGCCGGAATACATGGCGTCGTATGCGCGGCGGTTCATCCTGCACAACGTGCGGATGGTCGGCGGATGCTGCGGCACGACGCCCGAGCACATCCGGCAGATCAAGACGGCGGTCCGAAGCCTGTCGCGCTCGTCGGCGGGCGCCGGTGCAGTACCAGCCGAGGGGCGGGAGAGCCTGTCGCGTCAGACGCGCGCGCCAGGGCTCCCGGGCCCGATTATGCAAAGCCCGCCGGTGCCCCGGCGCGAAAAATCGCGGTTTGCCCAGGCGCTCGCGGCGGACCGCTTCGTCGTGGCGGTCGAGGTCGTCGCGCCGCGCGGCGTCGAGTACGACGAGGCGATCGGGCAGGCCAGCGCCCTCAAGGCCCGGGGCGTGGATGCGATCAGCATTTCCGACGGACAGCGGACGAGCGCACGGATCAGCGGTCTGTCGCTGGCGGTGCTGATCGAACAGCGGGCGGGCATCGAGACGATCCTGCACTATGCCTGTCGCGATCGGAACCTGATCGGTATCCAGTCCGACCTGCTCGGCGCGCACGCGATGGGACTCCGTAATCTGATGCTCATCACGGGAGATCCGGGCCGCGTCGGCGATTATCCCGACGCGACCGCGGTGTTCGACGTCGATTCGATCGGCCTGACCAACCTCGTGGCGCGTCTCAATCACGGCTGCGATCTCGGCGGCCAGCCGATGGGCGCTCCGGCCCGGTTTCACATCGGCGTCTCGGTGAATCCCGCGGCGCCGAATCTCGATGACGAGTTGAGGCGCTTCGAGTATAAAGTCGAGGCTGGCGCCGAATTCGTGGTGACGCGGCCGGTCTTCGACGTCGCGGCGTTCGATCAGTTTTTGAAGCGGATCGAATCCGCCGGGCTGCCCGTGGTGGCCGGTCTCCTGCCGTTCGAGAGCGCGCGGCACGCGGAGTTCATTGCGAACGAAGTGCCCGGGACTTCAGTGCCGGAGGCGCTGCTCGATCGCATGCGCCGGGCCCGCCCCGACGAGGCGGCCGCCGAAGGCGTGGCGATTGCCCGCGACCTTGCGGACGGGCTTCGCGCCCGGGTCCAGGGTTTGCAGATTTCGACGACATCGGGGCGCGTCGAGGCGGCTTTGGCCATCCTCGATAACCTTCTCTGATGGGCTGGTTGTGAGGTATAGTCGCAGGGCTGATGGACTTATTTGAATCACACCGATCACGCGACCGCGAGGAGATTCTCGGCTCCGACGCGGCCACACGCGCCCTCTCGGTGACAGTCGTCGAAAACGACTTCGTCACGCGCGTGTACGAAAGCATCACATGGGCGTACGACTGGACGTACGGCCCGACGCTGCACCCCGGACGCGTGCGGGCGATTCAGCGCATGGGCATCAAGCCCGGCGAACGGGTGCTCGAAGTGGGCGTCGGCACCGGGATCAACACGCTGTTGTATCCGCCCGACTGCTCGGTAACCGGCATCGACCTGACCAGCTCGATGCTGGACAAGGCGCGCGACCGCGTCGCCCGCGAGGGCATCCGGAACGTGCGGCTGCTCGAAATGGACGCGGCCGACATGAAATTCGCCGCGGGCACGTTCGATATCGTCTACGCGCCGTATCTCATCAGCGTCGTGCCGGATCCGGTAGCCGTCGCGCGCGAGATGAGCCGCGTCTGCCGCAGCGGCGGCCGCGTCATCTTCCTGAACCATTTCCGCAGCGCAAATCCGCTGCTGGCTTTCTTCGAGCGGCTCATCTCGCCGTTCACCGTGCACATCGGGTTCAAGTCGGATCTCGATCTCCCCGGCTTCCTCGCGCAAATCGATATCAAGCCCACATCGATCGAAAAGGTGAACGTCCCGAGGATTTGGTCGCTCATTACTTGCCTCAAAGATTAGGGGCTCGGGACTAGGGGCTGGGATCTAGAGCCTAGCGTCGCAATCGGTAAAGCCTCGACTCGCTGCCTTCCCAGGGAGCGGACACCACCAGCGGCATGTCCTGCCGCGCCTCGAGCGTTGTCACGATGCGGCGGAATTTGTCCGGATCGATGAACGCCCCGTGCACCGCCACGTAATCGACACCGCGGGCCCGCAAGTACTCCACGGCCGAATCAGACGGAAAGTCCTTTTCGCGCTCGGTGAGCTCCTCGTACGACGCGGGGAAGTGGCCGCTGTTGCCGTTCACGATCGGATGCCAGTGGAACGTTGAAAAATACAGATACCGGGTGTCGAAGAAGTAACCGAGCGGCGCCGTCGGCATCGGGAATTCCGCGAGCACCGCGGTCGGTTCGCCGGAAATGCTTGCGTAGATAGGCGGCGGGGCGGGCCATACGCGCTCGAGCGGCATCCGTGGCATCGCTTCGACGACGATGAGCGCGAGCATCACGGCGATGAGCATCATGCGCCGTCGCGGCCATCGTTCGAGTATCCGCGCCGCCCCATAGCCCGCCAGCAACGACAACGTGAAGCCGACAAAGAGACTGAACCGTGCCGGCACGCGAAGTCCGCGGTACGGCGCGACGTACGCGTAGAGCGACGGGTAGTACCCGCCATTCAGCCCCAATGATCCGTCCAGGGCGACCACGAGCGCGAGCGTGTAAGCGATGCGCACCACCGACAACGGCGGCCACAACGCGGCCGCGGCGAGAGCAACCGGCATGATCCGAGGGAACAGCTGACGCTCGGGATGGCCGTTGTCAGACCATCGCCCGTAAACGAGGCTGCGGAAATGCGGCTTGAGGTAATCGGGCCCTTCCGCGCTGTAGAACTCCACCGCCGGTATCCCGCGATCGCCGACCATCGCCCTGTTCGCGGTGTACGCGTAGATCACCGGCGCGACGAGGACCGCTGCGAGGGCAGCGCCGGCCAGAAGCGCGCGCACCGGGCGTCCAGGCCGGCCGCGCCCGAGCCAGAGTGAACCGCCGACCGGTATCAGATACAACGCAAGGAACAGCCCGTAGTACAGGGACGAGAGCATCTGGAGCGCGAAGGTGAGACCAGTGGCAAGCCCGTCGCGGAGCCGCCCGCGGGCTATCGTCCGATGCATCGCCCACAAGCACAGGGGCATCCACATCGTCATTTCCAGCTCGAGGTGCGGGTAATGCTCGTAGCGGTACGGATACAGCGTGAAGAGCGCGCCGGCGATGAGTGCCGCGTCAATCCGGCCCGTGAGCGCGCGCACGAGCAGGAACATGGTGACACCTGAGAACACGAACCCGGACAGCAGCAGCAGGTTGTACGTCAGTACTGGATGAACGCCCATCCAGAAGAGCGGCGCGCTCATCAACGCGGGGACGAGCACTGAATCGGAGTAGGTGAGCGTGAGGCGCTCCGGATAGAACATGTTGCCGTCGAACAGATGCAGGGGATTGCGCACGATCTGATGGCTGACCCACGCAATGCGCCAGATGGAAAAGAGCGGGTCGCCCATGTCGGGCACCGAGTCGAGGTGCCGCACCTGGGGCCACGTCAAGGCGACGGCGAGCACGGAAAATCCGAGCACCAGCAGCGCAAGCCTTCCGAGACGCGCGGTCCACGTCAGCGACTCGCCGAAGAGGCGGCGCTCGTCGAACGGCAGCGGATCGCGGCCCCTTCTCGCCAGCCACGCGAGCGTGCCGGGCTCCGGCACGATCCAGTTTCGGATGCCCAGCACGATGAGCGCCCATAAATACGGCCGCCAGGGGGAGCGCATCGACAGGTGGATGAAGCCGATCTGAAACTCCGCGCCGTCCGTGCACAGGGCAATCGTGCCGGCAATGGCGAACCCGGCCGCCAGAATGTCGGCGGCTCGCGCGAGGCGGGGAACGGGGCGTGAGGTTTCGAGCGCGACCGGCTGATCAGGAGGGGCCGACGACGATGACACCGCGCGGAGTATAACGCGATTCGACCGTGGGGTCCGCCTTCAGGCGATGACCGTGAGGTCCGCGGCAGGCGGACCAATCCGGCTAAAGCCGGATCTCACAGTGCACACAGCTCAGCTCGACAAAATGATACCGGCGGCGACCTCAGCGCCGTCGACGCGCACACGGTCCGGCGGAGCGGGCTGTGCGAGAAGCGCCGAAATCGCTCCGGCCCATCGACCAGCCACCAGATCCTCCTGTGAGATAAACCGGCAGCGGAGCCATCGCGGCATTTCTGCAACGAACACGTCGTACTCGATGAAATGGCCGCGTGAGGTGTACAACAGCGCCGTGTCGTTCGCGATGCATTCCGACACGATGCCGTACCCGGGCTTGCTGACGACGACGTCGGCTGCCGCGACGAGATCCTCGTACAGGAGACCATGCGGCGCCAGCTGCTCGACCACCAGCAGAGTGAACGGCTCACTCGCCCTGATGGCATCGTACGGAAGGGGCGCGCCGTACGCGCCGAACGAGGCGAGTACTAACGGACGGCCGACGGCCACGCCGAGAAGCCGTCGCGTCTCCGCCGGATCCCGCCGGGAGCGTCTGGCGATGAGTGGGATGTCGTCGGTCACCGCCGCCATCGGTTCGAAGCCGCCGTGGAACGGCAGCCGCAAGGCCCGCGTTGCGGTGGCATAGGCGGCGCGTATCGCCGGAATGACATCCGGCGCGAGCGTGTCGAACGCCGGGTAGATGCCGTAGATCCAGTCCCACGTGAAGTTGCCGAGCGCCAGCGACTTCACCCCGGCGCGCGCGGCGGCGGCAAACGCGAGCGGCGGAATGTCGCCGACCACGAGATCGGCGCGGGCCGCCTCGAGCACCCGCGCTTCGGCGTCGGCGCGCTCGTCAAAGGTCCGGTAGAAGGCCGCGGCCTGACGAACGGTCTCCGCCTCGTCGAATCGCAAGCTGTCAATCTGGACGAGTCCCGTGTCGGTCGTGACCTTTTGAACATCGACGGTGGTCCTGGCGCGCGCGAACAACCAGTCCGGAATCATGGTTCGCACGACGAACCGCGCGTCGCGGTCCGCGGAAGCGATCGCGTTGACGAGCTCGACGTCGCGGGATGCGTGTCCGAATCCGTGGCCGGAGATGTAGAAGACGATTTTCACGAGGCGAGCCTATTTGAGTCTATACAGCCGCGACTCCGCGCCCTCCCACGGCGCCGCGGCGACCAACTCCAAATCGGGCCGCGCGTCGAGCCAGGCCACCGTGTTGCGGTAGCGGTCGGCGTTGGTGAATCGGCCGTGCATCGTAAGGTACTGAACCCCCCGAGACCGCAGGTAGTCCAACGAGGCCTCCGTCGGAAACTCGCGCTCTCGCTCGAGCAGCTCCACATAGGAGGGCGGAAAGAATCCGCTGTTGCCGTTGACCATCCTCTGCCAGTGAAACGTGGAGAAGTAGAGATACCGCGCGTCGAAATCGGATCGGTAAATGTCGCGCGGCATCGGGAATTCCGCGAGGACAGCCGGCGGCTCCTTCCCCGCGATGCTGGTGTAAATGGCCGGCGGCTCGGCCCACGCCCGCTCGAGCGGCATGTGCGGCAGCGCCTCGACGATCACGAGCGCCAGCACCGCGGCGGTCAGCGGCCGGCGCCTTCGGGGCCACCGACCGAGCAGGCGGGCAGCGCCGTATCCCGCCAGGATGGCGAGCGTCAGACCGGCCAGTAGACTGAAGCGTGCGGGCACGCGCAGCCCCTTGAAGGGCGAGAGCACCGCGTGGAGCGAGGTGAATGTCACCCCGTTCAATCCAAAGGATCCATCGACGGCGAGAACGAGGCCAAGCGTGTACGCGATGCGCGCCGCCGACAGCGGGGGCCAGAACCCGACCGTCGCCAGCGCGACCGGCATCAGCCCCGGAAAGAGCGCGCGTTCGGGAAACCCGCCATCGGACCAGCGGCCGTACAGAGCGCTCCGGAAGTGCGGCTTGAGATAATCCGGTCCCTTTGCGCTGTAAAACTCGATCGTGCCTGTTTCGCGCGTGCCCATGATCGGACGGCTCGCGATGTATTCGGCGGCGACGGGCGCGATGACCACGGCGGCGAGCACGACGCCGGCCGTCAGGGCGCCGATCGGTTTTCGCGGGCGGCCGCGTCCCAGCCACAGCGCGACGCCCACCACGGCGAGGTACACCGCCAGAAAGCAGCCGTAATAGAGAGACGAGAGGGTCTGCAGCGCGAACGCGAGCCCGGTGGCGAGGCCGTCGCGCAGCCGCCCGCTTGCCAGTGCCCGATGCAGCCCCAGCAGTGCGAGCGGCATCCACATCGTCATCTCGAGCTCCAGATGGCTGTAGTGCTCGTAGCGGTACGGATAGA
>Ga0307310_10000409_pt1 | contig 13922 bp, 12 predicted proteins | sample ER_DNA_197_FD_194502 | JGI IMG/M metagenome (GOLD analysis project Ga0307310, IMG submission 194502) | Bulk soil microbial communities from the East River watershed near Crested Butte, Colorado, United States - ER_DNA_197 | ecosystem: Environmental > Terrestrial > Soil > Floodplain | place...
GACCGTCTTCGAGCGGGCCGAGCCGGCCTTTCCGGAGCTCGCCATGGACCCTGCCGAGACGCGCGCCACGTTCGCCGAGCGCGGGTGGAAGCGCGTCGTCGGCTTCCAGACGCGCAACCCGATCCACCGCGCCCACGAGTACCTGACCAAGGGCGCGCTCGAGACCGTCGACGGCCTGCTGATCCACCCGCTCGTCGGCGATACGAAGAGCGACGACGTCCCGGCCGCGACGCGCGTCGAGTGCTATCGCGTGCTGGTCGACAACTACTACCCGGCCGAGCGCGTGCTCGTCGCCGCCTTCCCGGCGGCAATGCGCTACGCCGGCCCGCGCGAGGCGATCTGGCACGCGATCTGCCGCAAGAACTACGGCTGCTCGCACTTCATCGTCGGCCGCGACCACGCGGGCGTCGGCGACTACTACGGCACCTACGACGCGCAGCTGATCTTCGACGAGTTCGAGCCGCACGAGCTCGGGATCGAGCCGATGTTCTTCGAGCACGCCTTCTTCTGCCGCGTCTGCGGCTCGATGGCAACGCCGAAGACGTGCCCGCACGGAGGCGACGACCACGTCTTCCTCTCCGGGACGAAGGTGCGGGAGCTGCTCGCCGAGGGGAAGCTGCCGCCCGTCGAGTTCTCGCGGCCCGAGGTCGCGGAGGTGCTGATTCAGGCCTACCGTTCGTAGGGCATGACCTGGCAGTTCACGCTCAGCGGGTTCCTGATCGGCGTGCTCGTCGGGCTGACCGGGATGGGCGGCGGCTCGCTGCTGACGCCCATTCTGGTGATCTTCTTCGGCTTCAAGCCCACGTTGGCTGTGGGCACCGACGTCCTTCACGGCGCGATCTTCAAGAGCTTCGGCGCGGTCAGGCACCGGCGGCTCGGGACCGTGCACGCGCGGCTGACGCTCTGGATGTTCCTCGGCTCGGGGCCGATGTCGTTGCTGGGCGTCGCCGCCGCCACCTGGCTCAGTCACCACTCGAGCGGCGCCGAGGACATCGAGGCCTACGCGATCGGGGCCGCGCTCGTGATCGGCGGCTGCGGGCTCGTCGCCAAGACGTTCATCAAGCGCGGCATCCAGCCCGACGATGCGCCGTTCATCCTCGAGCGCTCCGACAAGCTGATCGCCTTTGCGCTCGGCGCGACCTGCGGCTTCGTCGTCGGCCTGACCTCGGTCGGCAGCGGCACCTTCTTCGGGCTCGTGATGGTGCTCGTCTTCCCGCTGACGCTGCCGAAGATCGTCGGCACCGACATCTTTCACGCGGCGGCCCTGCTCTGGGTCGCAGGCTTCGGCCACCTCGTCGCCGGCAACGTCGACCTGCGGACGATGGCCTGGCTGCTGACCGGCTCGATCCCGGGCGTGCTGCTCTCGAGCCAGTTCACGCCGCACGTGCCCGATCGCGTCCTGCGGCTCGGGCTCGCCTCGGTGCTGATGCTGAGCGGGATCAAGCTGATCGACTTCTCGGGCGCCGATTACGTGATCGCCGGCGGTGCGATCGTGGCTGCACTGGCGTTCGCGGCCTGGGGCCTCGTGGCGCGCGCCGGTCGGCGTCGCCGTAGCGTCGAGACGCCTGCCTAGGTCCATCTAAACTCGCGCTCCCGTGGCGCGTGTCCTGCCGATCGTGGTCGTGCTGGCTCTCCTCGGCTGCACGGCCGCGGCGTTCGCGGTCACCGAGGGGCTGAAGCTCGAGCACAGTCCAATCTCGAAGACTGCGGTGGGCAAGCTGATCGCGCCGGATTCGGCCTCGAATGCGACGGTCTCGATCCAGTTCCTGCTCCGCAAGCCCGACCGCGTGACCGTCGAGATCGTGAACGGCAGCGGCGAGGTCGTGCGCACGCTGGCGCGCTCACGTCGCCTGCGGGCGGGGCTCGAGCAGTTCAGCTGGAACGGCCGGAACGACAGCCGCGAGGTCGTCCCCGACGGGAGCTACCGGCCGCGCGTGCACCTGGCCGGCGAGCATCGCACGATCGTGCTTCCGAACCCGATCCGGATGGACGCGACGCCGCCGCTGATCAGGCTCGTCTCGGCGAGGCCGCGTGTGTTCTCGCCGAACGGCGACTCCGTCAACGACTTCGTCCGGATCCAGTACCAGACGAGCGAGCGCGCACGGGCGCAGCTGTACGTCGACGGCGAGCCGAAGACGCTCGTGCGCCGCTTCCTGCGCGCCGGCAAGATCGACTGGGGCGGCCGCGCGGCGCGTTATCTGAAGCCCGGGCGGCATCTGATCCGGCTGCGGGCGCTCGATTTCGCGACGAACCTCGGCCCGCCGAGCCGGGCGCTGCCGGTGTTCGTGCGCTACATAGAGCTGCGGCCGCACGTGCTGCAGGTGAAGACCGGCAGGCGCTTCGGCTTCCGCGTCCTCACAGACGCGAAGAGCTACGCGGTGCACCTCGGCTCGCTGCACGCGCGCCGCAGCGGGCGGCTGCTGATCCTGCGCGCGCCGGAGCCTGGGCACTACGTGCTGCGCGTGGCTGAGAAGGGGCACGTGGCAAGAGCGGTAGTGGTGGTGACGCCGTGACGGGGCACGTCGGGAGCGTCGTCGGGAGCCTCGGGCTCGCGCTCCTGCTCGTCGCGCCCTCGCGCCTCCAGCGGCTCGCGGGGCTCGGCGCGTGGGCGTTGGGATCGATCCTGCTCGCCGTCTACCTCGCGCCGCACGGGCACCGGCCGCTGCTCGGCGGGCTGGCTGTGATCGGCCTGCTGCTCGCGGCGGGCGGCGCCTTCGTCCTGCGGCGATGGCCGTTCGTGCTCCCGTTCGCCGTGCTGGCCTGTATCGCCGCGCGGATCCACGTCCACGTCGGCTCGACCGAGGCGAACCTGCTCGTGCCGATGTACGCCGTCGTGGTTGCCGCGGCGCTGCTGCTGGCGTGGGAGTTGCTACAGGGCGACAATCGGGCGCGCGAGCTCGGCCCGGTGGCGTGGCCACTGGCCGCCTTCGTCGCCTGGGCCGGCGTGTCGACCCTCTGGACGCAGGACCTGCGCCAGGGCGCGATCGACCTGCTCTTCTTCTACCTGCCGTTCGGCCTGCTGGCGATCGTGCTCGCGCGTCTGGCCTGGACCCGCCTCGTCGCGCTCGGCCTGCTCGTCGAGGTGACGGCAATGGCGCTCGTCTTCTCGGCGATCGGGATCTACCAGTACGAGACGCGCGACGTCTTCTGGAACCCGAAGCTGCTCGTCTCGAACGCCTTCGCGCCCTTCTACCGCGTCAACTCGGTCTTCTGGGACCCGTCGATCTACGGCCGCTTCCTGGTGGTCGCGATCCTCTCGCTGCTCGTCGCGGTGCTGTTCTCGCGCGACAAGCGCGTGCTGATCGGCGCGACGGCTGCGATCGCCGCGATCTGGGCCGGGCTCTACTTCTCGTACTCGCAGTCGAGCTTCGCCGCGCTCGCGGCAGGCGTGGTGCTTGCAGCCATCTTCGCCTGGGGCCGGCGTGGGCTCGCGCTCGCGATCGTTGCGGCGGTGATCGTCGGGGCTGCCGCGTTGGCCACGCCGAGTGTCCGCCACGACGTCTTCGGCCACAACTCGAAGAGTGCGACGAGCGGCCGCGGCACGCTCGTGCGCCGCGGGGCGCACATCGCCGTCCACCACCCGCTCGCGGGTGTCGGCCTGGGCGGCTTCAAGCACGCGTACGCCGAGCTCGCCGGCCTGAAGGGGAAGGAGCCGAACGCGGCCGCCTCACACACGACGCCGGTGACGGTCGCCGCCGAGGGCGGGATCGTCGGCTTCGCGCTCTACGTCTGGCTGCTCGTGGCGGCACTCTTGCTCGCTTTCCGCCGCTTCGCCCGCGACCTGCCGGGCCTCGCCGCGCTCACCTTCGGCCTCGTGATCGCCGCGGTCGCCGTCCACAGCCTCTTCTACAACGCGTTTTTCGAGGACCCGACCATCTGGGTCGCGATCGGCCTGGCGGCCGGGCTACCGCGCCGAGAAGACGAGGCCGCGCAGGCGCCGGAGCTCGACCGGCAGGTAGAACCCGAGCGGGAGCAGGATCAGCGGGTAGACAGCGCTCAGCAGGACGGCGCCGGCCAGCGGGACGTCCAGGCTCTTCCCGAGCACCGTTAAGGCGACAGCCGCAGCCGCGGCCAGCGCGATCCGCTTCCACTGGTACGGCACCGGGAAGACCTGCTGCGCGCGAATCGTCATGCCGAAGAACATCACCAGGTAGGCGACGAGCGTCGAGACGGCCGCGCCGATCATCCCGTAAGGCGGGATCAGGAGGAGGTTGAGCCCGATGTTGACGAGCGCCGCGGCCCCGGTGACGACCCAGTTGAACTGCGTCTTCTTGGCCCGGCCGATCCCGATCGACATCACGTTGAAGCCGATGAACGCCGTCCCGCCGAAGACGAGCAGTGGCACGACCTCCTCGGCCCGGTAGAACCTCGGCGTCGCCAGCAGGCGCACGAGCCACGGCGCGAGCAGCGAGAGCGCGAGCGAGAGCCAGCAGCAGAGATAGAGCACGTAGGTGAGCACGAACCCGTAGGTGCGCTTGGCCTCGTCGTCGTCCTTGATCGAGAAGGCGAAAGCCGGCCAGGCGGTCCGCAGGGCGATCAGCACGAGCAGGATCGCGGTCGAGATGCGGACGCCGACCGAGTAGACACCGGTCTCGGGAAGCCCCTTGATGTGGATGAGGAAGAAGCGGTCGGAGAGGTCGATCACCCAGAGCGCGAGGCCCGACGGCACGAGCGGCAGGCCGAAGCGCTGCATCTGGCGGAAGAGGCCGCGGTCGAACTCGAGCCCGAGCTGGAAGCGACGGTAGGCGAGCAGGACGAAGTAGACGACGAGCGTGCCGGTGAAATTGCCGACGATCACGCCGATCGCGCCCTTGTGCCAGACCGCGACGAGCAGAATCGTCGCGGCGACGGTGATGATCACGTTTGCGAGCGTGGCGGCGACGTACGAGACCGAGCGCTCCTCGACGCGGAAGAGCGAGGTCAGCTGCTCGTAGTTCATCTGCGCCCAGAGCAGGACGAGTGCGGCCCGTACGAGGTTCGCGCGCGAGTCGGTCGCGAACAGGACGTGCGAGATCTGCGTGGCGAGGATCGACCCGATGACGAGCCCGACGGTCGCCATCACCATCGTGAACCAGAACGACGTGCGGACGACCGTCGTCCGGCCCGCGTCGTCCTCCGCGTCGAAGTAGAAGCGGAAGAACGCCATCGAGATTCCCATGCGCAGGACGATCACGAGCACGACGGTGAGCGACATCAGCGTCTCGACCGCACCGACGTCGGCACGCGTCAGGTAGCGCGTCACGACCGGCAGCAGGAAGACGCCGATCAGCCGCGCAACGACGGCGCCCATCCCGTAGACGGCCGAGTGCTTGGCGAGCCGCCAGAGCTGATTCCCGATCACGCCGTCAGTTTGCTCCAAGCGACGGTTGCGGAAAGACTTCAATCGGGTCGACCGGTCGTTTCAGACGGACGCTCGGGACGAGCCCGAGCGTCCTGAAGCGGCAGCGCAAGCGCCGCCTCGCCCACGGATAGACTGGCCGATCGTGGCTCTGAGCGGCAAGAAGATCCTCCTGACCGGCGGTGCGGGCTTCATCGGCACCGCGCTCGCGCGCCGCCTCGTGGCGGAGAACGAGCTCGTGGTGCTCGACAACCTGCACCGCGACTCGCTGACCGGCACCGACCTGGCCGAGCACGAGAACCTGCGCTTCGTCCAGGGCGACGTGCTCGACCTGCCGCTGCTGCGCGAGCTGACCGCGCGTGCCACCCACGTCGTCCACCTGGCGGCGATCGCGGGGGTCGACTCGGTGCTGAAGAGCCCGGTTCGCACGATGCGCGTCAACCTGATCGGCACCTCGAACGTGCTCGAGGCCGCCCACGAGGCCGGGTCGCTCGAGCGGTTGATCGACTTCTCGACCAGCGAGGTCTTCGGCACGCACGCCTACAAGGTCGAGGAGACGCACGTCACCTCGCAGGGCTCCGTCGGCGAGGCGCGCTGGACCTACGCCGTCTCCAAGCTCGCCGGCGAGTACCTCGCCCACTCGTACTTCGACGAGTACCAGCTGCCGTCCACAACGATCCGGCCGTTCAACGTCTACGGGCCGGGCCAGCTCGGGAGCGGCGCGATCCACCACTTCACCGTCCGCGCGCTCGCCGGCGAGGAGATGGTCATCCACGGCGACGGGTCGCAGATCCGCGCCTGGTGCTTCGTCGACGACGTGGTCGAGGCACTGCTCGCCATGCTCGAGCGCGAGGAGGCGGTCGGCCAGGTGTTCAACGTCGGCAACCCGCGCTCGGTGGTGACCGTCTTCGACCTCGCGACGCGGATCAAGCGGCTGGCGGAGTCGGACTCGGAGATCGTCTTCAAGCCGCTGCACTACACCGACGTCGAGATGCGGATCCCGAACGTCGACAAGGCGTTGAAGCTGCTCGAGTGGGAGCCGCGCGTCGACCTGGACGACGGGCTCGGCCGCACGATCGCGTGGTACCGCGAGCGGCAGCCCGTGCAGAGCCTGGCTCCTTCGCGGTGAAGCTGTTTCTCGCCGCGGCGGTCGTGCTTGTCGCGGCCGTCCCGGGAGCGGCGGCGCGGCAGGCGCCGGCGCTGCGGATCTCGCTCGACCGGCCGGTCTTCAGCCCGAACGGCAACGGCGTCAACGACACGCTGACGATAAGGACGAACGCCACGCCGCTGACGCTGGTCGGGCTGCGTCTCTACGCCTGGGGTGGGCGCCTCTCCGGCTGGAAGCGGATCCGGACTGGCGTCTCCTCGACCGCGCGCGAACTGACCTGGACCGGCACGACCGCCAGCGGCGCCGAGGTCGGCGACGGGACCTACCAAGTAACAGTCTGTTACAAGGATCAGGGCCGGCCACTCGCGGCGAGCGGGGTCGTCCGGCCCGGGCTCGCGGAGGCGAGCGTTCGGCGGCCGCCCTGGCGGACCGCGGGCTGCGCGCCGGCTCACCCGGTTCGGGTCGAGCGGCTGGCGGCCTTCGTCGACTCGACGGGCAGCTTCTACGGCGGCCGGCGGGTGCCGGTGGTGGTCTCGGCCGACGACGGCAAGTTCTCGCTTGGCCTGGAGCCGGACTGTGGCGGGTTCGGTCGGGTCGCACGGTCCGGCAAGGGCGGCCTGGCGATCCCGCTCAGCGAGCCTGCAGGCCTCTACCACGCGGTCGCGACCGATCCGGCGGGCGACCGCTTCCAGGCTCCGGTCGTCGTCCGCTCGGGCTGGCCGCTCGACCACCCGCGGCCGCACACGGCGCTGGTGGTCTGGCCGTACCTGACGTGGCGGGCCTACAGCGCCTACGACGCCGACCTGAACGGGATCCCCGACAGCTGGTACCAGTTCTGGCGCCAACGTCGTGTCTCGCTGAAGGGCCCGCTCCTGCGGGACGGCGTTGAGGACGACCATCGCGCCGCGTTGCCGTTCTCGCGCTGGCTCTGCTCGCGCCCCGTGCGCACACAGCAGATCACGGACGTCGAGCTCGGCCGCCTGCCGCTCTCGACGCTGCGCAAGTACGACGCCGTGGTCTTCCCCGGCCACAGCGAGTACTACGAGCCGGCCACCTACGACCTGCTCAAGCGCTACCGCGACGGCGGCGGCAACCTCGTCTTCCTGCAGGCCAACCCGTTCTACCGCCAGGTGCGCCTCGACCCGGCCTCGAACGCGATGGTGCTGACCGACTACGACGCCCGCGAGGGGCGGTCGGACTTCGCGCTGACCGGGGTCGGCTACGACGGCTGTTGCTTCCCCAAGTCGCGGGGCGAGCCGTACGTGGCCGCGAGCGGAAAGGACTACGACCGCGTGCGCTGGCTCTTCCGCGGGACCGGGATTGGGCCCGGCCAGGCGTTCGGCGTCGCCGCCTCCGAGAGCGACCGCATCGACCCGCAGCTGACCCCGCGTGACCACGTGGTCGCGGCGCAGGCGCTGATCCGAGGCAAGCGCGGCGTGATCCACGCCGCGATGACCTGGTCGCGCGCGGGTCGCGGGCAGGTCTTCGCGACCGGCAACTACACCTTCCTGCGGATGGGCCGCGGGATCACCTACAAGCTGCTCGACAACGTATGGGCAAAGCTCGTGGGCTAGCCGCGGCGGCGGTGATCGTGCTCGCCGGCTGCGGCGGCTCGTCTTCGCCTGCGCCGCAAGACGGGCCGACGCTGCGCCTGGCGCTGCCGCTCGTGCCGACCGTGCTCGACCCGGCCAAGGCGACCGACCTGCCATCGCTGAACGTCTCGCACGAGCTCTACGCGGGCCTGACGCGCTTCTCCGGGACCGGCGTCGAGCCGGACCTGGCCGAGTCGTGGGACGTCGGCGAGGGCGGGCTCGTCTGGACGTTCCACCTGCGCAAGGGGATCCGCTGGAGCGACGACACGCCGATCACCGCCGAGGACTTCCGGCGCTCGTGGGTGCGCGCGCTGCTCCCGAGCACGAACGCGCCCTACGCCGGCCCCGAGCTCGGGATCGTCCGTGGGGCGCGTCACCTGCACGCGACCGGCAACGGCTCGATCGGCGTGCAGGTGCTCGACGACCGGAACCTGCGCGTGACCCTGCAGCACCCGGTCCCGTGGCTCGACGAGCTGGCCGCGTTCCCGGTCACCGCGCCCGCCCCGCCGCGGGCGAGGCTCTACAGCGGGCCGTTCCGGCTCGCCTCCCGCAAGGGCGGCAAGCTCGTGCTCGAGCGGAACTTCAACTACTGGAACGCCGGCGACGTGAAGCCGAGTCGGCTCGTCCTGAGCACGGCCACGAAGGGCGCCGACGCCGTGCTCCCGCGCCAGCTGGCCGGCCCGGGCCTGCCGTGGATCGACACCGCCGGGCCCCCGCCGCCGGGCGCCCACGAGCTGCCGCTGCTCGCGACCGGCCTGCTTTGGCTCACCACGCGCGGGACAGCGCTCTCCGATCCCGGCGCGCGGCAGTACGTCGCGTGGGTGGTGACGCACCTCGACCTCGGCACGGACCCGGTCTCGCTCGTGCCGCCCGCGATGCCCGGCGCCGGGACCGTCAACTCACACGCGCCGGTGCAGCTCGAGAGCAAGCCGCGGCCGCTGAGCCTGACGCTCGCCTGGGCCAAGCAGGACGTCGGCGGCTCGAGGGTCGCAGCCGCACTACGGCGACAGGAGCCGCTTCTGCGCCGGTTCGGGATCCGGCTCGCCTTCCGCCCGGTGCCGACGCCGACCGACCTGGAGGCACAGCAAGGCGCAGACCTCGTCCTGCTCGGCTGGAGCTCGAAGCTCTTCGACCCGTACAACGAGCTCGACCTCTTCACCTGCGGGAGCGCCTTCAACATCGCGCGCTGGTGCGAGCCGTCGTATGACGCCGGGATGCGGCTGGCCGTTCGCTCGCTCGACGACGAGCAGCGCTGGCAGATCGAGCGGAAGCTGGTCGAGAGGCTGCACGACGGTGTGCCGGCGATCCCGGTCTACATCGGCGGCGACAGCTTCTCGCTGCGGCCGGGCGTGCACGGCTTCTCGTGGTCGCCGATCGGCTTCTACGAGCTGCTCGGCATGACCCGCTCGTAGATCTCGAGCACCCGCTGCGCGACGGCGGTGTGCGCGTGGACGCGCTCGACGTACTCGCGGCTGCGGCGACCGAGCTCCGGCAGCTCGGCGCGCACCTCGACGAGCCCGGCGAGCACGTCCTCGAGGCTCTGCTCGTCGGCTCTGACCAGCGGCAGCTCGAGCCCGAACGCCTCCTCGGTCTCCGCCGCCGCCTGTTCGTCGAGGTGGACGACGACCGGCTTGGCGAGCGCCATCGACTCGATCGCGAACATGCCGTACCAGCCGACGCGCAGCTGGTCGACGACCACGTCGGCGGCCGCGTAGCGCAGGCGCGCCTCGGCGTTCGGGACGCCTTCGATCAGGTCGAGCTCGACCGGCGCGCCCTTCGCGCGCAGCGACTCGACCGCCGCCAGCACGGCCTCAGTGCCCTTGACCGCCCGCTTGCTCGGCGCGTGGGCGATCCGCAGCGTCTCGCCCGGCTCGGTCGGCGAGGGCTGCCAGTCGTCGAGCACGAGGGCCGGCGGCACGACGTCGTACTCCGCCCAGCGGCCGCGCGGGGCGAGGCGCCGGGTCAGGTAACTACCGACGATCACAGCGCCGGCGCTGCGCAGGTACGAGACCTCGGCTGCGTTGCGACGCCGCAGGTCGGAGCCCCACGACTGGAAGACGATCCCCTTGTGGCGTGCCTTCAGCAGCGGCAGCGTCACGCGGCTTGGCGCGAGCGTCAGGCCGGCGTGGAAGTGGAAGACGTCGAAGTTCCGTACCGCCCAGGCGAGCGCGCGCAGCTGCTTCGGCAGGTTGAATGGGATCGAGCCGGGCTTGCTCGTGTCGCGCAGGTGGAGGTTGACGTCGAAGCCGCGCTGGAAGGGGCGTTCGTTGAAGACGAGCAGCGTGCTCTCGACGCCTAGCTCACGCAGTCCGGCCGAGATCGCGCCCGGGCCACCGGCGACGTTGATGGGCGAGTGGAGGACTTTCAAGCCGAGGCGACCGGGGTCTCGGCCGCGATCTCGATCTCGAGCGCGGCGAGCGCCCGCTCGGTGAGCGCGTCGAGCTCGTCCTCGTCGCCCGCGCTCAGCAGCAGGTAGCCGAGCCGCTCGGCGCCCGAGGTCATCGGCGGCAGCCTCATCCCCTCGCGCCAGTACCAGCCCGCCTCGTGGACGCCGTCGAGCGCGAGCGCCGGGGCCGTATCGAGGTGGACGATCTGACCCGGCTCGTGCACGACGAAGCGCACCTGGCCGACCGTCGCCGTCGGCTCGCCCGGCTGCAGGTCGTCGCGGGTGAGCTCGCCGAGAACCCAGAGCACGTTCGCGCGCACCGCGTCGAAGCCCGTCACGAGCTTCGCGAGCTCGGCGTCCTTGCCGCCGCCGAGCCGTGCGCCGACCTCGATCGCCCAAGGCTGGCCGTCGCGCATCCGCACCTGCACGTACGACGGCCCGGTCTCGAGCCCGACCGCGAGGCTCGCCTTGTACGCCAGCTCGAAGAGCGGCTCCTCGTTGCGCAGCAGCGACGGGTAGCGGTGCGCGATACACACGCCGAGCGGCGGCGGCGGGTGCAGCAGCCGCCGCGTGACGCTCATCGGGAAGTACTCGCGGTCGAGCATGAAGCCGTTGACGGTGAACTCGTCGCCGTCGAGATACTGCTCGAGCACGATCGCGCCGGCGCGCGAGGCCGCGAGCGCTCGGTCCACCGCGTCGGCGAGCTCGCTCTCGGTGCGCACCTCGGTGACGCCGCGCTGGGCGGAGCCGTCCACCGGCTTGACGACCACCGGCGCGCCGAGCTGGTGGAACGCCTGCTCGGCCTCCTCGAAGCTCGTCGCCTCGCGGCCTTTCGGGCAGCGCACCTTGCGCTTCTCGAAGGCCGCGCGCATGCGGCGCTTGTCGGCGACCGTGCGGGCGGTCTCGGTGGGAAGGCCGGGCAGGCCCAGCCGCTCGGCCAGCTGCGCGGTGGGGAGGACGGCCTGGTCGGAGCCCATCGTCGCGACCGCAATCGGCTCGATCCCCTGCGCCTCGAGGTCGCCGAGCACGCCGCCGACGTCCGCGAAGCTCCTGACGATCCGGTGGTCGGCCTCGGCCAGCAGCGGCGCCTCGGCCGAGCCGTCGACCACGCAGACCTCGTGCCCGAGCGCGCGTGCCTGCTCGAGCAGCCCGAGCTGCGAGCGCGAGCCGCCGGTGAGGACGAATGCCTTCGCCATTCAGGCAGGGGCTGCGGCGCGAAGCGACTCGAGCAGCAGGCGCATCCCCTCGTCCAGCGAGACCTCCGGCCGCCAGCCGAGCGCCCGGACGCGCTCCGTCGCGATGCGCGTCATCACGCGCCCTGGCGGCGGCTCGACCTCCTCGATCAGGTCGTGCGGCGCGCCCGTCAGCTCGCAGGCGAGCCGCGCGACGTCGGCGAGGGCGACGGCCTGGCCGTCGGCGCCGATATTGAACGCGCCCTCCTCGCCGGAGTCGAGCACAAGGCGGATCGCGCGCACCACGTCTCCGATCCAGCAGAAGGTGCGCGCCTCGCCGCGGAAGACCGGGATCGGCTCGCGCGCGTGGGCCTGGCGCAGCATCGTCGGCACGGCGCCCTTGGCCTGGCCGGCGTCGATGCCCGGGCCGTACGGGTTCGCCAGCCGCAGGATCGTCAGCCCCGCTGGCGCTGCGAGCGCGGAGGCCTGCTCGCCCCAGAGCTTGGTCAGCGCGTAGAGACTCTCCGGCGCGGGCAGGGCCTGCTCGTCGGCCTCCACCGCCGGGCCGTAGACGTCCGAGGTCGAGAGGTACGACAGGCGCGCACCGTGAGCGGCGGCCGCGCGGGCAACGAGCGTCGTCGCGAGCACGTTCGAGCGCAGCGCGAGCTCCGGCTCCTCGTCGCAGCGCACGACGCCGATGCGGGCGGCCGCGTGGACGACGACGTCCGGCCGGGCCTCGGCGACCGCGGCTGCCGCGACGCCGGGCTCGGCGAGGTCGCCGTCCGCCCGAGCGAGCGGGTGGACCTCGTAGGCTCCGTCGGCGTGACGAAGCTCGTCGTTAAGGGCGCGACCGACGAACCCGGAAGCGCCTGTGAGCAGCACCTTCATCGGCGCCGAGTCTACTGGGGAGCCTTGGCGTTCCTGGCGGTGGTCGCGCTGGCCGGGTGCGACCACGGCAAGCGACGCACCGAGCCGCGGCCGCCGCCTTCGCCGAAGCTCTCGTACGTCGCGCTCGACCGCGAGCACCAGCGCCTGGTGCGCGACTACGAGCCGGTCAGCGCAGCGATGACCGCCTACGAGCTCGCATATCGGGACTGGCGGCTGGGCCGACTCTCGCAGACCGAGCTGCTGACCCGCGCCCGCGCTTACCGCGGAGTCGTCCGCCATGCGCGCTCCCTCGTCAGCGGCGACCGCGCCACCGGCGAGACGCGCCGCGCGCAGCGGCTGCTGGTCGTCGCGCTCGGCTCGCGGGCGATCGCCCTGGCCGCCCTTCCGGATCTGAAGGCGTACCGCCCGTTGTGGAACCGCTCGGAATCCTCGGCTCGCGCGGGCCTGACGGTGTTGCAGGACATTCGTGATCGCGCCCGCCTGATCCCACTCCCGGAGGACAGCGTGAGCTGAGCTTTGACACCCGGTACGGCCGGGGCTACCGTGGTCCGACCTACAGGTAACGAACCGCACTATGCGCCGCAGCTACGCCGCCTACGCTGCGGGCGCCGTAGCGGCCGCGGTTTCCGCAGTCCTCGCCGCCCCGGGTGGGACGGTGGTTGGTAATGCAGCGTTGCGGCACGGGAGCCAGGTCGCCTGGCTGAAGGAGGGCAGCGTGGCGCTCCACCCGGCACCAGGGTCGCGGCAGGTCTCGGCGACGATCGACGGCCGAACGGAGTTCGGCTCGAGGACGTCGCTGCCCGTCGTCGCCGCCCGCGGTGAGTGGCTCGAGGTGATCTCGACGAAGCTGCATAACGGCGTAGGCGGGTTCATTCGGCGCGCCCAGGTGCGGCTGACGAGAACCCCGATCGCGATCGACGTCGACCTCTCCGGCCGCCTGCTACGTGTCTGGCGGTTTGGGATCGTCGTGCTTCGGGCTGCTGTGGGGATCGGAGCCGCGGGCTCGCCGACCCCGATCGGCCGCTTCGGCATCACGGACAAGCTCACCGGCTTCAATCCGGGCGCCTACGGGTGCTGCATTCTCGCGCTCTCGGCCCATCAGACGCATTTGCCGCCGGGCTGGGCCGGCGGGGACCGGATCGCGATCCACGGCGGCGGCGGGATCGGCGCCGCGACGTCGAACGGCTGCCTACACGCGACCGGGGCCGTCTTGCGCCGCCTGATGCGCCGCGTTCCGCTCGGGACGCAGGTGGTGGTCCACCCGTGACGGAGCGGGCCTCGGCGTCTGCCCGCGCGTTCGGCGGGCTGACCCGGCGCAGCGGGCCCGAGGCCGGGCTGCGGCCGACGGTGCTGTTCGCGCTCGCCGGCTCCCTCACCTTCGCCTGGATCGGCTTCGCGATCTGGGCCTCGGGGCCGTGGCGCGGGGAGCTCGAGGCTG
>Ga0307310_10000411_pt1 | contig 13907 bp, 15 predicted proteins | sample ER_DNA_197_FD_194502 | JGI IMG/M metagenome (GOLD analysis project Ga0307310, IMG submission 194502) | Bulk soil microbial communities from the East River watershed near Crested Butte, Colorado, United States - ER_DNA_197 | ecosystem: Environmental > Terrestrial > Soil > Floodplain | place...
CGATAGCTCCATGCTGGCCCATATCACCGAGACGGAAGCTCAGATCGCATGGGCCCGGGGCGACGTGGACCGCGCCGAGGAGTACGTCACCAGGGCGCTGACCGCCGCGGAGGCTGGCGGCTTCCATACGGTGAGGAGCAGTGCATTCCTGACACGCGCCCGGATCGCACAGGAGCGAAATGACGTGGATGCCGCTCGATCGGCGTATGAGTCTGCGCTCCAGGTCCTGCGTGAGCGAGGGCCGCGACCGCGTCTCCGGGAAGTCCTGGCCGAGTACGCCGCGATGCTCAGCGACCGTGGAGACCTGGCGGCGGCCAACCGGCTCTATGCCGAGGCCGTGGGGCCTGCTGTCCGGACCTGACGTCGCCGGGTGAGGCTCCGGTGGACGGCGGGCACGTAGCCGAAAAACTAGGTCGGTCGCCTGAGGATCAGCGTGGGTACGGCGGCAGGGTGCCGTCGGCCAGCGCTGTGGCGATGTTGATCAGCAGCAGGGTCGCGGCGAGCGTCAGTGAAACGATGGTTGAGCGGAGTCGAGTCATGGGTTGCTCCTTTCCGCTCGCCGGAGCCACCGGTCGTCCCCACCCGAAGGGGCCGATAGTACTAGTCAGAGGGGGTCTGCGACAACTATTATCAAAGTGACACGGTCGACGGAACCCGGGGGGTCTGTCGACCAGGGGGTCGGTGGCCGCTTATCTGCGCTTGCGGGGCGGCTTTGGCGGGAGCGACCGCCCATAGGCAGCTGCGCGCTCGACCCACGACCGAGCCGCCTCCGCATCCGCGGCGACCGCGGAAGGGAGCGCGAGGTACTCGCGCATGGGCCTGCCCGGCATCGGTGAGAAGGTCTGCCAGCCCCGTTCCACGAGCGACGATCGGTCCGCTTCGCCCAGGCGCACGATCCAGCTCTCCTGGTGAAGGCCAGTCACCATATTGCCGCCCACGAACGCGGCGGGGTAGCCGAACATCTGGCGCTGCTCCATGCCCTCGACGCCGGCCACTGCCGCGGCAAACCGGTCGACCAGATCTGGCGGCGCCTTGCGCCACGCCCCCGGCTTCTCCGTCATGGTGTGGATCTCCTCTCGATCTGTCGCATCGCCTCGGCGCTCGCTGAGGGACGGCGTCGCCGACGTGGTCGTCATCCTCCGAGTATCGTTCAGTGCCGGAGGATCGCTTGGCACAGGACGACCGATACGCCGGCCTCGCCCATGGCATGGCAACGATGGCTGATCAGCGGTGGACGCGGCGTCGCTTCCTTCGCGTCACGGGGCCCGGGCTGGCCGCGTTCCTGGCGGCGTGCGCAGCCCGGTCAGTCACTCGGCCGACGTCGAGCGCAATCCCGAGCGCCTCGCAAAGCCCCGCCGCGACAGCGACCCCGAGCCCATCGCCAACCGCAACCCCCTCACCTGCGCCGACGCCGACGGCCACCCCGAAGCCCGACCTGCGGGCCAGGATTGGGCAGATGCTGCTGGTCGGCTTCCGCGGCCTCACCGTCGAGGACCAATCGCCGATCGTGCAGGACATCCGCGACCGTGGACTGGGTGGCGTGGTCCTCTTCGATTTCGACACCCCGACCAACACTCCCGTTCGGAATGTCGATTCGCCCGCGCAGGTCAAAGCGCTCGTCGCGGCGCTGAAAGCCGCCGCGGGAGCGGGTTCCCTGCTCGTCAGCATCGACGAGGAGGGCGGCCTCGTCGCCAGGCTGGACCAGCGCCACGGCTTTCCCGCCACCGAATCCGCCGCCGCACTCGGCGCCCGCGGCGATCCGGCGTACACGCAGCAGCGCTCCGCGGCGATGGGCGCGACGCTCGCGTCGGTCGGGGTGAACCTCAATCTCGCGCCGGTCGTCGATCTCAACGTGAATCCATCGAACCCGATCATCGGCGCACTCGATCGCAGCTTCTCCCCGGATCCCCGCGTGGTGACCACGCAGGCGCTCGCCTTCATCGCGGGCCAGCACCAGGCCGGGATCCAGACGACGCTGAAGCACTTCCCCGGACACGGCAGCTCGACCGGTGATACCCACCTGGGCGTCGTCGACGTCACCTCCACCTGGACGAACGCCGAGCTCGATCCCTTCGCCTCGATCGTGGCCCAGGGCGCCGCAGACGCGATCCTGACGGCGCATGTCTTCAACGCGAACCTGGACCCGAGCTACCCCGCGACGCTGTCGAAGGCGACCGTGACCGGCATCCTCCGCGAGCGGCTCGGCTACGACGGCGTCGTGATCAGCGACGACCTGCAGATGGGTGCCATCCGCGAGGCGTTCGGCTATTCAGAAGCGGTAGCCCTAGCGATCGAGGCCGGGGTCGATATCCTCACCATCGCGAACCAGCAGGTGTTCGAGGACGGCATCGTCGCCGCCACGATCGAGATCATCGTCGGCCACGTCGCCTCCGGGCGTCTGACGGAGACCCGCATCGACGAGTCCTGGCGCCGAATCTCCCTGCTGAAGGCTCGGATGCAATAAAGGCCGGTCCCCTCCGGTCCGGGACGGTGAGGAGGGGTACGGTCGGGTGCGGTTCGGTGCGGTTGCGCAATCGGCTGAATCGGGTTCTCATTGGCCCGTGGACCGACGCGACGCTGCCTCGCGCCCGGCCGACGATGTGCCCGATCCCAGCGGAGCCTTCTCCGTCGCCGTGCACCGCGTTCGCCAGGGCGAGGATGTGCTGACCCTGATCGACCCGGCCGCGGTGCAGCGCGATCCGGAGCGCTTCAGCGCATGGCTCAGCGCGCGCCTGAGCGTGGGCGAGCTGCAGCGGCTCATGCTCCCTCCCTGCGATGAGCGCTGCCGACCGGTACCGCATCGCGCGGATGCCTACGTCGTCCTCGCCGACCTGGCCCTCGATCCCACGCAGCCCCGCAGCGCCCCGCGCTGGGAAGGCTGGAACGCCACGCTTGAGCGGCAGCATCAGTCAGGCCGCCTCCTGTTCGCGGGAACACCGGCCAACGCGGCGACCCGGCCGGACCGACGGCTGAAGCGCGGAACCCTCCTCACGCGCATCACCTCGACCGATCCGTTCTGGGTGCATTACGACGCCGTCCCGCGCGAGACCCTGTTTCGGATTGCGAGTGGCCGGCACGAGGGCGATACGCTGATCGCGGTGACCTTCGGCTCCTCGCCGCTGCTGCCCGGGCTCGCCGGTGCGCTCATCGTCCCGGACCACCCGCCCGTTCACGACGCGATGGTCGCCAGTCGTTTCCTGGCGGCCGGTTGGGCCGCTGTCGAGCGCGGCCTGCCCCACGAGGAGTAGCGGCTAGAGCTTCGCCCCGGATCGATCCTTCGGTGGTCGGCGCGCCGGCGGCTCCGGCGGAAGGTCGACTCGCATCCCATCGAGGGTCAACTGCGTGCGCTGCGAATGCTGCTCCAGGGTCTCCTGGATGGGCGTGCGATGCAGGATCTTCTGCTCCAGCCCGACCAGGAAGGCGCCCACCGATTTGATGTTCGGGAGCGGCGTGCGCGGGGTGGCCATGGCCCCACTCTCGCCGCGCCAGCCCGGGCTGTCAATCGAGGCGCCGGCTCTCCGCACGGCGTTCACAGTCTGCACACAACCGGTCGCCAGGCTGAGGGTCATTGATCGTTGAATCACAAGGAGACAATCCCATGTCCGGAAGTGCTCTCGTTCGCGCCGTCGTCGCCCTGGCGCTCATCGGCGTTGTCGTCCTCATCGGCGTCAGCGTGTACGACGCCGGGGTCGCGCAGGGGATCGCCGATGCCGGCCGCACCGCGGTCAGCTCCGGCCAGCCCGTCCCGGTCGTCTACTATCCCGGCCCGCATTGGGGCTACGGCGGGTTCGGCGTCTTCTGGCCGATCCTGTGGATCTTCGGCATCTTCCTGCTCTTCGGACTGCTTCGCGGTGGCCGGGGCCGATGGGGCGGCCACCACGACCGCTTCGAGGACTGGCACCGTCGCGCTCACCAGGAGACACCGGAGCGACCTGCCTGAGGCTTCGGTCGGGCGGCGACCGCGCCGCCCGACCCCGCTAGGATCGGCGCGACCAATGAACCAGATCCTCATCGTCGACGACGAGCCGAAGATCACGCGCCTCGTCCGCGACTACCTCGAAAACGCCGGCTTCGCGGTGACCGTCGCGCGAGATGGGCGCGAGGCGCTGATGCGCGCCCGGACCGAGCGCCCCGATCTGATCGTGCTCGACCTCGGGCTGCCGGGGATCGACGGACTCGACGTGACTCGCGCCCTGCGCCGTGACGCCGGGGTGCCGATCATCATGTTGACCGCCCGCGCCGCGGAGACCGACAGGGTGGTCGGCCTCGAGCTTGGTGCGGATGACTACGTGACCAAGCCCTTCAGCCCGCGTGAGCTGGTGGCGCGGGTTCGCGCCGTCCTGCGTCGCCGCGAGGGCGATGCGGGCGGGGAGCTGCTGCGAGCCGCGGACCTCACCCTCGACGTCGCGCGAATGCGGGTCGAGGTGTCCGGCAGACGCGTCGACCTCACATCCACCGAGTTCGCCCTCCTGGCGGCCCTGGCACGCCAGCCCGGCCGCGTCTTCACGCGCTCCCAACTGCTCGATGCGATCCACGGCCTGGCGTTCGAATCCTACGAGCGCGCAATCGACGCGCACGTGAAGAACATCCGGCGCAAGCTCGAGCCCGATCCCCACCAGCCCCGATACCTCCTCACCGTCTACGGCGTTGGCTACCGGCTGGCCGATGCCTGAGCCTCGGGGCCGCTGGCACGGCCGACGGCATGGGCCTCCCTGGTGGCCCGAGGGAGAGGCGTGGCCCCCGCGCGGGAGCGGCGGAGCCGAGAGCTGGCGGCGAATGCGCACCCGCATGTTCTGGCGGATCGGCTTCGCCCTGGCCTTTCTGCTGATCTTCGGCGTCGCGGTCGGCACGCTGCTGGTCTGGGCGCTCTCGCAATCCTGGATCGGCGCGGTGGTCGCCGTCGTCGTCCTGGTCGGCGTGTTCGTGGTGGTCCGCTCGCTGCGCCGAGCGGCTGCCCCGGCGGCGGACCTGGTGGCGGCCGCGGCACGTGTCGAGGCGGGCGACTACTCGGGTCGCCTCGCCGAGCTTGGGCCGCGCGAGATCCGCGCCGTGACGCGCGCGTTCAATGCCATGAATGCCCGGCTCGAAACGTCAGACGAGCAGCGCCGCCGCCTCCTGGCCGACCTGTCGCACGAGCTGCGCAGTCCTTTGAGCGTGATCCAGGGCAATCTCGAGGGACTGATCGATGGCGTCTACCCGGCGGATGCCGCCCACCTCGCCCCGATCCTCGAGGAGACCCACGTTTTGGAGCGGCTGATCGAGGATCTTCGGACACTGGCGCTGGCGGAGTCGGGCCAGCTCCGATTGCGGCGCGAGCCGACCGACCTCGGATCGCTGCTCCATGACATCACGGCCGCGTTCGCGGGCCCTGCCCGGGCCGCCGGCGTGGAGCTCGCGGTCGACGTCTCCGGTGATCTGACCGCGATGGAGCTCGATCCCGCGCGCATCCGTGAGGTGACCGCCAATCTCCTGACGAATGCCCTGCGTCACACCCCACAGGGTGGTCGGGTCGACCTCGTGGCCCAGGGGGCCGCGGGTGGCGCATCGGTCTCTGTCACCGACACGGGGAGCGGGATCGCACCTGATGTGCTGCCGCACGTCTTCGATCGTTTCTACCGCGCCGGCGACGCTGCGGGCAGCGGCCTTGGGCTCCCGATCGCGCGCAGCCTCGTTGCGGCGCACGGCGGGGAGATGAGCGCCTCGAGCGGTCCCGCGGGCGGGGCGAGCGTCGTTTTCAGCCTTCCGCGTGGATTGGCTGTGGACGAAGGGGCAAAGGGCCGGGAAACTCGGGGATAAAGGGCCTTGTGCGCCCGAGGCTGTGGCCCGTACCCTTTGGTCGTCCCGAAGGGGCAGCGAATACCGGTTCAGGAGATTGCATCAAGTGTTCCGGTACCGATACGGTGGCTTCGGTCATCGGGTCGGACGCCGTTCCTTCGGGGCATTGCTGTGTCCCGTCACGAAAGCAAGGCCAGCTGGACCGGCTCCGGCTCCGGGGTGAGGCGGATGCGGCGGCGGTCGCGGATCCCTGAGCCCGCACGCAACGCCGCCAGCCGTCGCTCGAGCGGGGCTGCATCGGCCGGCCTCAGGTAGCCGGCGCCGGCGTACAGCCGCTCGTACGTCGCCAGCTGCTCAGGCCACTCCCGCGCCAACGTCGCGGTGAAATATTCGCGCGTTCCCGGCCGCAGGTTGAGCAGGTTCCACCACAGGTGGGTCGCACCCGCCTCACGGGCGGCGCGCATCACCGCGGCAAGCTGGGCAGGCGCATCGGTCAGGCCCGGCAGCACGGGAGCGAGCGCGACACCGGCGTGGATCCCCGCGTCGGTCAGGAGGCGAACCGCGCGAAGGCGCTGGTGTGGCGGGGCAACCCCGGGCTCCAGCCTGGCTGCGAGCGCCTCGTCGACCGTCGCGACCGACACGCTGACGCTCACCTCCGCTCGGAGGGACGCGTGACTGAGAACGTCGCGATCGCGGACTACCAGCGGTCCGCGGGTGATGATCGAGAACGGCGTGCGGGCCGCGGCGAACGCCTCGATGCACCCTCGCGTCAGCCGGTAGCGCCCCTCTGCAGGCTGGTACGGGTCCGTGGCCGCCCCCACTGCCACCACCTCCCGGCGCCAGCCGCGTGCCGCCAGCTCGCGGCGGAGTGCGTCGACGACGTTCACCTTGACCCGGATCGAGGTCCCGTAGCGCTCATCCCACGGGCGATCCGCGCGTCGTTCGAAGCCGCGGACGTAACAGAAGGTGCAGCGATGCGCGCAGCCCATGTACGGGTTGAGGCTCCATTTGAAGCTCATGCCGGCGACCCCGTTGAGCGCGCGGGCGCATGGCTCCTCGCGGTATTCGGTGCGCATCTCCCTGCCAGTATAGAACAGGCGTTCTAATGCGCAAGGCCCTCTGCCCAGCGACGGGAAGGGCTCATCGCCAGGGGATGATGCTCGGCAGGGTCCCGGGCCCGCTCCGGCCGGCGCGCGCAACGTTGAATCCGAATGCAACCACCGCTCCGACGGCGATCAGCCAGAGGCCGACGCTGACGCTCGCGGTGGCGTAGCCGAACGCCTGTCGGTCGAAGGTGCTGGCGGCGCCACCAACTCGCCCGAGATTGATCCAGAAGACGAGCAGCGCGACGAGGCTCAGCAGGCCGACCGCGACGCGATTGAACTCACTGGCGCCGTCCCGACCGATGACCGCCAGGGCGCCGATGCCGAGGCCAAGCGCCAGCGTGATCCAGCCGTCACCCCCGCCCTGGACCCCACTGAACGCCTGCCAGCTGCCGTCGACCGAGCTGATGGTGAGCCACGGCAGGAGGGACCCAAGCACGATCAGCGCGGCTCCGCCGACCACCGACCGCACCGCACGGGGAACGGATCGGTACCACGCAAATGACTCCGTCGTGGCGGACGGCGTCATGGGAACCGCGGCCGCCACCTCGTCGCGTCCGGCGGCCGCCCCCCAGAAATCGTGGGCGCACGCCGTGCAGAACCGGATTGGCCCCTCCTTTGCGGCGCCGCAGCTGGGGCAGTAGGCGATGGGTGGTACGCGAGCGGCCATGGCGTGAGGCTACGCCTCATCGCCCACCTGGCGAGTGGCCCGATGGGACTATCTGGCGCGGCCCAGAAGCCGCACCTTGTCGTCAGGTGTTGGCTGCGCGGGTCTACGATGCGAGCGCCGTGACCGCGCATGATCCTGGGACCGAAGCTGGCATCTTTCGGCTGGGGGTGAACTACTGGCCGGCGCGGACCGCCATGTACTGGTGGGACGATGTCAGACCCGCGGAGACCGACCGCGACATGGCTCGCATCGCGCAGTTTGGGCTGCAGGAGGCCCGGATCTTCCTCCTCTGGGAAGCCTTCCAGCCGCGGCCGGACCGCGTGTCGGACGAGGCGCTCCTCTCGCTCGAGACGGTCCTCGAGTCAGCGGAGCGGCAAGGCGTCGGCCTCGTTCTGAGCCTCTTCTGTGGCCACATGAGCGGGGCCAACTGGCTTCCCGGCTGGGTCGTCGACCCGATGGCATCGTCGATCTTCCGGACCCTGAGCCGCGGCCGCGTGGTGCCGGGTGCCGCGGGCGACATCTATGCGGATGGGGCGCTCGTCGATGCCCAGCTCGTCCTCGCCGAGCGGCTGGCGTCGAGGTTTGCCGGGCACCGGGGGCTCGCGAGGTGGGACCTTGGCAACGAGTTCTCGAATCTGCGCTGGCCAGCCGATCCCGACCAGATCGCCCGCTGGAGCGCGCTCCTGACGGCGGCGCTGGCCCCGGCCGGGGTGCCGGTCACCGGTGGCCTCCACTCCCAGGACCTCGAGGAGGACCGGCGCATCCGACTCAGCTCCATTGCCGGCCCGTGGCCGGAGGTGGCGATGCACGGATACCCGCTCTACAGCGCGGCCGCCATTGCCGCCGACGACCCCGACCCCGACTGGGTGCCCTTCCTCAGCGCGACCGCCGCCCGCATGGCCGGCAAGCCGGTGGAGGCGCAGGAGTTCGGTCTTCCTGATCATGAGCTGGGGGAGGACCGCGTGGCTCGCTACGCAGGCCGCGTCCTGCGGAGGCTCTGGCGCACTGGGGCGACCGGGGCGGCATGGTGGTGCTTCAGCGACTACGAACCCGCATTGGCCGGGTTGCCGCCGTTCGACCGTGCGGCGCACGAGCTGCACTTTGGCCTCGTCCGGACCGATGGGAGCCCCAAGCCGGTGGCCGAGGTGTGGGGTCGCTTCGGTCGGCGAGCCGTGCTCGCTTCGCCCCGCTTCGACGGTCCTGACGAGCTGACGTGGTACCGGGGGCTTCCTCGGACGCTCGAAGAGGCGTACGCCACCTGGCGGGCGAACTTCGCCGACGATCGGTTGCTGGCTTGACGGGGAGGAGATGATTTAGGCCCAGCCACACTTCGAACCGCAGGCGGATTGCTCGACCCGCGGAGATGGAGGCAGTTCGTGGCCATCGATGCCGGCTTGGCGCCCCCGCCCGAGATCGCCCGCCGTGCCCGCGAGGGCACAGACGCCAGCCCCGGGTGCAATGACAGCGGTCGAATCTGGAAGAGGTAAGTAGATGTCTCGTACGTGGCTTCGACTTGGCAACCTGGCAGTCGCCCTGATCCTGATCCTCGCCGCCTGCACCGCCGGGGGAAGCAGCGGAGCGCCCGCGGGCAGCGCCGCCGCGGCCAAGGGTGCGATCAAGATCTGGTATTCGAACAATGCGGAGGAGGTTGCCTGGGGGAAGGCGGTCATCGCGGCCTGGAACAAGGACCATGCCGACGAGCAGGTCACCGGTGAGGAGATTCCGGCCGGGAAGAGCTCTGAGGAGGTCATCGGCGCCTCGATCACGGCTGGCAACACGCCGTGCCTGATCTTCAACACGGCGCCGGCGGCGGTGCCACAGTTCCAGAAGGCGGGCGGCCTGGTGGCGCTCGACGACTTCGCCGATGGGGCCAGCTACATCAAGGACCGCACCGGCGACCGGGCAGACCAGTACAAGTTCACCGACGGCAAGTTCTACCAGATGCCGTGGAAGACGAACCCGGTGATGATCTTCTACAACAAGAAGGTCTTCACCAAGGCCGGCCTGGCGACGGACAACCCGCCGCTCAAGACCTATGACGAATTCCTCGCGACCGCCAAGACCCTCGTGGCAAAGGGAGGCGTGCAGGCGGCAATCTGGCCCTCGCCGACGGCCGAGTTCTACCAGCCGTGGTTCGACTTCTATCCGCTCTTCATCGCGCAGAGCGGTGGCAAGCAGCTGGTCGAAGGCGGTGAGCCGCAGTTCACCAGCCCCGAGGGGCTGGCAGTAGCCAACTTCTGGAAGAGCATGTACGACGCGAAGCTCGCACCGAACGAGGCGTACCAGGGTGACTCCTTCGCCGATCAGAAGGCGGCCATGGCGATCGTCGGGCCATGGGCCATCGCGGTCTACGGCGGCAAGGTCGACTGGGGTGCCGTTCCGGTGCCGACCAAGGACGGGATGGATGCGAAGGACGTCCATACCTTCAGCGACGAGAAGTCGATCGGCATGTACACGAGCTGCAAGAACCGCGGGACCGCCTGGGAGTTCCTGAAGTTCGCAACGAACAAGGAAAACGACGGGCAGCTGCTGACGCTCACCGGCCAGATGCCGATGCGCGCCGATGTGGTAACCGACTTCCCGGATTACTTCCAGAAGAACCCCGAGTACCAGCAGTTTGCCGATGCGGCCAGCCGCACGGTGGAGGTCCCGATCGTGCCGAACTCGGTCGAGGTGTGGCAGACCTTCCGCACCGCGTACAGCGAGTCGGTGATCTTCGGCAAGACGCCGATCGACACGGCCTTCAAGGACGCGGCCGACAAGATCAAGACGCTCGTCAGCGGGAGCTGAGCGCATGGCGGTCGCCGCCGCCGGACGACGGGGGCGGATGCGCAGGCTGATCGGGCGCGACCCGATCGGCTACGCATTCATCGCCCCCTATGTCCTGTTTCTCGCGGGCCTGTTCGGGTATCCCCTGCTGCTGGCCCTCTATATCTCGTTCTTCGACTACTTCTTCGCCGCGCCGGGAGCCGTGGTCGACCGGCCGTTCGTCGGTCTGCGCAACTACCAGCAGATCCTCGGTGACCCGGTCTTCCAGAAGGCGCTCCTCAACGTGGCGGAGTTCATCATCATCAACGTGCCGTTGACGGTGGTGCTCTCGCTGGTCCTGGCGTCAGCGCTGAACGCCAAGCTTCCATTCCGGACCTTCTTCCGCACCAGCTATTACATCCCGTATGTGACCGCAAGCGTCGCCGTCATCGGCGTCTGGCTCTGGTTCTTCAACGGAAGCGGTCTGCTGAACGGCGTGCTCGGCCCGCTCGCGCCCAAGCCCGCGTGGCTCGTCAACGAGTTCTGGGCAATGCCGATCATCGCGCTGGTGGTGACCTGGAAGCAGCTCGGCTTCTACGTGCTCCTGTACCTCGCCGCCCTGCAGAACATCCCGCGCGAGCTGTACGAAGCGGCTGAGGTCGACGGCGCGGGCATTGTCCGTCGCTTCCTGGCGATCACCGTGGCGGAGGTGCGACCGGCGACCACCCTGGTCGTGATCCTGGCGACCATCGTGGGGGCCAACCTCTTCACCGAGCCATACCTGCTGACCGGCGGTGGGGGCCCCAACGGCGCGTCGATGTCGCCCGTGCTGCTCATGTACCGCGAGGGAATCGAGCAGGGACACGCGGGCTATGCGGCCGCGATCGGGGCCGTCCTCGCGATCGGGGTGATGGCCATCTCGGCGGTCAATCGCTTCGTGCTGGAGAGGGAGTAGCCGTTGGCCACGTCCGTCGCAAATGAAGGAGCCTCGGCACAGATCCGCCGCCGCGACCCGGCCGGCGGCATCTCATGGGGTCGGCTGGCAGGCCTTGCCGTTCTCGTGCTCGGCGCACTCATCTTCCTCTTCCCCTTCTACTACATGGTGGTTGGGGCGCTCCAGCGCGAACCCAAGACCGACATCACGAGCGCGTTTCCGAACCCCGCGAACCTGACGCTCGCCAATTTTGGCGACATCAATGCCCGGGTTGACCTGGTGCGAACGCTGATCAACTCCGGGATCTTCACCGCGGGTGTCCTACTGGCGACCTTCGTCATCGGCCTGTTGGCCGGCTATGCGCTGGCCCGGCTCGAATTCCGGGGGCGCAACGTCGTCTTCAACGCGATGCTGCTGATCCTGGTCCTGCCGTTCCAGCTGTTCATGATCCCGCTCTATGTGCTGATCGTGCGCACCTACGGGCTATCCGACAACTACCTCGGGATGATCCTGCCTTTCGGGGTGAACGCCACGGCGGTCTTCATCTTCCGCCAGTTCTTCCTGCAGCTCCCGCCCGAGCTGTTCGAGTCGGCGCGCATCGACGGCGCCTCCGAGTTCACCATCCTCCGCCGGATCGCGATCCCATTGGCGCGCCCCGCGATCATCACCGCCCTGATCGTGACCTTCATCGGTCCGTGGAACGAGTTCCTGTGGCCCTTCCTCATCACGAAGCAGCACGATCTGCAGCCGCTGGCCGTGGCGCTTGCCAACTACATCTCCACCGTCGCCTCGCGAGCAGCGAACCCGTTCGGCTCGATCCTCGCCGGGGCGGTCGTGCTTGCCATTCCTGCCGTCGTCATCTTTCTCGTCTTCCAGCGCCAGTTCATCGAGTCGAACCTCGGCTCCGGGGTCAAGGGGTAAGGCGGCCGCGGGCTGCCCTCATCGGAGATGACCGCGACCGACCGAGGGAATGCGCCGGTCACCGTCGCACCCCCCTTCGTGCTGGAGCGGCTCGGGATCGTCATGTCGCCGCTCACCGACGAGCCGAGGGAGGCCGGCGGCGTCCTCAATCCCGCGTCGGCGCATCGAGACGGCCAGGCCTACCTCTTCCCCCGCCTGGTGGCGGAGGGCAACTACTCGCGGATCGGGCGGGCGCGGATCGTCCTCGATCAGGCCGGAACGCCGGTCGACGTCGAGCGCCTGGGAGTCGTGCTCGAGCCCGAGGAGCCGTGGGAGCTGCACACCGGAGGCGGAGGGGTCGAGGACCCGCGAATCACGTATCTGCCTCGGCTCGAGCGGTGGGTGATGTCGTACACCGCCTTCGGTCCACTCGGACCTCGCATCTGCCTGGCGATCTCGGCCGATCTCGAGCGCTGGGATCGGCTCGGGCCGGCCTCCTTTGCCTACGAGCCGGGGCTGGCGACCGACCTGAACCTGTACCCCAACAAGGACGCGATCCTCTTCCCGGAGCCCGTGACCGACCCGAGCGGTGACCGGGCCTACGCCATGCTCCATCGCCCCATGTGGGATCTCTCGCTGGCCCGACCCGGCGAGGGCGAGCCACTCCCGGCCGGCCTCGCCGATCCGCGCCCGGGGATCTGGATCAGCTTCGTCGACGCGCGCCGCGTGGAGGCGGACGCGCGGTCTTTGACGCGCCTCGAACGGCACCGTCTCGTCGCACTCCCTGAGCAGCCCTGGGAGAGCCTCAAGATCGGCGCCGGCGCTCCGCCGGTGCGCATCGAAGAGGGCTGGCTGCTCCTCTATCACGGTGTCTCGGGCACGCCCAGCCGAGACCTGGTCGCGCAGCCGGATGTCCGCTACAGCGCGGGCGCGCTGATCCTGGACGCGGACGACGTCACGAGCGTCGTTGCTCGATCGGTAGAGCCGCTGCTCGAGCCCGGCCTCGCCGAAGAGGTGACCGGCATCGTCCCCAACGTCGTCTTTCCGACCGCCATCGAGCCTGCCCGGGCCGGAGGGGACGAGCACGACGTCTACTACGGGATGGCCGATGCGCGCATCGGCGTGGCCCGCCTGCGGCGGATCGGGCCAGCGCAGTGACCGGTCCCCCGCCCGCCCCGCTGGGTCTTGGACTCGCGGGTTGCGGACGCTTCGGCAGCTTCTGTCTCGCGGCGGCAGCCGATCTCCCCGGCACGGCGATCCTCGCGGTCACCGATGTCGCGCCGGAGCGCGCGGCGAAGGTTGCCGCCGCGCACGAGGCTCGCGCAGTCCCCGACGTCGCGGCCCTGCTGGCCGAGGCCGGGGTCGATCTGGTCATCATCGCCACGCCCCCGGTGGCGCATGGCCCGATCGCCCGCGCCGCCGCTGAAGCCGGGAAGCACGTCTTCTGCGAGAAGCCACTGGCCACCGATCTGGCCGCCGCGAGGGAAGCGATCGAGGGGACCGAGCGCGGGGGAACGCTGCTCTCCGTGGACTACGTCATGCGCTGGAACCCGCTCTACTGGCTGGTGCATCGGCTCCAGGGCCTGCGACGCAACGCGGGTGGCGCGCTGTTCGGGCCGTTGCAGCGGTTCGCGCTGGAGAACCTTGCCGGGGACGAGCAGGTGCCGGCCGGCCACTGGTTCTGGGATCGCAGCGTGAGCGGAGGGATCTTCGTCGAGCACGGCGTCCACTTCTTTGATGCCGCCGCGTGGCTGTTCGGGAGCCACCCGCGCCTCGT